>Ga0315284_10007647_pt1 | contig 15431 bp, 28 predicted proteins | sample YL17G09_16_MG_FD_203696 | JGI IMG/M metagenome (GOLD analysis project Ga0315284, IMG submission 203696) | Sediment microbial communities from Yellowstone Lake, YNP, Wyoming, USA - YL17G09_16 | ecosystem: Environmental > Aquatic > Freshwater > Lake > Sediment | place: USA: Wyoming | collected... | reverse complement strand
ACGGAAATGGTGATGCCGGGAGATAACGTGTCGCTGGAGATTGAGTTGATTACGCCCATCGCCATGGAAAAGGGTTTGCGCTTCGCCATCCGCGAGGGCGGCCACACCGTCGGCGCCGGCACCGTGACAGAAGTTTTGAAATAGGCGAGGGATAATGCTTCATCAAAAGATCAGAATTCGGCTGAAGGCGTATGACCACAGGATCCTGGATCAGTCCGCGACGGAGATCGTTTCGACCGCCAAGCGGACCGGAGCGCAGGTGGCGGGGCCCGTTCCCTTGCCGACCGTCAAGAACAAGTACTGCGTTTTGCGCTCACCCCATAGTGACAAGAAGTCGCGCGAACAGTTTGAAATCCGGACGCACAAGCGGTTGATTGACTTGCTCGAGCCCACGTCGGCGACCATCGAGGCGCTGACCAAGCTGGATCTGCCGTCCGGAGTGGATATCGAGATCAAGGCGTTTGGAAAAGAACACACGAAGTGATGGGGACTGGGGGCTGGGCGAAAAGCGGTCGATTGATTCCGAATCCCGGACATTGAATCGCGAGACACGAGCATGGTTGACGCTATCCTGGGAAAAAAGCTGGGCATGACCCAGATCTTCGCGGACAACGGCGACGTGGTGCCGGTAACAGTCCTCAAGGCCGGGCCTTGCGTCGTGGTGCAGCGCAAGACCGCCCAAAAGGACGGGTACGAAGCCGTCCAACTCGGACTGGTTGAATTGCCCGGGCCGAAGCGCCTGACGAAGGCACTGGAAGGGCATTTCAAGAAGGGTGGCGCCAACCCCGTGCGTTTTCTCCGCGAAGTGCGTTTGAAGTCCGACAGTGGCGAGGTCAAGGTCGGCGACAAGGTCCTGGTGGACAGCTTTGCGGTCAACGAGCTCGTTGATGTGATCGGCGTATCGAAGGGGAAGGGCTTTGCGGGAGTTCACAAGCGGCACCACTTCGGCGGTGGCGGGGGGAGTCACGGCTCGATGTTTCATCGCGCGCCCGGTTCGATTGGCGCCTCGGCGTTCCCTTCGCGCGTGCTGAAAGGGATGCGCGCCGCGGGGCATATGGGAACGGACCGGGTGACGACGCGCAACCTGCGCGTCGTGCAGGTTCTCGCTGATGACCACACCTTGCTGGTCGGGGGCGCGGTACCGGGCCCCGATGGCGGCTACGTTGTCGTTCGCCGCGCGAAGGCGCCACACAAGTAAGGTGGCAGAAAGCAATACGCAGAAGGCAGTCGAGACTATGGCGACGGTTGAAGTCAAGAATATCGAGGGGCAGACGGTAAGAGAGCTGCAGTTGGCAGATGAGGTCTTTGCCGTCAAACCCAACCAGAGCTTGCTCTGGGACGCGGTGAAGGCTTATCTGGCCAGCCAGCGGCGCGGGACGCATTCCACCAAGAGCCGCGGGGAAGTGAGCGGCGGCGGCAAGAAGCCGTGGAAGCAGAAGGGGACGGGGCGCGCTCGCGTGGGCAGCACGCGGAGTTCGCTTTGGCGGCACGGATCAATCGCCCACGGGCCCAAGCCGCGCGATTACGCCTACAAATTGCCTGAGAAGATGGTTCGCGGCGCACTTCGCTCCGCACTGGCGGCCAAGTACCAAGAAAACAAGCTGACGGTTGTTGACCAGTTTAACCTGAAGGAGCCCAAGACAAAGACCTTCGCAGGAGTCCTCCAGAAATTAGGGATCGGGAAGAAGGTCCTGGTCGTCAGCGACCAGGCGAATCGCAACCTGGAATTCTCTTCGCGGAACCTTGAGGGCTGTGAGCTGGTTCGGCACCACCAAGTGCATCCCTATCACGTCCTGAGTCACGACCGGCTGTTGATCTCCGAAGGCGCCCTGACGCGCCTGCAGGAGGCGCTGCGATGACGAAGAATCCGTACCAGATCCTGAAGAAACCCGTGATTACTGAGAAGAGCGTGGATGCGCGGGACCGCGCGCGGACGCTCTGCTTCCAGGTCGATCGTCACGCCACCAAAGTGGATATCCGCCAGGCCGTGCAGACGGTTTTCAAAGTTAAAGTGGATTCAGTGCGCACCGCGGTTTATGAAGGCAAAACGCGCCGGCGTGGCCGCACCATGGGACACCGGCCCGACTGGAAGAAAGCCTACGTCAAGCTCAAGGCCGGGGAGAAGATGCCCGAGTACGCGGAGACGACGTAAGAGAACGAGGAACGATGAATGATGAGTTGATTGAGTTCGAGAGTTCAACATTCATTGTTTGAAGCTATTATGGGAATCAAAACCTACCGACCCTATACGGAAACTCGGCGGTTCCAGACGGGGCTGACGTTTGACGAGATTACGACCGCGACCCCGTACAAGCCCTTGCTGGAGCCCAAGACGCGGATTTCGGGCCGCAACAACCAGGGTGAGATTTCTATTTGGCACCGCGGCGGCGGCCACAAGCGGATGTATCGCGTGATCGATTTCAAGCGCGATAAGACGGGAATCCCCGCGCGCGTGGCCACGATCGAGTACGACCCGAACCGCTCCGCGTTCATTGCGCTTCTGCACTACGCGGATGGCGACAAGCGCTACATCCTTTATCCGCTGGGGCTGAAGGTGGGCGATAAGGTGGTTTCCGGCCCCGACGCGGATATTGTGGTGGGCAATGCGCTGCCACTGAAGAATATTCCGGCTGGAACCATGATTCACAATATCGAGATGCGTCCGGGTAAGGGCGGGCAGCTGGTGCGCTCTGCCGGTGGCGCAGCCCAGTTGCTGGCGAAGGAAGGCGACTACGCGCAGGTTCGTCTGCCGTCCGGTGAAGTCCGCAAGGTCTTCATGGATTGCATCGCGACCGTGGGGCAGGTCGGGAATCTCGACCACGAGAATATCTCAATCGGCAAAGCGGGGCGCAAGCGCTGGATGGGAATCCGGCCGACGGTCCGTGGCGTGGCCATGAACCCGGTCGATCATCCGCTGGGCGGAGGAGAAGGCAAGACCTCCGGCGGCCGCCACCCGGTCACGCCTTGGGGCAAGCCGACGCGTGGTTACAAGACGCGCAACAACAAGCAGACTGATCGGTTCATCGTCAAGCAGCGCGAGAGGAAGTAGGCGGGAGGATACTTTGGGCAGGTCGTTGAAGAAGGGTCCCTTCGTGGATGATCACCTGATTAAGAAAATCGAACTGCTCAACCGGCGGTTCGAAAAGAAGGTGATCAAGACGTGGTCGCGGCGCTCCACAATCATTCCTGAAATGGTGGGACACACGATCGCGGTCCACAACGGCAGGAAGTTCATTCCCGTTTACATTACGGAAAACATGGTGGGCCACAAGCTGGGCGAGTTCTCGCCGACGCGCATGTTCAAGGGGCACGGCGCGAGGATGGCCGCCGAGAAAGCTGCGGCAGCGCCTCCGCCGGGCGTAGCGCCTGCCGCGGCGCGACCGGCACCGCCGGCAGGTGGCGCCACCAGTTAGCGGATAACCGCATCGGGAGTCTGGAGTCGGGAAGAGACGATGGAAGCACGAGCCACAGCCAAATACATTCGGGTTTCGCCCCAGAAGGCGCGTTTGGTCGTTGATCTGATCCGCGGCAAGAACGCGGGCGAAGCGATCAACATTCTGAAGTTCACCAAGAAGCGCGTCTCGCACGAAGTTGAAAAGGTCCTGCGTTCGGCTATCTCGAACGCCGAGCAGAAGTCGGAAAACCTCGACGTGGACCGGCTGGTGGTTTCGCGCGCCTACGTGGGGGATGGGCCGCGCGCCAAGCGCATCCGGCCCGCGCCTATGGGCCGCGCGTTCCGCTACCAGCGGCGCATGAGCCACATCACGGTCGTGGTGGAAGAGCCCAAAGGCTAGTTGCGGCGGGACGGCACTCGGGCCGCGTCCCGGAGAAAAGCACGAAAGCCGGCCCGAGATTGGCCCCAGTGGTATGGGGGTGAGGGAGGATTGCGGTGGGTCAGAAGGTTCATCCTTATGGATTCCGCCTCGGTTACACCAAGACGTGGAAGTCGCGGTGGTTCGCAAAGAAGGGCTACTCCGAGCTTCTGCACGAGGACCTGGAACTGAAGAAGCGGCTCAAGGACCAGCTTCGCAGCGCGGGCGTGGCCTCCATCGAGGTCGAGCGGCCGGGGAACAAGCTGAAGATCACCATCCATACGGCCCGGCCGGGCATCATCATCGGCCGCAAGGGAGCGGAGATCGATCGGCTGCGCCAGGAGATCCAGAAGCGCACGGGGCATGAGGTGCTGCCCATTAACATCCAGGAAGTGCACCGTCCGGAACTGAACGCCCAGTTGGTGGCCGAATCGATTGCGCTGCAACTGGAAAAGCGTGTGGCCTTCCGCCGCGCCATGCGCAAGGCGGTGGATTCTGCGCTGCGCTTCGGTTGCAAGGGTATCAAGGTGCGCTGCGGCGGTCGCTTGAACGGCGCGGAGATCGCCCGTTCCGAGTGGTACCTGCAGGGCCGCCTCCCCCTGCACACGCTGCGCGCGGACATTGATTACGGGCTCGCCGAATCGATGACGACCTACGGCGTAATCGGCGTGAAATGTTGGATCTACAACGGTGAGATCCTCGAGCAGCGGCGGCGACCTGAAAAGGTCGAGGAGCCGGTGAGCGCCCCGGCGGCATAAAAACAGTATTCAGTCGTCAGTAATCAGCTATCAGTTAAGACTGGATTGATGACAACTCTCGATGGTTGGCTGGCTGTCTTCAAATGAGAACTGACAACTGAGAACTGAGAACTTCTTCTATGTTAATGCCCAGCAAAGTGAAGTATCGGAAGCAACAGCGGGGCCGGCGCCGAGGCAAGGCCTGGCGGGGGTCCAGTTTGTCGTTCGGAGATTACGGGCTCAAGGTCATGGAGGCGGGGTGGATTACCAGCCGCCAGATCGAGGCGAGCCGCGTCGCCATCATGCGTTTTATCAAGCGCGGCGGAAAGCTCTGGATCCGCATTTTCCCCGACAAGCCGGTGACCAAGAAGCCCGCGGAAACCCGCATGGGCAAGGGGAAGGGCGCGCCGGAGTTTTGGGTGGCGGTGGTGAAGCCCGGCCGGATTCTGTTCGAGATGGAGGGCGTGACGGAAGTGGAAGCGCGCGAAGCCATGCGCCTGGCCAGTCACAAGCTGCCCCTCCCTACCCGATTCGTGGCGCGTTCGATGGCCGCCTGATGTGCCCTGGGAGTTGATGGCATGAAAGTGGAAAAGAAGTTGACGGCGGAAAAAATCCGGGAGTGGAGCGCGGACGAGCTCAAGAACAAGGAGCACGAGTACGCGGATCAACTCTTTCGGCTGAAGTTCCAGTTCGCGAGCGGACAGACGGATACGCTGCCCAACCTGCGCCTGCTGCGCAAGCACCTCGCCAGGGTGAAGACGGTCCTGCGGGAGCGCCAGATCGCGGCGGCGGGCCGAGAGAAATCCTAGGGGGACTCCGGCAGGCCGGAGGAGCCCGGCAGAAGATTATGGACACAAGGCGAAAAGAAAAAGTTGGCATCGTCACGAGCAACAAGATGCAGAAGACCGTGGTCGTGACCGTGGAGCGCCGGTTCAAGCACCCGTTCTACAAGCGCGTGATTCGGCGTTCCAAGCGCTTTCTGGCCCACGATGAGAAGAACCAGTGCCAGGTTGGTGACACGGTACGGATTGAGGAGACGCGCCCCTTGAGCGCGCGCAAGCGTTGGCGGGTGATCGAGGTGGTCGCCAAGGTGACGCAAGTCGCCCCGGTCCCGGAGAGTGTCGTATGATTGGGATGCGGACAATCCTTCAGGTCGCCGACAACTCCGGCGCGCGGCGGTTGGCCTGCATTCTGCCGCTGGGCGGCGACGTCGGGCTGCAGGCGGGACTCGGCGATGTGGTGACGGCCTCCGTCAAGGAGGCGGCGCCCGACAGCGCCATCCCCAAGGGCAAAGTGGTCAAGGCAGTTATCGTCCGCATGCGCAAGGAACAACGGCGGCGCGACGGCAGCTATATCCGCTTCGACGAAAACGCGGCGGTGCTGATCAACGACGCTGGCGAGCCGGTTGGAACGCGCGTCTTCGGACCCGTCGCCCGCGAATTGCGCGAAAAGAAATTCCTGAAGATTGTTTCCCTGGCGCCCGAGGTTTTGTGATGGCAACGAAGATCGACATTCGAAAAAACGACCAGGTCCACGTGATCGCGGGACGCGACAAGGGCAAGACAGGCCGGGTCCTGGAGGTTTTGCCGCGGAAGAGCCGGGTGTTAGTCGAGCACTGCAACATGGTGAAGCGCCACACGCGCCCCAATCCCGCCAAGCAGATCCGTGGCGGGATCCTCGAGAAAGAGGCGCCCATTCACGTTTCCAACGTGGCGCTCGTTTGCGATGAATGCGGTCCCACGCGCATCCAGCACCGGAAAAAGGCCGAAGGCAAGAAAGTGGTCACGGTGCGGGTTTGCGCCAAGTGCGAGAAAGTTCTGGATCGTTAAGGGTCAGGGAGGCATCGAACCAAAATCATGGTGCCGCGATTAAAAGAACGATACCGAAATGAAATTGTTCCGGTTCTGATGAAGGAACTCAATGTCCGGAACCCGATGGCGGTCCCGCGGCTGCGCAAGGTCGTGGTGAACATGGGTTTGGGCGAGGCGATCCAGAACGCCAAGCTGCTCGACTCGGCGACCCGGGAACTGGGCCAGATTACCGGCCAGAAGCCGATCATCACGCGGGCGCGCAAGTCGATCGCCAATTTCAAGTTGCGCAAGGCCATGCCCATTGGCGCGATGGTTACTCTGCGCGGCGACCGGATGTACGAATTCATCGACCGCTTGATGAATGTGGCGCTGCCGCGCGTGCGGGACTTCCGCGGGCTGTCCACCCGGGCTTTCGACGGCCGGGGCAGCTACACCCTGGGCTTGCTGGACCAGTTGGTGTTTCCCGAAATTGACTATTCCAAGGTGGACAAAACCAAAGGCATGAACATCTCGATTGTAACTGACGCTCGGACGGACGCCGAAGCTTTGGCGTTGCTCCGGCACCTGGGCATGCCGTTCCGTGCCGAAGCCCAGCGCCGCCAGCAGGCCGCCGAGCCGCCGGGTGAAAAGGCAGGAGGGTAATCCGTGGCGCGTACTTCTCAGATGGCCAAGCTGGTGAGGAAGCCCAAGTACAAGATTCGCCACAGGAACCGCTGCCGCATCTGCGGCCGGCCGCGCGGCTATCTGCGCAAGTTCCAGATGTGCCGGTTGTGTTTCCGGCAACTGGCGCTGAAAGGCGATATCCCCGGCGTGGTTAAATCCAGTTGGTAGGCTGGAGGTTCGGCGAAACGCATTTTTGAATTCTGGAGCCCTATGTCAGCTATCAGTGATCCCATTGCCGACATGCTCACGCGAATCCGGAACGGGCTGACCGCCCGCCACCCGCGCGTGGATATGCCCTCCTCGAAGCTGCGGGTCGAGCTCGCGCGTATCCTGAAGGAAGAGGGATATATCGCCAATTACAAGGTGGCCGAGGAGGCGAAGAAAAAAGTGCTGAAGGTCTTCCTGCGCTACGGCCCGGACGGGACGAGCGTGATTTCAACGCTGGACCGGGTCTCGAAACCCGGCCGGCGCGTTTATGTTGGCGCGCACGAGATTCCGAGAGTCATGGGTGGACTGGGAATCAACATCCTGACCACGCCACGGGGCCTGATGACGGGGAAGAGCGCCCGGAAGGCCCGCGTCGGCGGCGAGTTGCTTTGCAACATCAGTTGAGACCCTGGCTCCGGCATGGGATGAAAGCTTATGTCGCGAATCGGCAATAAAGTTATCGAAATACCGTCCGCCGTCACCGTGACGACGGAGGGATCGGTGATGGTGGTGACGGGTCCCAAGGGGACTTTGCACGTTCCCCTTCCGCCGGGCATCCAGGTTGAGAGGCAGGATGGGCGACTCCTGGCGCGCCGCGAGGATGATGACCACGCGGCCCTGCATGGACTGGCGCGCAGCCTGCTGGCGAACGCTGTGCACGGGGTGACGAAGGGGTTTGAGAAGCACCTGGACATCGTCGGTATCGGCTATCGCGCCGAAAAAAAAGGGAAAAGCGTTCAGTTCACCCTGGGTTACTCGCATTCCATCGACTTTCCGATTCCCGAGGGGATTGAGATCGGCGTGGACGCCAAGCTGACGCACGTCGTGGTGAGCGGCGTGGACAAGCAGCGAGTCGGCCAAGTAGCCGCGGAGATCCGCGCGCTGCGCCCGCCCGACCCTTACAAGAACAAGGGCGTGCGCTACACCGGCGAGCGTCTGAAGAAGAAGGTTGGCAAGGCGGTTGCTGCTGCCGGTGCGACCAAGTAGTCAAGAATGCGGGGATCAAGAGAGACCTTATGTTGAAGCTGGCTTCCAAAAACGTGACGCGACGCCGGATTCACTTGCGAATTCGCTCCCGGGTTGCAGGCCGTCCACACGTGCCGCGACTCAATGTTTATCGGTCCCTGGGCCACATTTACGCCCAGATCGTTGACGACACGCAGGGGCAGACGGTGGTGTCGGCGTCCAGCGTCGACAAAGAGATTCGCAAGACTCTGAAGGGCGGCGGTAACGTCGCCGCGGCCAAGACGGTGGGAAAGATTCTGGCGGAGCGCGCCAAGGGCGCGGGCATCGCGCGCGTGGTATTCGACCGCGGGGGTTACGCTTATCACGGGCGGGTCAAGGCGCTGGCGGACGCAGCGCGTGAAGCGGGATTGCAATTCTAGAGGAAGTCGCAGGGGAGTGTCGAGTTGGCCAATCGGATTGATCCCAATACGCTGCAGTTGAAAGACCAGGTTGTTTCCATCAACCGCGTCACCAAGGTGGTGAAAGGCGGAAAGAACCTCAGCTTCTCGGCCCTGGTGGTGGTCGGGGATGGCGCCGGGCACGTCGGCCACGGCTCGGGAAAAGCACGTGAAGTGCCCATGGCCATCCGCAAGGGCATTGAAGCCGCGAAGAAGGCGCTGGTGAGAGTCAACCTCTCGGCGACGACAATTCCCCACACGGTCCTGGGGCGGTTTGGCGCCGGGAAGGTCCTCCTGAAGCCCGCTCCGGAAGGCACGGGTGTTATTGCCGGCGGCGCGGTGCGCGCCGTGCTCGAAGCCGCGGGAGTACAGAACGTCCTCACCAAGTCACTGGGCACGACCAATCCGCACAACGTCGTCAAGGCAACCATGGACGCTCTCCAAAAACTGCGCGACCCCGAACAGGTGGCAGCCTCGCGCGGCAAGACGAGGGAAGAAATCTAAAGGGTGAATAGAGTCGTGACGGAAAAAGCTCAGAGAACGGTACACATCAAGTGGGTGCGCAGCGGGATCGGGTTCAGCTATCGGCAGAAGGGGATGGTGCGCAGTCTCGGCCTCTTGCGGCTTAACCAGGTGGTTGAGCGGCCCGACACGGCGCAGATCCGCGGACTGGTGGCGCGGATACCTCACCTGGTGGAAATTGTCAGCGAACCGCCCAAGCTTGCGGCCTGGGCGGCAATCCCGGAATACACTCTCAAGGCTCCGGAGGTTGTGCCCGCGGAGACGGCGGCTGCCCGTCCGATAGAAGGCGGCGCAAGTGCGCAGGTGGAAGCGCCGCAGACGGCGGCGCGCGAGGCGGAAGCAAAATCGCCGAAGAAGGCTGAAGCTCCGGCCCCGGCAAAGACGAAAAAGGCTGCAAAACCAGCGAAAGCCGCGGCTGCAAAGACCAAGGCGGGGAAAGAGGCGGAAAAGAAGAAAGGCAAGCCTGCCGCAGCCAAGAACGTCAAGTTTGCCAAGACGAAGAAGAAATAGGCAACAAGATTATGGCTATCCACATTGGAACAATTCGCCCTCCGCGTGGCGCGCATAAGCGCAGCAAGCGCATTGGCCTCGGAATGGGTTCGGGACACGGCAAGACCGCCACGCGCGGCTCCAAGGGCCAGCGTTCAAGGGCGGGATCGCGGATGCGCCCGGGCTTTGAGGGCGGGCAGATGCCCTTACACCGCCGCTTGCCCAAGCGCGGTTTCACCAACATCTTTAAGAAGCATTTTGCGCTGGTTAACCTGCGAGACCTTGCGAGCTTCAGTCCCGAGGAGAAGATTACTCCCGAGCTTCTTATTCTGCGGGGGATGGTGAAGAAACTGGGAGACGGTTTGAAAGTTTTGGGGGACGGTGAACTGAAGTCCCCACTCAACATTTCGGCTCATCATTTCTCCAAGTCCGCACTGGAGAAGATCCATAAGGCGGGCGGCACGGCCGAGGTTATCCGGGCATGATGGAGCAGCTCAAGAGCATCTATGAAATTCCCGACCTGCGGAGGCGTATTCTCTTTACGATCTTGATGCTGGCGCTGTACCGGTTGGGCTCTTTCATTCCTACCCCGGGCATCAACGCCAGCGTGTTCGAGCAGGCTTTTGAGAACCTGGCGGCGGGACTGCTGGGCCTGCTGTCGATGTTTTCCGGCGGCAGCCTGCGACGACTCACGGTGCTCGCCCTCGGAATCATGCCGTATATTACGGCGTCTATTATTCTGCAACTCTTGACGGTCGTCTTCCCTCACCTCGAAAAGCTGAAGAAGGAAGGTGATCTGGGCCGCCGCAAGATTACTCAGTACACGCGTTACCTGACCGTGGGGATCAGCGCCTTCCAGGCATTCGCCATCGCTGGGGCTCTGCAAAAGGCGACATCGGCGGGTACGCCGCTGGTGACCAACCCGGGACCGGCGTTCATTATCCAGACGGTGCTCACGCTCACCACGGGGTCGCTCTTCGTGATGTGGTTGGGCGAGCAGATCACCGCGCGCGGCATCGGCAACGGGATGTCGCTGCTTATCTTTGCAGGCATCGTGGTGGGATTGCCGCGAGCCATCGGCGACTTGTATGACAAGGTCTTCGTGAGCCGGACCTGGAACCTTGGCATTGTGCTGGTGTTGCTGGTGTTCATGCTCGCTGTGGTGGCCTTCATTGTGCTGGTCGAGCGGGGGGAGCGGCGCATCCCGATCCAGTACGCGCGCCGCATCGTGGGCAGAAAGATTGTGGGTGGTGTCTCGACGCACCTCCCGCTGAAAGTCAACAGCAGCGGGGTGATGCCGATTATCTTCGCAGTCTCGATCCTGACTTTTCCGCAGACCATCGCCCTGTTTGGCAATCTGAAAGACAACCGGGTGATCGGTTGGCTGTTGACGAGCTTCGCGTGGGGCGAACCGCTTTACACGGTCGCCTATGTCGCGCTGATCCTGTTCTTTGCGCATTTTTATCTCTCGATTGTTTACAACCCCGACGAAGTCGCCGACAACGTCCGCAAGCAAGGCGGGTTCATTCCCGGCATTCGGCCCGGCAAACGCACGGCCGATCACCTCGACGAGGTGCTGACCAAGATCACCTGGGTGGGAGGCGTCTATCTGGCGATCATCGCCCTGATACCGGAGATGATGCTGGCGGGCCTGCGCGTCAACCACCTGCCGGGCTCGGCGGGGTTATGGTTCGACGAACACCTTCCGACCTGGCTGCTGCACGGGCTCAACATCAACTTCTATTTCGGGGGCACGTCGTTATTGATTGTGGTCGGGGTCGCCATGGATACCGTTCAGCAAGTTAACGCGCAATTGATCATGCGCCATTATGAAGGGTTCATGAAGAAAGGTCGCCTGAGAGGACGCCGCCCCACAATGTAGGGGAAGCGAGGGAGCCATGAAACCACGCGCCTTGATTTTTCTGGGAGCCCCGGGAGCCGGCAAAGGAACGCAGGCGAGAGAAGTGTCGAAGGAATTCAGCATCCCGCAGATTTCGACCGGCGACATTCTCCGCGAGGCGGTGAAGAAAGGGACGGCGCTGGGGCTGGCCGCCAAGGCGAAGATGGAGGCCGGGCAACTCGTTCCCGATGAGATCGTCTGTGGCATCGTCGATGAACGAATCAGCGAGCCCGACTGCGCGGCGGGATTCATCCTGGACGGCTTCCCGCGCACCATTCCTCAAGCCCAGTTCGTGGATCGGGCGCTGGAGGCAAAAGGCAAGGGGAGCCCGCTGGTCATCAATATCGCGGTTGACCAGGATCTGCTGATGAAGCGGCTGACCGGCCGCCGCACTTGCTCGGTCTGCGGGGAGATTTACAATATCCATTTTGGTCCTCCCAAGCAGGAGGGCGTTTGCGACAAGGATGGGGGAAAGCTGCTGCAGCGCGCGGATGACAATGAGAGCACGATCCGCCAGCGCCTGGTGGCTTACGAAATCCAGACCAGCCCGCTCATCGAGTACTATCGTAAGAAGAATCTGTTGCACGACGTGAACGGCAGTCGCGACCCCGAGCCCATCGCAAAGGAGCTTATTCAGTTCTTGAAGGGCGCATGAGTATCGACTGCAAGTCTCGAACGGAGATTGAGAAGCTGCGGCGTGCGGGGCAGTTGGTGAGAGGGCTTCTGCACGAGATCCGGGACCGAGTCCGGCCGGGCACTACGACCCTGGAACTGGAGAGGTACACGGAAAAGCGACTGGCGGAGTTAGGTGCACGGCCGGCCTTCAAAGGTTACCGAGGTTATCCGTGCTGTCTGTGCACCTCGGTGAACGACCAGATTGTGCATGGTATCCCCTCCGACCGCCGGCTAAAGGAAGGGGATATCCTCAGCCTGGACTTGGGAGTGGTTTTAGACGGGTATTACGGTGACTCGGCCATGACCATTCCGGTGGGACAGATTTCAGAACCGCTCCGAGAACTCCTCCGCGTCACCGAGGAAGCCTTGGAGTTGGCAATCCAGAAGGCGCGCCCCGGCAACCACTTGGGCGATATTTCGGCGACGGTGCAGCAGCACGCGGAAGAGAACCACTACACGGTGGTGAGAGAGTTCGTGGGCCACGGGATCGGCCGTGAGCTGCATGAGGAGCCCCAGATTCCGAATTACGGCACTCCTGGTCACGGACCGGTCTTGAAAGAGGGCATGGTTTTGGCCATCGAACCGATGGTCAACTCGGGTGGCGCGGCCGTGCGGGTTCTGGACGATCGCTGGACGGCGGTGACGGAGGACGGCGGGTATTCCGCCCACTTCGAGCACATGGTGGCGGTTACCCACAACGGTCCGGATGTTCTGACAAGGTTGTAGTCCGCCGAGCCTGCTTCCTTCGGAATGCGGGCGCGCGGGCGGGAAGCGCATCAGTCAGTTTATGGCCAAGGAAGAAGCAATCGAGGTCATTGCAACGGTGGTTGAGCCTCTGCCGAACGCGATGTTTCGGGTTGAACTGGATAATAAACACCGGGTCCTGGCGCACATCTCGGGAAAGATGCGGAAGAACTTCATCCGCATTCTTCCCGGCGACAAGGTGGCGGTGGAACTTTCTCCTTACGACCTGACACGCGGACGGATCGTTTACCGGTACAAGTAGTTCGGGAGGGGAACCATCAACGCTTGAAGAATTTGACTCCCGGCTGACCCCTCCGGTCCCGGGTAAGTGGTCGAGCGGAATTGTCCGCGGAGTGGAAATCGATGAAAGTTCGTTCTTCAGTTCGGAAGATCTGCGCCAAATGCAAGATCGTGAGACGGCGGGGCGTGGTTCGGGTGATTTGCGAGAACCCCAAGCACAAGCAGCGGCAGGGGTGATGGTGGAAACTGGAAATTAGAAAATAGAAACTCGGGGGCGCGGCGCAGGAGCCGGGGAGATCCAACGAGTTTCCAGTTTTCGATTTCAAGTTTTGAGCTTCAGGGAGGAAGGCAATGGCAAGAATCGCAGGCATCGATCTGCCGCGGACGAAGCGGGCGGAAATCGGGTTGACCTATATTTTTGGAATTGGCAGAACGCGCTCCATGTCCATTCTGGTGCGGGCGGGGGTCAGCCCCGATAAGAAGGTCAAGGACCTGACTGATGACGAAGTCAACAAGATCCGCCAGATCATCGAGGAGGAGGGAGGAGTCGAGGGGGATCTCCGCAAGGAGACCGCCATGAACATCAAGCGGCTGATTGAAATCGGCTCCTACCGGGGCTTCCGGCATCGTCGCAATCTTCCTGTTCGGGGCCAGCGCACCCATACCAATGCGCGAACCCGCAAGGGACCACGACGGGGAACGATTACCAACAAGAAACGGGCGACTGCCAAGACGTAGGCTTGAGGTGGCAGGGCCCATCGAGTTTTACTGAGGGAAAATGGCGAAAGCGGGCGCGAAACCAAGCAAGAAGAAGGTCTTCAAAAAGAAAGAAAAGCGCATTGTGCCCGTGGGGATTGTGCACGTGCACGCGACGTTTAACAACACGCAGATTTGCGTGACGGATCCGGATGGCAAAGTCATTTGCTGGGCCAGCTCCGGCTCCATGGGCTTCAAGGGCTCGCGCAAGGGGACTCCCTTCGCGGCCCAACAGGCGGCGCTGCGCGCGGCCAATGCCGCGCGTGACCATGGTATGCGGACCGTGGAAGTGCGCGTGAAGGGCCCTGGGTCCGGCCGCGAGTCGGCAATCCGCGCGCTGGCCACTGCCGGCCTCGACGTGCGCATGATCCGGGATGCAACTCCGATCCCGCACAACGGCTGCCGGCCACCCAAGCGCCGCCGCGTGTGAGTATTACAGGGAGGTTGATTTGGCAAGATATCGTGACGCAGTATGCAGGCTTTGCCGCCGGGAAGGCGTGAAGCTGTTCCTGAAAGGGCAACGTTGCCTGACGGACAAGTGCGCCATCGAGAAGCGCAACTTCGCTCCGGGCCAGCACGGCAAATCGCGGCGGCCCAAGCTTGTCGGGTACGGTTTGCAGCTTCGCGAAAAGCAGAAGGTTCGCCGCTTTTACGGCATCCTGGAAGATCAGTTCCGTTCCTATTTTGAGAAGGCTGCGGCCATGAGGGGCATCACGGGCGAAAACCTGCTCCATCTGCTCGAGCAGCGCCTCGACAACGCCGTTTATCGGCTGGGCCTTGCCACCTCACGCGCCGCGGCGCGCCAATTGGTGCGCCACGGGCACATCGAGGTTGCCGGCCGCAAGGTGAACATTCCCTCTTTCCAGGTTGCGCCAGGCCAGGAAATCGTCGTGCGGGAAAGAAGCCGCAAGGTGCCCGGCATCCTGCATGCGTTGGACCTGATGGGCGGCCGCGGGATTCCCTCCTGGCTGGAATTCGACCGCGTGAGCATGAAGGGAAAAGTCCTCTCGATGCCCAAGCGTGAAGACGTGAATTTCCCCATTCAGGAGCAGATGATCGTCGAACTCTATTCGAAGTAGCGCCGTTCCAAAAGAACGGACGCGCGTGTATGCGCATGCAGTTTCAGTAAGGGCGCGGCATGCTGAGTTCTTACAAGGGAGGTAAGAAAGCGATGCTCTGGAAAGGATTTCAAAAACCCAAGCGCCTGGCGTGCAATACCGATACGCTGACCGACAAGTACGGCCAGTTTAACGCCCAGCCCTTCGAGCGCGGCTACGGCACCACGATTGGTAACGCGCTGCGGCGGGTGCTGCTTTCCTCGATCGAGGGTGCGGCGATCACGGCCGTAAAGATCGAGGGCGTCTTGCACGAGTTCTCATCCATCCCTGGTGTCGTCGAAGATGTCACGGACATTATCCTCAACCTCAAGCAAATCCCCCTGAAGATGCACGTAGAAGGGCCGAAGACCCTTT
>Ga0315284_10007645_pt1 | contig 15434 bp, 11 predicted proteins | sample YL17G09_16_MG_FD_203696 | JGI IMG/M metagenome (GOLD analysis project Ga0315284, IMG submission 203696) | Sediment microbial communities from Yellowstone Lake, YNP, Wyoming, USA - YL17G09_16 | ecosystem: Environmental > Aquatic > Freshwater > Lake > Sediment | place: USA: Wyoming | collected... | reverse complement strand
GTCTCCTGGCAGGAAAGCCCGCTCGCGAACGACGATATCCTTGGAGTAAGGATTGCCCCATCCGGCGCGGTTCTGGACACCGCGGCGATTCGGATTTCCGCGGCCGACGGGGACCAACTCCGCCCGCGTGCCGTCTTCGCCGACTCGCAGTACTTCGTCATCTGGGAGGACATGCGCGGTGCGGGAGGGACCGCACCGGATGTGTACTGCGCGCGCGTCTCACCGTCCGGTGTCGTTGCCGAACCGTCGGGACTCCGCGTGTGTGCGGCCGAAGGCCCGCAGTCCGGGCCCGCTCTCGCCTGGGGCTCGGACCGGTTGCTTGGCGTCTGGCAGGACAATCGGACGAGCAGCTTCGTGCCCGGTGTCTACGGCGCCCGCGTTACTTCCGGGGGATTGCTACTGGACACGGCGTCAATCCTGGTCGGGACGCACAAGCGCAAGGTGCACGTGCGGCAGGACAGCCCGAACCTCGCTTACGGCGACAACGCCTGGCTGGTGGTGTGGAGTGCCTTCAGCCCCGACACGCTCCACCCCGACGTCTACGCGATGCGCGTCGGCAGCAGTGGCCGGCCTCTGGACATCTCGCCGATTCGGGTCGGTGACGGACAAGGCGACGACAAACTCCCCTGTGTGGCTTCCGACGGCACCGACTGGCTGGTCGTCTGGCTGGGGCCGAGCTTGTTTGGAACCGACGTATTTGCCCGGCGCATCAGCCGGTCCGGCGTCGTCCTCGATACGTCGGCAATCGCATTGACCGCCACCGGCAAGGCGACCGGCGCCCCAGGGATTGTGTTCGACGGGTTGAACTACCTCGTCGCCTGGACGGAAACCCGGCCCGTTCTGATGCGCATCTACGGACGGCGGGTGTCCCCAGCCGGCGTGGTTCTGGACACGGCGGACATTCCCATCAGTGTGCGGGCCGCGTCCGTGAACCCCATGCTGGCCAGCGGTGATTCCTGGAGCTTGGTCGTCTGGCAGGACTCCGGTTCTTCTTATTGGCATATCCACGCGGCCAGGGTGAGCAGGGCGGGCGTTGTCATCGACAACTACCCCGCACAGCTGGGACCCGGCACCGGCTGCGAGAATCCTGCCGTCGCTCGAAACGAAGACCAGTACCTCGTAACATGGATCGACCGGCCGACCGGTTCGCACGGTGTGTTTGGGGTCCTCCTCCGGTGGCCCGGCCAGTACCCCGAAACCACGCTGGTGACCATCCTAGAGCAGAACTACTGGTACACCCGCGCGCCCGTGGCGTTCGACAGCCGCGACTACTACGTCGCGTACCGGTTCGATGTCAGTGAAATCTGGTGTACTCAAGTCACGCCATTCGGCGGCGTGACGGGCCCGTACCCTCTGGTCGCCGGGCTACAGGACGGATACCCCGGCAACATGGCCGCCGGTGCGAACGGCTCGATGCTGCTCGTATACGCGACGACGACCGATTCCGTCAACGGGTACCCGGCCAACTGCTGGCGGATCTGGGGCCTGTTGTCCGTTCGGTTCGTCGGAGTCGCCGAAAGCGGAGAACCGGCGCAGGTAAAATCGCCGCTGACGCTCTCGCTGACGGGCGTTGCGTCGCTGCAAGGCCCTGGACTCAGCTTCCTTGTCTCGGGCGTTGACCCGACCGGCACCGTCGAGTTCTCCGACGTCCTCGGAAGGTCGGTGCGACGGTACGTCACGTGTGGGAGCGGGCCGCTGACATGGGACCTGCGGGACGGAGCCGGCAGGCGGGTTTCGACCGGGCTCTACTTCGCGCGGCTGACATGCGGTCGAGAAACCACCGTCCGCAAACTCGTGCTCGTTGACTAGCCGATGACAAGGCCGGCCGGCCTCGCGGCGTGGCGTCTGGTTGCTGCTTCCGCGCTGCTCCTGGCGGCAGCGCAGACGGGTCCGCCGCTAACAGACCCGCTGGGTGGACCATTTCTCGTAGACACGTCATCTGTGTACGTGTGGGCGGATAGCGGGGCCAAGACTCCGGCTTCAGCATCCAACGGCACGGCATACCTCGTCACCTGGCAGGACATACGCAACGGACAGTGGGACATCTACGCTGCCCGGATGTCGCCGGACGGCAGAGTCGTGGACACGACCGGGTTCCCGGTCTCTCTCGCGGTCGGCCCGCAGCAGAAGCCGGCCGTGGCCTCGGACGACAATGGGTTTCTCGTTGTCTGGGAAGACCGGCGCGGCGGAATGCGGTGGAACATCCATGCCGCACGACTCGATTCGAGCGGCCGCGTCCTCGACACGGCCGGCATCTTGCTCCGGTCGCTCAATGGCGATAAGCACTCGCCCGTGGTCGCGTACGGCGCGGGCAGATACCTCGTGACATGGGACGAATACTGCGGCTCCCGCAACATCGTCGCCGCATTCGTGGACACCGGCGGCGCAGTCAGCGAGGGAATCGAGATATGCGTATTACCCGGGACTCAGGGCTCGCCGTCCGTGTCGTTCGGAGACTCCCTGTTCCTCGTGGCGTGGGATGACGCCCGGAACAGCGGCTACTCGCAGGTATACGCGGCCCGCGTCACTCAGTCCGGCGTCCTGCTGGACTCCGGCGGCTTCCCGGTCCTGCCGCCGCACGACTCGCAGACACTGCCGTCGGTCGCCTATGACGGCACTGACTTCCTTATCTCCTGGCAGGAAGGTCCGGTCCTGAACAGCGACATCTTAGCGACTCGGGTCGCGCCGAACGGCATTGTACTCGACACTGCTGCCATCCGAGTCTCGTGCCCCGCCGGCGACCAACTCCGCCCGCGCAGCACCTTCGCAGGCTCGCACTACTTCGTCATCTGGGAGGACTGCCGGAACGGAACCCCGGACGTCTACTGCGCACGTGTGACCTCGGCTGGCCAAGTGGCCGACACCACCGGTATTCGCGTGTCGGGGGATGACGGCCCAAAGTTCGACCCGGCCATTGCTGCGGGTACCGGCCAGTTGCTCGCCGCCTGGCAGGACGGCCAGACCGACAGTTTGGTCCACGGGATTCGCGCTGCCCGCGTCTCGCCATCCGGACTGGTGCTGGACACTACTTCCATTCTGGTCAGCCCGAACCTGCGCAAGAAGTACACGCGGCAGGACGGCCCCAGTCTCGCATTCGGCGACAGCTCGTGGCTCGCGGTCTGGACCGACTACCGTCCAGACACGCTCCACACGGACGTGTATGCGATCCGCCTCGGTCGTGGTGGGCATGCGCTGGACGGGGCGGCAATCAGAATCTCGTCCCACCCCGGAGATGACCGGTCACCACGTGCGGCTTTCGACGGTTCGAACTACCTGATAGTCTGGCAGGACTCAAGCAGTACCAGATGCGACATATACGGCAGACGCCTGAGTGACTCGGGCGTCCTGCTCGACACTTCGAGCATTCCGATAACCTCCACCGGCAACCAAAAAGGCAGCCCGACAGTGCTGTACGACGGCTCGAGCTTTCTGGTGGTCTGGCAGGAATGGCACACGGATGTGTTCTACATATACGGACGAAGAATCTCCCCGGCCGGCACGATTCTGGACACGATTCCGATTCCCATCAGCGTGCAGACCGGTTCACTGTGTCCGACACTGGCGCGTGGAGATTCGTGGAGCCTGGTCGTTTGGCAAGATGCGCCCACCACATCCTGGGATGTCCACGCAGTCAGGGTTACGCGCGACGGCCGGGTTCTCGACAGCCTGCCTGCCAAGCTCAACTCAGGCATCGGAAGGTGCCGCAGCCCTGCAATTGCGGAGAACGGAGACCAGTTCTTGGTAACGTGGGTGGATCGACCAGCCAACAGTGACAAGATCTTGGGCGCTCTGATCCGTTGGCCCGGCCAGAACCCCGAGACAACCCAGGTTGCTGTATACCAGGGGCAGCCAGCGCCCTCATTGCCAGTTGTCGCCTTCAACGGCCGGGACTACTTTGTCGCGTGGCGGATGCCAGAGTTCACGATGGCAATTCGGGGCGCACGGGTCAACCAGCTAGGCACAGTGATGGACATCTTCCCAATTCTGACCGGGGAGCATGACTGCTACTTGAGCGGTCTGGCGGCCGGACCCGACAGTTCGATGCTCCTCGTGCTTACGACGATGACCGATTCCATCAACGGCTACCCCGCCAATTGCAGCCGTGTCTGGGGAATGCTGTCGACGTTCAGCGGAGTCGCCGAAAGCGGAGAACCGGCACGGGTGAGCCGGTTGGAGTGTACCCCCAATCCGTTCACTCACTCGGCCCGCATCCGCTTCTCCTCCGGCAGCGTCAGACCCGGCCGGCTCCGCATCTACGACGTTTCCGGACGAACGGTCCGCTCTCTGCCCGCCGGCGCAGCCCAGCTCATGTCTCATTCCGCGCTGGTCTGGGACGGCCTCGACGACTCCGGCAGACCGGCACCCCCGGGCTGCTACTTCGTCCGGCTCGACTGCGACGGAATCCCCATCGAGGTCAAGCTCGTCCGGTCTCACTGAGCCCGAGCCCAGGATATCTCCCAGTCCATCCACTTCCGATTGCGGTGCAGGGCGGTTTGGCGCTGCGGATCGGCGCTCGAATCGGGCCGCGGTTCTGGTCCACCTCCAGTCCGGACACGCAACGGCGGGCGCGGAGGGCCCGAGTGAACAGAGAGCAGGTAGCAGTAGCAGTAGCAGTAGCAGTAGCAGTAGCAGTAGCAGTAGAGGGAGCGGGAAGTCGGCCGAAGTCAGAAGTCAGATATCAGAAGGCAGAGAGCAGAAGTGTGGATTTCGGAACCTTGGCACTCTTGGCGGTTCACTCCATTTCCGACCCACGATTGGCGATTAGCGGATGGCGGATGGCGGATAGCGGTTAGCGGATTGCGGGTTGCGGACGGCTAGCGTTTGCGGTGCTGGCGGGCCGGCCGGTCGTGGGCGATGATGTTGTCGTCCGGGTCGGTGGCAAAGCCAATCTTGCGGCGGGGCGGAGAGGGCGGCTGCATAAGCTGGCGGATGGCGTCGAAGACGACCTTGAACTGGACGTCGTACTTCTTCTCCAGTTCATCCAGCCTTTGGGCGAGTCCGGCGTTCTCCGTGATTATCCGACGGAGGCGGACAAACGCACGCATTATCTCGACGTTGACCTGCACCGCGCGCTGGCTGCGTAGTACGCTCGACAGCATCGCCACGCCCTGCTCGGTGAAGGCGTAGGGCAGCGCCCGGCGCGCACCGCCCCAACTTGAAGTCACAAATTGTGACTTCAAGATGCGGTACTCGTCCGGAGCTAGCTGGAACATGAAGTCATCCGGGAATCGGGCATGGTTCCGTTTCACCGCCTGAACTAGGACCTTTGGCTCGACGCCATAGAGCGCGGCGAGGTCGGTGCTGAGCATGACTCGGTGCCCGCGGATGACGAGTATCGCCTGTTCGATGTGCCGTAGCGGGATGGGCGGATTCGGGTTGAGCATGGAGCGAATGTTAGCGAGGGAGAGCGCCATGTCAAACCACAGACACAGAATCGGCGAGGGGCGCGGGTTGCTGGGAATCTATATGTAGTGGCCGGCGGCGGGCGGGAACACAATTTCCCCGTACAGTGTACGAACCAGGGACTGCCCCCCGGGCAGGTTCCGGCGATGGTTCTGAACCGGAATCGAGTTAGGGAACCAAACAAGGTTCGGGCCGAGTTCCGACGCGAGAAACGAACTGAGCTGCGCGAGAAGTTTCGCCGCGAGCTTGTTTCCGAGCTTCGCGCGGAGCAGCGCGAAGAGGTTGTCGCGGTGCAACGACCAGAGCTTCGACGCGAGCTTCGAATCGAGCAACCTTGCGAGCTTCTGACCGAGCTTCCCAACGAGGTTCCCAAGGAGCTTCGGGAGGAGCTTCCCGGGGAGCTTCCATGCGCCCTGCGGGCGCGAGTTTGCAGTGACCAGTCTGCAGTTTGCAGTAGCTGAGAGATTCCTCCACTCCGCTTCGCTCCGGTCGGAATGACATCACCCTTGGCGCTCTTGGCGTACTTGGCGGTTCATCTCTCCGCTTCGAGCCATCTGTGGTAATCCGTGTCCATCCGTGGTTCCCGCGTCCGTCCGTTTCGTGCTTTCGTGTCTTCGTGGCTCCGCATCGGCTTGACTTTCCGGCAGACGGTGCTAATTTGAAGCGGCATGGATGAGATAAAACTCCGCTACGGCGTGAATCCCCATCAGACCCCGGCCCGGGCATTCGTCACGGACCGCAAGCTCCCTTTCAATGTGCTTTCCGGCGCGCCGGGGTACATCAACCTGCTCGACGCGCTCAATTCGTGGCAGCTCGTGCGGGAACTGAAGGTGCTGACCGGCCTCCCGTCCGCCGCCTCGTTCAAGCACGCCTCTCCGACCGGTGCCGGCACCGGCCGGCCGCTTTCCCCGGACCTCGCCGAGTCGTACTTCGTAACCCACACCGAACTCTCGCCGCTCGCGATTGCCTACGTGCGGGCGCGCGGCGCGGACCGGCTCTCGTCGTTCGGCGACTGGATTGCTCTGAGCGACAAGGTTGACGAGCTGACCGCGCAGGTAATCAGCCGCGAGGTGTCGGACGGCTGCATCGCGCCCGGGTTTGAACCGGCCGCGTTCGAACTGCTCAAGGCGAAAAAGAACGGTACCTACCCGGTGCTCGAAATCGACCCCGGGTACGAGCCGCCGGAAACCGAGTCGCGCCAGGTCTTCGGCGTCACGCTGGAGCAGGCCCGCAACAATACGCTCATCACGCCGGCCCTGCTCGACCGGGTCGTCACGGTCAAGAAGCAGTTGCCGGACGACGCCCGCGACGACATGCTCGTGGCCACGCTCGCCCTGAAATACACCCAGTCCAACTCGGTCTGCCTTGCCTTTGACGGTCAGGTCATCGGCATGGGCGCGGGCCAGCAGTCGCGCATCCACTGCACGCGCATCGCCTGCGCCAAGGCCGACAAGTGGCTGCTGCGCCTCCATCCCAAGGTACGCGCGCTCGACATCAAGAAGAGCGCCGCCCGCACCGACCGGGCCAACGCGATTGACCTTTACCTTGAGGAAGACGCGACCGAGGCCGAACTCCGGTCTTGGCGGCTCCATTTCAACACCGTGCCGGCACCGCTCACCCGCGAGGAGAAGCACGCGTGGCTTGCCCGGTTCGACGGCGTGGCCCTCAGTTCCGACGCCTTCATCCCGTTCCGCGACAACATCGACCGCGCTGCCCGCTCCGGTGTCCGCTATGTGGTCCAGACCGGCGGGTCAAGTCGCGACGAAGGTGTCATCGCCGCCGCGGACGAATACGGCATGGTGATGGTCTTCACCGGTCTGCGGCTGTTCCATCACTAGCCCGCTGACGCGGGAAATCCCAAACTCCAAACTCTAGACCCCAAGGGGACGAGGCAAGAAGAAAAAGGGCGGGCTGAACGCCCGCCCATGTGGTTTCGGCCGGAGGTCAGTCCGTCACGACCAGCTTGCCTTCGGCGGTCGCGGTTCCGGCGTTGACGCGATAGAGGTAGATGCCACGCGCCAGACCGGCACGGCTCCACGTCACCCGATTCCCGGCACCCTCAGCTTTGCTGACGAGCCTCCCATCAGGCGCATACACCGTGATTCGTGCGCCGTGGACGGCGCCGGAGAGTGTGAACTCACACCCGGTCCGGCAGGGATTCGGGCTGACGCTGACCGCGGGCCGTGAAGGGCTCGGCGTCTTCGGTTCTTCAACCGCGGTGAAGTCGAGCAGGAAGGACTGCACGCCCTGGTAGCAGGGCATCGTTGAATCGGGCTGCACCGTCATGTTCTGCAGCCACACTACCAGCTTGCACCGCGCTTCAACCCAGGATGTGTCAATCGTGAATGCTTGGAACGCGGTGTCGTACCCCCCGGCCGGGATGGTGACCGGCGTGCCGTAGATGGTCGGCACATAGTCGCGGCAGACGTGGTTGTGCCAGGTGTCGCCGGTGGACGTCGGGTAGAAGATGCTGTCTTCGGTGATGACGATTTGCACGGCGGCGGTTATCGGGCTTGAGGAGTTGTTGAAGCACTCGACCCGGACCTCGCCGCTCCGGGTCAGCGGGTCATAGGTTGTGCCGGCGTGGGTCAGTTGCACTTCGGACGGCTCGGCCATGTGCCGGACGATCGAATCCCGCCAATTGTTATAGTCGTAGTAGCTGCTCTTGCCGTCGGTCCACAGCCACGGGTAGTAGTAGCCGCCGCTCATCGGGGGCGGGTACAGATGCCACTTGTCCCATGCTTCCTGGTTGTACAGCCGCGGGTATGAGCTGTTGGCGTTCCACTGAACCGGGGCGACCCGGCCACCGAACTCCTCGCATATCTGGTCCAGCATCCTGCTGGCGGCAACGCAGGAGCCTCAGCCTTCCGAGTACGACTCTTCGAGCACGACCACGCGGTCAAAGGCCGGCAGCAGGGTCGCGGCTGCGAGGAGCATCGCGAGCATGGTCAGCTTCTTCACGGCAACTCCTTATCACGGATTGTCTTCTTGCGCCTAACGAGTGTACCGGTATTGTAGGCCGTGCGCGCAGCCAGTCAAATCAGGGCTGGTCATTGTCGCGCAGCCCCAGCGCGCCGAGCACGAAGTCCTTGCCGGCGTTGAGCTGCCAGAGGGCCATCGTGCCGAGCGCGCGCATGGTGTGGCCCACCGACTTCGAGTCGCGCTCGTGAACCCGGACGAGCAGCGGCAGCGTGATGAAACGGCTCAGGCCCGCGGCGAGGAACATCACGTGGTAGTTGATGAAGCTGTGCCCGGCGATGGTAACGTGAAAGCCGTGCAGCGCCTGGGCGATGACGCCGGAGAGCATCGAGGCCGCGAATGCGCACAGGCCGGTGACCGCGCTGTAGATGGCGAAGTAACTCTCCTTGCGCGCCGGGTTGTCGGCCAGTTCCAGGAGCAGGCTCCACAGACCCAGGCTGGCGCCGGTCCAGACCACCCCGTTCAGGAGCGCGTCGCCCCATATCGGCAGCCGGAACGACGGCGTGGCAAAGAGCCAGAGCAGCGGCATGATGCCGACCAGTGCGAAGTTGAGGATGGTGACCGGCCTTGCGCCGAAGCGGTCAATCGCCCTGCCCCAGAAGAGCTGGAACACCATGCCCGCCACGCCGCCGATTATCGAGTAGACACCGATGGCGGCGAAGGAGAAGTGGAGGTTCTTCATCATGTGGACGATGTAGAACGGTGAGGCGAGGGTGCCGGTCACGAACCAGACCGCGAGAAAGAGCATGAGCTTGCTGAACTGCGGTTCTTTCAGCGGCCCGAGCAGAGTCTCGCGCAGGTTCAGGGCCGGCCGCGGTTCGAGCTCCGGCTCGGGTTGCTTGAACAGAAGCAGCGTCGAGACCAGTCCGAAGAGCACCGCCAGCCCGAACGCAAGGCCGTACCCGACCGGCTCCAGTCCCGAGGCCTTGAGCCAGTCCATGCCCCGGCCCGCGGCATAGGCGGTGGTCACACCGATGATGCCGTGAATAGCGTTGCGCAGTCCAAAGAACCGGCCCCGCCGTTCTTCGGGCACGAGGTCTGATATCCACGACGTCCACGTCGTGCCGGCGATGGTCATGATAGTGGACGATACCGCGACCGTGGCGAAGAACAGGACGAGGGTGACGTGCATGCGCAGGAGCAGGAAGGGCACCAGCAGCGCGAACACCGACCGGCCGATGCCGGCGGTCCAGATGACCAGTCGCTTCTTTGACCCGGACCGGCGCACCAGGTACCCGGCAAGGAATCCAAACCCGGTGACCAACGCGGGAATGGCGGACACCAGCGCAATCTGGAACGAGTTGGCCCCGAGCCAGAGCGCGAGGCCGATGAGGAACATCCCGCCGCCGAGCGTAGCGTAGAGCGTCGCGAACGCGCCCTCGACAATCGAGACGCGCAGTCCGCGACTGACTTCCTGCGGGGTGAGGCTACTCACAATCAGGACAGAATCTTACCAAGAAGACACGGGGACTCAAGGACGCAGGCGATACCCAGGAACCGAGATAGGATTAACCACAGAGGCCACGGAGAGCACAGAGTCAGGTGAAGGTCGGGATTCCGTTCCGTACTCTCCAATTCTCTGTGTGCTCTGTGGTTCAATATCGGATCTGGGGACGAAGCCCGGGAACGGGGACCGGAGTTCACCACCAGGACACAAGGACGCGAAAGAGAGTCAGGACGGAAACGCTCGGCCTGCTATCCGCGTGCGTTAGTTGGTGGGTGGGAAACCGGGCGACGAGAACACCGATTCCGCGTGGAAGGAACTGCGCACCAGCGGGCCGCAGAAAGCGGCCCTGAACCCCATGGCAAGCGCCTCCTGCTCCAGCGCGACGAACTCCTCGGGAATCACGTAGCGTTCGACCGGCAGGCAGCGGCGGTCCGGCTGCAGGTACTGACCGACCGTGACGATGTCGCAGCCGACCGAACGAAGGTCGCCCAGCGCCTGCCGCAGTTCGTCGCCGGTCTCCCCCAGCCCGACCATCAAACCGCTCTTGGTCGTGATGCCCGGCGCGACGCGCTTGACGGTTGCGAGCACGGCAAGCGACCGCCGGTAGGACGCGCGCGGGTCGCGCACGCTCGGCGACAGCCGCTCGACTGTCTCAAGGTTGTGGCCGAACACATCCGGCCCGGCCGCAACAACCTGCCCGATCAGTTCCTCGCGCCCGCCGAAGTCAGGGGTGAGGACCTCGACCGGAAGGGACGGGAGACGGGGGACGGGAGACGGGGGCGGGCCATTCTGCACTTTGCAGTTTGCACTTTGCAGTTTGACTTGCCGGACTGTCTCCGCAAAGATGCCCGCCCCAAGGTCGGGCAGGTCGTCGCGGTCGACCGAGGTCAGGACGACGTATCTGAGTCCCAGTCCAGCAACCGCCTGCGCCACGCGCTCAGGCTCGGTTTCGTCAATCGCGCCGTGCGGGTTACCGGTCGTGACCGAGCAGAACCGGCAATGCCGGGTGCAGGTGTCGCCGAGAATCATGAAGGTGGCGGTGCCGCGGCCCCAGCAGTCGGAGAGGTTGGGACACCGGGCCGAACTGCAGACGGTCTTGATGCCGTGCGCCCGCAGCCGCTCGTTTGTCGCCTCGAACCCCGCGCCCGACGGCACGGTCGTCCGCAGCCATTCAGGCTTTCTCATCGGGAGAGGAATCTTACCACAAGGACACAAAGGCACAAATGGAAGCACACAACGACAAATCAGAATTCAGAGACCAGCCTGCAGAACTTAGAAGTGCCGGGGTCACGGCGACGCGGTGTGTTCTAGAACTTGGTCTTCAGACCGGATTTCGGGCAGGCCGAGACGCACTCGTTGCAGCGGATGCACTCAAGCTGGTTCTGGTTCTCGTGCGGGTCGATGTCCATCGGGCAGACTTTCCGGCAGATGCCGCAGTTGGTACAGGCGTCCTTCCCCGGAAACGTCAGGTGCATCAGACTGCCCTTGTTGAACAACGAGTAAACTGCGCCAATGGGACAAATCACGCGACAGAACGGACGCTTGACGGCAATGGCGGCGACGATGAAGGCAAGCAGGATGCCGATTTTCACCCAGTAGAGCCAGCCGACGAGGTTGCGCAGTGCGTGGACCGGGTCCCAGAGCACGAGCGGGATGCCGGCGCCGAGCGTGCCTTGCGGACAGAGCTTGCAGAACCACGGCTCGGCCGTGAAGTAGGAAGCCAGCCCGGCAACGAGCAGCAGTATGCCGAACTTGAGGAAGTTGGACGGCAACGACAGCTTGATAACGACGTCGAGAATCACCACGAGGCCGAACCCGGCGACGGCCAGCGCCAGCCCGAGCGGCAACCCGGACAGCGGGCCGATGTGGAACGCCGCGTTGCCGTTCGTTCCTACGGTGGCGGAACCACACCACCCGAGCAGGAACCCGGCGACCGCGGCGAACGCCGCGGCGAACCAGCGGCCGGTGAGCCCGAGCAGGACCAGAGCGAGGAACCCGAACGCGACCGCATACCCGACCTCGAACTTGAACCAGACCACGGCCGCGAGCCCGACCGCGGCCAGGAAGCCGCCCGGCCACATCCGGCGCGGCAGATCAAGTTTGCCCCGGATTGCCACGCCCAGCGCAAGCAGGTTGAACGGCAGCCAGGCGTACAGGAACACCCGCAGCGGCGGCAGCTTGAGGAACAGGACGAGTGCCGCGCCGATGAGCGCACCGACCAGGGCAATCACCGCGAACGACACCCAGCGCTTGCCCTTCGCCTTCGCGCCGACCTTGATTTTGTAGAGCAGGTCCTGCCACATCCCGAACGGGCATATCCACCCGCACGCCGCCCGGCCGACAAATGCGCCGATGATGATGAACACGCCCAGCGGCAGCCAGGGCAGGAGCTTCATGCCGACCATCTGCTGGGCTGAGCCGATGGGACAGGCGAATACGGCCAGCGGCCCGCCATAGCAGTTGAGAATCGGCTGGGGCACGTACTTGAGGAAGCCCTGGTAGAGTATCTTGTTCTGCAGGTAGGCGGCGATGTAGGCGTTGAGCAGCACCGCCGACGCAATCTGGACCACCCGGTACGGCGCGACCCGGCGCCGCACGAACACGACCGCGCCGAGCATGATGAGCGTGAACGGCAACCAGCCGAAGAGCAGCACCCGGCCGAGCGGCAGCCCCTGGCCGAAGCCGAGGAACGCGGCGGCGACTGCGCCGGTCAGGCTGATGACGATGAACGAGAGCCAGCGGGTGAGAGTGGTCGGCCGGCCGAGGAACAAGGCGAGAAACAGACCGAGCCCCAGCATCGAGGCCAGACCGTAGTAAATCACGCCCCAGTCGAACCCGGCAAGGAACTTGAGCAGCAGGGTGGCGAGTACCGAGGCCGCGACGATGACAAGGAAGACCGCGACGCGCGTCCGGGTGCTGATTTCTAGCTGGTTCTTTGCCATCCGGCCTGGGCCTGCTCTGGGGCTACACGAGCCCCATGCAAGAGAGTCATATCTGGGCCGCGAAGCGGTGAATCGTCTCCGGGTCGCCGGCCTTGAAGCCCAGCACGACGGCGGCAACCCCGACGACAGCAAGTAGTATGAAAACGATGCGCCGCTTCATCCTAGAACGTGCTGATGAGCTGCGCCTTGATGCCGCTGAACGGCGCTTCTTCGCGGCAGACGCCGCCCGAGCAGGTGTAGCCGCCGCGCTCCGCCCCGACGCGCACGCGCAGCATGTTCCGGTCGGTGATTGACCAGACCGCCTCAACGATGGGCCACGACGTCTCGCCCTTGTACCGGCGGTCGAGTGTCATATCAACGAACTGCCAGCCGACCGTGAACAGCAGCGCCGAGCCGTACCCATAGCTGGCGGAAAGCGCCGTCTCATGGTACTTCCACGGTTCAACCATCCGCCCGGTATCCTCGGTGACGAGGTTGTACTCAGCCTCAAGCACAAAGGTGTGCTGTCCCAGCAGGTAGCTGGCTTGAACCGTCGGCTTATCGGTCGCGCGGCTGGCCACGTGCAGCTCGATGTTCTCCTGCACCATGTGGCTGAACTTTGCCTCGAACGTCCAGTCGATCCCCAGCGAGTACCGCACCTTGCCTTCGCCCTCGAGCACACCCTTGCTGGTGTCGCGCGGGGCGGCGAGGCTGCCAAAGCTGGCCTCGAGATAGAGCGGTGCGGTCGGGGTGCCCGAAGCCGTCACTCCGAACCCGCGCTCGTCCACGCCTCGGTTGATTGCCACGCCGGACTTGATGGGCGTCGGCGGGTCGGTGTAGCGATAGGTCTTCCTGTCCGCCAGCACGACGTCCGGGAAACCCAGCTTGTCGTAATCCATGTACTCGCCGACTATCGAGTAGCTGCCGATTGCGACGGTGCCGGTAAAGTAGTAGCCGAACCCCTTCTCGCGCCCGCCGACATACGGCAGGGTGCCCAGCCGCTGGCAGACCTCGCCGTACAACTCGACCGGGCCGGCCGTCACGGTGACGTCGCCGCCGTAGAGTTCGTTGAACGCCTTGGGTGTCGGGTCCTGGGTGCGGTTAACCCGCACGTATCGCCCGCCCAACCCGCCGAAACTGAACGGCCGTGATGAAAGGTTCGCGCCCAGCACCTGGTCGTTCGTATCGGCGTGGACCGAATCGGCGTTCATCACCCGGTAGGCATTCTCCTGGAAGAAGATGTCGCGCATCCGCGCGCCGAGCAGCACCAGTTCGGTCTGCCGCGGCAGCCGGCCAGTGAAGCGCAGGCCGTGCAGGGACTTATAGTGCCGGAAATCGTCGTCCGAATAGGTACGCAGGGCCAGGCCCTTGCCGAACGTCTGGAAGAACTTGCCGTACAGCACTTCCAGCATCTTCGGGCTGTAGGCGACGGTGTAGTCGAGCAGGCGCAAAGGCTGACGGACGACGTCCCACGGCTTGGACGGTTCGTACAGGAAAAGACCAAGCCCGCCGCGCAGGTCGCCATAGCGGAGGTTCAGGTCAAGCTTGTTCTCAAGATGGGTGGCGTAGTCCTGCTTGTACAGCCAGAACTCGGCCTTGTTGGTCCCTTGGATGGAAAGCTCAGCGGCCGGCGCGGCCGCGGCAATGAATCCTATCAGTCCGATGAGTCCTACGCGTCCCATTCCTGGCAGCCTACTTGTCCTCGCCGGAGTTCTCCTCGCCCGGCTCCTCAGCCGGTTCGTCGGCTGGCTCCTCCGGCAGCCATTTCAGGAACTCCGCCTCAATCCGCTTCTCGTCGCCCTTCTTGTACCCGATGTGGGTGTAGACGATTTCGCCCTTCTGGTTGATGAGATAGGCGGTCGGCTTGATGATGATTCCGTAGGCCTTCTTCACTTCGTTCTGGGCATCGAGCAGGCAGATGTACGGCCACTTCTTGCTCTTCACGAACGCCTTGACCCTGGCCTCGTCTGCCGGCTTGTCTACCGACAGAGCGATAATCTGCAGGCCCCGCTCCTTGAGCGAGTCGTAGATTGGCATCAGGGCATCGAGCTCGGCGATGCAGTTGACGCATGGCAGGTCCCAGCATTCCATGTAGACCGGGCCAATCTGCAGCAGGCTGTCGAGCGTTACCTCGACGCCTTTGACGTCTTTCAGCGTGAACGACTGGACCTTTGGGTTCTCTTCCTTGTCGCCGGCGGCGATACCGATGCCCGCAGCCAGGGCCAGAATCACACTGATGCTCAGCAAGTGTCTCATTTATCCTCCGTCAGAACGAACCGGCTGATGGTCGCGGACTGGAGCACGTAATGCCCGGTGCTTGCGCTTGTATCTTCAAGGAACACTACCGCGCCGAGCTTGTCGAGCCGGTGACCGGCGGTAGGGAACTCCAGCGTGTCGACCAGCGTTGCGCCCGGGGCCAGACTGACCTGGATGCCGTCGAGGTCCGGCACGTACTGCACCGGGACGCGGGAGTATGCCCCGCCTAACATGGAGTCAGGCACCAGGCTATCCTCGGTTACGATGCAGTAGAGCGTCGGACTGGAGGGTGGCGCCGTGCTGTCCGCGGCGAGATGCAGAATAACCCGACCCTGGGCCGAGTCCGCCGTCGCCGAATCGACCACCAGCGTCACGAATACCGGCTCTGACTTCACCGCCCGGATTGCGGCGTCGAAGGCTTAGTAGTA
>Ga0315284_10007644_pt1 | contig 15434 bp, 8 predicted proteins | sample YL17G09_16_MG_FD_203696 | JGI IMG/M metagenome (GOLD analysis project Ga0315284, IMG submission 203696) | Sediment microbial communities from Yellowstone Lake, YNP, Wyoming, USA - YL17G09_16 | ecosystem: Environmental > Aquatic > Freshwater > Lake > Sediment | place: USA: Wyoming | collected... | reverse complement strand
GCACTACGTTTACGGCAATAATCGGCTTTTTCAAGCGTAAGCTGTTGATTATGTGAGAGCAGCTTTTTAAAATGTCGATGGAACTGTCGAAAATGAGTTATAAGGGTATGTTGGGCTTTTTCGATTCCTATCTTGGACACTCATGTTATTTAGCGTATATTTTCTCTCCTTTAACCAAAAGACTGTCTTAAAGTCTCAAACCCATGATGAGACAAAGATTTATAATATTCTTTCTTCAATTAAAAAATATTAATTGCTTCTCTAGTAATTGTATTTACTGTATCAAATCCTATAGATAAAGCCTGTAACTGTGAACCAGCTTCATCCAAGTCTCCTTCGGAAATTGCTTCTCTGATACCGGGAATTGTGACTGTAAGTCCGGTATATCCTGAGGAGATCAAACCTGGGCCATATATCAAATGCTTATACCTTGACCTGTTAGGAAGGCCACTAATATTTATAAAACTCTTTTCAATAGACATAAGCTTTTCATTCAGATGCCTAATGTTCAAATCCGATAAAGAACTTTTTTCAATTTCATTCCCAATCTTCTCATTAAGTTCTTTGCATAAATTTTTCCATTCAGTAACTTTATGTTTAATATTTGCAAGGTCTATTTTTCTTTCATATTCTTTGCCTAAATCATCGATATATTTTTCAATCTCTTCAGCATAAGTATAATAATTGTAGGGTAAAATGTCACAACTAGCTAACCTCAACATAGATATTCCTACCAGTTTTGCCATGATTGTATGGTAAATAAATCCGGGATCAATAAAAGTTGACATAACATAAAAATTATCATACTGAGTGTGAAGTAATCCGTTCTTTTTTCCGCTAAGTTCCCAATCTAGCGCACTGGCACCGATAAAATGAAAAAAATTCCCATAATCCGCACCTATTCCCGGGATCGCAATTTGAGTATCAATTTGCTGTTGTCCATTTTTCGATTCGTTTGGTTCATCTAGCTTTTGATTTTTTCTCCAGTCATCGTAAACAGTTAAACCTGTTACAGGATCATTAACACTTTTTGTAGCTTCTCTAGTAAAATCTCTTAGTGAAGGAGCTCCTCCAGCCCAGAAATGCCCCCCGTCTATGCCGACATCTACATCCAGATAGATAGCACAGTCCTTTCTGAGCAAATCCTCATTTTCTTCTACCCATTCTGCGGAGCCTATGCATCCGAATTCTTCGGCGTCCCAGCTAGCAAGGATTATTGTTCGCGAAGGTTTGTATCCTTCTTTTAATAATTTTCCAAAGGACTCAGCTGTTTCTAACAAAACGGCCGTACCGCTGTTAGGGTCGCAGGCGCCAAAGGTCCAACTATCCCTGTGGTTGCCCATTATTATCCACTCATCTTTTTTTGAAGTCCCCTCTATCTTCCCAATTACATTCCAGATCTTCCTGTTTTTGCTTTCCATTTTGACATTTAGATTAACTTTAGCAGGTCCAGGTCCGATATGGTATCTAAAGGGTAAGCCGCCCTGCCATGCTTGTGGAACTTCAGGACCAGATAAATACTTTAATAAGTTCTTGGCATTTTCATAAGAAATAGGAATAGAAGGTATCTTTGGAAGGTTTTCAGCTTCCTCAGGTTTCAATCTCTTTGTATGATCTTTTGAAGGCCAGCCCGGAGTGAGGGGATCACCCCAATAAACAAAACCATAAAGTATAGTCCCTCTTTCAACTCCACTCGGGGGTAGCATGGTGCCACGAGGATATACATCCCCTATCATATAACCACTATCTGCAGGATCTGAATAAATAATTACCCCAGAAGCACCATGTTTTTCAGCAAGCCAGACTTTCAAGCCTCGATAGAATTTACCATTTCTGACGACTACAATCTTCCCTTTAACATTGATTCCAGTATCTTCCAATATCTTGTAATCATCTGAGGAGCCGTAATTGACATATACTAGGTGAGAAGTTATGTTCCCTGAAGACGAAAATGCATTAAAAGGTATAATAGCATCTCTATCATAAGAATCCTTATCCCAGAGCCATCCCTTTTCTCTCAAATCAAATTTTTTTCTCCTCGGTTCAACCATCTCCAAACTTATCTCCAAAGGATAAGATAAATATACGATATATTCATCTATCTCTGCTTGAATTCCATATCTCATCATCTTTTCTCTCACATACTGTGCAACTTCAAAATCTTCCTGTGTCCCTGCCATATGAGCTTTTTCTGTGAGAATTCTTAAATTTTTCCCCATCTCCGTTGATGAGGGAATTAGCTTTAATTTTTTTTCTAAAGCTAATTCTTTATCAATGTTTATTGGATAAAAGCCCTTCAATCTTTCCTGGCCAGGGGAGTTTTTATTAAGAATTATAATCCCGATTGTTAATATCAATAATAAAATTACCCTTTTTGCTATCATTTTAACCTCCAATTTTTATTAATTAGGATTTTCAAGCTTCAACGATTTGATCCGGCTTTCAGACACACAGCAACTTGTAGTGACTAATAATATTTTGGGGGTACCTTTTTCTCGAGTTTCCAATTGAGTCACAATTTCTGGAAGAAAGTTTGAGATATTAAAATTTTCCTGGCATCTATTGAATTGATGTTCTCAAAAATTTTCTGTCTTTTGGGATAAAATCTCATTCTCTTACTCTTAATTTTTTTTTACTTTGGAACTTCTGTACTCCAGCTCAGGATTCCATCTGGATCAGCAAATCTCAAGTAAAAGCCTGGGCCTCTGTCTCCTTCAAGAACTTTGATAAGAACCTTATTCCAGCCTTCCCTGAGAAATACCTTGATTTTATCCTGGTCAAGATAGGCGTCTCGGTCAGCATAATTTGTATGAATGAGCGTATCATTCAGCCATACTCTTATTCCGTCATCACTTCCTAAGAGCATGTATGTCTGGTACGTTTTTGGAGATAAAACATAGACGAGGGCATATGCAATTGCCCCTTTGTGTGGCTGGATGAGGTCTCCTAGCCTGATATAGCCGGTTTCTTCTCCTCGCGTTTTTCTCCATGCGATTTCCATATTTCCTTTACCTCGGTAACTTTTGTTAAGAGATATTGCTGTTTCAGGGGGATAAGCAGTTTTAAGATACTTTATATCAGGAGCATCAAAAGGACCGATGAAGTTCCATTCCTTGATAAATCGCCGATAACATGGAGTGAGGGTCAATCCCACAAAACCGAGCTCCGTCCCCACAGATTCGGGATCTTTGCCCATGATTTGAAGGAAGATAGAATTCATTCCGCATTTGATCAAGACATTCCTAATGGGTAACACTCCGATCTCTAGCTGGGATGAAAGGCCTCTGAAGAGCTCGGATTCGAATGGTATCTGAACTACCCCAGCCCTAATATCGGAAACCCTAATATTCCCAATGGAGGGACCTTTGAGAAAGTAAAGGTCGATGTTGTAGCCTTCGCCGATTTCTATGGGAAAAGAGAGCTTGGCAGTGGTCCCTGGATGTGCGTTTTCAGTCATGAGCGCTGCGTAACGTTCACCATCCGTGTTGTAGTAGGAAGTCAACAAATGGAAGAGGGTCTCTGCCTCGAATTTCATCCCAGACTTTTTATCTTCAAATACAGATGCAGGCGCCTCTTCGATCTCGTTCCATTCTGGGAAAATAAAGTTTCCCGGAGATTTCTTGGCAAATGGAAGCCTTTTTTCTACAGAAGGGAGTGAGGGGAAGGTCTTGTGGGGTTCACATTGATACCAGTACGCTATAGAAGAATAATAGTCGGAGCGGTTGTTAGCATGGCCGTGTTCTATTGTTACTCGAATAGATTTCTTGAAAGGAATGGGGTCGGGGATATGAAATCGGTAGACAGTTGCTTTTGATCCAACTTGAAAATCTGGATCTTGGAGGGGGCAACCGTAAAACAGATTTTTATCCTCGCTCATGCCCCAAGCTCCAGAAAAATAATCTTCCGAGCCGGTTCCATGGAGTGAAGGTTCTTTTTCGCCATCGACATAAATCATATCATCTCCCTCACCCCACCATCCTGGTGCCTGCTGGAGCACGTTCAGGATACAACCGACGTAGTGACCGCGCCCAATAGCATCGAGAATAATGTAATTCCCACCTGATTTACATGGCATCTCTTGAAGATATTGGGCGTGAAAGGAGGGAGTGTCTAGGGGAGATTTCTCTAGTTCTCTATAATCAATGTGATAATAAAAGTCTTCAACCCTTGCTGTTCCCTCATTTGTGACTATTATGCATGCAGATTGGCAAAAAGGCATATACCAGTAACAGTTCCTCGCCCGGCCTTCAGAGGAGCAGCTAATCGGAAGCGAACTTAAATTTCGGGAAAGGCCGTGGCCTATACCAAAAAAGTCCCCAACAGGAACCTCAACAGAGGGGGATTTTTCTCCATCCCAGAACATTCTCAGAATAAGTTTTTTGCCATAAAAGCCCTCTGCTTCACCATCGATGGTCACCCAGACATGGTGAATGGCACCTGGTCCCTTTATTTCTGCTAGGACCGCAGTCTCGCCGGGTTCGATGGAGATTCTATCTCTGTTTCCTCCCGTTCGATCGTAAGAAGAGGATCGTTTGCTCTTGTAGTTTTGCTGCTGGCCTAATTTAGCAAGCAAATCCTGGCCATCTAAAAAGACTATCGCAACTTGAAAAATTAGGAAAAATGCCGCAAGAAATAAAAACCAATTTTCAACTTTTGTTATCTGTGTTTTCGTTCCCTTTCTGAATTTCCTCTCTTCTGAAAATAGTCCAAAAGTGGATAGACAGTAATTAACGTTTTTCCATATAACGCTTTCCATTCTTTTAGAGAATTCGGTTTGTTTTTTTGAAGTAATTTTCAGGCTTTTAATATTTTGTACTGACCGCAGAGAATTAAGATACACTTTCCCTTCTTGATAAATAGAAGTTGATTCCAAAAAAAAATTCTTCGCCATCTCGGAGGGTCAGTATAGAACTCTCTGCCGCATTCCACTTATTTTTCTGTTTCGTTTTCTACTTATTAGCTAAAACGAGTACTTTACTCCCAAACGGAGAATCCGTGGAGCTAGAATTGATTGGATGATTCCATAATTATCTGAAGTAAGATCTCCCACTTGAGTAGTAGTATTAGCATTCAGGATGTTAAATAAATCCAAAATAATTCCAAGCCTTCCTCCAGGGAAAAATCCTGATCTAGGAAATGTGAAGAATTTTTCAACTCTTGCGTCAACCAGAGTAGTAGATGGCGTCCTTTCGGATCCTCTGGGTTCAACTCTAACGTCTACATAACCGACATAATTTAACTCAACCGGAGTTTCTGCGAATCTGGTGTAAGGAATGCCGCTCATGTGTCTTAGTGAAACACCCATATTAATGCCCAGGGGAAATTGGTAGCTTCCTGAAATCTTTAGGATCACTGGTCTATCCCAGAAGTTTTTTCCAAAGGCAAACAGATCTTGGTTGGGGTCATCAAAAGAAGCCTCGGATTGCAGCCAGTTGTCTATATTGCCTTTTGAACTACTTGAGGTGAATGAAGCTAAGAGTTGCCAGTTGTTGGAAAATCTTTTCTCAGCACTTATGATCACGCCCCGATATTTGTTAGGTTTTACCGGCCATGTGTATATTGGATCACTCTCCGGGTTTGTAACATAAAATAAATATAACGGTTCATTAATCGGCTCGTAGGCAGAAAAAGTTCCGTCATCGGAAGTACCGGGAATTCCATCTGGACCGTTATCAAAAAATGTTCTTTTAGTCCAATCAGTGAGAAAGTTGGTGCTTCTGTCTATATCGTCAATTTGATATCTGTCAGTTCTCATGACAAAAGTTGCTCCCAGGGAGAAATCTTTAAGAAGCTCCCTTTCTATTCCTATAGTCAATTCATCAGTACGGGTGTCCTTAAGATTAGGATTAATTAGAACCGTTGATGGAAGGGATTGGTAATAAGGAGTACTGGTTTCTTCGCCTTGTTGCCACATTCCGTCACCATTTTTGTCACTCCAAGGAAATTCTGGATCGGCTAAACCGTTTGGATTCGCAAAATCAGCAATTGTGTTTGAAACCTGCCAGTAATAGCGACTATATCCTGCTTTTAAAGCAGTTTTCCCATCTCCAAATAGGTCGTAGATAATACTTATCCTGGGGGATAAAGTTTTAAAGTTGGTGATATCTGATTTTGCGGGGAACGTTCTCTGCTTATAAGCATCCAATATAGGGAGTTCCGGGGCTGCTTCCTGCCATACCTCTGCAAAATAATTCATGGGCCAAGGGCTTGCAGGATTGCTTTGTTCAGGCAGATATGTTGTAAAAGTTTCAAATCTAAGGCCTAGGTTCACTGTAAGCCTTTTTTTAAAAACGTAGCTATCTTGAACAAAGGCAGCATAATTCGTTATGTTGAACAGGCTTGCCACGGGAACGTTTTGTGCCTGGACGGAGTAGGGAACTCCAAAACGGAACGTTAGTAAAGGCCCATAATTGTATAATCTATTTTTTTCCCAAAATTTAGAGATTTGAAATCCGGTCTTAATCTCATGGCTTCCCCAAAGGAAATCATCTTTGTAATAATCAAGGAAACCATTAACTTGAATTCTATCTCTATTATCATCCCGGTAACGGCGGGCGCTGTAGTGATAGCCCCGTGCATAAGGAGCATTGGGATAATCTGTGCCCGGACCTACGTCTCTTAGTTCGCGAACTGGCCAATGCTCTAAAATAGCCTTATCTGTTGGACTATTTGGCACACTCATATTTACGTAGCCCAGTCTAAAGTCCAGAAAAGCATTGTCGCTTAATATGGCTGTTGCGTGACCTTGGTATGCATTCTGCAGCTGATTTATCTTCAGAGCCGCATCAGGCGGCGTATACATGCCTGCCCCGGAGTATGGTTTGTACCTTTGGTCATATATCCAGCTTCCGGCGACGCGGATCTTTTTTGTAATCTGCCAATCTAGTTTTCCCATCCAGCTGGAAAGATCTGTTATTTCGGGAAAAGGCTTCCCCTCAAATTCAAATCCCATGACAAAACGGTGAACTTTTTGCATGCTTCTCAATCCCCAAAACCATAGCTTGTCCTTAAAAATAGGACCCCCTAGGTTGAGGCTGTAATCAAGGTAATAATCCATGGGATTGCCGTGAGTTATGCCTAATTCCTTGAGTTGACTAGATAAATTTTCTGATTGCCATTTGTTGTCTGAATAATAAAATCCAGCCTGCCCATGAAGTGTATTGCTGCCCGATTTAGTGATGATGTTCAAACTTACTCCTGGCGAACCCGTTTCAGCTGAATGGGAAGAAGTGGAGATCTCAACTTCTTCAAAAGAGTCGTAAGAAAAGTACATTGTCGAACTACCTAACGAAGACATGTCAGTAGCGTTAATTCCGTCAATATTGTAACTTGATTGATATTTAGATCCGCCAAAAGCTGAAAACGCACTCTGGGATCCGCTTCCACTGCTGCCCACATTAGTTCGATCCATTATTACTGCCGGAGCGTCTTCGACTATTGACCATATGTCACGAGCATTGGGCAACAGATCTAGGTAAGTAGTATTAAAGCTCTGGCCCAAATTTGAACTCTTTAGATCTACGGTAGGTGAAGGGGCTGTAACTGTTATCTCTTTTTCTAAAATACTAGGTTTTAGAGTTATGTTAATAGTTATCGTCTCATTAATATGGATAACGATTCCAGGTCTTATAATAGTTTCAAAGCCGGACATCTGTGCTTTCAATTCGTAAGTTCCAGGAATCAACGCTGGGAACCGATATCCTCCTTTAGAGCCTGTAACAACATACAAATCTTTTGTCATCATAGATGGGCTGTTAATAATCACTGTACAGCCAGGCAACGGGTTCTGCTCTTCATCATTCACTATCCCTCTAATAGCTCCGGTCTGAGTTTGGGCAGAAATAGTCGACGATAACGTGATACTCATAATAATGCCCAAAAGAAGAGAAAGTTTTAAATTTTTTTTCATTTTTTTCCCCTCCAAGGATCTAACAATTCCTTCTAATTCCTTCATTGCCGCACCGGCAACACCCCATACTTTTCTTTTTATTAAAAAAAACAACCTAAAACGTAATTTTGTTTATAGATTTCTATAATAGTTATCACCTCCTTTTTTTGAAGAGCCTCCTTCTTCATTTTTCTATCTAAAACTATTGAAGCTTTTGAACTGCGGGAGAGTCCGAATATTTTCAACCGAAAATGCCCCCCTTTATAATTTGAACCCTGCCTTTACGCTGCTTAAATTAAATATAGATTGCTTCGAAATGAACGAGGTTATAAAAAACACAAAAATCACTTTAATCTGGATACTTTTGTCCATAATTTAGTGCCTAGACCACTTTTCTTATCGTGATAAAGAATAGAATAGACAACTTGAACAATCAATTGGCACAACCCTTTGCGCTGACAATAAGAATAAATAATTCGAAACCTTTTGTCAAGGCCTTTTTTATTAGAGGCATTCCCCCAAAATTATAGGGAGAGTAGAGTCATTGTTGGCCGGTTTCGGGATCTCTGGTGGAAGAACAGCCGTAAAGGCCGCACTCTTGGCCGAAGAGATACGCCTTGATCACATCGGCCAGGGCATAGAAGCGGAAGTCTGGAATGCCGAACACGCGGCGACCGCCAGGAGCACGTGTCCGGTTAAAACGCACAGCGTCGTGCGCAGATTCAGATAGACCATCGCGAAGTAGGCTGCAGCCTGCACGAGGGCCATTATGTTCTGAAGACGGATGTAGGTCAAAAGCCGGATGTCCTCGAGTTGATACGATTGTTTGATGAACCGGATCGTCTCCCCGATCGTCCACCGCGTCATATAGCTTTGAACCGCCCACCACAGACTTTTCCGCGTCTTTTTCAGGGGGACGTTGGTGAGAAGCATGAACGGTTCTTGTCCGAAGCCGCGAATGACGACGAGAGACAGCAGATCATCATGATCGGGAAGATAAACCGTCCGGACGCCGAACTCGAGACGGAGACACTTGGCCTGACCTCCTTCTTCTTTGATGATGGATTCCAAGAAAAGCATCGGACAGTTTTGAGCGATCTTCAGGTCATCGAGGGCCCGGTCTTGATAGATCAGATCGCGGCCTTTGCGAAGGCGGACGAGGAACCGGCGTTTGTTTTTGATCAGGGGCAGAAGGAGTTTATCCCTGTCGCCGCCCCGGTCCATGACCCAGACGCCTTTTCCTTAGGTATAATGGCTGACCATCTCGGTCGCTGTCAGGATCTCGATGTTTTCGCTTTGATGGTCCGGACTCCGTTAAGAGTAGAGGCGATTATAGAGTGGCAAGACCATGGGTTTTCCCGGTTCGGCGCCGATGATCTGAAGGAGCTAGGAGCCGCCGCCCAGACCATCTTCGCCCCCGTCGTGCACTCGGGCCAGATATTCCATTTTCCTCGCATACGTCTTGCTGATGTCCGAAAGATCTAAGATTAAGAGGGCCATCTCCTGGATGCGGCTCGCGGCCATCCGGCAGAGCGTTGCCGTCAACCGTTCCCACAACCCTCGTCGTTGGAGTTGGCGGCATAAACGGTATCCCGTCTTGCGTAAGGGAATCGGTTCTTCCAACGCCCGGCCAATCTCCGTCAGCCGAACGGATTGTCGAGCCTGGATGCCATAGATCATCTCGGCGATGAACCGTCGGGCGGGTTTGGGCAGGCCGAAAGAAAGTCTCCCCGAAAATCGCAGGATCTGCTCTCATAATTTCCGGGCGATTTTTGCATAATGCATGCGGGGTCTCCTCTGATGTCGCAACCATATGCCAGTCTTCGGACTGGGCATCTGGAGACCCCATTTTTAATTCAGAAAACCCGAAAAGTACCCCTATTTTCCATTTCCAGATCATGATTTAGACTAAGTCCCATAAAGAAAATAACTTAGACCAATTTTGTCTTAATTATTGGGGGAAGTCCTGTTTTTTTTATTAAATTTGGAAGTTATTGAAATTTCTGATGTACTGTCCTGTTTAGTCGTACCGTCGTAAACCTGCGGACCTAAGTCCGTAGATGAAGAGGGTTCCTAAGTCTTCGATCAGACATGATAAAATCAGGACATGGAGATAAGGAAGCAAGCCTACTGTGCGTACCGGTGCATGTATCACATCGTATGGAGACCACGGTATCGATTCAAAGTACTGATCAAGGGGGTAGACGAGTATCTGACGATCAAGATGGACGAGATTCGGAAGAGATACCCGGAGATCGAGTACGTGCAACGAAATATCCAGCCGGACCATATCCCTCCCCTGCCATAATATCGCTCCCGAATGAAATCGAACTTCTCCCACAACGCTTTCCCCGTATTCTGCTTTATGATCTGAACCACCTTCGATATGCTGTATTTTGGAGGGAAGCACACCACCAGGTGGATATGGTCCGGCTGGATATTTCGTGAGCACAGTGAGCTTGGATGAACAGACGATAATGAGATATATAAAGTACCAGGAAAAAGAAAACTTAGGACAAGCGAAGCTTGCATTGGATTAAATGCCCCAGACGTAAGTCCGGGGTTGTTTACTTCTCAAAATTTGCATTAATCATACAAAGATAGGCACTTCAGTATGAGTACATAAAAATTCTTGACAAAGCGAAATAAAAGCAGATAATTAATTCAAGAATAATGGATTGTTCTAATCGTTTGTGCTAATCGTATACATTCTTTAATATGGAATTAGGATTCCAAAATGAACATGAAAAAAATGCATGAATTAACGGGATTTTCATATTCTACAATCTCAAGGGTACTTAACGGAAAGGCTGAAGAATTCAGAATTTCTAAAGAAACTAGTAAGAAAATATTTGAAGTTGCAAAGCTTCTTAATTATCGACCTAGCATGTTAGCTAGAAGTTTAAGATTAAAAAAGACCATGACTATCGGGCTTATAGTCTCAGATATTCAGAATCCTTTTTTCGGTGAGTTTGCTTCTCGAATCGAAAAATCGCTTCGCCAAAATGGTTACAGCACGATTTTGTGCAATACAAATGAGATCTCTGAAAATGAAGAATTCTATCTGAAGGTGCTTGAGGACAGACAGGTAGATGGAATAATTATTGCCCCTATACATACAGAAGAATGGCCATATATAAAGACCTTGAGGCATGATAAGCCTCTAGTCTTGATTGATCGTATTTTTTACAATACGGATCTTTCGTGGGTGACGAGTGATAATATTCGGGGTGCAGAGGCCGTTACCGAAGAAATGATCAGGCTCGGATACAGACATATAGCTTATCTTGGTGGAACACCGAATACCTACATAAATGATGTCAGGTATAAGGGTTTTCAGAATTCTTTGAATAAGCATTCCTTAATTGTTAATGAAGACCTAGTATTATTTAAGGGATATTCTGCAGAAGCCGGAGAAGAGATGATGGAGACAATATTCGCCAAAAGAGGCGATCTTCAAGCTGTTTTTTGCGTTAATAACCTTGTATTTTTTGGTGCCCTTAAAGTAGTGCAAAAGATTGAATCAGAAAGCAAACGGCATATTCTGATTTCTGCATTTGATGTGGGCCGATACTGCAATTTTATACAGCGTCCTCTCATATGTGCTAACCAGGATTTAGAAAAACTTGCGGAGTCCGCTATTAACCTCCTCTTAGATAGAATAAAAGGTAAACCCAAGCATAATCACCAAATTGTTATTCCTATCTCTGTGAAAAAATATCGGATTGAATGGAACTCCCCGTGGCAAGCCGCGGGTTAGAAAGGATAAAAGGTTGGATATTTTTTTCTGCTCTCGAATCTTTGCTCACAGAGATATTCTTTTTACTTTTGGGCGGGAGAACCCGTGCCAGAAGATTCTCCAGAATCTCCCTAAAATCTCTCTGAATCGCTCCTCTCCTAGTGGGATCAAGAAAAAAGCTTTTAAAAAGCTCAAGTGGTCAAGGCATTCTCTTCCCCCATCTGCTTCGGGAAAAAGGCTTCAAATGAAGGAGAAATCGACCGAGGGGGATAACTTTTTGCAAAGGATCATCCTCACGGATATTTTGGGATATAATCCAATCCGCAAAACTCAGTTGTCCTTTTATGATATCATCTCCCTTAAAGAAAGACAGCAAAATCCGAATATCATGAATCTTTTTAACTATCAATATGTTATTTAATTTTGAAGTGCGGTCTAATCGCTTATCGGGAGAGATTATGATGAAAACGTCCACATTTTTTATTGTCTTTTTATGTACAATCACGCTTATGCAAGCAACCTCACATCCTCAGCCTCTTGGTTTTGACAATCTTATCCGTATCAAGCAAATTAGTGATCCCCAGCTTTCTCCCAAGGGCGACTTAATTGCTTTCGTTGTGACGGTGATTGATAAAGAAGAGAACATAAGCAACAGCGATATTTGGATTGTATCCTCCGACGGTGGCGAAATGCGAAGGCTAACTTCAAGCCCTCAGGCTGATTATAATCCGCGGTGGTCTCCTGACGGGAAAAAAATTGCTTTTATTTCAACAAGAGGAGGGTCCCCTCAAATTTGGCTCATAGATCCGTTCCGAGGAGAAGCTTCCCCTCTAACGAGAATTTCTAGCGGAGTAAATGGATTTGTCCAGTCCCCCACAGGTAAATATTTAGCCTTTTCCTCCTCTATCTACCCTGATTGTCCTGACGACGACTGTATCAAAAGAAAAAATGAAGCCATAGAAAAAAGCAAGGTCAAAGCGAAAATATTTCATGGTCTTCTTTTTCGCCATATAAACTCGTGGCGAGACGGAAAAAGAAGCCACGTCTTTTTAATTCCTTCTGAGGGAGGTAAAGCAACAGATTTAACCCCCGGAGATTTTGATACACCCCCCTTTTCTCTGGGCAGTAGCAACGATTACTCTCTTTCTCCTGATGGGAATGAAATTTGCTTTGTTCGTAACATAGATCCAGAACTCAAGCTCTCTCTTGGAACGAACAACGACCTCTTCATTACTCCAGTAGAAGGAGGCGAAATTAAACAGATTACGTCTAATAAAGCCAATGATAATTTTCCTCGATATTCTCCTGACGGAAAATTTATCGCCTATCGAGCCATGGCCGTACCAGGACATGAAGCTGATAAATATAGGTTAATTCTCTATGACCGCAAAACTCAAAAAACAACGAATCTTACAGAAGATTTAGACCGCTCAGTCGATGAAATTCTCTGGTCTCCAGACAGCTCTTTTATATATTTCAGCTGTGAAGAAAAAGGGCAGATTGGTATTTTTAGAGTCTCAATAAGAAATATGGATGTAGAAAAAATTCTGGATGGACATTACATTAGTTCTCCATACCTTTCTCCGGATGGGGAAAAAATGATTTTGCTTAAGCAGGCCATCAACCGCCCCCCAGATATTTATTCCTTCGATTTAGAAACAAAAAAAATTGTTCAATTGACAGACATAAACCACGAACTTCTCGCGAGCCTGCAAATGAATCCAGCTGAGGTATTCTGGTTCGAAGGCGCAGAGAAAGAAAAAATACACGGTTTTATGGTTAAGCCGCCATTTTTTGATTCCTCAAAAAAATATCCTCTTATCATACTTCTTCATGGTGGCCCCCAAGACCAATGGAGCGACAGTTTCACTTTTCGTTGGAATGTCCAGATGTTCGCCTCCCAAGGTTATATTGTAGCCATGATCAATTTTCATGGTAGCTCGGGTTTTGGCCAACATTTCACCGATTCTATAAGTGGTGACTGGGGCGGAAAGCCCTATAAAGACGTCATATATGGCTTAGATTATCTTGTCTCCCACTATAATTTCATCGATAAGAATCATTCGGCAGCAGCTGGAGGTTCTTATGGTGGATACCTAATTAATTGGATCGAAAGCCAAACAGACAGGTTTAATTGTCTTATTTCCCATGCAGGGCTTTTTGATTTGCGTTCATTTTACGGGTCAACAGACGAACTCTGGTCTCCAGAATGGGAGTTTAAAGGAACTCCATGGACAAATAAAGAAATGTACGAAAAATTCTCACCCAGCTCCTATGTCCGAAATTTCAAAACCCCATGTTTAATAACTCATGGCGAGAATGATTTTCGAGTACCTGTTTCTCAGGCGTTTCAATTTTTTACTTCACTTCAAAGGATGAAAGTTCCTTCAAAAATGCTTTATTTTCCCGATGAAGATCATTATGTTCAAAAGCCCCAAAATTTAGAGCTCTGGTATAAAACTATCCTTGAGTGGCTGGCAAGATATTTAAAGGAAGAAAAACAATCTGATAACTTTCTCGGCAGTGAAGAAGTGCCTGCAAATGTTTTATTTTCCTTAAATTAAAATAAGGGAAGCGTCTGATTACACCTCAGCAGGGGGCTGAATCCGCTAGCGCTGCAACCCGAAAATTCAGTTTTTATCTTGATTTTTAAGTAGGGTCTGCTGAAAAACGCGATAACTTTACGTAAGTCCTTGACATCATTATAGATTAATGCTATATTACGGGCAAGTTCAATGCTTCAAATGCACGGAAACTGGAGTTTATCCCTCGAAAACCGTGCACTTTACGAAGGAGTTTCAGCCCGTGTACCGACCTAAAGACCGCACCACCCGGCCTCTTTTCCCCGAGCTTTTTCCGTTCGGCGGCAAGCTCGACGAGCAGAACCGCTGGTTTCGCATCGCGGAGCTCATCCCTTGGCAGGATCTTGAAGACGAATACCGGAAGGCGTTTTCCGATATCGGGCGTCCGGCTAAGGACGCCCAGCTTGTGATCGGGCTGCTGCTGCTCAAACATATGACCGGGCTTTCGGACCGGGAGCTCGTGGCGGAAGTGTTGGAGAATCCGTACATGCAGGCGTTCTGCGGTTTTCGGTCGATGGCGACCGAGGAGGTGTTGGAGGCGAGCACGCTGGCGAAGATCAGGGGGAAACTCGGGGTGAGTTTTTTTCGGTACATGGAGCGGAAGACCTATGATGTTTTGATCGAGCGGCGGATCATTCGGGCGAGAGGGATGCTAATGGACGCCACGGTATTCCCGGAAGCGATCAAGTATCCGAACGACGTTGGGCTTTTGAACGACGTCCGTGAGTGGCTGGTCAAGAGCATCCGAAGGCTGGGGAAAACATTGGGGATGACGGGGGTTCGGACCTACAAGAGGAAGGCGCGGCAGGAGTACCTGAAGTTCGCCAAGAAGAAGGCCAAGACGAAAAAGACGATCACCCGGGCGAAGAAGGCGATGCTGCAGTACGTGCGGCGCAACCTCCGCCAGATGTGGGAACTTGTTGAAACGGCAAGGCGTCGGAGGAAGAAGGTTTATGAGGCCGTCATGAAGAGATTGCGTGTGGCGGGAGAGATCTTCCGCCAGCAGCGCGAGATGTACATGAAGAAGACGCATCGCATTGCCGACCGGATCGTGAGCCTGCACCGGCCGTATGTCAGGCCGATCAAGACGGGGAAGCTGGCGAAGGACACGGAGTTCGGAGCCAAGGGGGCGTTGGCGCACGTGGACGGGTTCCTCTTCCTCGACCATCTCAAGCACAAGGCCTTCAACGAATCCGAGTTGGCTGTGGCGCAGATCCGGGCCTAC
>Ga0315284_10007640_pt1 | contig 15442 bp, 12 predicted proteins | sample YL17G09_16_MG_FD_203696 | JGI IMG/M metagenome (GOLD analysis project Ga0315284, IMG submission 203696) | Sediment microbial communities from Yellowstone Lake, YNP, Wyoming, USA - YL17G09_16 | ecosystem: Environmental > Aquatic > Freshwater > Lake > Sediment | place: USA: Wyoming | collected... | reverse complement strand
TTGGCGAAGGTGGCGAGCCATTCGTCGGGGCCGCGGTTGACGCACCTCGCGCGCCTCCCTACTCTCCGGCCCATGCCTCCCGTCCGCCTCGAGGAAGCGCGCCCGGGCCGCCGTCCGACCGTCACCTGCCGCGTGGGCGACGTGCTCCTGGGCTCGGCGCACCCCGTGGTCGTGCAGTCCATGACCGACACCGACACCAGCGATGCCGACGCCACGGCCCGCCAGGTAGCGGAACTCGCCGAGGCCGGCTCCGAACTGGTGCGCATCACCGTCAACACGCGCGAAGCCGCGGCCGCCGTGCCCGGGATCCGCCGCCACCTCGACGAGCGGGGAGTGCGCGTGCCCCTGATCGGCGACTTCCATTACAACGGGCACCTGCTGCTGAGCGAGCAACCGGAGTGCGCCCGCGCGCTCGACAAGTACCGCATCAACCCCGGCAACGTGGGCGTGGGCGGCAGGCATGACGAGAACTTCCGCCGCATGATCGAGGTGGCGGTCGAGCACGGCAAGCCGGTGCGCATCGGTGTGAACTGGGGCTCGCTCGACCGCGCGCTCCTGACGGCACTGATGGACGCGAACGCACGGCGCACGGAGCCGCGGCCCGAGCACGAGGTCATGCTCGCGGCCATCCGCGAGAGCGCCCTGCGCTCGGCCGAGCTGGCGGAGCGCTGCGGGCTGCCCCACGACCGCATCGTGCTCTCGGCCAAGGTGAGCGAGGTGAGCGACCTGGTCGCGGTCAACCGCGCGCTGGGCACGGCCTGCGACTACCCGCTGCACCTCGGGCTGACCGAGGCGGGCCCAGGCATGAAGGGCACCGTGGCCAGCGCCGCCGCGCTCTCGATCCTGCTCGCCGAGGGCATCGGCGACACCATCCGCGCGAGCCTCACACCCACGCCGGGCGGCGACCGCGCCGACGAGGTGCGGATCTGCCAGCAGGTGCTCCAGTCGCTCGGGATCCGCCGCTTCGCCCCGCAGGTCACCTCCTGCCCCGGCTGCGGGCGCACCACCAGCACGTTCTTCCAGGAGCTGGCCGCCCGCGTCACCGCGCACATCCAGGGACGCATCCAACAGTGGCGCGAGTCCTGCCCGGGTGCCGAGACGCTGCGCGTGGCGGTGATGGGCTGCGTGGTGAACGGCCCCGGCGAGAGCAAGCACTCCGACATCGGCATCTCGCTGCCCGGCACCGGCGAGGACCCGCGCGCGCCCGTCTTCGTGGACGGCAAGCTCGCCGCCACGCTCAAGGGCGACACCATCGCCGCCGACTTCGTGCGCATGCTCGACGAGTACGTCGCGCGGAGGTTCGGTCGCGGGACGCGCTCAGGCGCTTGAAGAGGGGCCCGCGCCAAGCGTCGCCAGCACCGCCTTCGCCAACTCCGTGAGCGACGGGTCGCGCGCCCCCATCACGATGACCAGGTCACCCTCCCGCGCCTCGGCCCAGATCCGCCCGACCAGCCACTCGCGCGACGGCGCGAACTCGGCCGCCGCGCCGCGCGCGGCGATCTCGGCGACGATGTCGGCGGCGGAGAAGTCGCGCACCGCGGCGCCGCCCGCGTAGAACACCTCCAGCATCCACAGCCGGTCCGCCGGGCGCAGCGCACGGGCGAAGGTCTCGACCAGGTCGCCGCGCAGGAAGCGCGTCGGCCCGAAGCCGTGCGGCTGGTAGACGGCAAGCACCCGCCCGCCGAGCGGCCCCGCGCCCGCCACCGCACCGGCGGCCCGGCCCGCCCCGGGCACCGGACCAGCCCCGGCCCGCGCCTGCGCGGTCGCCAACGCGGCCGCGATCTTGGCCGGGTTGTGCGCGAAGTCGTCCACCACCTCGACGCCACGCACCGTGCCCAGCGACTGGAAGCGCCGGCCCACGCCCTGGAAGCACGCGAGCGCTGCCACCATCCCGGCCAGCGGCACTCCGACGGCGCGGCAGGCGGCGATCGCGGCCAGCGCGTTCTCGACGTTGTGGCGCCCCGGCACGGGGATCGTGAACCGCACGCCCTCGACCGTGAAGGCCGCGCCACGCGGCTCGAGTGCCACGTCCACACCGCGCAGCCCGACACCCTCACCGAGGCCGAACACGGTCGCGCCCTCCGCCAGCTCCGCGAGGTTCGCGTCCTCCCCCACCACGAACGCCTCGCGGGCGCGCGAGCGGAACGTCCGGAACATCGCAGCCACCTCGTCCATCTCGCGATGGTCGCGCTGCAGGTTCAGCACCACGCCCACGGCGGGCTCATAGCGCACCACCGAGCCGTCGCTCTCGTCGGCCTCGATCACGAGCAGGTCAGAGCGGCCGGCCCAGGCGTTGCCCCACAGGCCCTGCCGCTGGAGCAGCACCAGGTCACCACCGGTGATGACCGAGGGATCGCGACCGGCGCCGCGCAGCATCTCGAAGATCATCGCCACCACGGTGGACTTGCCGCTCGTGCCGGTGACGGCGACGGTGCGGTGGTCCGCGACGAAGCGCGCGAGCAGCTCCGATCGGTGCACGATCGGCACGCCCAGCCGGCGGCCCGCGGCGTAGTCCGGCACCTCGCGCTCGACCGCGGTCGAGACCACCAGGGCCGCCGCGCCCTCGACCCCGCTGCCGTCCTGCGCGGCGACCCGGATGCCCAGCCGCTCGAGCTGCGCGCGTGCCTCGTCGCGCTCGCCGCGGTCGAAGGCGCGGTCGCTGCCGCTCGCGGTGCCGCCGCGCATCACCTGGAACTGGGCCAGCGCGCTCATGCCGCTGCCGCCGAGCCCGGCGTAGTGGAAGCGCCCGACTCGCCAGTCGGGCACGGGCGCCTCGCCCAGCACGGCCACCAGATCGCCCTCGGCCACGCGGTCGAACAACCCGATCACATCCGCGTTGCCGAGCCGGATGCAGCCGTGCGAGGCGGGCTCGCCCAGCGCCTCCTCGTGGTTGGTGCCGTGCAGGTAGATGAAGCGCCCGAGCGAGTCGCGCCCCGGACCGCGGTTGATACCGTCCTCGAGGCCCTCGAGCGTGATGACGCGAGAGAGGATGAGGTCCCGCTCGTCCTGCTCGCCGCGCCAGATCTCGCCGGTGGGCTCGCGGCTCACGAACACCGCCCCCGCGGGCTCGCCAGCGCCGATCCGGGCGTGGATGCGGTGCAGACCGGGCGGGGTGCGGAGCGAGCCCTCCTCGCCGCCGATCCCGGCCGCGGCGGTGGAGACCCGGTACTCGGCGAGTCCCTCGCCCTGCCGGTCGAGCAGCACGAGCCGCTGGCGCGGCACGTCCACCACGAGCACGTGGCGCCAGGGACCGGGCGGCACGGGGACGCGCCCGAGGGCCATGGCGAAGAGGGTGCGTGCGCGCCGGGAGTCGGGCATGGTCATGCCGGGCACTGTGCCACAACCGGCGGGGGAACAGAACGCGCCCGGCGCGGAAGTCAGCCGCGGCGCCCGCCGGATCGGGCCGGGGACCGCCCCATCGGGAGGACGCGCATCTCCGGACGGTCCGAAGCGAGGTGGCGTGCCGGCTCGATGCTGCTCATGCCCGGCATCGCCACATCGGTGACGAGCAGGTGGATGAGTCGGGACGACCGGGTGAGAGCACTGAGCAAGAACGGGCACGACCGACCACACCTGGCCACGATGGCCAAGAGCGATGGTCACCGTTTGAGCACGCAGAAACAGGTTTCACTCGGTGGTTCGAGCACAGGTGACATAGTCGGGGACGGCCTCAGCTTGGCTGCCTGGTTTCAATCCACTGAGATCAGGTCTCCGTGTCCTGAGTGCCCGGCCGGGTCTGCAAGGCGACCACCCCCGATTCGGAGGTGGTCACCCGGACGACCCGCGCTTCCATGTCGTGCGTACGCCGTCAGTGTCGCCGGCTCGCGACTCGACTACCAACGCTCCGGCTGGCAACGCCTGTCCCACAAGGACTCGAGAAGAGGTATCCGTCTTCGAGCAGGCCTCGGAATACGGCAATGGCCCGAACGGATGAACGAGCCAAGGAGCAATACTCCCTTCCGGTCGAGTCCGGTGGCCGGGGCTGCCCGGGGGACGGTGCTCTCCGGGCCCCGCGATGCTATTCTGTTCCCGGCGCTCGCGTATCCGCCCCGCGCGGCTCCCTGCCGGCGCGCACGCTCCAGGAGGTCCTCCGCATGCGTCCGACCCTCAGGCTGCTCGACGACGCGCTCATCAAGCGCATCCTTTCCGAGGCCCGCGATCTCATTGAGTCGCTCGGGGTCGAGGTCCACAACCCGGCCCTGCTCGAGACGCTCGCCGGGCACGGCGCCCGCGTGGACCGCGCGACCGCGCGTGCGTACCTGGGCGGGGCACTCGTGGACCGAGCCCTCGCCTCGGCGCCGCGCGAATTCCGCCTCCACGATGCGCTCGGGCGCGAGACCCATCACTTCGGCGCCGGCCACGTCACCTTCACGCCCGGCTCAGCCGCCATCCACATCCTCGACGGCGAGACGGGCGTGATCCGAACGCCGGTGACGGCCGACTACATCCGCTACGTCAAGGTCGTGAGCGGCCTGCCGCACCTGGCCTCGCAGAGCACGGCCTTCATCCCCGCCGACGTCCCGAGCCGCATCTCCGACTCGTACCGGCTCTTCCTCAGCCTGCTCTACGGCGAGAAGCCGGTTGTCACCGGCGCCTTCACGATCGAGGCCTTCGAACTCATGAAGGACCTGCAGCTCGCCGTGCGCGGCACGGGCGAGGCCCTGCGCGAGAAGCCGCTCACGATCTTCTCCTGCTGCCCGACGGCGCCGCTCAAGTGGAGCGACGTCACCAGCCAGAATGTCGTGGACTGCGCGGCCTGGGGCATCCCGGTCGAGTTCATCTCCATGCCGCTCTCCGGCTTCATGTCGCCCGTGACCCTGGTCGGCTCGCTGGTGCAGCACGCGGCGGAGACGCTGGGCGGCGTGGTCATCAGTCAGGTCACGCGGCCGGGGGCGCCGGTGTTGTGGGGCGGCTCGCCGGCGATCTTCGACCTGCGCTACGAGACCACCCCGATGGGTGCGGTCGAGACCATGATGATGGACTGCGCCTACAGCGAGATCGGCCACACGCTGGGCTTGCCGACGCAGGCCTACATCGCCCTGAGCGACGCCAAGGCGCTCGACGCGCAGGCCGGCCTTGAGACCGGCATCGGTGCGGCCCTCGCGGCACTCTCGGGCATCGACAGCGTGTCGGGGCCGGGCATGCTCGACTTCGAATCCTGCCAGAGTCTCGAGAAGCTGGTGGTGGACCATGAGATCTGCGCCATGACGCAGCGCCTGGTGCGGGGCATCGAGCCGCGGGATGACTTCCCGGCGCGCCCGCTCTTCGAGGAGTTACTGCGCGAGAAGCACCTGCTCATCGCCCGGCACACGCGCAAGCACCTGCACAGCGAGATCATCTTCCCCGGGCCTGCGATCGATCGCGCCAACCGCTCGCGCTGGCTGGAGGAGGGCGGCCTCACCCTCGGCCAGCGCGCCCGGCGCGAGGTAGCGCGACTGGTCGAGGACTGGCAGCCGCCGTTACTCGGCGACGACGTCAAGCGCGAGCTGGTCAGGCGCATGGAAGGCGAAGCCCGCCGCCACGGGATGGATGCGCTGCCGGAGCGTGAAGCATGACGGGACGCGACGGCCAGCGGGTTGCCGGTCCGGCCGGTCTCACGGAGGGCAGCGCGTGAGACAGCGCTTCGCGTGGACTGCGGCAGAGTCGCTTCCCGGGAACGCGGAGGTCCTGCGCCTGCAGGGCGCACCCGCGGAGGCGGACCTGTCGCCGCGCATCGGCGCGCTCCTCGAGGCCGCGCTCGCGGCCTACCTGGAGACCGCGGAGCCGCGCGCAATCGTCGGCGGGATCTCGCGCGAGGACTTCCGCGGCGTCTACCGCGGCGAGGGCCGCAACGCCCCCGAGACGCCGCTCGAGACCGTGCTCGCCGGGGCGGAGCGGCTCGCGCTGTTCGTGGCGACCGTCGGAGGCGCGGTCACGACGCGCATCCGCGACCTCCTCCTCCGCAACGAGCCGGCGCTGGCCGCCATGCTCGACTCGGTCGCCTCGGCCGCGGCCGACCGGCTCACGGTACTGCTCGGTGATCGGTCCCTCGGATCGGTGGGTGGCGCCGGCGCGAACGGCACGCGCGTGCTGGCGTACAGCCCCGGCTACTGCGGCTGGCACGTGAGCGGCCAGTTGGCGCTGTTCGCGTTCCTCGAGCCCGGGGAGATCGGGGTCACGCTCAACTCGAGCTGCCTGATGGAGCCGCTCAAGTCGGTCTCGGGCGTGCTGGTCGCAGGCCCGGCCGGCATCCACCGTTTCGCCCCGTCCTACCCGTTCTGCCCGGAGTGCCGGGACCGACCCTGTCGTGCGCGGAACGCGGCGTCATCGACGTCGTGAGTGGAGGAGCCATGGACATCCTGAAGGAGATCGCCGCAAGCCTGGAGCGAGGTGAAGATGACCGGGTCGCAGCGCTCGTGCGTCAGGCCATCGAGGAGCGGTGCGCGCCGCTCGACATCCTCAACCGGGGCCTCATCGCTGGCATGGACGTCGTGGGTGAGCAGTTCCGCAAGCGGGAGATCTTCCTGCCCGACGTGCTGATCGCAGCGCGCGGCATGTATGCGGGTCTGGACCTGCTCAAGCCCCTGCTCGCGCAGGAGGGATTCCCATCGGCGGGCCGCATCGTGCTCGGCTCGGTGCGCGGTGACCTGCACGACATCGGCAAGAACCTCGTCGCCATCATGCTCAAGGGCGCCGGGTTCGACGTGCTCGACCTGGGCACCGACGTGCCGGCCCAGCGTTTCGTGGATGCCGCGCAGGAGCACGGCGCCACGGTGATCGGCCTCTCGGCGCTGCTCACCACCACCATGCCGGTGATGAAGGAGGTCGTGGACCTGGTGCGTGCACGCGGGCTCACCGGCCGCGTGAAGGTGATCGTCGGGGGTGCTCCCGTGTCCGAGGCCTGGGCCCGCGAGATCGGCGCCGATGCCCACGGCTACGACGCCGTGAATGCCATCGAGCGCGTGCGCGCGCTGGTGGCGGCCGGGGCGTGAGCGGGGGCGGCGTGGCGTACGCGACCCTCTTCGATGGCGCCGCCCGGGACGTTCACGTTGCCCCGGACGTGTCGGTCGCATGAAGAGCCTGATCGAGCGGCTCGCCGCGGGTGAGGTCCTGATCGGCGACGGGGCCTGGGGCACGCTGCTCATGACACGCGGGCTCACGCCCGGCGAGGCGCCCGAAACTCTCAACCGGTCGCGGCCGGAAGTGCTCGAGGAGATCGCGCGGCTCTACCTCGAGGCCGGCGCCGACCTCGTCACCACGAACAGCTTCGGAGGCTCGCCGGCGCGGCTGCGGCGCTACGGGCTGGACGGGCAGACCGAGGAGATCAACCGCGCGGCCGTCGAGGCGGTGCGCCGCGCGGTCGGCCGGCGCGCCTGCGTCTCGGCTTCGGTCGGCCCCAGCGGACACGTGCTCAAGCCCTACGGCGACAGCGATCCGGCCGAGATCGGCGCGGGCTTCGAGCGCCAGATCCGCGCCCTGGCCGAGGCCGGGGCCGACCTCGTCTGCATCGAGACCATGACCGATCTGGCCGAGGCCGTGCTCGCGGTGCGCGCGGCGCGCGCGGTGGCGCCCGCTCTGCCCGTGTTGGCGACCATGACCTTCGAGCGCACCCGGCGCGGGTTCTTCACGGTGATGGGGGCCTCGGTGGAGCAGGCCGCGCGCGAACTGGGCGAGGCCGGCGCCGACATCCTGGGCTCGAACTGCGGCAACGGCAGCGAGGTCATGGTCGAGATCGCCCGCGAGTTCCGCGCACACACCGCGCGGCCCATCGCGATCCAGCCCAACGCCGGCCTGCCCGAGCCGCGCGGCGGCGAGACCGTCTATCCCGAGACGCCGGAGTTCATGGCGGAGCAGGCCAGGGCACTGGTGAAGGCGGGCGTGAGCATCGTCGGCGGTTGCTGCGGCACGACGCCGGAGCACATCCGGGCGCTGCGCGCGGTGGTGGGGTAGGAATGCGGTGGCCGCAGGACTCACATGGCCGGCGAAGCTCGTGGAGGATGACGTCCACATCGTCGCGGTAATCCTCGACGAAGAGGATGCGCACGGGGACGCTCATGGCAGGACTCTTCCATGCGCGACGACCGCGCCTGAACCGAGGCCGGCATCGATCAAGGAACGAGCGATCACCGAGAGACCTCGCGACCCGGAGGGTTCCCGGGCACGGCGACCGCGCGAGCCGCCACGGCGCCAGCGTCCCGCCTGTGACGGCATTCTCAAAGCACGAATTTCGGACGGGAGTGCCGATTCCGCAGGCCGGCCGGGCCACGACTCACCCTTCCGGCCGGGTCGCTGCGATCGCGGGGCCCTGAGCCTGGCCCCGGCGCTCCACCCGTCAGGCGGCCGACGAGTTGGGCTCCTCCTCGCCGGCGGCGGGCTGCTGGCTCGCGTCCTCGGTCGGTGCCTGGCTGCTGCCGCGGGAGCCCGAGCGGGAGCTCCTGCCCCCGGCTCGCCCGATGCGGGCCATGTGCTCCCGATCCCGGCTCACGGACACACCGCCCTTGCGGCCGGCGTCCCTTGCCTCATCACTGTTGAACTTGTGTGCAGTGCCCTTCTGGTGCGCGGCACGCCCCCCGCGCCTGGCGATCTCACGCTGCTTATCGCGGCTCATCGCCGCAAAACCACCACGCTTACCCCTTGCCACGACTTCCTCCGCTGGTGTTCCCGTCAAACGGCGGCCCGTCCGCTGTGGATGTGCCCACTTTGAGATGGGATTCCGGAACGCGCGATGCACCCGAAGTCCGCGGGGCCCCGCGCAAAGCCCGCCGGCCCCAGGGCTGGGGCCAGCGGGCCCCACACCCCCGCGAGCAGCGGAGCGTCCTGCCGGCTGCGCCGGCGCGAGTTACACCACCGGGCCTCGCCCACCGGCGTGCGCCCGCCCGCCCTTGCGGCTAGTCTGTCGCCAGCCCGCACTATTCATGAAGCGAGTCGCGAGAACGCGAGATGCCCGGGAGGTGCAAGGCAAGACCGCCGCAGATCGCGGTCAGATCGTGTTCGCAGCAGCGGTTCATGAATATTGCGGGCCAGGTCTTGACGGTCCCCTGACCTTGGACGCGTTCCCGGAGCGACCTTCATGACGACCAGGCACGAATCCTCCGGAGGCTCCGGCCCCGGAGTCCCCGTGACGTCCCGGCGCGCCGCGCTCCGCTCGTTCGTGCGCGCCCGGCCGTGGCGTTCCGCCATGCTCGCCGGGCTCGTCGCGCTGGCGCTGGCTGCGCTCGCTGGCTTCGTGCGCCTCGCCATCGAGCTGCGCAGCCTGCGCGCGCGCCATGCCACCGGGCCATCGTGGTCGTTCCCGTCGCGCGTCTACTCCGACGGCGTGGCACTCGTGCCCGGGCGCGCCTGCCCGGCGTCCTATCTGCGCGCCCAACTCGCGGCACGCGGCTATCGCGAGGTCGCCACCGCCACCGGCCCGGGCGAGTATCACGCCGTGCCGGACGGCTTCGAGATCCTCCTGCGCGGCTTCGCGACCGCGTATGACCCCGACGGCGCCGGCGAGCCCGAGCGGGTGCGCCTGCGGCTCGCGGGCGGGCGGCTCGTCGAGGTGCGGCGTTTGGGCGGTCTCACCCCCGCCGCGCCACCCGACACCTCGCGGCCGGCGCGCCTCGAGCCCGTGGCCGTGGCGCTGCTGGCCGACGAACACCGCGTCCTGCGCACCTGGGTGCCGCTCGCGCGCATCCCGCGCGCCCTGCGCGAGGCGGTGGTGGCCTCGGAGGACCGTCGCTTCCGCAGTCACCTGGGGCTGGACCTGCGCGGCAACTTCCGAGCCCTCGTCATGAACGTGCAGGCGGGCGGCGTGCGCCAGGGTGGCAGCACGATCACGCAGCAACTGGCGCGCGGGCTCTTCCTGGGGCGCGAGCGCACCTGGAGCCGCAAGCTATCCGAGGCGCTGATCGCCGTGGGACTCGAGGCGCTGCTCTCGAAGGACGAGATCCTCGAGATGTACCTGAACTCGCTCTACTGGGGACAGAACGGGTCGGGGGGCGTGGCAGGCGTGGCCGAGGCCGCGCGCTGGTACTTCGACGCGCCGGTCGAGTCGCTCGACGTGGCGCGGTCCGCGCTGCTCGCGGGCCTCATTCCCGCGCCCAACGCCTACTCGCCCTTCCGCGACCTGCGCCGGGCGCTGGCGCAGCGCAACTCCGTGCTCGGCGACCTGGCGGCCACTGGCGCGATCGACGCCCCCACGGCCGCACGGTTCCGGGCCGCCCCCCTGGTGGCGCGCCGCGGTCCGCCACCACCCAACCTCTTCCCGAGCTTCGTGGGTTACGTGCGCCAGCACCTCTCCGAGCACCTGCCCGAGGGCGCCGCCGAGCACTGGGGCCTCTCGGTGTTCACCACGCTCGACCTGGTCTGGCAGGCCGAGGCCGAGCGCGGGCTCGCCGCCGGCGCGGATTCGCTCGAGCGCTGGAGCGGGCGCGGGACGCAGCCGCTCCAGGGGGCGTTCGTGGCGCTCGAGCCGGCGACGGGCTTCGTGCGCGCCGTGGTGGGCGGGCGGGCGCCCGGGACCGGCGACTTCAACCGCGCGACCCAGGCGCGCCGCCAGACCGGCTCGGCGATCAAGCCCATCGTGTACGCGGCCGCCCTCGACCCCGGCCGTGGAGCGCCGCGCTTCGGGCCCGGTTCCACCCTACCCGACCTGAGGCGCGATTTCGCCGCGGGTGACACCGTGTGGAAGCCTCGCAACGACCGGGACGAGTACCACCGCGAGGTCACGCTCGCGAAGGCGCTCGCCAAGTCGCTCAACGTGGCCACCGCGAACCTGGTCGAGGCCATCGGCGCGGGACAGGTGGCGCGCTACGCCGAGCGTTTCGGGCTGGGGAAGCTCAAGCCGGTGGCGAGCATCGGGCTCGGGACCAACGAGGCCACGCTGCTGGCGCTCACCGGCGCCTACAGCGTCTTCCCCGGACGCGGTGCGCGGCACGACCCGACACCCGTGCGTGCGGTGCTGGATGCCGCGGGGCACGACCTGCTCACCCACACCACTCCGGTGGTGCAGGTGCTGCCGCCCGCGACCGCCGACCTCATGACCGGACTGCTCGAGGACGTGGTCACCTTCGGCGTCTCCTACCCGCTGCGCTCCGTATACGGCTTCCTGCGCCCCGCCGGCGGCAAGACCGGCACGACCAACGACTACCACGACGCCTGGTTCGTGGGCTTCGTGCCGAACCTCGTCGCCGGCGTCTGGGTGGGCTACGACACGCCGCGCACCCTGCAGCGCCCGGCGGCGGAGGTCGCGCTCCCGATCTGGGCCGGGATCATGAGCGCGCTGCTGGAGGGCTTCCCGGCCGCCCCTTTCCCCGGCGACGCCGGGCTCACGCTGGCCTGGATCGATCCCTGGACCGGGCTGCTCGCGCGTGGCGGCTGCCCAGCCATGCGCGTGCCCTTCCTGCCCGGCACGGCGCCGACGCGCGTCTGCACCACGTTCCATCCACCGCCGGACTCGCTCGGCGCTTCAGCCGATTCCACGGCGCCGGAGCCTGAGACCCCGGTCTTGCCCGACTCGATCCCGTAGAGACCGCGCTCGCGTCGCAGGCGGAGGAGCCCGGCGGGGATCGAGCAGCGCGCCCCCTGCATCGCCTCGGCGATCGCCGGCAGCCTGAAGCTGCAGGCGAGCCCAGGCGCGGCGTCCACCCGGCGTCCGCCCGGACCCCCCGCGCGCGGTTCGGACGGCCACCGCCAAAGACGGTAAGATGGGTCCGGATGGCCCGCGAGCCGCGGCGGGCCCGGACGGCCGGGATCATTCCCGGCGGGGGACCCTTGCACGAGCTGAGCCTTGCCACCGAGATCTACCGGACCTGCCGGGCGACCATCGACGCCCGCGGTCCCGGGCGGCTCGACTCGGCGCGCGTCGCGATCGGCGAGCTGGCGGCGGTCGAGCCCGAGCTGCTGGTCTACGCCTGGGAGGCCGTGGTCTCCGGCGGGCGCGACACCGCGGCCCGGCTCGAGGTCGAGTGGCACCCCGCGCGGCAGACCTGCGCGAACTGCGGCGAGCTGAAGGAGCGCGCACCCGGCAACTGGCTCCGAATCTGCCCGGCCTGCGGCGGGCCCGTGCGAATCGCCGGCGGCGACGAGCTGGACGTGATCGACCTCTCGTACACGCCCGATGAAGAGGGGACGGCGAAGTGACCCACCTGGAGGTCCGGCAGAGGATCCTGGCCGACAACGAGGCGGCCGCCGCCGCGCTGCGCGCGCGCTTCGCGCCCGCGCGCACGCTGGTGGTGAACCTCATCTCCTCCCCCGGCTCGGGCAAGACCACGCTGCTCGAGGCGACCGTGCGCGCCTTCGGCGGGCGGCTGCGGCTCGGCGCCATCGAGGGCGACATCGCCACCGACCGGGACGCGAACCGCCTGCGCGCGCTCGGCATCCCGGCGCACCAGATCCTCACCGGCGGATCCTGCCACCTCGACGCCCGCCAGGTGATCCGGGCGCTCGAGGAGCACGACCTCGGGCCGCTGGACGTGCTGTTCATCGAGAACGTGGGCAACCTGGTCTGCCCCACCTCCTACGACCTGGGCGAGGACTTCAAGGTCGCGCTGCTCTCGGTGACCGAGGGCGAGGACAAGCCCTTCAAGTACCCGGCCATCTTCGCCAGGGCCTCGGTGACGGTGGTGACGAAGGCCGACCTGCTGCCCTACGTGTCCTTCAAGCTCGACGAAGTGCGCAGGCAGGTGGGCGCGCTGCGGCCCGGCGGCACGCTGTTGGTGACCTCGGCGACCACCGGCGAGGGCGTCGCCGTATGGTGCGCGCTGCTCGAGCAGCACCTAGCGGAGAAGCGCGGAGGCGGGTCGTGAGCCCGCGCGCGCGCCGGGCCGCCAGCCATGGCGCTCGAGGTCGATCCGCCCGCGAGCATCGAAGCGCACGCCCTCGCGCTCGAGCCGCAGGCGCTGGGTCACGTCCGCTCCGCCGCCGGGCGGCAGGCTGATCGCGCCGCGCGCGCTTACGACGCGATGCCACGGAGCGAGGCCCTCCCAGGGCAGGGCGTGGAGCGCGTAGCCGACCTGGCGCGCCTGGCGGCCGAGGCCCGCGAGTGCGGCGACCTGGCCGTAGGTGGCAACGCGCCCGCGCGGGATGCGGCGCACCACGGCATAGACGCGCTCCCAGCGGCCGGGGCGGTCCCCGGCGCGTTTCCCAGCGCGCTCGATGCGCCGCTTCGTCGCGTGCCTCACGGTCATGCCCGGCTCCGGCCGCGTCAGCAGATGCGCGGCAACTGCTCACCGCTCAGCATGTCCACGATGCGCGTGCCGCCGACGCGGCTGCGCATCATCACGCGGCCGGGGTGGTCCGCGACCACCTTGCCGATGACGGCGGCCTCGCGGCCGAGCGGGTGCGCGCGCAGCAGCGCGAGCGCCTGCTCCGCCGCCTCGGGGGCGACGATGGCCAGGCACTTGCCCTCGTTGGCGACGTAGAGCGGATCGAGCCCGAGGATCTCGCAGGCACCGCGCACCTGCTCGGCCAGCGGGATCGCGCGTTCATCGAGGCGCAGCCCCACCTGCGCGGCCGCGGCGATCTCGTTGGTCGCGCTCGCCACGCCGCCGCGCGTGGGGTCGCGCAGCACGTGGACGCGCTCGCCGAGGGCGCCGAGCAGCGCGCCGACGAGCCCGTTCAGGGCCGCCGAGTCGCTCTCGATCGTGGTCTCGAACGAGAGCCCCTCTCGCACCGACATGATGGCGATGCCGTGGTCGGCGATGCGCCCGCTCAGCAGCAGCCGGTCGCCGGGCCGCGCGCGGGCCGGGGTGATGTCCACGCCCTCGGGCACCCGGCCGATGCCGGTCGTGTTGATGAACACGCCGTCGCCCTTGCCGCGGTCCACGACCTTCGTGTCGCCGGTCACGATGCTCACGCCCGCGTCCTTCGCCGCCCGCGCCATGGAGCGCACGATCCGCCACAGGTCGTCCATGGGCAGGCCCTCCTCGAGCACGAAGCCCGCGGTGAGCGCCAGCGGCTGCGCACCGCACATGGCGAGGTCGTTCACCGTGCCGTGCACCGCGAGCGAGCCGATGTCGCCGCCCGGGAAGAAGAGCGGGCTCACCACGTACGAGTCGGTGCTGAGCGCGAGCCGGCCGGCGGGCACCTCGAGCACGGCGCCGTCGTGGAGCGGCTCGAGCGCGGGGTTGCGGAAGGCCGCCAGGAACATGCGCTCGATCAGCGCGTGGGTGAGCCGTCCGCCGCCGCCGTGGGCGAGCGTGACCTGCGGGTACTCGCTCAGCGGGATGGGGCACTGCAGGCCCAGGGTCTCGATGGGCGGGAGCTTCGCGTCGCTCACGGCTTCCTCGCGTAATGGTGGTAGGCGGCGCAGGCGCCCTCGGACGAGACCATGGGCGCTCCCAGCGGGTGCTCCGGCGTGCAGAGCGCACCGAAGGCGGGGCACTCGCGCGGCCGCTTGAGCCCCTGCATGATCTGGCCCGCGATGCACAGCGGCGATTCCTGCGCGGTGATGGCGCCGACGTCGAAGCGCTGAACGGCGTCGAAGCGCGCGTAGGCGGGCCGCAGCGCGAGGCCGCTTCCGGGGATGACGCCAATGCCGCGCCAGGCGCGGTCGCAGACCTCGAAGACCTGCTTCATCAGCGCCTGCGCGGGCTGGTTCCCCTCGCGCGTGACGGCGCGCGCGTACTGGTTCTCCACACCCGCGCGGCCCGCCTCGAGCGCGCGCACCGCGAGGTACACACCCTGCAGCAGGTCGAGCGGCTCGAAGCCGGTCACCACGATGGGCACCCGGTACTTCGCGGCGATGGGCTCATACTCCCGGAAGCCCATCACGGCGCAGACGTGGCCGGCGGCGAGGAAGCCCTGCATCCGGCTCGCGGGCGAGCCGAGGATGGCCTCCATCGCGGGCGGCACCAGCACGTGCGAGCACAGGACGGAGAAGTTCTCGAGCCCGAGCTTCTCCGCCTGCCAGACCGACATGGCGTTGGCGGGCGCGGTGGTCTCGAAGCCGACGGCGAAGAAGACTACCTGCCGGTCCGGGCGCCGTTGCGCGAGCTTCACCGCGTCGAGCGGCGAATAGATCATGCGGACGTCCCCGCCGCGGGCCTTCACACTCAGCAGGTCGGTAGCGCTGCCGGGCACGCGCAGCATGTCGCCGAACGAGGTGAAGATCACCTCCGGCCGCGCGGCGATGGCGAGTGCCCGGTCGATCAGCTCGAGCGGGGTCACGCACACCGGGCAGCCGGGCCCATGCACCAGCGTGAGCGACTCCGGCAGCAGCCGGTCCACGCCTGACTTGATGAAGGTGCGCGTCTGCCCGCCGCAGATCTCCATCAGCGTCCACGGACGCGTGACCGTGCGGCCGATCAGCTCGACGTATCTCCGCGCGCCGGCCTCGTCGCGGTACTCGTCCACGAACCGCATGGTCACCACCAGGAAGGTCCTGCGCGCGAACCGTGGGGCGCCGGATTCGCGTAGCGCCCGCCGTTCGCGGTCGTGTCACGCCCCGCCCCAAGGCGGCTGGGTCCGCTCCACCTGGAGA
>Ga0315284_10007639_pt1 | contig 15442 bp, 14 predicted proteins | sample YL17G09_16_MG_FD_203696 | JGI IMG/M metagenome (GOLD analysis project Ga0315284, IMG submission 203696) | Sediment microbial communities from Yellowstone Lake, YNP, Wyoming, USA - YL17G09_16 | ecosystem: Environmental > Aquatic > Freshwater > Lake > Sediment | place: USA: Wyoming | collected... | reverse complement strand
TCAATACCCGCATACTTGTAAAGCGTCTCCGCAGATTCCGCATCGGCGCCCGGGCGAAAGCTGGGAGGGGCCCAGACAAGCGCCCGGGCGTGGGGCATGGGGATCACGTCTCAACTCGGCTTCTCACAGGTGCGGAACGCGCCGGTCGCTTCAAGCAGCCCCCATCCTGTCGCACGGACGAGGACCGCAAGGAGAAATACAAAGCCTGCCGTCGTGGCATTGACCGGGACGACGCGGGAGCAAACCACGGTAATCCCACCGGTCACCGTAAGGACAGCCAAAAGACGGATGGCTGTGCGGACAACCCTTTGGCGATGGGATGCCGGCGCTTCCTCCATCAAGCTCACCGCAATCTCCACTAGAATTTCGCCCCTCTGATGATAATGGATTTCTTTCGGCGGTTCTCGGCTAATCGGCGGGATGCTGACGCTTCATCTGTTAGTGATCGGTTTTCGCTTCTCCGGGCGGGGGTTCTGAAGTCGGCTTGGCTTCTTGGCGGCCACCGGCCAGCCTTGCATCCCGCGTCCAAGTGATAGACCGAATTCTGGGTGCGGTAAAATCTGGGGAATGGTACGCCCGGGGTGATTCGAACACCCGACCCCTTGCTTCGTAGGCAAGTGCTCTATCCAGCTGAGCTACGGGCGCACAGAAAACACTTATGCTATCCAGTCTGGCACGGCCTTGCCGGTCTGTCAACGGGGCAGCCAGCAGCGGAGTGGCCTGGGGCGTTGTCCCCCGCGCTCACCCACCCAGCTTGCGGGCGTGGACACCGGCTCACTCCCGGCATCGTCATCCGGAGCGGGCAGCGGCGGGAGACCACTAGTTCGTCTCGCCGGGGCCGTGGATGACGCGCACCAGTTCGATCTGAGTCATAAGGCCCGCCTCGTGGAGCGCCACGATTTTTTCCTGGCCCCTCCGCTTAATCTCGAACACCGTATGGCCCTCGTGGTTCTTTTCGGTGAACTTCGTCACCTCAGCGCCCAGGCGCTGCTTATAGAAATCCGTGACTTTTTCCAGCGAGTCGGCGGTCTCGAATTTCGCCGCCACCACGCGAACGCCCTGCTCGTCCCCGATGGAGATATTCACGTTGGCCGAGCCCTGGTCCTTTAGGCGCTGCGCGCCCGGATAAATCGGCAAGCCCAGGCGGGATTCGTTCACATCCTGGTTCACTTCCAGCGAACCCACCGGAGTCTTGATGGAAACCTCTTTCTTCCCGGCTCCCCCTTCCGCCACGTTGACTTTCACCCCCCGGGCGATGAATCGCAGTCCGATCCAGACCGTCATGACGGACACCACGATGATCAGTGCGAGCACCAGCAAGGAAATGGCGAGAAGATGACTCCCAGTCCTCGGCGGCGGAGGCGCAGCCGGCGGACGAGGCGATTGAGGCGCGGTACTCATGGCATACTCCTTTCCCAATTCGACCTTCAATGTGATTTTACGCCAACGCGCTCCCCCGAGTTCCGCAAATCCGAAATGCGGCTGGAGCTAAGGCCATCGGCCACCATCTCGTATGTTGAGAACAGGCAGGTCAGAATCCTCCTCCGCGCGCCGCCACGGCTGGGCGGACCGGCCATTCGTCTCCCGCCCTTGAGCACGAAGGAAGCAGGGTGCTATGCTGCGATGAACATCCGAATAGATTTGGGGAGGGCGTTTCAATGCAAGAAAGGAAATTGGGCCACAGTCCCTTGATGGTCTCGGCGATCGGTTTGGGCTGCATGGGGATGTCGGATTTCTATGGGCCGGCCGACGATCGCGAGTCGATCGCCGTCATTCACCGGGCGCTCGACCTGGGCGTGAACTTCCTCGACACGGCCGACATTTACGGGATCGGGCGCAACGAAGACCTGGTGGGCAAAGCTTTGAAGGGCCGGCGCAGCGGCGTGGTGCTGGCCACCAAGTTCGGCAACGTGCGCGATGCCGGCGGACGTTTCTTGGGAATCAACGGCCGGCCGGAGTATGTTCGGCAAGCCTGCGACGCGAGCTTGCGCCGGCTGAACGTCGAGACCATCGATCTCTACTATCAGCATCGCGTTGATCGCGCCGTCCCCATTGAAGAGACTGTCGGCGCCATGTCGCGGCTGGTGGAAGAAGGCAAGATCCGATACCTGGGACTTTCAGAAGCCGCTCCCGCCACCCTCGGCCGTGCTCACAAAACTCACCTCATCAGCGCGCTTCAGACCGAGTATTCGCTCTGGAGCCGCGACCCGGAAGACGAAATCATCGCGACCTGCCGCGAGCTGGGCATCAGCTTTGTCGCTTACAGCCCGCTCGGCCGCGGATTCCTCAGCGGCAAAATCCAGAAGCTCGACGACCTCGCCCCCAACGACTGGCGGCGCAACATGCCGCGCTTTGTGGGCGACAACTTTGCGAAGAACCTCGACCTCGTCCGTCACGTTCAGGAACTGGCCGCGGCCAAGGGCTGCACGCCGTCACAGGTGGCCCTCGCTTGGGTGCTCGCCCAGGGAGAAGACATGCTGCCGATTCCCGGAACCACCAGCCGCGCGCACCTCGAAGAGAATCTCGCGGCGCTCGACATCACCTTCACGGTCGAGGAGCTTGCTCGCATCAACGACATCGCTCCCCATGGGGTCGCCGTCGGCGACCGCTATGCCGAAATGGCCATGAAGGCCGTGAACGGGTAGCTGTAGCGGCGGCGTCCTCGCCGTCGCCCTCGTTGTAGCGGCGGTCTATGACCGCCGGATTTGCTCTGGGTAGGGGAGGGCTCTGCCCTCCTGCCAACATCGTCATGCCCGCGAAGGCGGGCATCCAACGTGGATTCCCGCTTGCGCGGGAATGACAGTCACGCCGGGCAGGCCCATAACCCTCAGGCCTGCGGATTGATTTCTCCTCATCCCCCGCCCCGCCCGACTCCCGCAGCGCAGCCCCGGCAGGGGCGTGAGAATGTAGCCCATGGCGTGAGCCATGGGGTAGCGGATTCTCCCTCTCCGCCTGCCCCCTCCCCCGCCCAAACGGGGGAGGGGGACCAAAGGGGGTGGGGGGATGTTATAATCCCAGGGCTTGCGCCCTGGGCTACAATCTTTCGGCCCTGCGGGCCTTGGACCGCGCGCAAAGTTGTGCCTCGCAATCGCAGACATCACACGACGATGTCTACGCCACACGCGCCAGCTCGCAAAGAAACTCCTGTTTGCATCGTGGCATACAGAGGTGGTAATACTCTCGGCAAGGAGGGAGCCTATGCGAAAACTGCTGTTAATTTTCACAACCGTTGTTATAACCGTCTTGCTGCGTTCCGGACCAATCCAAGCACAGGAGATCTTCGTCTGTGTCACTTTTGACAAACCGCTCACCGTTCAAGGCGGAACTGTAAAGAAGATCCGAGTCATCAAAAAGGAACTTACCTGCAAAGTTGGGGAGGCCAGATACTCACTCAACAGCCAAGGACCGCCCGGACCACAAGGGCTACAGGGGCCAACAGGAATTCAGGGACCACCAGGCCCACAGGGACCACAAGGACCGCAGGGGCCGGCGGGACCACAGGGGCCGGTGGGGGGAGCGCCAATTAACACATTCTGCCTCACCACGGCTGGCGACGCGAGTACTTGTACTGGGGCTTGCGGTGCGGACAAGGTGGTTGCCGGTACATTCGCACCTTGTTATGTTACCTCAGACACCGGTGCATGTACGAACGACAGCGCCTACGGGAAATGCTGCGTTTGTAAGCCCTGACCACGGGGTTCTGGCGCCCCGATATTCATCGGTGCGTGTCGCCGATGGGTCGCCTCAGAGCTCAGTCTCTAGCCATAGGTGTAGTGTGCATCTTTCCCCCTTCCGGGTTGGCTTTGCTAACCTAAGGCGGGCCTCGACATCATGGAAAGTGGGGCTCCAGGTGGTCCCCTTCACGGAGGAGATTCCCCCTTACTTGTACGCCGGGAGGCCCGTCACGCGCTCGGCGATGATCAGCGTATGGATATTGTGTGTGCCCTCGTAAGTGAAGACGGACTCCAGGTTGCACATGTGGCGGAAGATGGGGTACTCGTCGGCGACGCCGTTGGCCCCCAGAATATCGCGCGCCGCGCGGGCGACGTCGAGCGCGATCTTGACGTTGTTGCGCTTGAGCATGGAGACGTGCGCGTGGTCGGCGCGGCCTTTATCCTTCATGCGGCCGACCTGCAACGCCAGCAATTGCGCCTTGGTGATTTCCGTAATCATGTCGGCGAATTTGGCCTGGACGAGTTGGTGTGAGGCGATGGGTTTATCGTCAAACTGTTTGCGGATCTTGGCGTATTCGAGTGACTCGTTGTAGCACGCCATGGCCGCGCCGATGGCGCCCCAGCCGATGCCATAGCGCGCCTGGGTCAGGCAGGCGAGCGGCGCCTTCATCCCCTGCGCCTTCGGAAACATATTGCTGGCGGGCACGCGCACATCCTGAAGCGAGAGGCTGGAAGTCACCGACGCGCGCAGCGACCACTTGCCTTTGTAGTCTTTCGCGGTGAAGCCCGGCGTGCCTTTCTCAACGAGGAATCCGCGCACGCCTTCATCGGTGCGCGCCCAGACGACGGCGACGTCGGCGATGGTGCCGGAAGTAATCCACGCTTTCTCGCCGTTCAGAATCCAGTGGTCGCCGTCCTTTTTGCCGCGCGCGCGCATCCCGGCGGGGTTTGAGCCGAAGTCGGGCTCGGTCAGGCCGAAGCATCCGAGGGCTTTCCCCTCCTGGAGCAGGGGCAGCCACTTCTCCTTCTGCTCTTCCGAGCCGTATTCCTTGATGGGATACATCACGAGGGCCCCCTGCACAGAGACAAAGCTGCGCAGGCCGCTATCGCCGCGCTCGAGTTCCTGCATGATGAGGCCGTAATCGACGTTCGACATGCCCGCGCAGCCGAAGCCCTGCATGTTGGCGCCGTAGAAGCCCAACTCCGCCATCAGCGGGACGAGATGCATGGGGAATTTGCCCTCGCGGTTCCATCCTTCGATGTGCGGATTCACTTCGTTGTCCACAAACTCGCGCACCGTCTGGCGCACCAGCTTTTCTTCGTCGCTGAAGAGCGAATCGATCTCCATGTAATCAACGCCATGAAATGGGAACATGATCACACTCCTTGATGAGTTGAACGTCATGAATACTCGCGAAGGCGGGGCCTGGAGGGGCCGGGACAGTAATTGCGGCTGACATAGTTGTAGCGGCGGTCTATGACCGCCGACGACGGTCACAGACCAGCGACACCGGACGGCGCTCATAGAGCGCCGCTACAGGGATTCTATCGGCAGTTGGGCACGAGTTCAAGCGAGCGCGCTGTAGCGGCGGTCTCTGACCACCGCCGCACATCATCAACAAGTCCGGCGCTCAGAGAGCGCGCTACGGCTTTTGAAAAATCGGCTGGCGGCATATAATCCCAAACGTATGGACGAACGCACGCGATTGACCGCGATGGTGAAGGCGGCAGGTTGAGCGGCCAAGTTGAGTCCAAGTATTTTGGACTCGGTGCTCAGCAAGCTGCCGAAGCAAACCGATCCTAATGTCCTGATCGGCTTCGACACCGCCGACGACGCCGGAGTGTATCGACTGACCGACGACCTGGCGCTGGTGCAGACGGTCGATTTCTTCACGCCCATCGTGGACGACCCGTACACCTTTGGCCAGATCGCCGCGGCCAATTCTTTGAGCGATGTTTACGCCATGGGCGGGAGGCCGATCTCCGCGCTCTCCATCGTGGGATTTCCCAACAAGGCGGAGCGGCTGGACATCCTCGAGCAAATCCTGCAGGGCGGCCTCGCCAAAATGCAGGAGGGGAACTGCGCGGTGATTGGCGGACACTCCATTGGCGACGACGAAATCAAATTCGGCTACGCGGTGACGGGCCTTGTGAACCCGCAACGTGTGTGGGCGAACGCCGGAGCGCGCCCGGGTGACCGCCTGGTGCTGACGAAGCGTATCGGCACGGGCATCATCTCCACCGCGCTCAAAGAAGGCGCAGCGAGCGAAACCGCTGTGAACGCTGCCGCCGAATCCATGGCCACGCTCAACCGCGTGGCGTGCGAGGTGGCGCAGGGCTTCCCGGTGCATGCCGCCACGGACATCACCGGCTTCGGCCTGCTCGGCCACGCGCGCGAAATGGCGGTGGCCGGAAAGGTGAGCCTGGTGATCGATCATACGAAGATCGAACTTCTGCCCGAGGCGGTCGAGTACTCGCGCCGGGGGTTTTTGCCCGGCGGATTGAAACGCAATATCGAATTCATCGGCGGCTGTGTAGAGTTTGTGGCGGGGATTGCCGAGGAGGTCCAAAACCTGCTCTTCGACCCGCAGACTTCCGGCGGCCTGCTGGTGGCAGTGGCTGCCGCCGACGCGCCCAGGCTCCTGGCGGGCCTGCGCGAGCGCGGGGTGCCCGCGCAGGAAATCGGAGAAGTACTGCCGAAAACGAAATCGCTCATCCTCGTAAGATAGCCAACCAGACGCGTGGGGCAGACCAGCGACGAACCTCCGATTCCGGCGAAACCAAGCGGAGCGCATGTGTCGGACGATCGAACCAACGGCGCTGCCGGTGCGAGACCCTGGGGTTGGCCCTGGGTGACGCTTTGCGTGGTGCTCGCTCTCCATGTCACCGACGAAGCGCTGACTAACTTCCTCTCGATTTACAACCCGACCGTGCGGGCTTTGCGTGAGCGGTTTGGCTTCCTGCCTCTACCCACTTTCACTTTCGAAGTCTGGCTGTCGGGATTGGCTCTGGCCGTGGCCTTGCTCCTGGCTCTTTCCCCCTTCGCCTTTCACGCGGCAAAATGGATGGTGCCGCTATCCTATTTCTTCGGCGGGCTCATGTTTCTCAACGGCCTGGGGCATCTGGCCGGATCAATCTACCTGCGACGCATCATGCCCGGCGCGTACTCCGCACCGTTGCTGTTGGCGGCGTCCATATTCTTAGTGGTGCGGGTCGCCCGGCGAGCGCACCTGCGTCGCAGCGCCATCTCCAGCGAAGCGGGAGATAAACGGCACCCATGAGAATTCTCGAAGCCGACTCGGCCGAATTCCTGCCCACGGTGCGGGAGGCGATCCCGCTTTATGAGACCTTGGGGCTTCCAGCGCATTGACCCCTGCCGCCACAACCCGGTCGACGGAGCGATCTTCATGGAAGTGCGGCTGAACCAGGACGAAGCCCGGCGTGTGAGGCTTCCCCGGGTTGCGGACCCGTGGATGAAACAACTTGCCTCGCCGCGAGATTTTTGGACGTGAGGCGGGCAATGCGTTGCGCCCGCGCAGGAACACAAGGTAAGATGACCGGCGCCATGAAAAAGGAAATCCCATTCCAATTGATTGTCGGCGTCGCAATCATCCTGGTCGGCGCGGGCGTCCTGGCGGGAGAATTCTTCCTTGTGAAGTGGTTGCCCCGCCACCAGCAGAGAGTGAAGGAAGAAACTCTCCAGCTTCTTCCTTATCGCAATGACGCCTTGGGAATCGAAATGCAGGTGTCGGCAGGGTTTTACGGAAAAATCGAAAGTTTCCCCGGCGGCGTTTGGATCACGCGCCCCAAGTTCTGGAGCATCCCGGCCGCGCTGACGATCACCTCGCAGCCCAACCCCGAAAACACCTTTGAGTTTTCCCCGCAGATCCTGGCCAAGTGGCAAACCCAGGGGAGTAACGAGGATCTTCCCCGCTTTCATTTCCAGCGCACGAGAATCAACAACCGCGACGCGGTGCTCGTGTGGCAGTACAAAGACCGCGCCATGCTGCTGACCACGCGGGTGATCTCATCGGAGCGCATCATCGAGATCTTCTGCACACCCGGCCGTGAGGACGAGGACTGGTTTATGCAAGCGTGTGAATCCACCGTTCATACATTGAAAATTTCCGGGCCGGAGCCGCCTCCTGCCCCGCAAACGGTCATCGAACTTTCTGCTCCGCTGCGCCGCTCCAAGCCCACGCGTTAGGCAGGCGGCTCCCCTCCTGGCCATCGAGGTCCATAGGTAGAAATCTTTTGCGGGCCCGCTTCGGGCGCCGGCTGTGGGTGAGGAGCTTTTTGCGGGTCTCGTCAGGACTTGGGTGCGTAGTAGCCCTCGCGGCACACCACGCGATACTTCACGGACTTCCCTTTCTGGTCGGTCATCTTCAGAGGGTTACCCTGACCGTCGACCAGCTCCACCTTGAGCTTGTGGAACTTTCCGTCCTTCGAGGGGTTGCTGGGTGTGAAACCCAGACTGTACTGCTGGCGAAGCTGCCCGGCGATCTGCTCGTAATTGGCGGGCATTTCCTGCTCAAAGCGCGGGAAGAAGGCCTGGCCTCCCGAATACTTGGCGATGGTGTTCAAGGCGTTGCGCGCCTGCAACGAGTCGATGGTGTCGCCTCTTCGGACGGTCATGAATTCCAGAATGCTGATGGGGTAGATCACGGCATCCGAACTCCGGGCGAGCTTCAGCATCTGGTCGTAGGTCAACTTGCTGAAGGTATCGATTCCCGTGCAGATGACGAGGATAGCCTTTCGCCCCTGGATGTCTTTCATCCGATCGATCGTGAAGGCCAGAGCGTCGTAAAGGTTGATCTCGCTGAACCCGGGTATGCGGAGCTGGTCCAGGGCCTGGGTTACCTCATAGCGGTTCTGGGTGAAGTCTTGCAGGATCGTGGGACGCATGTCGTACGAGACCACGGCGATCCAATCCTTCGGCTCGATGACCCGAACAAATTGGTAGGCGTCCCGGAGGGCCAGGTAGAGGAACCCCCAATACGTGTTCGCGAATTCGACCAACATGCAGACCGTCATGGGCGCTTCGCTCGTCCCGAAGTTGCTGATGGCCTGCGGCACGCCGTCATCCGACAGATGGAAATTGGCTTTTCCCAGGCTGGGAATGGGATTGCCGCCAGGGTCGAGAACCAGGACGTCCACGTTGACCAAGGTTGTTGTGGTTGAAAGCGTGAAGATCTCGGCGGGGTTAATCTTCTCGGGCTTCTTCTCTTCCGGCTTGGGAGTGGGCGAAGGCGTTGTCTTCTTGGGGACAAGGACGGTATCACCCACGTCGGGTTTTGGCCCACCGGTGCTCGGTTGCTGGTCCTGAGACTGGGTGAACCCGAGGGAGGACAAAGCCAGAAGCGTTCCGGCCACAAGGGAAAGCATCAGACATCGAACCGAAAAATGGGTTTTCATGCTCCTCGCTCCAAAGGCCTAAAGGCCCACAATAGTAATGATGTCATTCACCCCCCCCAAGGTCAACCGGGGAAGAGAATAAAGTCGAAGGTGCCGAAAAATTCTCTGGGAAGAAGTTCAGTTGTGGGAACGACCGGGTTTGGGCAGGCCCCATCCTGGGAATGGCCCAGAAGGGTCCTTGGGCCTCTCAAGCGCTGCGGGTAGTAGGGGTGGTTTGGGGGGCCCACAAGGGAATGTGCATTTCCCTCCAAGGCTATGAGTTTCAAAGAATTAGGCTTGACTTTGGTTTTCATTCTGGCAGAATGTAAGGTCGGGAAGAGTATAAGGAAAGTATTGACTTCCCGAAAATAGTTCTTTACGCTTTCCCCTCAGTTGCAGGTATTCGAACCTGGAATCATCGACTGGAGGAAAGCGCATGAAGAACTTTGTTGTCACCTTTTTGCTGGCGCTGCTGGTGGTATTAGCAAGCGCGAGCATCCGTCGTGCCGTGGCCGGTATCGGCGGTGCACCTGTTCCGATGCCGCGCGCGAAGTTGAGCATTGGCGGGGCGCCGGTTCCCATGCCCCGGGCATTAGGGATCGGGGGAGCTCCCGTCCCCATGCCACGCGCGAAATAGTTAGCCTCCTCTGAGCCGCTCGAGCGACCCGGGGAGGTGAGTTATTCCGCACCAGATTCCGGGTTGCTTATGTTGCAGAGGCTGGTCACTTACGGCCCGTACGTCACGAGCATATTCCTGCAAGGGGCGCTGGTATTCTCCATCCTCTACCGGCGCCTTTGGAAGCGGCTTGGGAACGTACTCCTTTACCTTTCCGCCCTCCTGCTGATCGACGGCGCGGCGAGGTCGTTCGTCCTTCACGAGTACGGGTTCTCCTCAAACGAATACGCCTACTTCTTCTGGCTCACGGACGTCTTGCTGACCCTGGCGTCGTTTCTGTTGGTGGGGTCGTTCTTCCGCCGTGCCTGTCTTCACGAGGAAAAGATGTGGCGCTTCCTGCGCCTGCTGTTGCCTCTGGTTTTTATTCTGGTTTTGGGTATTTCCTCCTTCTCACTGCTCCACAACTACGACAACCTGTTCAGCTACTTCATCGTTGAGTTCCAGCAGAACCTCTACTTCACCTGCCTCGTGCTGAACACCTTGCTCTACATCCTCATGCAGCAGACTCAAAATGCCGATGATGAGTTGACCTTGCTGGTGACCGGAATGGGCATCCAGTTCGCCGGACCTGCCGCCAGCCTGGCGCTGGCCTATCTGACGCGCGGGCAGGAATTCACCCGCTCCCTCGCGGCCTATCTTGGGCCGCTGTGTACGGTGGGCATGTTGTTGACTTGGTTCTATGCGTTAACACGGGTGCCGGAGGTTTCGGGTATCCCCGCACGCGAGGCGAAGGTGGCGGAATTGGAAGCTGCCGCCACCCGCGAAGCTTGAGAAAGGATCCGCATGTTTCTTGCTTCCCTGATCCTGATTATCTCCACCGGGCTTTTCTTCTTCTATTTCCAGGTCACCTGCCAGAAAATCCTGCGCCGCCAATTTGAGCAGGAATACTTTCAATCCATCGTCAACGCCAATCGCCTGGAGTTTCCCGTCATCCGCAAGTCCCTGGAAGAGTTTGAAGGGCCGGTGGACTACTCCCGGGTGCGTATGACGCTGCAGTGCGATTACCTGGCGCTGACCTACCTGCTAAAGAACGCCGCCAATCTCAACCAGCGTTACACCCGCGAGGAGCGTCTCCTGATCCTTTACTTCCGGGGCCTGTTCTTCTCGCTGGTCTTAAGGCACGCGTTGAAGCTTTGCGAGAAGCCCGCCATCCTCAGGCTGACCGCCATTCTCCAGTATTTTGCCAACGTGGTGGGCCAGCGCGTCAGCCTAGTTCGTTTCGGCAACCTTACCGCTTCCGACTACCTGCTCAGTCTCTAGCTGCAAATTCCTCTCCCCTGTCCTGGCTCAGGACGATTTGTATTTCCCCTTTTCCCGACTCTATACTCTTCTCGCATGAAGGTTGAAACCGCGGAGAGGACCGGATCATCTGAGCTTCGCCGCGCCAAGATCGTTTGCACGCTGGGGCCGGCCACCGATTCCGCGCAGCGCCTCGCGGCTTTGCTCGACGCGGGGATGAACGTCGCCCGGCTGAACTTTTCCCACGGGACGGCCGCCGAGCACGCCCGGCGCCTGCGGCTGGTGCGCCGGCTGGCCGGTGCGCGAAGGATCCCGCTGGCGGTCTTGCAGGACCTCCAGGGCCCGAAGATTCGCACCGGTCCTCTCGAGCAGGGCAAGCCCGTCGACCTGCGCCCCCGTGCCCGAGTCACCCTCACCACGCGTCCGGTTCCGGGAAACGCCAGTTTGATCTCGACCACGTTTCAGTCCCTCCCCCGCGAGGTGAAGCGGGGCAGCCGCATCCTGCTTTCCGACGGCCTGATCGAGCTGCGGGTCGAGCGGGTCGCGGGCCGCGAGGTGATCTGCCGGGTCATCGAGGGTGGGCGGCTGGGCGAGCACCAGGGAATCAACCTTCCCGGACTGCCGCTCAAGATCTCCGCCCTCACCGCCAAGGACCGGGCCGTCCTGAAGTTCGGCATTCAGCACGGCGTGGATTACATCGCCCTCTCCTTCGTGCGCCGCCCGGAGGACGTCCTCGAGCTGAAGAGACTGTTGGCGCGCGCCGGCCGGGACATCCCGGTGGTTGCCAAGCTCGAGAAACCCGAGGCCATCGACCGCCTGGAAGAAATCCTGGGAGTCGCCGACGCCGTGATGGTGGCGCGCGGCGACCTCGGCGTCGAGCTCTCGCCGGAAATGGTTCCGGTCATCCAGAAACGCGTCATTGCCAGTGCGAACGACCTGAAGGTTCCGGTCATCGTCGCCACCCAAATGCTCGAGTCGATGACCGCCCACTCGCGCCCCACGCGCGCCGAAGCCTCCGACGTGGCCAATGCCATCTTCGACGGCGCGGACGCTTTGATGCTTTCCGGCGAGACGGCCACGGGCCGGTATCCGGTGGAGTCCGTCCAGATGATGGCGCGCATCATCCGCGCCGCCGAAGCAAGTCCGCGTTACGCCTGGTACGCCCGCCGGCGCCGCTCGACCGACCAGCCGTTGACAGTCCCGGAGGCGATTGGAGAGAGCGTGGCTCACCTGGCGGAGGACCTGAACTTGAAGGCCGTCGCCGTCTTCACCCAGTCGGGATCGAGCGCGCGCCTCGTCTCGAAATACCGGCCGCGCGTTCCCGTTTATGCGTTCTCCCCGCTGCCCCAAATCCTCAGCCGCACGGCGCTCTACTGGGGCGTGATCCCGGTGGGAATGCCTCAGGTCCAGTCCACCGACCGCATGGTGGAGGGCGCCGACCGCCTGCTGCGCGCGCGCGGTGTGGTCGAGCCGGGCGACTTGATCGCCGTCGTCGCCGGCACGCCCCTCGCCCGGCGCGGAACCACCAACCTCCTGAAAGTTCACCGCATCGAGAAGTAGCTCGAGGCTGGACGCGCGACGGTGACCTTCGCCGCAAATCAGCGGCTGCCCCGCCGCGGAGCAGAGCGCGATTGACTTGCGGGCCTTCCGGGTGTATGAACATCTCGCCCGAAGGTCTCAGCCTCGCATTGTGCGCAGTCGAAATTCTTGTGGGTGGTTCCCCCATGAAAACCGCCCTGCGCGTCGTTGCTCTCTTCCTGACCGCTCTGATCGGGCTGTGGGTCTTTGGCCACGGCATCGTGCTCGCGGTGGGCATCCGCCAGCTCGTGGGTGAGAATCAGGAAATTCTCAACGAGCTGATTGAGAGCAGTGTCTCGATTGCCGGCGGCATCTGTGTTGTCTCCGTGGCGGTCGAGCAACTGAACTGCCTGCGCACGCACCGCAAGGAAGATAGCCTGCTGTGACTCCCCATCTGTCGCGCCGCTCGACGAGCGGCGGCCTTTTTTGCAAGGATGAACCGGCGGTCGCAGACCGCCGCTACAGGAAAACTCCTATTCCGCTGGGAACGTGAACCTCACTCCCGCCAGAAAGTTCAAGTGCAGCGAGGGAAAGCCAAAGGCTTCCTCGTATTTCCGGTTCAGGAAATTGTTCAATCGGCCATAAAGCTCGACGCCGCGCGGCAGGCGGTAGGCGAAGCCGGTGTTGGCGAGGACGTAGCCCTGGTTCGTGAACAGTCCGCCGAAGGCGCCGTAGTTCGGTTCTACATCCAGGACTTTCGAGCGGTAATAGCCGTTGAGGTTGAGCGTCAAACGCCCGCGCTGCCAGGTGGTGTTGAAGCCCCCGGAGTTGCGCGGGCGGCGCAGCAGCGGCTGGCCGAGCTCAAACGGAAACTGCGTCAGCGTCGTCCCGTCGAGCGCCAGGATCGTCGAGTTGAGCCAGGTGTAATGGCCCGAAACTTCCAAGGCGCGCGTGGGGCGGAGGCGCAGCGTGGTTTCCAGGCCGTGGGCTCGCGAGTTGGCGAGGTTGTCGGAGACAAAGGTCGAGAGATTGCTGAGCGAGCCCAAAACCACAATCTGGTCCTCGAAGCGGTTGAAGAAGTAAGTGGCATCGAGAACCATGCGCTCGCTGAAAAACCGCTGTTCGACGCCGGAATCGAAGCTCAGGCTCTTCTCGGGCTTCAGGCGCGGGTTGTTGGTGAAGGCCAGCTCGAAGCCGCTGGGCGCACGGATGCCGGTGCCAAACGTCCCGTGCAGGCGCGTAGCGCCGATGCGGCCCGCACCCGTGCCCTCGCGCGCCAGGTAGGTGACGGAAATCCGCGGGTTGGCCTTGGTGACGGTACTGGCGGGCAGGAGCGGCCGCAGGCCGAAACCGCCGGGAGGAAGTTCTCGTGTGCGAATATCGTCCACGCGCACGCCGGCGATAACCACCCAGCGCCGCGACGGGTTCCAGCGGTTTTCCGCAAACACGGCGTAGCTCGCGCGCGGCAGCAGGAACGGCGTGCCATTGTCGTCGGCGATGTAAGTGTTCTTAACCCGCTCGCGGTTGTACTCGAACCCGGTCACGAAAAAGTCCTGGCTTGAAACCGTGATCTCGCTGCGCGTGTTCACGACGCCGCGAAAGTTATTCGAGTAGGAGTCGCCGAAGGGCGAGCGGAAATAATAGTCGTTCGTGGCAACGCTCCCGGTAATAACCTGGCGGAAGCGCGCGGAGAACTGCTCCGCGTAGGTGCCCTGATACCCGAACATATTCTCCTTGTCGCGGGTCAAGAGGCCGGTTTCTCTGGGCGTCGGGCCGCCGGGATAGCTAGGGGAATCGTAGAGATGCAGCGGGTCCGACCCATAGGGGCCCGGCGCCCCGGCGTCGTTGGCGTTGCCGAAGAAGTGGAAGTTGACCTGGCGGCGCGGGCGGCGCGAATAGCCGAGGCTCAGGAAAGCGCTCTGGTTGTGATACTCGTCGTTCGCGACCACGCCGCCGGAATCGAGCCGCGAGAGATCAAACGCCCAGCCCAGGCCGCGTGTCAGGCCAGCGCCGCCCGCGGCAAAGCGCCGCGTCGTGAAGCTGCCGCCCTCCGCCCGCGCCATGAAATGCGGCGGCCCCTGGCCGCGCCTGCTCACGATGTTGATGGCGCCGGTGACGGCGTTCGAGCCGTAGAGCGCGCTCTGCGGGCCGCGCAGCACTTCCACGCGATCCACGCCGTCGGTGGGCAGCGAAGCGAAGTCGAAATCTCCGCCGAACTGGTTAAATTGCATGCCGTCGATCATCACCAGGTTGTAGTTGGAGTTGCCACCGCGCAGGAAGACGCCCGTCGCGCCGCCGTGCCGTCCGGCCTGGGTCACGGCGACGCCGGGCACATCGCGCAAGACTTCGAACACGGCCTGCTCGCCACGCTGGTCAATCTCCTGGCGAGTCAGCACGCTTACCGACGAGCCGAGTTGCGGCGCGAGCGCCCCGCCAAGCGTCCCGGAGACGACGACCTGCTGCTGGACCGCGCTGAGGGTGAGGCGCAGGTCGATGGTCTTGGCCTCAGATTCGCCGACCTCGACCTGCATCGAGGAAGCCGTGAACCCGGGCACGCTTGCCACCAACTGATAAGCTCCGCCAGGCAAGTTTGTGAACGCGAAGTGACCGCGCGCGTCAGTCTGCCGCTCTTCGAGCGGAGAAGGCCCGGCAAGCAGGTTCACGCGCGCGCCCGCCACCGCCAAACCGCTGGGATCGAGCACCGTGCCTTCCAGAGTTGCTGCCCTCGCAGACGCTGCCGCGATGAGCACCCACACGGCGAGCCAGAGAACTCGGGATTCAGGGTTGGGAATTTTGGATTTTAGATTTTGGATTTTGGATTGAAGACGTCGACTGTCCGTCGCCCTCTGTCCGTTGTCAGTGGCTTCTCTTCTGGCTTCCGGCTTCTGGATTCTGACTCCTGACTCCTGACTCCTGACTTCTCCACTCCCTGCAACGGACC
>Ga0315284_10007638_pt1 | contig 15446 bp, 21 predicted proteins | sample YL17G09_16_MG_FD_203696 | JGI IMG/M metagenome (GOLD analysis project Ga0315284, IMG submission 203696) | Sediment microbial communities from Yellowstone Lake, YNP, Wyoming, USA - YL17G09_16 | ecosystem: Environmental > Aquatic > Freshwater > Lake > Sediment | place: USA: Wyoming | collected... | reverse complement strand
AGATCTTCTGAAAAATTTTAACATTCAGATTTTTGAAAAACAGGGATTTGAGGCCGATGATCTAATCGGAACAATTGCTCAAAAAGCGGCCAAGAAACAAATCTACCCAGAAATAGAGACCATTATTTTAACCGGAGATTTGGACGCGCTTCAATTGGTTGATAAAAACACCAAAGTGTATGCTTTAAGAAAAGGAGTTAAGGATACTATTCTTTATAATGAAGAGAAAGTTAAAGAAAAATACGATGGTTTATTGCCGGAGCAGTTGGTTGATTTTAAGGCCTTAAGGGGCGATCCTTCAGACAATATTCCCGGTGTTTTCGGGGTGGGAGAAAAAACAGCCATCAGCTTGATTAAAGAATTTAATTCTTTAGAAAATCTTTATCAGGAATTAAGAGAAAATAGCGAGCATTCTAAAAAAATAAAAGAATCATTGAGAAAGAAATTAATAGATTATAAGGAACAGGCCTTTGTTTCTAAAATGCTGGCTCAAATAAAAAAAGACATAGAAATTGATTTTGATCTGGGAAAATGCGTCTGGGGGAGGTATAATAAAGATAAGATAATTAAAATATTTGAAAACTATGAATTCAAAACTCTTATCAGTCGTTTAAAAGAAGATAATAATTTAACCTTATTATAATTATGGCTAAAAAAATTTTAATAATTGAAGATGATAGATTTCTTCGCAAGGTAATTGTTAAAAAACTTTTCAGAGAAAAGTATAAAATAGTTGAAGCAATAGACGGAGAAGAAGGTTTAAGATTGGCTCAACTGGAAAATCCGGATTTAATTTTATTAGATCTTGTTTTGCCCCAGATGGACGGGTTTGAGGTTTTAGAAAGAATAAAAAACAATGAAAGCATTTCTAAGATTCCGGTAATTATTTTATCAAATTTGGGCGGAGAGGATAAAATAAGCAAGGGATTAAAAATGGGCGCGGCTGACTTTTTAATTAAGGCCGAACTTAATCCCGGAGAAATAGTTCTTAAAATTGAAGCTGTTTTTAATAAAAAAAATAAAAAAATAAAAAAATAAAAATATGAAATTAGATGAACCTTTAAAACAAATAGCAAAAGAACTGATGAGTATCAAGGGAAATATCAGAGGAGAGGGAATTCTCACTGATATTGAATACATTCGTTACCGCAAAGGAGAAAAAGAGGTAAAAATGCTTGAAGATAAACTTAAGGAATTGGGCCAGCCAATAAATTTTGATGAGATCAGTCCAATGGAATGGTATCCCATAGGCTGGGACGTTTTTAAAACTCTTTGCCTCAAAGAGATTTTTAATTGGAGCGATAAAGACATTTTTGAAATGGCAAACTTTGCCCCCAAGGTTTCTTTTTTGGTTAAGATGCTAATGAAATATTTTCTTTCAGCTGAAAGGTCTTTTAAAGAAAGCCCTAAATATTGGAAACAGCATTTTGATTTTGCTGAATTAGAGCCTTATCAATATAATGAGAAGGAAAAGTTTATGATTTTCCGAGTGAAAGATTTTAAAATTCATCCTATAATGTGCGTCGTTGTGGCTGGATATTTTTTGAGAATGGCCCAGTTTGTTTTGAAAAGCAAGAAAGTCAGCATTAAAGAAACCAAGTGTGTTTTTAAAGGCGCTTCTTGCGATGAATATCTGATAAATTGGGAATAAAAATGGAAAACAGAGAAATAATTGAAAAAAAGCTGGAAAGGGCTAAAGAAGATTTAGGAGATTTGGAATTATACATCAGAGAATTCTCTGCTTTTTTGCCTTTGGCTGTCTGTACTGTTAATCCCTTGGGAAGAATTATTAATATTAATAAGGCGGCGGAGAAATTAAGCGGATATTCATCTTTTGAAATAATAGGAGATTTTATAACTGCTATTTTTTTAGAAAAAGAATATTGGGAAAGAATAGAAAAAGAGATTGTGGAAAAAATATCCGTTCGTAATAAAGAACTGACCTTAATCACCAAAGAAAATAAAAAGATTCCAATAAACGCTTCTGTTTCTTTAAGAAAAGACAGAGAGGGGAATTTTATAGGTTATTTTATGGCCTTGTCAGATATTACTGAGATAAAAAACCTTCAGCATGGTTTAGAGGAAAAAATTCAAAAAAGAACCGAAGAACTTAGGGATCGGATAGATGAACTTGAGCATTTTCGCGAGATAACCGTTGGCCGGGAATTAAGAATTGTCGAGCTTAAAAATAGAATCAGAGAATTGGAGGGTCAATTAGCAAAAGAAAAATAATATGCTAACTAAAAAAGAAGCAGATAAATTAATCGGATTAAGCGGGGAATCAAGGGGAATGAATATTAAGATTGATTTAGATTATATTCTTGAAAGATATGGAGAAAAAGGAATTAAAAAAATAGAGGAAAGAATAATTCAATTGGGCTATCCTTTAAAATATAAAGAAATTGAGCCGATGGGTTTTTATCCGGTCGGATTAGAAGCTATTGTTTTAGTCAGTATAAAAGACGTTTTTGATTTAAATGAAAAACAAGTTGAAGAAATGGGAGTTTCGGTTGTCAAGTTTTCTTTATTTATGAAAATCTTTATGAAATATCTTGGCTCGCTCGCTTTAATCGCCAACGAAATTCCTAAGATATGGAAGGAACATTACACAATAGGGAAATTAATAATGCCTGATTTCAGCGATGAAAAAAAATACGCCATTATCAGAGAAGAGGGTTTTAAAATTCACCCTGTTTACTGCGACATTCATAAGGGCTATTTTGTTAAAGTTGGTCAAATGGCGGTTAAGGCTCCGGCAATTTGCCAGGAAACTAAATGCATGTTTAAAGGCGATCCTTATCACGAATTTTTACTAACATGGTGATAAAAAAACAAGAAAACGACAAAATATCTGTTTTATTAAACGATTTAAATTCTTTACAGTCTTATATTAATGATATTTTTATTTTTTCTCCCTTGCCTATTTGTTTTATCAGCCCGATCGGAGTAATCTTAGAGGCGAATCCTGCTTTTATAAAAATATCAGGCTTTAGTTTCAATGAGATTATTGGAAAATCAATTGAAGATTTTTTTGACAAAAGAGAAATTAAGCAAGCAATTAACGACACAATTGAGAAGGGTTTCGTGGAAGGGAAAGAGGTTTGGTTTTCTCCAAAAGAAAAATCGGAAATGCCTATTCAGATTTTCACTCGGGTAAGAATAGATGAAAAACGAGAAAAAATAGGTTATTTTTTAAGCGTCGTTGATTTGACAGAAATCAAAAAAACCCAAAGAGATGCCAGAAGGGCTTTAATGAACATATTAGAGGATGTGAAAGAGGAAAAAAATAAGGCCGAAGAAGAAAAAAACAAAACCTTGGCTATTATTAATAATTTTGCTGACGGTATTCTAGTGCTTGATAAAAACGATAAGATTTTATTAGTCAATCCTAAAGCAGAAAGTTTTTTTGAAGTTAACGCTAAAGATCTTATAGGAAAAACCATCCCAGAATTTTCAAAAGAAAGCCCGCTTTTGCCCTTATTGGAAATTTTCAGCAAAAAATCCAAAGAATTTTTTAGAGAAGAAATTAATATTAGAGAAGAATTGATTTTAGAAATCAGCTTGGTCTCTATTATCAGAGAAGAAGAAAAAATAGGAAGCTTGATAATATTGCATGACGTCAGCAGAGAAAAATTAATTGAAAAAATGAAAAGCGAGTTTGTTTCTTTAACCGCTCATCAACTAAGAACTCCTTTGTCGGCAATGAAATGGTCTATGAGAATGATTTTAGATGGGGAATTGGGCAAAATCAATAAAGAACAGAGGGACTTTCTTCAAAATAATTATGATTCAAACGAAAAAATGATCCATTTAATCAACGATCTTTTGAATGTAACCAGAATTGAAGAAGGCAGATTTCTTTATCAATTAGTTTCGGCTGATATTGGGCAAATAATTGAAGAGGTAATAAAATCTCATAAAGAATTAGCCAAGAAAAGAAAAATAAAGTTTGAGTTTAAAAAACCAGCCCAAAAAGTGCCTAAATTTATGATGGACGTTGATAAAATGAAAATGGCGCTTGAAAATCTTATTGATAATGCGGTAAGATATAATATAAAGGGCGGTTATGTAAAAGTTTCTTTAGAAAAAAATAAAGACAAGGTAGAAATTTCTATAAAAGATAACGGAGTAGGGATTCCCGAAAAGCATCATCCGCGGATATTCACTAAATTTTTCAGAGCGGCTAATGTAATAAAAATAGACACGGAAGGAAGCGGGCTTGGCCTTTATATCGCTAAGAATATTATTGAGGCCCATAAAGGCAAGGTTTGGTTTGAATCTTCCGAGGGCAAAGGAACAATATTCTATCTCGTTCTTCCGATAAGAAGAAGGGCCTAAGAAGTTATTCGCGTTTGCTTTTTTTTATTAAATAAATTAAAATAAATAAGGGAAAGAATATGGCTAAGAAAATTTTAATAATTGAAGACGAAGAGGTTTTAACCAAAGTTCTTAAAAGGAAATTAGTCAGCGAGGGTTATGATGTTTCAACGGCTAAGAACGGAAATGAAGGTTTGGCTAAAATGAAAAAAGAAAAGCCCGATCTTATTTTATTAGATATTGTTATGCCAGAAAAAGGAGGCTTTGAAGTAATGGAAGAAATGAATAAGGATGAGGAGCTTAAGGATATCCCGATTGTTATTATTTCTAATTCTGGCCAGCCGGTTGAGTTTGAAAGGGCTAGAAAGTTGGGCGTTGACGATTGGCTAGTTAAAACAGAGTTTGGTCCTCAAGAAGTTCTTGATAAAGTAATTAAGCAAATCGGTAAATAATAATTAATAATAAATATGGCTAAAAAAATCTTAGTAATTGAAGATGATAAATTTCTTCGGGAATTGATATCTCAGAAGCTTTTGAAAGAGGGCTATGATATCGTTGAAGCTGTTGATGGAGAAAAAGGGATAGAAGTCGCGAATAAGGAAAAACCGGACTTGGTCTTGCTCGACCTTATTCTGCCGGGCATAGATGGTTTTGAGGTTTTGGCTAAACTAAAAGCCGACCCCAAATTATCTGACATCCCGGTAATTATTCTTTCTAATCTCGGCCAAAAAACCGATATTGAGAAAGGAATAGAAATGGGAGCAGCTGATTATTTGATTAAAGCCCATTTTACTCCCGGAGAAATAGTAGAAAAAATAGCTATTGTTCTGAAGTAGGGCATTAATATGCCGGAACTTCCTGAAGTAGAAACAACTGTAAAAGGTTTGCAAAAAGTCCTTAACAGGATTTTTGTTTATGTTTGGACCGATTCTCCGAAATTAATTAAAAAGCCGGGTTTTAATCAGTTTGAAAAAGAGATTAAAAATAAAAAGATAAAAAGAATTTGGAGGCGGGGAAAAAATATTATTTTTGAACTTTCTGACGGTTATTCCCTTTTAGTTCATCAAAAACTAACCGGCCATTTTTTATACGATAAGTGGAAAAAAGACAAGGTTAACGATTATATTCATCTGAAGTTTTTTTTGGATAACGGAAAAGTTTTAGCCCTTTCCGATTTGAGGAAATTCGCTAAAGTTGAATTATGGAAAACCGAAGAATTATTAAACTCAGGAGAGTTCCGAAAATTAGGGCCGGAGCCCCTAGACAGAAGTTTCACTTTCGAGAAATTTAAAAATCTTTTAATAAATAAAAAAGCAAAAATCAAGCAAATTTTAATGGATCAGAACATTATTGCCGGTATCGGAAATATTTATTCGGATGAAATATTGTGGCGGGCCAAGGTTCATCCTTTTGAATCCGGAGCCGAACTTAGCGAGAAGGAATTAAGAGATATTTATAAATATATTAAGCCAGTTTTAAATCAGGCGATAAAATTAAAAGGCACTAGCGTTTCAGATTACAGGGATATTAAAGGAGAAGAAGGGCGATTTAAGAAACTGATAAAGGTATATCAAAAAGAAAATGAAAAGTGTTCTCGCTGCGGAACAAAAATAAAAAGAAAAAAAATGGGCGGCCGTAGTGCCCATTTCTGCCCTTTTTGCCAAAAACCATGATTATCCGAGATTATCCGAGGTCCGACCTCGGATAAAACACGGATAAAATATATGCCATACAGAAAAGAAAAATTTGAAAACGGAGATATTGTTCATATAATAATAAGAGGAGTAGATGGAAATTTATTATTTAGAGATAGGGATGATTACTATCGTGGAATTTTTTCTATTTATGAATTTAATAATCTAAATCCAGTTTCTATTAAATATAGACGTGAAATTGTTAATCGTTTTAAAAAATCTATCCGAGGTCCGACCTCGGATAAATCTATAATCATGCCCGATAAAAGAGATAAAATGGTGGAGGTCTTAGCTTTTTGCTTTATGCCGAATCATATTCATTTATTAGTAAGACAGATTAAAGATAATGGAATAACTGAATTCATGAGAAAAATTGGCACAGGATATGGAGGATATATCAATAGAAAATATAAAAGGCAGGGTCATGTTTTTCAAAGTAGTTTTAATGCAGTTAAAATTATAACAGATGAGCAATTAAGGGTTGTTTTCGCATATATTCATACAAATCAGATTTCTCTGGTATATAAAGATTGGAAAGAGATAAAAATTGCAGAAGAGGATTTCGGCAAAATAATTAAATTTGTAGAAAATTATAAATGGTCTAGCTATCCTGATTATATTGGAATAAAGAATTTTCCATCTGTCACTCAAAGAGATTTTATGTTGGAATTATTCGGGGGAGAGAATAATTGCAAAAACTTTCTTGAAGAGTATATTAAAAATAAAGGACAATCAAAAAAGTACTCCGAATTATTTTTAGAATAAAATCTATCCGAGGTCCGACCTCGGATGGATAATATAATAACAAACAAAAGCATGATTATTTTTCTTTATGGTAAAGATACCTATAGAATGAGAGAAAAAATGAAAGAGATAGTTGAACATTATAAAAAGGTTCATAAGAGCGGGTTGAATTTGAAATATTTCGATGTTTTTTCTGATTTTGAAGATGACATTAAACAGGCATCAATGTTTAAGGAAAAGAAATTAGTAATTATAAATGATCTTTTCTCTAATTCAGAATTCAAAGAAAGATTTTCAGAAAAGAAAAAAGATTTTTTAGGATCAGAAGATATAATTTTAATTTATCAAGAAAAGGATTTTATTAAAAGTGATTCTTTGTATAAATTTTTAAAAAAAAATATTAAGTCTCAAGAGTTTGAATTATTAACAGGCGCAAAACTTAGAAGCTGGGTTAAAAAAGAATTTGAGAAATATGATTCAGAAATAAATCCCGAAGCCCTAGATTTATTAATTGAATATTCGGGCAATGATTTGTGGAGGATGAATAACGAAATCATGAAATTAGTAAATTATAAAAACAAGGAGATTATTAATAAAAAAGATATTAATCTTTTAATAAGATCAAAAATTGAAACAGATATTTTTAAAACCGTTGACGCCATCGCCGAAAGGAATAAAAGCAAGGCCTTAAAGCTGATTCATAAGCATTTAGAAAAAGGAGATTCGCCCTTGTATCTTTTTTCAATGATAAATTATCAATTCAGAAATCTTTTAATAGTTAAGGATTTTATTGAAAAATGCCGGCCTTATGGCATTATTTTGGAAAAGAGCGGGCTTCATCCCTATGTGGTTAAGAAAAGTTATTCTCAATCTTATAAATTCAGTTTTCAGGAATTAAAAAAAATCTATCAAAAAATATTTGAGATAGATTTTCAAATAAAAACCGGAAAAATAGAACCAGAAGCAGGATTGGATTTATTTATTGCAGAGCTTGGTTAATCTTGATTTTCTTCTTGAGGCATTATTCTTTTTGATCACCCCTGCCTTAGCTGATTTATCCAATATTTTATATAATTGCGACAAAATTTTCTTGGCTTCTTCGTTCTTTTTTTCGCTAACTAAAACTCTAATCTTCTTAACAAGATCTTTAATTTTCTTTTTATATATTAAATTCCTGGTTCTTCGTTTTGTATTCTGGCGAAGAGCTTTTTTAGCAGATTTGGTTATCGGCATATTATTGTAATTATATAATAGCAGAAACTAAAAATTTTTCAATAGTTGTGCTATTATAAAGTAATGATAGCTTATTTAGACGGTAAAATAATTATCAAAAAAGAAAAGTTTATTATTCTTGATGTTAATGGCGTAGGATATAAAGTTTTCTTGTCTAAAAAATCTTTAGCAAAGATTCCGGAAATAGCCAGTTCCTTAAGGCTGTTTTGTTTTCTTAATGTTAAAGAAAACATAATGGATCTTTATGGGTTTTTAAATTATAAAGAAATGGAATTTTTTGAAATTTTAGACAGTATTCGAGGAGTCGGGCCTAAAGCTGCTTTGGAAATATCTTCTTTAGGTTCTTTTGAAGATATTAAAGAAAAGATATTATCTAAGCAGAATGTTTTTGAAGGAATTTCGGGCATTGGCAAGAAAAAAGCAATGACAATTATGTTGGAGCTTACCGGGAAAATTAAAGACATGCCCGAAGCATCCGCCCCGCTTAGCGGGGCTTCGGCGGACGAAGCAGAAGAGGGCTTGGTTGGTTTAGGGTTTTCTCATCAAGAAGCAAAGCAAGCCCTAGTTAATATTTCTAAAGACATCAAGGGTTCGGAAGAAAGGATAAAACAGGCCTTAAAATTTTTAGGCAAATAAGCTATAACAACAAAAAATCATGGATTTTTCTTATCTTAGAGCAGCAGCGCTTCTTATCGCGGCATTCTTAGATCTGATTTTGCTTTTGATTCTTTGGTTCAAAAGCAAAGACAGAGTTGTTTTTCATTTTAGCTGGGCAGTTTTGTTTTCAATTTTTTATTGTTTTACTTACGCTGCCCGTTTTATGTTTGATTATAATAGGTTATTCTGGGCTAGGGCTAATTGGATAGGAATACTTATTATGCCTGCCTTTATTGCCTTTGCTTACAGTTTTTCCGGAAAAACTAAACATTTTAAAATAAAAATTGCTTTTTGGTATTTAATAGCCGTTACCATCGTTATTTTGTCAATTACGACTTCTTATTTTGTTAAAGCGATTGATCCTGAATATCCCTATGTAGATATGCCCGGACCATTAGAGCCGATAGGCAGAATGTATTTTATTTCAGCCTTATTCGTTGGCTGGTTTTATCTTTTAAAAGAATATTTCAGAAGCAAAGGAATTAAGAGGCTGCAATTAAAATATTTTATCTTAGGTATTGGCATCCACAGCCTGGGAGGGCTTCTCGCGGCTGGAATTATTCCTTTAATTTACCCAGAGTTTAATTATGTTGATATCTCTGCGATTCTAACGGTTCCCGGAGTTGCTCTGGTGACCTATGGCTTCATTAAACGGGAGCTTTTTGAAATAAAGGTTGTTTTGACAGAAATTTTAGTTGTAATAATAGCTCTGTTTTTATTAGCCCAGGGATTATTATCTATAAATTTTGCAGACAAAATATTCAGTTTGGTCATTTTTGTGTTTTTTTTATTAGTGGGTTATCTTTTAATCAGAGTAACCCAAGAAGAGGTCAGAAGAAAGATTCAGGCAGAAAGATTGGCCCAAGAATTAAAAGATCTTAATAAAACATTAGAAGAGAGAGTTGATCAAAGAACTATAGAGTTAAAAAAAAGCTATGATGAAATAAAAAAAAGAACTGAAGAACTGGAAAAATTCTATAATCTTACCGTTGGTAGAGAATTAAAAATATTAGAGCTGAGAAAACAACTCAGAGATTCAAAGAAATAAATGTTAAAAGGATTGATTAAAAAATTTACCCCTGGGTTTTTATTAAGTTTTTATCATTATTGTTTAGCAGCAATAGGAGCTTTTTTTTATGGATTTCCTTCTGAAGGGTTGGTTGTTATCGGAGTAACCGGAACTAGCGGAAAATCAACCGTGGTAGAGCTTAGCTCTTTAATTTTGGAAACAGCCGGTTTCAAAATAGCTTCCCTATCTTCTCTTAAATTTAAAATAAAAGATAAAGAATGGGAAAATAAATTAAAAATGACAATGCCTGGGAGAATGAAGATTCAAAGATTTTTAAAACAGGCCTTAAAATCGGGCTGTAAGTATATAGTTTTGGAGATAACTTCTGAAGGAATAAAACAGCACCGCCACAAGTTTATTAATTTTGATACGGCTGTTTTCACTAATTTAAGCCCTGAGCATATTGAGTCCCATGGAAGCTTTGAAAAATACAGAGCGGCCAAGGGAGAGCTTTTAAAGGCAACAAAAAAGATTCATATTATAAATAGAGACGATGAAAACAGCGATTATTTTTGGAAAATTCCTGCGGAGAAAAAAATAGGATATAGTTTAAAAGAAATTGGTCTTTTGCCGAGAGATTTTAAGCTTTTAGGCCAATTTAATTTATACAACGCTTTAGCAGCAATAGAGATTGCGAGATCCCATGGTGTTTCTTTAGAAGTTTGCCAAAGGGCTTTAGAAAAAATAAAAGTAATTCCAGGCAGAATGGAAACCATTGTTAAGGAACCATTTAAAGTAATTGTGGACTACGCCCATACGCCGGTCGCATTGGAGCAGGTTTATAAAACTTTAAGAAGCAAAACAGAAGGCGCGAAACTAATCTGCGTGCTTGGATCGTGCGGCGGTGGGCGTGATAAATGGAAAAGGCCTGTTTTGGGAAAAATAGCTAGCCAATATTGCGATAAAGCAATTATCACTAATGAAGATCCTTACAATGAAGAGCCAATGGATATAATTGATCAAGTTGCAGGCGATACTAAAGCAGAAAAGATTTTAGATAGAAAAGAAGCAATCAGAAAAGCATTAAGCCTAGCTAGTCCGGGTGATGTGGTAATAATTACAGGCAAAGGATCAGAGCCCTGGATGTGCGTTAAAAATAACAAAAAAATCCCCTGGTCTGACAAAAAAATAGTGCTTGACTTTCTAAAGGATTCTACTAAAATAGAATTATAGTTATTTGATTACTGAACCTTGACAAATGATTTGGAAAGGAATCAAAAATGGACGAAGAAGAGAAAAAAAATGGGTTTAATAGCAGGATTTTAGTTGATCTTTTAGACGTACTTGCTGTTATAAATCATCTTGAGGATAATCTTGATGGCAATGAATCATTAAAGGTTATATTAACAATAGAACCTCGAAGAGCTGATGAAACTGATTGTTGTTCAATAAAAGAAAGAAGTGAAAAAACAATTTCAATAAAAAACCAAGAAGAAATTTTAGGTGTCGGTAATTTTCTTACTGAAAATTTATTCATAGCCAATATATATGTAGCTATAGAATGAACCCTGTCTTTCGGCAGGGTTTTTCTTTTAGCTTAATGTGGTAAAATATAAATAAACAAGATAAAGGTCGTTTAATAGTCTAAATCTTTAAAGAACATGAACGGAAAAAATCCTCAAATGTTGACACCGCCCAAAAAAGAAGAAAGTAACCTAATAGCAATTTTAAGCTATTTCAGCCTTCTTTTTCTAATTCCTATGCTTGTTGTCAAGGATGACTCTTTTGTTCAATTCCATGCCAAACAGGGATTGGTTTTGTTTGTTTTTGAAGCAGCCACGGCAATATTTATGGCTATTCCGGTTATCGGCTGGTTCGGAGCTCCGATTCTTTATATCTTCTGGCTGATTTTATCTATTATCGGGATTATTAATGTTGTCAAAAACAAACAAGAGCAGCTTCCTTTAATTGGCCAATTGTCTGACAAGTTTAAGGTTTAAGTTGATTTTTTTCTTGAATTGGGATAGAGTATAAACATTATATGAAAAAAAGACGTATGGCAAAATCAGTCCGCAAATTTATAAGAAGAGAAAAGGCCCGAATCCGCCGGGAGGTTTTGGATATTAAAGAGCAAAAAGAACAAATTGATAAAATCTATAAAGATTTAAATTATGACAATAAAAGAAATCTACAGCCTAGCGGTTCAAATGGGAATTAATTCAGATTTCCGGGGAGAACAGGGAGTGAGAAGGTTTTTAGATATTAAGAAAAAGCTATATGAGAAAATGGATGAGAGGGAAAAGAATGAATTTGACCGAGAGGCCTTAGAAAATCCTTATTTAGATTCCGGGATCCATCACATTGCTGATGATAAAGAAATCAAAAAGGTTTTAATTGGGATTGATATTGAGCCGGCCGAGGTTTTAATGGCAAAAGAATTAGGAAATATTGATTTAATTATCGGCCATCATCCTATCGGCAAAGGATTAGCTCATTTATCCGATGTAATGAGCTTGCAATGCGATGTTTTGAATTATTACGGCGTGCCTATCAACATTGCTGAGGGCTTAATGAGAGAAAAGATTGAAGAAGTGGCCCGAGGCGTTAACTGTAGAAACCATCAAAGAACTGTTGATGCTGCTAAGCTTTTAAATCAGAACCTTATTAATATTCATACTCCTTGCGATAATTTAGCGGCTAAATTCTTAAAAGATCTTATTGAAGAGAAAAAACCGGAAACATTGGGAGAATTAATTGATTTATTAAAAGAAATTCCAGAATATAGAGAGGCGATCAAAATCGGAGCCGGGCCGAAAATATTCGTCGGCGTTCCGGAAAACAGATGCGGCAAGATTTCTTTAACCGAAATTACCGGAGGCACAGAAGGTTCTCCGAAACTGTACGAAAAAATGGCTAATGCCGGCATAGGAACAATTATTGGCATGCATGTTTCTGAAGAGCATAAAAAGCAGGCCGAAGAAGCTCATATCAATGTTGTTATTGCCGGCCATATTTCTTCTGATTCTTTAGGAGTTAATCTCTTTTTAGATGAGCTGGAGAAAAAAGGTATTGAAATTATTCCTTGCTCCGGCCTTACCCGTATTTCCAGAGCCAGATTAAGCCCTTTTTTTATTTGATTTTAACTATTCAATTTGATAAAATTAAATAAAATATGAAAATAGAGCATTATCCAGAAGAAAAACTTAAAAAAGATATTTTAAAAATTATCGGAAAATATTTAGATTTAGATTTATATAAGGTTTTCTTTTTTGGCTCTAGAGTAAGAGGCGATAATTTTGAAAGGGCAGATATTGATTTGGGCATTAAGGGGCCGAAAGAGATCTCTTCTTCTGTAAAATTAAAAATTGATCAAGAAATAGAAAAACTGCCTATGCTTTATAAAATTGATATAGTTGATTTTAAAAAAGTTTCGGATAAATTTAAGAAACAAGCTTTAAAAAATATAGAATATGTCAAATAATTTTACTCTAAAAGATTTTAAAAGAGCGGTTAAGAAATTAGAAGAGGTTTTGAATTTAAAAAAAACAGAAATTATTCGCGATTCCGCAATTAAAAGATTTGAGCTTTGTTTTGATTTGGCCTGGAAAACGATAAAGAATTATGCAAAAGAGCAGGGGGTAGAGTGTTATTCTCCTAAAGAATGTTTTAAAACAGCTTTCCAATTAAAATTGATCAATCATGAAGAAAAATGGTTAGAAATAATAGATGATAGAAATTTATCAACTCATTTGTACAGCGAAAAGCAGGCAGAAGAGATCTATTCTAAATTATCAGATTATTTAAAGTTATTTAAGGAGCTTTTTAAATCAATTAAGGATTAAACTAGAAAACTTAACAATATACACGAAAAAATATTCTTGCAAAAGAGCTAAAAAAGGGAAAATAGCCTACCGAACTCCTCATAGATTTCATTATCAGGAATATCAGAAAATATCTAAATTAAAATCTAAATTTTCTTAATCATATAGGTGTTTTCAAGATGATAGCCAAGTTTGCGGTAGTATCCGCGTACGCCTATTCCTGCAATTACTGATATTTTATTTAGGCCAAATTCTTGTTTGGCTATTTTTTCTGCTTGTTCCATTAATTTCTTTCCTAATCCTTTGTGCTGGGCAGCTAAGGTAGAGGTCCGTCCTCTACCTTTAGAGATTTGGACCATTTGGCCGTAAGTATGGATTTCTCTAACAATGGCCGAGTTTTTTAAAACCGGTAGAATATACAGAGGACGGGCCTCTGTATGTTTTGGGATACGGAGGCGGAGCAGGGCATATAATTTTGTTCTGTTTTTATTCTCAAAGCTTAAAAAGATTTCTTTGCCTCCCGATGCCTCGTATTCCTGTCTAAATAGAGTAATTTCCTTGCCTTGCCGTAGCCCTGGCGAAGGCAGGTCTTTTACTTCCCGGCATCTAATGCATTTGCATTTATAACTTAACTTAGTTAAGTTTTTTTGAACAATCTCTCTTAAATTAGATGTTTTGACGCCGCCGGCGACAATATCGGAAGAAGGAATGTCTCTGATAATTCTTTCAATCCTGACATAATAAGGAATCTGTTTTTTTATTTCTGTTAAGAGTTTTATTAATTTTTGTTTGGGATAAGGCCTGAACTTATTTTGTTCGTACCATTTATAAAGAGGGGCCTGCTTAACTAAATCCAAGGGATATATTTTTAAAAGATCAGGCCGGAAATCAGGATTTGAAAAAAGCTCTTTAAACATATTAACATCTTTTTTGAAATCAGATCCTGGAAGATTAGGCATAATTTGGAAAGAAACCTTAAAACCCGCGTCTTTTAATAATTTAGTTGCTTTTATAGTTGTTTTTATATTGTGTCCTCTTTTGTTTAGTTTCAAAACATCATCATAAATAGATTGAACCCCGAGCTCTATTCTGGTAATACCTAATTCTCTTAGCCGTTTGATTTCTTTTATATTAATAAAATCAGGACGGGTTTCTATAGTGATCCCGATTACTCTATGTTTTGTTCTTTCGTTTCTTTTTTGTTCTTTTTTTAAGTTTTGAGTTTTAGGTTTTGGTTTTGAGCTTTGAGCTTTGAGTTTTGAGTTTTTATTGCAAGCTGCGAAGCAGTGAGTAATGAACCATGTCTGGTAAGCTTTTGGATAATAACTCCAGGTCCCGCCAATTATTCTTAGTTCAATTTTATCAGTGGGGTGGCCGGTTGCTTTTAAAGATTCTAATCTTGTTTGAATTTGCAGATAAGGATCAAAATTAGTAAGAATTGCCCTTTGAACAGCCGGCTCTTTTTCCAAGTAGCTTTTAGGGATTCCTTTTTGGGAGGGACAATAAAGGCATTTGCCCGGGCAGTCATAGGGCTTGGTTAAAATAGAAACATTAACTATTCCGGAAAGAGAACGGACCTTTCTTTTTATTAAAAGAATTTCCAAGATTTTATTTGTCTTTATCCTTTTATTTTTGACTAAATTATGGTATGCTTTTAATAAATTGACATTAGAGGGAGTTGTTATTTTAAACTTTTTAGCTGTTTTTCTTTTAGCTGAATCTAAGCCAGCCAAAGTTTTAACTTTAGCTTTAATCAATTCTTTAATTGCTGATTCAAATTTATCCATGGATAAAGAATACGCTCAATATTTACTTAATAAGACCAAGAATGATTATAACCTGATTAGCGAAGATTTTTCAAGAACCAGAGCGAAAACTTGGGAGGAAATTAAATTTTTTTTTAATGATTATTTAAGCGCCGGGGAAAAAGTTTTAGATCTGGGCTGTGGAAACGCTAGATTCTATGATTTT
>Ga0315284_10007637_pt1 | contig 15446 bp, 14 predicted proteins | sample YL17G09_16_MG_FD_203696 | JGI IMG/M metagenome (GOLD analysis project Ga0315284, IMG submission 203696) | Sediment microbial communities from Yellowstone Lake, YNP, Wyoming, USA - YL17G09_16 | ecosystem: Environmental > Aquatic > Freshwater > Lake > Sediment | place: USA: Wyoming | collected... | reverse complement strand
CAAAGAAAAATTTCGTTTCCAGCTAGATAACCTATCTCCTAATATTGGCTGGCCTTACGAATTTCGCAAGTGCGGCATTTATATAATAAAAGAATTTAATTGGGATTATAAACGCTCTAAACCCCTTCCTGGATTTAGTGAAGAATTATGGAAATATACTTACGATGGGAAAGGAGAGAATTTTTTAACACTTACTAATAGTGACGAATCAGGTAAAATTAACTTTTTTTATGATTACGATTTCCGTACCGATTTTTTAGAAACTTACATCGCTCTTATCGCAGGTTCCTTGGAAAGAATTAAAGAATATGCCACAGTGATTAAAGAAATCCCAACTAAAAATGACGTTTTTTCCTTGGGTTATCAAAGTATAATAGATAAACATCCTGGCCTCATTGGTTTTCTTGGGCTTGGCGAATGGACAAAAGACAGCCGTTATTTTTGGGGACGTCTTTCTGTCGGGGCTTCGGTAACGGCATTTTTTAGAATAGAACGGGATAACTGGAATGTTGATACTTTTCTCACCCCTCCCCACATTTTAGGTGGTACTGCTTTTAATCCAGAATTCGGCTATCTGACTTACGATACCGGTCCCGGTTGGATTGGCATAGATGTGATTACCGAGCAAGTCTATGACGAATGGCGCAAAGCAGGAAAAATTGTTGAACTTCATCTTTACAATCTTTTCGCCAAAAAAGACATTTTACTGGCTACTTCCACGGAACCATCTTGGCATGGAGATCCTCGGTGGCTTTCCGATACCGAGCTTCAATATGAACTTCCTAATGGCGAAAAGAAAATTTATAAAATCAATGACAGATAAAGATTATGAGGAAGGTCGCGACCCCCAACTTGATAAAGCTATTGAAGTTGTTAAAGGTTTATAATAAAATTTAATTATATATCAAGCTTCCGTAGAGTCAAAGAGGCAACCCTCTTTTCCACCTCAGCTGACGCTTCGGTAAGCGAAGATGAAGAAGAGAACGTAGTTCTCTTCGCCTAACTATGCGGGTAATACTTTTGCAGGATGTAGAAAATGTGGGCAAGAAATATGATGTAAAAGAGGTTAAAAATGGCTATGCCAGGAATTTTTTGATTCCCAAAGGTTTAGTAAAACCTGCCAAAAAATCTGCCCTCAAATGGTTAGAAACCCAGAAAGAAATTGAAACAAAACGAGAAGAAGAAGAATTAAAAAAATTTCAAGATTTAGCTTCAACCATTGATGACCAGGAAGTAATAATTTTAGTTAAAATCGGCCCGGAAGGCCAACTTTTTGAAGGAATTTCAGCCCAAAAGATTACAGAGAGATTAAAAGAGCTTGGTTTTGAAATCAAAAAAACGCAAATTGACTTACCAAAACCAATTAAAGAATTGGGCGAATACCCGGTAAAGATTAAGTTCGAACACAATTTAGAAGCTGAAATAAAAGTAATAATCACCGAAGAAAAATAATTTTAATTTATATGGCTCGTTATATTTTTGTTGCCGGAGGTGTAATGTCAGGCATTGGAAAGGGAGTAGCCACCGCCTCAATTGGCAAGATTTTACAGTCAAAAGGTTTCAAAGTAACAGCGATTAAAATTGACCCTTATGTTAACGTGGATGCCGGCACCATGAATCCTATTGAACACGGAGAGATTTTTGTGACCGATGACGGAACCGAATGCGACCAGGATGTTGGGAACTACGAAAGATTTTTGGATGAGAATTTAACCACGGATAATTATATTACCACGGGCAGAGTTTACCAGTCAGTCATTAACCGAGAAAGGAATTTGGAATATAACGGCAAATGCGTTGAAGTGGTGCCTCATATTCCGGAAGAAGTAATTTCCAGAATTAATCGGCTTGATAGAAAAACAAAAGCCGATTTTATTTTAATTGAAATCGGCGGCACAGTAGGGGAATACCAAAATCTTTTGTTCCTTGAAGCAGCCAGAATGATAAAACTAAAGACGCCGGAAGACGTGCTTTTTATTTTGGTAAGTTATTTGCCGGTTCCCAAAAAAATCGGAGAAATGAAAACCAAGCCCACCCAGCATGCGGTACGCTCTCTGAACATGGCCGGTATTCAACCCGATATTATTTTGGGCCGCTCTTCCTTTCCGCTTGACGAGCCGCGGAAGAAAAAGATTGCTATTTTTTGCAATGTCAGAGAAGAAGACGTTATTTCCGCGCCTGACATTGACTCAATTTATGAAATCCCGATTAATTTTGAAAAAGACAATTTGGGAAATCTGATTTTGAAGAAATTTAAGATGAAACCCAAAAAAAGAAAAAACCTGAAAGATTGGGCTGAATTGGTGAAAATATCAAAAACGTCTAAAAAACCGGTAAAGATTGGCGTGGTGGGGAAATATTTTGAAAGCGGTTACTTTACCTTAATGGATTCTTATATTTCAATAATTGAAGCAATAAAACATGCCGCTTGGTTTTACAAAAGAAAACCGGAAATTTATTGGCTATCGGCAGAAAAATACGAAAGAGAATTAAAATCGGTCAAAGAACTTAAAAATTACCATGGCATAATTGTACCGGGAGGATTTGGAAACAGGGGAGTGGAGGGAAAGATAAAAGCCATTGAGTGCTGTAGGAAAAATAAAATCCCTTATTTGGGACTTTGTTTGGGAATGCAGTTGGCGGTCATTGAATTTGCCAGAAATGTTTGCGGTTTTAAAAAAGCAAATTCAACTGAATTTTCGCCTGATTGTAAGACGCCCGTGATTGATGTGATGCCTGAACAAAAAACCCTGTTACACGAAAAAAAATACGGCGGAACGATGAGATTAGGAGCATATTTGTGCGAAATTAAGCCTAAAACTCGCACTTTTCAGGCTTATTTTGGCTCTAAAGCCCCTTTCCCTGCCAAAAAGCCCCTTTATACCTCCGAACGCCATCGGCACCGTTACGAGCTAAATAATGAGTTTAAACAGGCTTTAGAGAGTAAAGGAATGGTTATTTCCGGTATTAACCCTGAAAAGGACCTGGTTGAGGTAATTGAGCTGAAAAATCATCCATTTTTTGTGGCGAGCCAATTTCATCCCGAATACAAATCACGGCCGATAAGACCGCATCCTTTATTCAGAGAATTTGTTAAAGCAGCGATTACCCGAGCGCAGCGAAGGGTGGAGTCGAAGAAGATTTCTTCTTCTCCACCTTCGCTTTCGCTACGCGAAAGCTCGGTGAAGAACGAACGTTCTTCTATTAAGGAGTCTCGACGTTAACGATATTGACGATTTTTTGCAAATGGTTAAAACCTTTTTTTCTTTTCTTAGAGAAACGAACGATACCTTCTTTCAATGCGTACAAACTGTCGTCGCCAGCTCTTTTCACATTTTTACCGGCCATAAATTTTGTGCCTCTTTGGCGAACCAAAATCTGGCCCACTTTCGCAATTTGACCTGCAAAAAGTTTAATCCCTAAATATTTTGGAAGAGAGTCTCTTCCTAATTTTGTTACCCCCGTTGCTTTAGTTGTTGCCATAGTGGTAATACTTAAGTTAGTCGCGGCATGCGCGCGAATTTAAATGTCGCCTTCGGCGACCGCGCTATCACCGCTCTTTAGAAACCCTCGGTTTCTAACGTTTTCGCCTGCGGCGAAAGCCTGTTTTCCTACACAGGAGAACCGGAGGGTTCTCCTGGCCCCTCTCCGATATAGCAAGCTAAACGATAAAACAATGATAACAAAAGTTAAAGAGTTTGTCAAAGAGCATCAAAATGATATAATTTTACTAATTGGCGTTGTTTTGATTTCCTTGCTTTCTTTTGCGATGGGATATATTGTCGGGAAATCGCAGGAAAAAGAACCAATAAAAATAGAATTTAGAATACAGAATTTAGAATCTAGAATTGTATGAGGGTGGCAATAATTGGAGCAGGTATCACAGGGCTTTATCTTGCCTGGAAGCTTTCAGAGAAAGGCGAGGAGGTGACTGTTTTTGAAAAAAAAGATATAATTGGAAAGCAAGTTTGTTCGGGTTTGATTAGCGAAAGAATTTTATATTTCATTCCCGAAAGCAAAAAATTAATTCAGAACCAAATTGATTCTTGTTTGATTCATTTTCCAAAACGAACTTTGAAAATCCATTTTTCCAAAAAATTCTTTGTGATGAATCATTTTGAACTGGACAATTTGGTCGCCAATCTAGCATTAAAAAGTGGAGCAAAAATATCTTTCAAACACAATGTGATAAAGCAAGACATCATCACATTGCAAGGCGAAGAGGATAAATCCTCTTCTTCACCCTTCGCTGCGGCTCGGGTAAATGAACACGAGAGGATTATTGGTTGCGACGGGGGAAATTCGATTGTCAGAAAAAGTTTGGATTTGCCTGACCCTGATTTCTGGTTAGGTATCCAGGGATTTTTAGGCGAAGAGGATAAATCCTCTTCTTCACCCTTCACTGCGGCTCGGGTATCTGAAAGGAGTATGTCTCCTTTTGTGGAGACCTGGCCGACAAAATCAGGTTTTATTTGGAAGATTCCAAGAGGAATAGAAACAGAGTATGGAGTAGTTGAGAAACCGAAAGAGGCCAAAAGAATTATTGATGACTTTCTGAAAGAAAAAAAAGTGTCCTTGGAAAGAGTAAATTCGGCTCTCATTTCGCAGGGACTTATTGTTTCTCAAAATCCTAAAATCACGCTTTGCGGAGAAGCGGCTGGCTTGACCAAACCCTGGTCGGGTGGGGGAGTGATTTGGTCTTTAATGGCGGCTGAAATTCTATTGAAAAATTTTCCGGATTTTTTAAAATATAAAAAAGAATTAAAAAAATTCTTTTTACCTAAAATTATTTTGTCAAAAATGGCAAAAAAAACGGTTTATTTCCTGGGTTTTAAATTCCCCTGGATTTTACCAAAAAATTACAAAATAGAAGGTGATTTTTTAATATAGTTTCCCAATTATTATTTATGTCTACTGGTGAAATAAAAAATATACCCAAGCATGTAGCCATTATTCCTGATGGCAACCGGCGATGGGCGAGAAAAAAAGGATTTAAACCATGGATTGGCCATCAAGAAGGGGTAAATGACTTTGAAAAAGTTTTAGAGAAAGCCATAGAATTAAAAATTCCTTATCTTACTTTTTGGGGCGGCTCCTATGACAACTTAACAAAAAGAGCAAAAATTGAGCTCAGTTTTTTATTTAAAGTGTATACCGCGCAATTCAAAAGAATAATCACCGATGAAAGAATTCATCAGAATAAGGTCAAAGTTAATGTTTTGGGCCGCTGGAAAGAAATTTTGCCTGAAGAAACACAACAGGCGATAGGGGAGGCAATGAAAGCCACAAAAGACTACAACAAATATTTTCTGACATTTCTTTTAGCTTACAATGGAACAGATGAAATGATGGATTGCGTCAGAAAAATTACAAATTTTGCTAAACGAAAACCGCTCAAAATAACCGAAAAATTAATCAAAGAAAATCTCTGGACAAGGGACTTGCCGGCCGTTGACCTGATTATCAGAACCGGATGTCAAAGCGACCCTCATAATTCCACCGGCTTTATGATGTGGGATGCGGCTTATTCTCAATTTCATTTTACCAAAACCCTTTTCCCGGATTTCAGTCCCAAAGAGTTTGAAGAAATAATCAAAGATTATTCGGAAAGAGAAAGACGCCACGGTGCTTAAATCACGGAAAGGAATAAAAAAACCATCTCCGGGCAATTTTTTATCGCCAAAAGGGCGATTTTTTGGTAGACGAACTTGATTTTTGAATGAGGAAGAGTAATATGAAGAAAAATAGAATTTAAGGAGGATATTATGATGAAGAAACGGAAGAGTTGCGATTGGCTTGATAAAAAAACAGACACTTGCTCTTTTTATGGAGGCGAACCGTGTTTCCACTCTAAAGATAATCGTTGCTACAAACTTCATCCTCGGCAGAAAGGAGAATTTATGTCGTGGATGGGAGAACTTTGTTCAGACTGTAATGAATCAATATGTAACGATTGTCATATGTATATAAATTATCATGCTACCAAAGAGTGGAAAGAAGATGTTTAAAGGCGGTTATATTTTCAAGATAACCGCCTCGTCCAACTTAATATTCTCCGCCATATTTCGGCGGTTTTTTATTGCCTTGAACTTTTCATAAATAGGGGATATTCTGAAAGTAGGGGAGACTAAATCTATGAAAGAAAAAATTAAGAATCAGAAAATAGATATAAAATATTAATAGAAAAAGGAGAAGAATTAATAAAAGAGTAACGTCGTGTAATATTGTGCGACATTTAATTAGAGAGAAAACCGTTAGGTCCGCCTCCGCTAAAGCTACGGCGAGACAGGGTAGGTAACTAACGGCTTTTTTGTCTTCTTGTGGATTTCTTTCTTGACACTGATTTTTGGTCATGATAAAATAAAGTATCCCGAGAGCGCCAATTCTAGATAAGCTTTTGAGGGTAGTAATACCTGTTCTCGGGACGCATCGCAGTATCCATCTCTCATTTATTCTTCTTTTTTTCATCTCGTAGAGATGTGAATATATAGATCTTTAACAACTTCCTCCTCGAATAAGGGCACATTTTCATGCGTGCCCGTTTTTTTTGTTTGAGCTTGACTCTTTTATAAAAAAGAATAATATCAAAATATAGTCAAATAGCTCTTAATATAGTCTTAATATAGAAAGGAGGTGTAAGCGATGAAAAAGATAGTATTAATTGGGTTGATTGGCGTGTTTATGAGTGGCTGCTGTGTTGGGTATGTAGACAGATATCCAGACTACCCGTACGATTATTATGGGTATTACCCGTATTACCCATACGGTTATTACTATCCATTCTATCCTACAATATTCCTAGGATATTACGCGTGGTACGGTCGTCATTATGGATATTACGGTTGGGGCCACCCTGGTTGGGGCCACCGTGGCAGAGGCCACCCTGGAGGAGGCCACCACTGGTAATTAAAATGACTTTGAGTTGATGGACGCGAAATAACCGACATCCGGTCCTTTCCAACACGGCCCTCGTGCAACACAAGCACGAGGCCATTTTCTTTCCAAAGGAAGATTAAACTTGAAGTGATTTCCGCGTTTTGATAAAAAAGCCTATCTTGAATTTAACGGATAGGCCTTTATATATATAAGATAACTAAAGTTCTGACGGAGTCAGGTTCTTATTATTCTTTTAAATTCTTGCCGCTATGGTATTGGCGGTGGATATCGCGGAGACGTTTGTTTGTCACGTGAGTGTAGATTTGAGTTGTGAGAATACTTCGATGGCCCAAAAATTCCTGAATGGTTCTTAAATCAACGCCTTGCGTTAATAAATCCGTAGCGTACGAGTGGCGGAGAGTGTGGGGAGTGGTAAAAACAGGAATGCCGCCTAAGATGGCATATTTTTTGACAATTCTTTCTATAGAGCGAGCGGTTAAGCGATTTTCGGTATCTTTTCTGGCTTTATAATGTATAAATAAAGCTTTTTCTTTATCTTTACGGGTTTCCATGTATTTCTTAAGCCAGGATAAAGCTCTTTCAGAAAAATAAACAGTTCTTGGATGACTGCCTTTGCCAATAATGCCTAACTCTAAATCCTTTTTGTCTTTTATGTTGACAAATTGCTCCCGGTTGAGGGCGACTAATTCCGCTATCCTAAGACCGGTTGAGAAAAAAGACTCCAAAATAGCCCTGTCCCTTAAGCCGTCCCTGGTATTCGTGTCCGGAGCCAGCAAAAGCTTCTCAACTTGGTCCAAATTAAGGAATTTGACCGTTTTTTCGGCCCTAGCGTCCTTTGGGAGGACTATTTTGTCGGCTGGCAGGGAAATTATGTCTTTGGCCGTAAAATAGCCCAAAAGGGCTCTTAGAGCGATTAAATAGTAGTTCTGGGTGACCTTTTTCAAAGAATGGCCTCTTTCACCAGTGTAACGACTTAAATATAGACGATAAGCCCAAATATCGTCAGCCGTAAGTTCATGGGGTAAAAGAGTCTCTTTTTTTGCCTTTTTCATCCAGGAAACAAATTTCTGAAGATAGTGTTGATAATTTTCTTGAGTTCTATTAGCTAATCCTTTTTCTACCTCGCAATAATCTAAAAAATCATTAATATGCTCTATGATGGGTTTGTTTGATTTTTTCATATTCTAGGGGAGGGCCGCTGGCTTTATCTAGCCCTATACTATTTGTCTCTTTACTATTATTGTGCGACATTACCTATATTCATAATAAAGGGGTCAAAACCCCCTGTCAAGCCCTCCCCCGCGCATGGGAAGGGTAAAATTTAATAAAATGAAAAAGTCGGGCGCTGTAAATTTGTCGCTGCCCGACTCAGGATATATTATTCTTACTCTTCTTTCTTGCTTGTTTCTTCTTTTTCTCTCGCTGGCCAGCCGCTGCCCTAAACAGGTTTTAGCCTTTGATTGCCTTTTTGGTTTTAACGACGGGTGTTTGCTCATACTCCTCCCTCCTTTCGTATGGTATTTTGTTATTTTCGTTTCCTTATAACGATTTGTTAAAGATGGTTTATATTACAACGCTCTGGACAAAAAATCAAGCCCCGTAGTAGAATTTTGACAGGTTTTTAAAAAACCTATTTGCGAAGCAAGTCAAAATTTCACTACGGGGCAAGCCCGAAAACCTTCAACCCGGAAAACAAAAACCGCCCGGCGACGGGCGTCTGGCTTAAAAATATTGGCTATCCCCTACTCTTTTCTATTTTATGATTTCTTTTAATAATTCGTTAACGTAATTCAGGGAGGAATCATTCAGAATTACGACGTCAAAATTGCGTTTATATTGTTCTAAATTTTCTTCAAAGTTTTCATTCAGGAAACCAATCTTAATCAGATTATTGCAATCAAAACCTTTAACCATCCCAACATCTTCCAAATTATCTCCCAGTAATAAGACATTTTTCCTGTTTTTTATTACATCAAAAACCGGAAAATCTTGGACTGCGGTTTCGTCTTTGTTCATCAGGTGAATAATTGGCTGTTTTATGGCAATTGCGTTTCCATTTTTGTCCCATTCATAGGAATTGGAAATAATATAAATGTTATCATATAGTTTTCCTTCTCTTTCCAGATACATAGAAATAGCGTCGCCGCCCAAGCCGCTTGAAGACATAATCACTAAAGGAATATCACAGGTTTTTAAAAAATCAATAAAATCCGCGAATCCTTCCCTCAATTTAACCTTTCCGGTCTCAACCACTCTTTCCAAGTCCTTTTTGTTGAGCCCCGATTGAATCAACAAATCAAAGTGAGTCGTCCACCACTCATGCATCGCTTTTTTCTTTTGTTCCGGAGGAATTTTTGAATCAATTTCAATTAAATGATATTTAGCGTAAAGTTCGTTTGCCTTTTGAGAGTAGTCAGGCGTTAGATAGTTACCGTCGCGGAGAATTGAGATAAGAGAAGGGACGCTTTTCCCATCAACAAACGCGGTTGTTAAGGTTCTGTCAAAATCAGCCAAAACATGGAGTTTCTCGGCCCCATCTTCGGAAATTGATTTTTTTGATTTTTCCAGTTCTTCCGGATTTGATATAACGATATTTTCCTCCATTTATTTTATTAATTCCTTAAATTTTTCCCAGAGAGATTTGGTAACCAAGGGTACTTCTTTTTTCATTTCTTCTGTTTCTTTTTTGAATTCCTCTTTAATAACCGGCTCTCTTTGTTTAATCTCTTTGCCGAAGATAGAATCAATTTTTTGCCAGATTTTGTGCAAAAACGGGTAAATATAGGAGTTCCAGATGTTTTTTAACCAAGTTGTCCCCTCTTGCCATATTTTTTTCAAAGTTTGAGGAATAAATTCAAAAACTTTAAATCCAGCCTTTACATCGCTGAAACTCTGCGGCGGTCCGGCTGTTCCCGACGTTTCACCCAAACAAAGATTAGGGAGAATTAAACCAGAAATTGACAAAATTATTATAATCTTATATAATGATTTATATTTTGTGTACATAATATTATCTAATAATTAGTTAAAATAGGAGGTGGTAGAAATGAAAGATATAAGCGCGGAATTGGCTCATTACGAGATTGGTTGGTGGAAAGCAGCTCACCGGAAAGATGAAGATAGTTTTATCCAAAATATGGCAAAACTGTACGAACTTCAATATCGTCAATTTCACATCGAATTGTCTTCTAATCTTGCGGTTAAGGCTGCTAAATACCGACTGAAGGCAGCCAAGGAGCATGACATCGCTGAGAAACTAGAGGACAGTAAAAATCAGACAAAAGCCGATATTCATTGGAACAAGGCGGAAAGATTTCTCAAAAAGCACTTTAAAATTCTACAAAAACCAAACAAATAGCCTTAAGCGTTTTTCAACCATCAGCAAGCTGATTCTTCTTCCAAGAGAATCAGCTTTTTATTTTAGCAGATTCTTAGCCTCTGAGATTCTTTTTAAAACTTTTTCTTTCCCCATTATTTCTGCTATCTCAAAAGGGCCGGCTGAACTTTTTTTTCCCGTAAGAGCGACTCGTAATGGCCATAAAAGTTTTCCTCTATCCCCTATTTTTTCTGCCATCGGCATTAATATTTTTTCCAAATTATTTTTAGTAAAATCTTCCGTATTTATTTCAGACAATATTTTTTCTAATTTATCAAGTGAACTTTTAATTTCGCTATCTGTCACCTCTTTCCATTTTAATAAATTTTTATCATATTCCAAACTATCTTTAAAGAAAAAGTCAATTAATTCTGTAATTTCTGATATTTTCTTCAGTCTTTCTTGGTAAATGGAAGCAATCTTTTTAAGGTAATCTAAAGTTATTTCTTCACCGGTCTCTTCAATTTTATATGTTTGGGTAATTTCCATTGCTCCGTAAGCTGGAGGGTATTGCGTGCTTTTAAATTGCGGTTTAATAAATCCTTGCTCAATCAAATAAGGCAAGCAGAGCTCGGTCAGTTTTTCAGCGGATTTTTGGCGAATATAAAAGCTATTGAGAAAGTCCAATCTTTTTATGTTAAAAACGGCTCCTCCTTTTTGAACTCTGTCCAGCGAGAATTCTTTAATCAAAGATGGCATTGAGTAAATTTCTCGATCCCCGCCCGGATTCCAACCCAAAAAAGCCATAAAATTGACCAAAGTTTCCGGTAAATACCCTAATTCTCTGTATTCAGCAATCGCCACAGCTCCATGCCTTTTGCTTAATTTGGTCCGGTCAGGACCCAAAATCAGAGGTAAGTGAATGTATTCCGGCCGCGGAAAACCCAAGGCCTCCTGAATTAGAATTTGTTTGGGAGTATTGGAAATGTGGTCTTCTCCCCTGATAACGTGCGATATTCGCATTTCAAAATCATCAATCACTACCGCAAAATTATACAAAGGAGTTGAAATACTTTTGGCAATAGCAATATCTCCGATTAAAGAAGCATCAAATTGCAATTTACCCCTGATTAAATCGTTAAATTCCACTGATTTCTGCGGCGTCCTGAATCTGATGATAGATGGCTTTCCTTCGGCTAAATATTTCTTAACTGTTTTTGGAGAAAGCTGGCCGCATTTTCCATTATAAAGCCATGACTTGCCGAGACTGATGGCGTATTGTCTTTGAGCCTCCAGTTCTTCTTCTGAACAAAAACAATGATAAGCCTTACCTTCTTGCAACAGTTTTTCAAGATATTTAGCATAAATATTTAATCTTTCGCTCTGACGATAAGGCCCGTAGTCTCCACCATTTTCTGGTCCTTCTGACCATTCAATTCCCAGCCATTTTAAGCTCTCTAAGATATCTTCTTCAAATTCTTGGTTTGACCTTTCAAGGTCGGTATCCTCAATTCTTAAAATAAAACTGCCTTGATTTTTTTTGGTGAAAAGATAATTAAAAAGAGCGGTTCTGGCGGTTCCAATATGCAAAAATCCGGTTGGTGAAGGAGCTAACCTGGTTCTTACCTCGCCTGGCTTAATGAATTTAAAATTCATTTCGCCTTTGAGTTTTCTAAATTTGAATTCTTCAGGAATCATTTTTTCGTTTTTTTATTGGTTTAGATATTCAACAAGATATCTGGCGATTATTTTTCCGGCTTGAGGTCTAGAAAAAACTCCGGCAGATTCTGCCATCTCTTCCAATTTGGTAGGTGTTGAAAATAGATATTTTAATTTCTCCAAGAAAAAGTGAGGCTTTAAATTAACTTCTTCAATTACTAAACAAGAACCGGATTCGGCATAAGCATAGGCATTTTTAACCTGGTGGTTTTGGGCTGCTTTGGGCAACGGAATCAAAATACTGGGTTTAGCAACAGCTGAAATTTCAAAAATGCTTCCGGAACCCGCCCGACTGACAATTAAATCAGCGGCCGCATAAGCTTCTCTTAATTCTTCCTCTGTCAAAAAAGAAAAGAGATGATAATATTTTTGAAGATTTACTTGTATTATCGCCTTTACTTCAGCCTCTATTTCTTTTAAATTTTTTTGACCGGTTTGATGAATCACTTCAAAATTCTGTAAAATTTCCGGCAAGATTGTCAGTAAAATATCGTTGATTCTTTTAGAACCTTGTGACCCGCCTAAAATTAAAATTACAGGTTTTTCACCTGTTAATTTAAAGAGTGTTTTTGCTTTTTCTTTATTTCCCTCCAAAATCTCAGTTCGGATAGGATTTCCAACTGAAATCATCTTTTTAAACGAAAAATATTGAGTTTTTTCAATGGGAAAAGAAACAAAAATTTCCAAAGAAAACTTGCTCAATAATCTGTTGGCCAAGCCGGGAATAATATCTGATTCATGTAGAAAAATCGGTACCAGTAACATCCATCCGCAGAAAACCACCGATAAAGAGCCATAACCTCCTTTGCTGAAGATTAAATCCGGGGAAATCAAATAAACATGAAAAAATCCTTGAAAAAATCCAACCGGAATTTTAAAAAAGATATCAAAGATATTTTGAAAAAATGCTTTAAAACCGAAATATCTTCTGATTTTTCCGGCCAAAATTGTTTTAACCATAAACCCCTCTTGAGAAAGCAAACCTTCTGAAAATTCATCTCTGGGTCCCACGTAAAAAAATTGAAGATCATCTGTTCGCTGAACTTCGTTCATCTCTCGCCCTTCGCTTCGCTTGGGCGTCTGATATATTTTTCTTATCTCGCGCGCCACAGCGATTATCGGAAAAATGTGACCGGCAGTACCGCCGCCAGTAAATAAAATTTTCATATAATGATTCTTGATTTACCCAAGCCGTAGCAAAGGGTGAAGAAGAGAATTTATTCTCTTCGCCTAGATATATTAAGCAGGATTCCTACGCCTATCAATTCGGTCACTAAAGCAGAGCCGCCGTAACTGATAAAAGGCAAAGGAATTCCGCTTAAGGGTAATATGGCAATCATTGCTCCGATATTAATGAAAGCTTGCAAAATTATCCAGGAAGTTATTCCCAAAGCCAACAACTGCGAAAATATATTTTTTGAGTCTTTGGCAATTTTAAATCCCCGCCATAAAAATATCAAAAAAAGAAAAATTAAAATTAAACACCCCAAAAAACCAGTTTCTTCTGAAAATATGGCAAAAATTGAATCTGACATTGATTGCGGCAGAAAGCCAAATTTTTGGCGAGACATTCCTAAACCTAAGCCAAAGATGCCTCCAGAGCCCACGGCAATTAACGCTTGTTTTATTTGATAACCTATTCCCAAAGGGTCTGTTTCCGGATTTAGAAAAACTGTCCATCTTCTCATTCTGTAAGGAGCCAGCTTTATTAAAGAAATAATTCCTCCTGCTCCGATTAAAATTATTAAGATGCTGTGCCAAAGAGGGGTGCCGGACAGAAAATACATTATACCGGCTACCAAAATAATTATTGCCAAAGTACTGATATGCGGCTGGAAAATTAATAATAGACTGACAATGCCGATTATAATTAAAAAAACAATTAAGGTTTGGCCAATTTTTTTTTCAGCTATTCCCCTGCCAAATTTTTGCTGCAAGGTACGATTCGCCAGCCAACTCGCTAAATAAAGTATAAAAGTTAATTTCAAAAACTCGGATGGTTGGAAAATAACGGGCCCTATGGCGAGCCAGCGGGTGGCTCCTCCAAAAGTTGCTCCAATTTTCGGCAAAAAAACCATCGCTGATAAGGTCAAATTTATCAAAAGTAAAAGCGGGGCCCATTTTTTAACCAAATCCAAACGAATTTTATAAGCCAGAAAACCTAGAACCAATCCCGGAATCACGCCGAATAAAATTTGGTGTCTTAAGAAATAAAAAGCATTGCCAAATTTCTCATGGGAAAGAAAGGCGGAAACGCTGGCGAAGATTAAAATCCCCGAAACCAATAAGGCAACTGTCACACCAAGCAAAATATAATCAGGACGATTTTTTTGGTCTTTTTTCATAAACGTTGTTTAAATACCCGAGCCGCAGTAAAGGGTGGAGTCAAAGAAGATTTCTTCTTCTCCACCTTCGCTTCCGCTACGCGAAAGCTCGGTGAAGAACGAATGTTCTTTGAATTTAAAAGAGCGAATTTTTTAACGTATTTTTTAAATAAATTGCCTTTTTCTTTATAATCACGGAAAATGCTGAAACTTGGCGAGGCGCAAGAAAGCAGGCAAATTTTTCCTTTTCGGGTATACTGATAAGCTAATTTTACCGCCTCTCTCATGTTATCAATAAAGAAATTTTTAGGCACTTCCCTATTCCGTCCCTGTTGATGGATTTCTTTCCAGATTTTCTCTCCCGTGGTGGGGAACAAAATTACGGTTTTTATTTTGCTTTTCAAAACCCTTTTCGCCAAATTTTTAAAATCAATATTTCTTTCATATCCTCCCAGCATAATTGTTTCTACCCTATCCCCTAATGTGTCCAGAGCTCCGATGGTGGCTTCCGGAATGGTGGCTAAGGCATCATTATAAAAAGTAATTCCTTTGAAGATTCCTACCAATTCCAATCGGTGAGGCAGATGTTTTAAATTTTTGATTGCATTGTCAATAATTTTTGAGGGGACTTTAAATATCTTCCCTACTGCTTTGGCGGCTGCCTTATCTAATGAATAATACTCCCCTCTTATTGGAATTCTTTTGGCCTTCGATTTTTTAGCAATTTCTCTGACAATTTTATCTCCGGAATTATAAATCAAATAATCATTTTTTGTCTGGCAGCGGGTGATATTGGCTTTGGCATTGGCGTATTCCTTAAAATTTCGGTAATAATCTAGGTGTTCGGAATAAATATTTAAAAGAACGGCGATAGGGGGGGATTTTTTTAGATTATAAAGATGGTGACTGGATAGTTCATAAACATAGACGTCATCTGGTTTCGCTTTTGACAAATAAGACAGGACTGGTTTCTCAATGTTACCGATCAAATACGTCTTTACTCCCTTGGCTCGCCTCGAAGAGGCGGCCTCTCTCTTTAAAATTTCATAAATCAAAGAACTGGTCGTGCTTTTTCCTTTGGTTCCGGTAATTCCGACAATCTTTCCCGGGCAATTCTCAAAGAAAATCTCTGTCTGTGAAGTAATCCTGCCGAGAACACTTCTCGGTAGTATTTTGAACGGAATCCCGGG
>Ga0315284_10007636_pt1 | contig 15446 bp, 7 predicted proteins | sample YL17G09_16_MG_FD_203696 | JGI IMG/M metagenome (GOLD analysis project Ga0315284, IMG submission 203696) | Sediment microbial communities from Yellowstone Lake, YNP, Wyoming, USA - YL17G09_16 | ecosystem: Environmental > Aquatic > Freshwater > Lake > Sediment | place: USA: Wyoming | collected... | reverse complement strand
CCACTCGCGAGAGTTCGTATCGCCGGGCACATACGCAATCCTGCTTCTATGACAGGGGTCGGCGTCGGTGCTCAACCACAGCTCACTGTTGGCGTCGCTGGCAATCCAGAACGTATAATTGCCGTCGACCGGCGGATGCAGATACCCGCGAATCCGTGTGCCGTAGTTGTCCGCCCAGTTCGTCGGCCCTTCCAAACTCGTAATAAGCCCCCTGCCGCTCGGCTTGCCGGGATAGTTCGGCGACGAGGTCAGGTCGCTCACTGCCGTCCCCGCTATGCCGGTCCACCATTCTCGCAAGATAGCGCCGGTGCCCACCTCGCCGAGAACCGTTATATTAACATCGGGCGATGTCGTTATATTGTCGTCATCGTCGGTCACTTTCGCGGTAAGGATATAGTAGCCGGGGGGGGCATAATTCCACGTGCAGGAAAAAGGCGCAACAGTATCTTCGCCCAGTTTAGTTTCTCCCTGGTAGAATTCCACCTTTGTTACGCGGCCGTCGGTGTCGGATGCATAAGCGCTAATGGGTATATTTGAGTCCTGGGCAAATGCGGCCCCATTTGATGGCGAGGTAATGTAAACAGTCGGCAGGGGATTCCCGATACCTTCTCCGTAAACAACCATTTCCAAATAATTGACGTGCATTACCTGTGCAGACGTTGTTTCATACGCTGCCCAGACGATTTTGCCGTTTGCATCAATGTAATTACTGATGTTGGAAGTAATGGAGCGGGTCATCGTGGCATAAGAACCGGGTGAAATGCTCTGGTCGGAGCCGACTTGCACCCACGAAGAATTCAGCGTCCAGTTGGCGTCTGCTTTCATAACGTAAATCTTGTGGGTCACAGGGAGGGAACCGCCGGTATTGCCATCAAAGGTCAGGTCAATCTTTGCGATGTCGCCGGCCGACTCATCAATTTTCATTTCAACCCAGAGGAATATCTGGTCGCTTGAGCCGGGATTAACGGTAGCCCACTCCGTGGAATCGTTGGTTGAAATACTTGTATACTGCGGGTCATTCGCCTCACCCATTGAGTTTCTGTTCGCGGGGTCGCCGGCAAACGGGAAAATGTCCACGTCGCAGGCATAGGCATTATAATTGGCGTCCGATTGTGTTATTCCGGCAAAGTTGTAAATGGCACCGCCGCGGGGCGTCGCTGAGACCTCCGTCGAATCATTGGATTCATTAAACGAGACGTCCACAGCCGTAACAACGTAGTAATAGGTTATGCCGGGAGTGATGTTGTTATCGGTGAAAATGGAATTTTTCAAAAACACGTTGCTCAGCCGGTATTCGTAGTCGCCCGAAACTGTTGAACGATATATGTTGTACGCGTATATGTCACTCTCCCCGTTGTCATTCCAGTTGAGCGGAACCGTTCCATAGTCGCTGGTTGCAGTAATCCCGGTTGGCGCCGCAGGCGGCGTCGAATCTCCGCCGCCGGGCTGGTCGTCGTTCCTCTTCGAATACAGCAAATCCTTTGTAAAACCGCCCATTTCGTTTGGACCTACGAGAAGCGCCCAGTTCGGTTCGAACATTTGCGGTTCCCAGGAATAATCGGTAATCCAGGCGCTGCCGCTGATTTTGCGTGCCTCACGAAAGTCCGAAATCGGCTGACCATAGTTGGAAATCGTGCCTTGCAGATTTGGATAACTTGAGCTTGCCCTGAATCCCCATTCGCTCATAAAGACGGGATAGCGGGTAAGACACTGGTTAACATGGTTGGTATACCACGACTGACTGCCGCCAAGCCACTGGCCAGGATAGATGTGAGACACCATAACGATGTTATCTCCCGTAAGGGGATAAGTTGCCGCCGGCCCGATAATCTGAGACCAGCTCGGCCCACCTACGAGGATAAGATTATTCGGTGCATAAGTCCGGACAATATTAATCCACGTCTGCATATCAGTTCTGCAACTGACCCATTTAATATCATCTGAACTTCCAGTGGTGTTACCCGGCTCCTGGAAAAGCTCAAAAAGGACGTGGCTGTCGTCGGCAAATCTCGGCGCCATATACTCCCAAAACTGGCTTGTCTCTGTAACTCTGTCGTAGGTGTTATCGCCGACAAAATGCCAGTCTATGATTACATAAAGGTCCTTCGTTTTACAGTAATCAACAACCGGCCTCAGAAGCTGGTTATAGTAATCATCATTGCCGGGGGTGAATGTGAAAGGACTGCGAAAATCTCCTTCCTGGACCGGATAAACCGCAAGCCGGATGACCCTCGGATACCAGCCGGGAGAACTTCCGTTGGCGTCATTTGTGTTCGTCAGCCGGTTAATCAAGTTGATTGCGCCGCCGCGCCTTCGTTCAACCTCGCCTATATCAACCGTGTCGAGCCCCCTCAACACGACAACATTCCCGTCGGGGTCCTTGATTTTATTGGCGTCCGTATGCAGCCACGGGGTAGCAGCATAGGCCGGTGTGATTAAAAAGAGGAACATGCACACAATTACGATTTTAACAGACCTGCCTGCCTTCGACTTCATCGCTGTAACCTCCAAAATCATTCCCGATAAAAGACTATTCCGAGAGCACAAAATGGTGTGGAAGACAGCGACCGCAGGCATACTTAGCCCTCGGCCACTATAACAATCTACCATAAACCCCTGATTGTGTCAAGGGCTAACTTGGCAGGTTTCAGCTCCGATAATAAGGGCTATTTGGGCTTCAGGAAGGTCGGTTTTGAAGAGTTATTTCCATTAACCAGCCGGCTTACATAGCCGATAGACAAAAACGTGGGAAATGTTAAAATAGGAAAGAAAAGCAGGTGCCCATCCCTGTTATTGTATCGTAATATTGCATTTGAAAATGCTAATAAAAAACTACCCAGCGTTTCCTGAAAAGGCACTAAAACTCGGCGTAACAGTGCTGCTGATGGCAATATGCCTGTTTGGCTCGTGTTCGGAGATAGAGACCACAGGCCCGCAGGACTATATCGGCCCAGCCGAACCAAATACTCTGCACACACAAGATATGGGAAAAACATGGGGAGCCAACGTTCCCGAAATCGCGCCTTCGACGGCAGCAAAAATCGAACCGACAGGGCCGCTCAGTGTCACAATAAATGAAGCGGTGCTTATGTCTTTAGAGAGAAATAAGTCGCTGGTAGTGCAGAAGCTGAATCCGCAGATAAAAAGAACCGTTGAGCAGCAGGCGATATCCGTATTCGACCCGGATTTGACGGGAACCGTTTCGGCCGGCAAAACTCGTTTGCAGTCAGCGCCGACACCCGGTGCCGGGCCTCTTTCGTCGGTGGACAAGACTTTGAACGCGGACGTTTCCTTAAGCGAGTTTTTCCCGACCGGGACGCTCCTTGCGCTGGAGGGATCCACAAGCACGCTCGATGAATCATTCGCCGCGAACCCCTTTGTGTCAACGCGATTAGGAGCAAGCGTAACGCAGTCACTTTTGAGAGGTTTCGGACCAACGGTGAATCTTGTTGCAGTAAACCAGGCGAAGATAGACACGAGTATATCGCAATACGAATTGCGCGGATTTGTGGAGTCGCTTGTGGCGCAGGCTGAAGAGACTTACTGGAGTTATTCGCTGGCAGAAAAGAGCATAGAGATATTCAAACAATCAATGCGGCTCGCAGAGGAGCAGCAAAAGCAAACGGAGGAGCAAATTCGCGTAGGGACTCTGGCAGCAAGCGAGCTCGCCGCGGCCAGGGCGGAGGTGGCACTGAGACGGCAGGACCTTATCGTCGCGGAAAACACGCTGGCCCAGACCAAGCTTAATCTACTGCGGCTCCTGAACCCGGACGGCCAGGAAATGTGGAACAGAGAAATTATTCTTCAAAGCATGCCGGAATCGCCGGCCGTCGAGCCTGGTCCCGTAGAGTCGTACGTCGAGCAGGGTCTGCAGATGCGTCCTGAGATAAACCAGGCCCGGCTCCAGCTCGACCGCGATGAGCTTGAGGTGGTAAGGACGCGCAACGGCTTGCTGCCACAGCTCGATTTCTTTATTACGCTCGGCAAAACGGGATATGCCGATTCATTCGACGATTCAACCCGGAACATTTTCAAGAAAAATTACGACGCCCTGGCGGGCATAAGCTTCGAATATCCGCCTATTAATCGCTCGGCTCAAGCGAAGAATCGGCAGGCCATATTGTCACGTCAGCAGGCACAAGATGCGCTCGATAACCTCGGGCAACTGATTGAGGTTGACGTCCGAAGGGCGTATCTGCAGATTACAAGCGTCCGGCAGCAGGTCGCCGCGGCAAAAGCAACCAGGGAGCTGCAGGAGGAAAAACTCAAGGTTGAAACCGAGAAGTTCAACGTCGGCAAGTCAACGTCTATTCTGGTTGCACAGGCACAGAGGGATTTTTTACAGAGCCAGATAGCCGAAATTCAGGCCATAATAAACTATCAGATTGCGGTGGTAGAGCTTTATCGGCTTGAGGGGACGCTTTTGCTCAGAAGCGGGATAGCCAGCCCAGGCGGCGTTCCCGTAAAAATATCGAAAACCACATCGAGCTAACGTAAGATTGGTAAAGTTTTATGACTAAAAACAACTGCAAAATAAAGGTTTGGCTGGCGGCGGCGCTGACAGGCGCGGTCCTGCTCGCCGGCTGTTCGCGAAAGGTGCAACCGCCGCCTCCGGCCGTGCCGGTATCGGTGGCGAAGGTCACGCAGGAAACCGTGCCGATAGAGTTGAGCAGCTTCGGGGCGGTCGAAGCAAATATGAGCGTTATGGTAAAGTCGCAGGTGGCGGGCATCCTGACGGCGGTCCATTTTGCAGAGGGTCAGGAGGTCAAAAAAGATGATTTGCTGGTTTCAATCGATTCAAGGCCATTCGATGCAGCGCTTAAGGCGGCACAGGGAACTCTCGAAAAAGACCAGGCCCAACTGAAGAACGCCCAAAAAGAGGCGTCCCGGCAGACGGACCTGCTAAAGAAGGGCTTTGCCTCACAGAATGACTATGACAACAGCATAACGGCGGCGGAGGCGCTCAAAGCGACCGTGGATTCCGACAAGGCGGCCGTGGAGAACGCAACGCTGCAGGTCAGCTATTGTTCAATTAGCTCGCCCATAGACGGCATCTTAGGGTCACTTTACGTTGACCGGGGCAATCTGATTAAGGAAAAGGACGCCGCTATCGCAAGCATCAACCAGATAAGCCCTATTAAGATAAGTTTCACGTTACCGCAACAGTATCTGCCATCGATACGCAAGTATATGGCAGACAACAAACTTGATGTAATTGCGAAGGTTCCGGGCGTCGAGGACCAGGAGCCGGTGCGAGGGTCCCTGCTTTTCATAGATAACGCCGTGGACCTCAACACGGGGACAATTCGGCTGTGGGGCACATCACCGAATGAAAAACACATACTTTGGCCCGGGCAGTTCGTAAACGTTGTGCTTGTCCTTGCGCAGGAACCAAACGTCCCTGTTGTCCCGTCGCAGGCGATTCAAAACGGCCAACAGGGTCAGTTCGTTTACGTGGTGAAACCGGATAATACCGTTGAAGTCCGGCCGATTACCGTCCAGCGGGCAATAAATAACACTTCCGTCGTCGACGGACTAACCGCGGGGGAAACCGTGGTCACGGACGGGCAGCTCCGCCTCGTGCCCGGCGCAAAAGTTCAAATAAAGGAAGCGATAGATACCAAACACTAAAATGGACCCGCCTCTGGGCGAGGTCTCGCTGAAAGCGGACAAGAGATGAACTTCACCGCCCTGTTTATAAATCGTCCCGTTATGACAACGCTGGTGATGCTGGGGATACTAATCTTCGGCATCTCGGCGTTTTTGCAGCTACCCGTCAGCGATTTGCCGAACGTCGATTTTCCGACGATACAGGTTTCCGCGTCGCTTCCCGGTGCAAGTCCGGAGACGATGGCTGCGGCGGTGGCGACGCCTCTTGAAAAACAGTTCTCGACCATCGCCGGCATTGACTCGATGACCTCGACGAGCATGCTGGGCAGCACTCAGATAACGCTCCAGTTCAACCTGAGCCGCGACATCGACGCAGCGGCGCAGGACGTGCAGGCGGCAATTGCCCAGGCACAAAGACAACTGCCTCAGGATATGCCCAGCCCCCCTACTTATCAGAAGGTCAACCCCGCCGACCAGCCGATTCTCTATATCGCACTGACCGGGCCGACGCTGCCGATGTATTCGCTGGACGAATACGGCCAGACCCTTATGGCACAGCGGATTTCGATGGTCAGCGGCGTGGCGCAGGTCCAGGTATATGGCGCGCAGAAATACGCGGTTCGAATATGGCTGAATCCGACGGCGCTCGCCAGCAGGGGTATCGGAATCAATGAGGTCGCAGATGCGGTCGCAAGCGGCAACGTGAATCTGCCTACGGGGATTCTTTACGGGCCGTATAAGGCCGTTACGGTGGAGGCGAGCGGGCAACTGAATGACGCTGCCGCGTATCGCCCGCTGATTGTAACGTATCGCAACGGCTCGCCAGTCCGATTGGGGGACCTGGGGCAGGTGGTGGACAGCGTTGAAAATAATAAGGTCGCTGCGTGGTATGTTACTTCGAGCGAGCAGCTCAGGGGCGTTATCCTGGCGGTGCAGAGACAGCCCGGGACAAATACGGTGGCCGTGGCGGACGCGGTGATGAAGCTTCTGCCGAGCTTCCGGGAGCAGATGCCGGCGGCGGTTTCGCTCAACATTCTCTTTGACCGTTCGATGTTTGTCAGAGAGTCGGTCAAGGACGTGGAGTTCACTCTTGTTTTGACGCTGGCGCTGGTGGTGCTGGTGATATTCCTCTTTCTGCGAAATGTCTCGGCGACGATAATACCGAGTCTCACGCTGCCGATGTCGATAGTGGCAACTTTCGCCATAATGTATCTTCAGGGATTCAGCTTGAACAACCTGTCGCTGATGGCGCTTACGCTGTCGGTCGGGTTTGTGGTTGATGATGCAATTGTGATGCTGGAAAACATCTTCCGGCACATGGAAATGGGCAAGCCTGCGCTTAAGGCGGCAGTGGACGGGGCAAAAGAAATCGCGTTTACGATTGTGAGTATGACGCTGTCGCTAAGCGCCATTTTCATCCCGGTTATTTTTATGGGCGGCCTCATAGGACGTCTCTTCCGCGAGTTTGCAGTAACCATCGGGGTTGCCGTGCTCGCGTCCGGCTTTATCGCGCTGAGCTTGACGCCGATGCTGTCGAGCAGATTTTTGAAAAGGCCCGAAACGGTCAAGCACGGCCGAGCTTACGCGTATACGGAAGGATTGTATAACCGGGTGACGGCGTTTTACGAGCGGACCCTGAAATGGGTCCTCCTGCACAGGCGCAGCGCAATGATTTTCTCGGCATTTATCCTGGTCGGCACGCTTTATCTGTTTGTCGCCATCCCCAAGGGCTTTTTGCCGAGCGAAGACCGTTCACAGATATTCGGGTTCACGGAGGGGATAGAGGGAATATCGTTCGACTCGATGTCGGCCCATCAGAAGGCGGTGAACGCCGTTTTACAGAAAGAGCCGCAGATAGATTCGTTTATGTCGAGCGTCGGCAGAGGCGGGGGCAATATGGGAATGGTGCTTATCCGGTTAAAGCCGAAGTCGCAACGAACTCTGTCGGCGGATGAGCTTATCCAGAAATTGCGGGGTCAGCTAAGCGGCATACCCGGCATCAGGGTTTACCTGCAGAATCCGCCGCCCATCCCCCTGGGCGGCAGGATGACCAAGAGCCAGTATCAATACACACTGCAAAGCTATAACCTCGATGAGCTATACAAGTTCGCCGGGATAATGGAGCAGAAGATACGACAGTTGCCCGGGCTGCTGGACATAACCAGCGATTTGCAGATAAAAAACCCCCAGGTGACCGTTGATATAGACAGGGACAAGGCGTCGAGCATGGGCATAACGGCCCAGCAGATTGAAGACGCCCTGTATAATGCGTATAGCTCGCGCCAGATATCGACGATACTAACGCCGAATAACGAGTACCGCGTCATAATAGAGCTTGAACCAAAATACCAGCTTGACCCCGCCTCGCTGGGAATGCTCTACATAAGGTCGAACAGCGGGCAACTGGTCCCGTTGAAATCGGTGGCCAACCTGACCAACAGCGTCGGGCCGCTGAGCATCAATCATCAGGGACAGTTGCCGGCTGTAACGATTTCATTCAATCTACCGCCGAACTACCCTCTCGGAAACGCGGTCGATGCGATAAACCGGCTGGCACGTGAGAATTTGCCGGAGTCGGTGACAGGAAGTTTTCAGGGGACGGCGCAGGCGTTTGCGTCGTCGATGCGGGGCCTCGGGCTTCTGCTGGTACTGGCGATACTGGTGATTTATCTCGTGCTGGGGATTCTGTATGAAAGCTTCATTCACCCGCTGACGATATTGTCGGCCCTTCCATTTGCGGGTTTCGGTGCGCTGATTACGCTGATAATTTTCGGCGATGAACTTTCGATATACGCGTTCGTGGGTATAATTATGCTTGTCGGCCTTGTGAAAAAGAACGGCATAATGATGATAGATTTCGCCATTGAGGCGCAACGGCAGCAGGGCAAAAGCCCATACGACGCGATAGTCGAGGCAAGTCTCATACGTTTTCGGCCCATAATGATGACGACGATGGCGGCGCTTATGGCCGGCCTGCCAATTGCGATCGGATTCGGCGCAGGCGCCGAGTCGCGAAGGCCGCTGGGCCTTGCCGTGGTCGGGGGACTACTGTTCTCGCAAAGTCTTACGCTTTATATCACGCCTGTATTTTATCTCTATATGGAATCGCTGCAGAAAAAAACCGCCAGGTGGTTCAAAACTCCGCAGGGACAAAATACAACCGTGTAAACTAAATCAGCATACCATCCACACTGCGTCTGGGAAATCGGGGTTATTGGGCTTAGGGGGGTTCGGTTTTTGAAGTTATTGTCATTGGCCGGCTGGGCCGTTTTGTTGGGCCGAAGAAAATGAAGGAAATCAGCACCAGCGTCGCGCCGGAGATAAACAGGATATGTCGGCGGGGCCACTGACAGCAAGGCCCCAGCCATTGAGGGGGCGTTTCGCCGTCCGCGGCCCGGTTTGGCTCTTCACTCAGTGCTTTTCTTGCCGCCGCCAGCTTGTCAGCCGTCGCACGCGGATACGCGGTGTTGGGGTCGTTTGGCTCGATGCCTAACGTCGCAGGGGCAAGACGGGCAAGCTCCTTAGGATTACCCTCAAGCTGGCCAAGCAGCACATCGTAGTCGGCGTTCAAGGATTCCAGCTTTTCAAGATGCCCCTCGGCCTGTTTGAGCAGCCCTTTGTAGTAAAAATATTCGAGCAGGTCGTCGCACAGCACCGTGCCGCTCAGCACCGCTGCTCCAATGCTGAAAAAAACGACAAACACAACGGCCCTAATGATTCGCTCGCCCTGCATCACATCGCCCAAAAAAATCGGCAGGTGCAATCACCCAACCTCCGTCGGACCGAACGCACCTGCCGCTACTACCCTAGATACTCCCCTCAACTCTTTTGGAACATAAACCCGGCATATCGCGCCGCATCGCCAAGCTCTTCTTCGATTCGCAGCAATTGATTATACTTGCAGATTCTGTCGGTCCGGCAGGCCGAACCCGTCTTGATTTGCCCGACGCCTGAAGCGACGGCCAAATCCGCAATTGTCGAATCTTCGGTCTCGCCGCTTCGATGGCTTATAATCGCGTTCCAGCCCGCACGCTTGGCCATATTTATCGCCTCGAAGGTCTCGGTCAGTGTCCCTATCTGGTTGAGCTTAATCAGAATCGCGTTTGCACTACCCAGCTCGATGCCTTTGGCCAGACGTTCGGTATTGGTTACGAACAGGTCGTCGCCGACAAGCTGGATTTTGCCGCCGAGTTTCGCGGTCAGTTTTTTCCAGCCATCCCAGTCATCTTCGGCCAAGCCGTCTTCGATTGAAATAATGGGATACTTGCTGACCCATTTGGCCCAGTGCTCAACCATTACATCGCTTGAGACCTTCTTTTTCGGGTCGGATTTGAAAAAGCTGTATTTGCCGGTCTTGGCGTCGAACAACTCATTGGCAGCCGGGTCCAGCGCAATTGCGATGTCCTTGCCGGGCTTGTAGCCGGCCTTCTTTATCGCGTCCATAACAACTTCAAGCGCCTCTTCGTTGCTCTTCAGCGACGGTGCGAAGCCGCCCTCGTCGCCGACGCTCGTGTTGTATCCCTTTTCCTTAAGAACCTTCTTCAACGTGTGAAATGTCTCAGCCCCCATACGCAGCGCCTCGGCAAAATTGGACGCGCCCACCGGCATAATCATAAACTCCTGGAAATCGACGTTGTTGTCTGCGTGTTTGCCGCCGTTGAGGATGTTCATCATCGGCACAGGCAGGATATTCGCGTTGCACCCGCCTAAGTAACGATACAGCGGAAGACAGGAAGAAGCCGCTGCCGCCTTGGCCGCCGCCAAAGATACGCCCAATATCGCATTTGCGCCGAATTTGCCTTTGTTGAGGGTGCCATCCAACTTTATCATCAGCCGGTCAATATCTTCCTGGGCCGTTGCGTCCATCCCTATAACTTTCGGTGCGATTTTCTCATTGACGTTCTTAACCGCCCCGGCTGTGCCTTTGCCCATATATCGCTTATCATTGGTATCGCGCAGCTCAACCGCCTCGTGAGCGCCCGTGCTGGCGCCCGAAGGAACCGCAGCCCGACCAAACGAGCCGTCTTCCAGCAGAACATCCACCTCAACCGTGGGGTTGCCCCGGCTGTCTAATATCTCTCTCGCCTTTACGCCTGCTATCGTTGTGAACATCTTACTTCCTTTCTCAAAGCTAATTGCAGCTTCTTCATTTTATCAGTTCGGAAAGGTCGCCAGATTACCTGTTTTAAGCCATCGCGTCAAGAGTATTCCTCTGCTCGCAGCATACGGGAAAAAGGGTTGCAATAGCCAATAGACCCCGTTAACATTTATGCCCAGAAATCCGGGCGTTAACGAATAAACCAATAAATTAAGAGAGGACCTTATGAGCAACGAAATCCAGAAACTTCCATTAAGAGAAAAAGTCTGTTACGGGTTCGGCGATTTGGCGTCTTGTCTGTTCTGGGCGACGATTATGTCGCAACTGCTTTTCTTTTATACAGACGTGTTCGGCCTGGCCCCCGCTGCCGCCGGAATAATGTTTTTCGTATCGAGGGTGCTGGATGCGTTTTTTGACGTGGTAATCGGTATGACGGCCGACCGGACCAAAAGCCGGTGGGGCAAATTCAGACCCTATATATTATGGGGGGCGGTTCCATTGGCCGTTTCAGCGGTTTTCGCGTTTACAACGCCGGATTTTGCATATTCATGGAAAGTTGTTTACGCATATATCACGTTTACCGCTTTTATGTTCCTCTATTCAACGGTCAATATTCCCTATACGGCTCTGCTTGGCGTTATCAGCGGAGACCCCGTCGAAAGAACGAGCGCCGCATCTTTTAAATTTGTGGGAGCATATTTAGGAGGCATTATCGTTTCCGCCACGATCCTGCCGTTTGCGGAACATTTTGGGCACGATAACGCTGCGAAGGGCTGGCAGACGACTATGGGTATTTATGGCATAGCGGCGATTATCTTTTTTATGATAACCTTCCTTTCAACACACGAACGCATTCAGCCAATCGCAAAAGAAAAAACATCCATAAAAAACGACTTGAAGGACCTGTCAAAGAACGTGCCCTGGATATGGCTGTTCATCGTGACGATTCTTTTTATCCTGTTCGTATGCATCCGTATGTGCGTAACGACCCAATATTTCAAGTATTATGTCGGAGAACAAGTCAGCCCATTGCTGGCGCAGGTTTTTAATTTCTTTTTGCAATATATTATTAATCCTTTGTACGGGATTTTTGGAAAAGCCGAGATTGCCCTGTTCGAAGAAACTCATAAATTCGGTTGGGCAACTCTGGCATCCGTTTTCAACGTGATTGGGCAGGGGGTATCCCTTATAGGCGTTTTACTTGTTCCCTTTTTTGCCAAACTCGTTGGAAGAAAAAGTGCGACGGCCATTCTTTTCATTGCCGCCCTGATTTTTACCGGTTTATTCTATTTCTTCAAGCCGGAGAACTTGCTGCTGATTTACGTTTTCCAGATTCTCGGCTCGCTTGTCGGCGGTCCGATTTCCGTTCTGCTATGGGTTCTGTACGCCGATACGGCCGACTATTCCGAATGGAAAACAGGCAGAAGGGCCACGGGCCTTGTGTTCTCCGCCTCTATTATGTCTAACAAGCTCGGATGGGCCGTCGGAATGATGATTGCGGCGTTTATCCTTGCAATGACCGGATTCGTGGCCAACGTAGCCCAAAACATAGATGTTCTGAATGGTTTGAAGGCGATGATGAGCATAATACCGGTTGCGATAGGAGTGGTTGCGTTAATAATCTTGATGTTCTTCTATAAGCTTGATGATAAGACAATGGCAAAGGTCAAGACCGACCTCGAGGAAAGACGTAAGGCCAGCGGCCAGGGCGCGGCAACCGCTTAAAAAGTCGTTTTTTATTCAACAATGAAAAAGGGTGAAAAATGAAAAAGAAGACAATCATCGGTGAGGCGCTGCCTAATATACCGTGGGAAGATAAACCGAAAGGTTGTATCGACGCGGTGTGGAGATACAGCGGAAATCCAATACTTGACTGGAACCCAATACCAAAGGCGGCTCGCATTTACAATAGCGCTGTCGCTCCCCATAAAGGCGAATTCGTCGGCATCTTCAGGGCAGACCAGAGAAACGGCCGGGCAATCCTTTTTTCAGGCAAAAGCAAAGACGCCCTGAAATGGAAAATCGGGCCTGACCCCATTGACTGGGTTGACGAAAAAGGCAAACCAAACCCGATTAGCTACGGCTACGACCCTCGCCTTGTAAAAATTGACGATACATTCTATATCGTCTGGTGCGACGATATGCACGGGGCATCAATCGGCTTAGGCAGGACCACGGATTTCAAGACCTTTATCCGTATGCCGAACCCGCTTATGCCCTTCAACAGGAACGGGGTTCTGTTCCCAAGGAAGGTAAACGGCAAGTATTTGTTATTGAGTCGTCCCAGCGACAGCGCCCACACGCCTTTCGGCGATATCTATATGAGTGAAAGCCCGGACCTGATTTATTGGGGCAATCACAAATACGTTATGGGCAAGGGCGGCAAGGGCTGGTGGCAGGGCACGAAAATCGGCGCAGGCCCCATTCCGATTGAGACGACCGAAGGTTGGCTATTGTTCTACCACGGCGTATCGTTTACCTGCAACGGCTTCGTTTATAGTTACGGGGCGGCAATACTGGATATCGACAAACCCTGGAAGGTGTTATACAGGACCCGCGATTATCTGCTCACGCCGGAAAAATTGTATGAGACGACCGGCTTTGTGCCGAACGTGGCGTTCCCCTGTGCCAACATATACGACGCCGATACCGGCAGAATCGCCATTTATTACGGCGCCGCCGACACCTGCACCGCCGTCGCATTCACGCAGGTCGATGAGTTAATCGACTATATCAAGAGAAACTCGGAAGTATTTTAATCGCACCCGAACAAGCCAATATAAAGTAACACGTTGCTGAGAGGGTTTATCTATGCGATTTGGTTATTTTGACGACAAAGCAAAGGAATACGTAATAGAGAGACCTGATACGCCGAGGTCCTGGGCCAATTATCTCGGCTCGACGGAATACGGCGCAATCATCACAAATAACGCGGGCGGCTACAGTTTTTACACGTCGGCGGCACAGGGACGGTTGATGCGGCTGCGATTCGACGATGTCCCAATTGACCAGCCGGGAAGATATATTTACGTCCGCGATAAAAATTCCGGCGACTACTGGTCGAACGCGTGGCAACCAGTAGGCAAGCCGTTAGACCAGTATAAAACCACCTGCCGGCACGGCACCGCATACACAATCATCGATTCCCAATATTCTAAGATTGAGACCGAAACCACCTATTTCGTTCCTCTTGGCAAACACTTCGAATGCTGGCTGTTGAAGGTTACGAATAAAGACGCTGTAAAAAGAAACCTTAGCTTGTTCACTTTCGTCGAATACCCGGGCACCTGGCACTGCTTTAATGATTTCCTTAACCTGCAATACTCGCACGGCATTGTGAATATGGATTTTGTTGACGGAATGATTGATTACGGCAGCTCCGTTTATGCGTTGCCGAGCGGAAACAGCATCCTCGAAGGCGACCAGAACAGGCATTCATTCCTCGCTTTTTTAGGCGGCGAAATCGTCGGCTTTGATACAGACCGCGACGTTTTCATAACCCCGTATCGCGGCTACGCGAATCCGATGGTCGTCGAAAAAGGCAAATGCACTGGCTCAAAGGCGTTCGGCGACGATGGCTGCGGCTCAATCCAAATTGATGTTGGCCTCGAGCCGGGACAGTCGAGGGAGTTCGTCGTCCTGATGGGTATCGGCAAAGCAGCAGTCGAAGGCAAAAAAGTCGTCAAACAGTTCGGCGACGTCGCCAAAGTAAAAGAAGAATTTGAAAAGGTCCGTCAATACTGGCACAACCGCATCGAAGGATTGGGTGTCTGCACGCCTGATGCGCAATTCAACAGTATGATGAATATGTGGAGCCCGTTTAACTGCCTGATGACCTACTCCTGGTCTCGAATGGCAAGCTTGATATACAGCGGCGAACGCGATGGACTCGGCTACCGCGACACCGTCCAGGACTTTATGGGCGTTATGTCCATCATCCCAAAAGAAGCGGTAAGGCGACTTGAGCTTATGATTACCGGCCAGTGCTCAACGGGCGGAGCGATGCAAATCGTGATGGCGTTCACGCACAAGCCGGGAAAAGAAAAACTGCCCAAAGAAGAGGAGTATCGTTCCGATGACTGCCAGTGGCTCTTCAACGCGGTTACCACCTACGTCAAAGAAACGGGCGATATCGATTTTTATAACAAGGTGCTGCCCTACGCCGACAAGGGAAAGGCGACGGTGCTCGGTCATCTTCGTCGGGCGATTGAATTCAATCTCAAACGCACGGGTAAAAACGGCCTGCCAAGCGGGCTTCTCGCCGACTGGAACGATTGCCTGCGCTTAGGCACAAAGGGGACATCGGTATTCGTTGCCCTGCAGGTGCGTTACGGCCTGAAGACCTATATCGAGATTTGCGAGATGTTCGGCAAATCAGCGGAAATCAAATGGGCACAAAAGCAGCTTCAAACGCTGGACGCAAAACTCGACAAATTCGGCTGGGACGGCAAATGGTACGTCAGGGCCTACAAAGAATCCGGCGAAAAAATCGGCTCAAAGGAAAATAAACAGGGTTCAATCTACCTCAGCCCGCAATCCTGGAGCATTATCAGCGGCCATGCCGACGAACAAAAAGCCGAACAGGCGATGAAATCCGTCAACGAGAAACTCGCCACTGATTATGGCCTTATGCTTTGTGCTCCAGCTTACGAGAACATCCACTGCGGTGAAATCCGCGCGATTCTGTTCAACAAGGGCTCCAAGGAAAACGCAAGCATCTTCTGCCACACGCAGGGCT
>Ga0315284_10007635_pt1 | contig 15447 bp, 5 predicted proteins | sample YL17G09_16_MG_FD_203696 | JGI IMG/M metagenome (GOLD analysis project Ga0315284, IMG submission 203696) | Sediment microbial communities from Yellowstone Lake, YNP, Wyoming, USA - YL17G09_16 | ecosystem: Environmental > Aquatic > Freshwater > Lake > Sediment | place: USA: Wyoming | collected... | reverse complement strand
GCCGACCCGGCGCAGGAGAGGCAGATTGGCGGTGGCTGTTTCCATGTCGGACTCATACGTCTTGGCCAACGGAAAGGCCATGTTGCTCTGGCCGTTCATCACCCAGACGTCGCCGATGAGGATGTTGTCCATCTCGATCGTTTTGTCGCCTGAGGTAACAATCAGCTTCCGGCCGGTGGCGTCGGCCTGCCGGGCGGGGAATGTCACCTCCCAGCGGCCCGCCTCGCCGCCGGCCGTTGCCTCGGCTTTCGCCTGGCCAAACTGGACGGACACCTTGTGGCCGGTCTCAGCCCAACCCCATATCGTGATGGGTTTGTCGCACTGGATGACCATGTTGGATCCGAAGATGTTGTGGACGCGCAGCGCCCCGCTCTCGGCGGACCAGGTGGTTGCCGGCGCCATCGCCGCCAACGCAATCACAGCCGCCGCGATACATCGCAGCCTGCTACCTTGCCGCCCCATGCCGCTTCTCCTGAATCGAACTCCCTGGGAGTGCTGTCTGTTCATAACGTTGTTTCCTTTTGCTGCTTTGTCGCCTGTTTTCATTTCCGCGGTTGCGTGAAGTCAATCATGGCTTTGGCCATCGCCTCGCCGATCAAAGTGCAGGCCTCTTGTCGCGCAGTTTCAACTTGTGCTTTTGCGCAAGCCCGTCCAGCATCATGGTGACCAGCGTGCTGCTCATGCAATAGTCCTCGACGCCCAGCGGCTTGCCCGAGATCGAGTCGTAGTGTTCGCTGATCCCGTTCTTGATCGCGTTGGCGATCGTTTTGTCGGAGATGTCGGCCGCGAGGTCCGCATGCCCGTAGGCGGCCAGGCCGGCGGCGATCTGGTAGTTGGTCGGAGGCCAGACATCGCCGCGCCAGAAGTCGCCGGATTTCCAGCGCTTGTCGGTTCGATCCACGGTCGGGACAGGAAGCGACGTCTGCCAGGCGGGTGTGCCCAAGACGTCGGCCATGCGCCCGGCCATCGCTTTGGTGGGAACACCGGCGGCCAGAGGAATCCAGCTGCTGATGGTCGCCACCGGGATCTTTTCGAGCGAGTCGCGGTTGACCGCCAGGAACGTCCCCGCCTTTTCATCCCACATGTGATCGCGCATGGCCTTGACGGCTCTCTCGATTCGCTTCTCCCGTCGCGCCGCCATGGCCGCGTTTCCCGCGATCGTGGCCAGCCGCGCCAGGCTCCTCTCGCCAAGAACCAGGTAGGCCGTGTTGCCGGCCATGCAGATGTCCCCATACCAAACGCCCTCGTGCGGTCCTTTACGCCTGGGATGAGGGGTCAGCTTCAGGTCGTCCATGGCGCAGTCGTAGTCGAACGTCTCCCACCGCGCATGCTGGAGGATGCCGCTGTACGAGCCGACCGCGATCAGCCCGATGTCGGTCACATCGCGCTCGCGCCAGAACCAGTCGTGGAACCGTTCGAGCCGGCCGAGGCATTGATCAAGCAGCTCCTTGTCGCGGTTGCGCCGATAAACCCGCTCCACGCCCCAGGCCAGGATGGGAATCTGCGAAAACTGCCGGACCTCTTGCGGCGCGGTCTTGATCGCGACGGTCACCATGTCGCGGGCGTAGTCCGGCCTCCCCTGATTCCAGCGATCCTGGAAATCCCAGTAGTTCTGGAAAACGCCGCGGATGACGTTCTTCATGTCGGGCAGGATGCTCAGCAGATCGACCACGAACATGGTGTCCCAGATCCATTGGCCCAAATAGTAAGGCCCGCCGGGGCGGACCCAGGTGTACCGCAACGGTTCGACCGGCGGCTGGAGCTTTTCCAAGACGCACTTGTCGAAAACGCGCCGGGCCAGGGCAAGAACCTCCGCGTTGTCCGATTCGAAAAGGTCTTGGATCTCCGCCGTCTTAAGTTCCGAGGCCTCGGCGAATCCGTCGAACAGGCCGGCGAACGCCGCCCCGCCCGCGGCCCCGCCGCCGACCTTGAGAAAATCGCGCCGCGTCATGATCGACCTCTTCTTAATCCAGACCCTCGCGCTATCCATGATACAGGGTATTAGCCGACCAGAAAGCGATCGGGTCTTTGGCGGCGGTGATGAATTCGCGCAGCCGGTCGCGAAACTCGGTTAGCTTCCCTGACGGGACCCGGCCGATGATGTTGTGCATTTCGTCCGGATCGTCGCCGAGATCATAGAACTCATCGCGGTCCAGGGCGTTGTAGATGTATTTCTCGGTGTCGGTCCGGACCATGCGCTGTCCGAAGGCGGCCTGGTGGCCGAAGTGTTGAAGAACGATGAAGTCCTTTTCGCGCGGGCGAGCGGGATCGTCGATGACGGGCCAGAGCGACCGGCCGTCGCAGCGCCGGGGCGGCTGCACCCCGGCGGTCTCCCAAAACGTGGGGGCCAGGTCCATCAGCGTGACATACTCCTTCGAGACCGCCGCCTTGCCCTTGAGGCTCGGGTGCGAAATGATCAGGGGGATGCGCTGCGTGCAGTCATACATGCCGAAGCCTTTGTCCCACATGCCGTGCGAACCCTCGGTGGCGCCATGGTCCGCGGAGTAGACGATGAGGGTTTCGTCGGTCAGGCCAAGCTCGTCGAGCGCCTTCATGACCCGGCCCATCTGGTCGTCGATCAGCGAGATGTAGCCGAAGTAGACGGCCAAAAGCGACGACAGCTCGGCCTCGGACAGGCGGCTGCTGGTCCAGTAATCGCCGTAGCGGCGGATGACGTCGGGCTTGGCCGACATGTCGTATTTGAAGTTCTTCCAGACCGGCACATTGCGGCCGGCATACATCCGGTAGTGTTTCTCGTCGATGTAATACGGACCGTGCGGTCCCCAAAAGTTGCAGCCGATGAAAAACGGCCGGTCGGACTTGGCAAACCGGCGCAGCGTGTCGATGGTCTGGGAGGCCAGGTAGCCGGCCTCCGTGGCTTCCGCGGGGCCCTGCTGGATGCCGGCGTATACGCGCGCGACGCCGTGGAGCCCGGCGGCGGGGCGCACCTCGTCGACGATTTTGAAGCCGTCGACGCCGAGGGCCTTAAGGTAGTCCAGGTAATGGGGGTGCTTGTCCGGGAAGCCGTAATCGGGGTAGTAGACGCCCTCGTAGCCGTAATGCTCCGGGCGGTTGTCGACACCAATATGCCACTTACCGATATGGGCCAGGGCGAAGTTTTTCTCCTTCAAGGACGGGGCGAAGAGGTTGAGGTGCGGCTCGAGGTTGTCCTTGCCGCCGTTGGCGGCGGAGAATGAGCCGGAATTGAACACCAGGCCATGGCGATGCGGAAGCAGGCCGGTCTGCGCGCAGGCGCGCGCGGGCGTGCAGACGGCCGCCGGGGTAAAGGCGTTGTCGAAGCGCACGCCGTTGCGGGCCAGGCCGTCCGCGACCGGCGTCTGAACGAAGGGGTGGCCGTAGCAGCCGAGGCAGTCCTGCCGCTGCTGGTCGGACATGAAGAACAGGATATTCTTGATCTTTCCGGCGCCGGCCGGCTTGGCGATGTCGGCCAACGTTTCGAGGACCGGAGCGGTTTGGTTGGGCCGCGAAAATGCCGCCTGCGGTACGGCGGCCGTGACGGCGTCAACGGCCGCAGCGGCACCTCCGGTGAGGGCAGCGGTTCCGACGCCGGCCGCCGTGTGAAGGAATGCTCGTCTGTCCATGGTCAATTCCTTTCGATCATAGGCGCTCCTCGTTAGAAAGTAATCCCCGCCGCGGATTAATGTCAAGGAACGAGGAAAAATACGGAGGGCCCGCCCTATCGGCTGTTAAACCTTCCCTATTTCTTAGCCGGCAATATGGGGGAATATCTTCAGAAGAAAATCGTTGAAGCAAAACTTGAAAATCTCGTTTCCTCGGTGATACATTGAGCGGGAGAGATCCCGTCGTTTCAAGGAGGCCAGCATGATTCCGAGACCGGCTATCGCTTTCGTTGTGAGCCTGTTTCTCTTCGTTTCTTCCGCACCGTCTCAAGGCCAAAAGGTGTCTTTCGACGGCCAGGCGGCCTTCGACTACGTTAAAGCCCTCGCCTCGGACGCGATGCTCGGACGGAAAAGCGGAGAGCCGAGCGGGCAATGGGCGGCGGAGTACGTCGCCTCCAAGCTCAAGGAATGGGGCCTCGAGCCCGCCGGCCCGAAGGGGAGCTATTTCCAGGACATGACTTATGAATACTATGAAGTCGAACGGGGCGCGACGCTCGCCGTCATCGCCCACAACAAAACGCGAGAGTTCGTCTACGGGGAGGACTGGCGGCAATACCGGTATTCCGGCTCGGGGACCTTGGGCACCGAAATCGTTTTTATCGGGTACGGCATCTCGGCGCCGCAAAAACAATACGACGACTATTCCGGAATCGACGTTAAGGGAAAGCTCGTCCTGTTCGCCGTGGAATCGCCCCGCCGATATGATGCCGCCCTGAAGGAAGAAGCCCGATTCGAGAACCGGGTGAAGGCCGCTCAAGACCATGGAGCCCGCGGCATCCTGACGTTCAGGAGCGACACCCAGGCCGCCGGCTCTGCTTTTCGCGCCGGCGCTCAGAAGGATCTCCACAAGCCCGACTTCATCATGATTTCCCTCGAACAAAAGGTCGTGGATTTTATCTTCAAATGGCAAAAAGCGGACCCCCGGTACTTCTTCCAGCAGATCGAGGCGACCGGCAAGCCGCAGTCTTATGAGTTGGGGGTTCAAGCCCTGAGCAACCTCAAGGCCGTCTTCGACGAGAAGCGGCCGACCCAGAACGTCTTGGGCAAAATCTCCGGCGCCGACCCGAACCTCAAGAACGAATATGTCATCGTCGGCGCGCACATGGACCATCTTGGGGTCGACATGACCGGCGACGTTTTAAACGGCGCCGACGACAACGCCTCGGGCACGGCCGTGGTCATGGAAGCGGCCCGGGTGATGAAGCTGAACAATTTCAGGCCCAAACGGACGATCGTCTTCGCCCTCTGGGCGGCCGAAGAGGAGGGGCTCCTGGGGTCGAAGTATTACACCGAAAATCCCGTCTATCCGCTGGAAAAGACGGTGGCCAACATCAACCTCGACATGGAAGGCCACGGCACGGGAAAAGTCAACGCCTCCGGAGCCTACTACGCGCCCGAAGTTTGGGATATCCTGAAGACGCGCCTGCCCAAGGACATTATCGAGAATGCCATTCCAGGGCGCGGCGGGCCCGGCGGTTCGGATCATTCCCATTTTCTCTATAACGGCATCCCGGCCTTCATGGTCAACACCGCCGGCTCTCATTTTAAAACCAACCGCGTCGGCGATGTCATCGACCTCATCAAGCCGGAAATTTTGAAGAATTCCGGTCTTTTCGTCACGGCCTCGCTCGAGGTCCTGAGCACGGAGCCGAAGGTCCCCATCCTCCCCCGGCGGAAGGAAATGTTCTATTGGCGATATGAAACGATGATCAATCATAAGATCCCTCCCCTGGGCAAGGTCATTCAAGACCGGAAAGACGTCGTCGATCCGGACGTGGATTTTCAGCTCGCGGCGGTCGAAGAAAAGGAGGGTTTGACCGGAGACGCGTTAAGGGTCGAGATGATGAAAAGCCTGCTTTCCGGGAAGGAAAAACTGGCTCAGGCCAAGGGGCTCGCCTTGTACGGAAGCCCGCCGCCGGCGGGAGGCGGGATGATGGGAGCCCGGGGACCGGGAAAAACGACGGTCCTCCTCGGACTGAAGGGCCTGGCCGCGATCAGCGACGACCTCCGCTGGGCGGAAGTTTTTTCGAAGCAAGGAGTCGGCTTCGTATCGCTCGACAAACCGGAAGACCTCTTCGGCGGCGCCGGATTGAGCGAGGAGGGAAAGAGAATCTTGGGGGCCTTGGAAAAGGCCAACCTCCTCCTCATCGTCGGCGGCTTGACTTTCCCTCAGGCGAAAACGCTGCTCGAGAATTCCAAGAAACCGCTTCTCCTCAAAATGACCGCCCTGCCCGACAAGGACATCCTCGACCTCGTCAAAAAGACCGAGTCCGCGGTCGGCCTGGTTCCAGCTACGGGAGAGGACGCCTCTTCTTATTTCAAGAAGATCGACGCGGCAAAAAAGGCGGTCGGCGCGGAATATCTTTCGATCGTCAATGAGACTTGTCTTTGTCAGGATGCCGGAAAAGAACAGATGCTCAACGTGATCGCGGAGCTGCTCAAGGCCAAATTCGAGATTGGGGAGCTGGCGAACCTGTTCTCCGGCTCATTCACGAGAACGCTGGAGAGGGCGATAAGGCAGTAATCGGCTAGAGCATCGGACTGTGGATCCGAAGGCCGGTAAGGAGCATGTTCTTCGTATTGATTTCCCCCCCTGGTGGTGATATGTTTTTCCCACGAATCCGAAAAGGGATCACGGGCCATGAAATGCCCCAAGTGTCAGACCGAGAATCCTTCAAGTTCGATTTTCTGTGCCGGAAGGGATTTGAGGGCCCCTGGATTCAAAATTGAAGAAACCCGCGCAAACTCGCCAGAAGCCCTAAACAACTACCGCCTTCGAAGCGGTAGTTGTTTCATGTTGGACGCGGCTTTCAGCACGATGTAGTCCAAGCCGGCATTATAGCCGGTCGAGATCCGTCTCTTCCCCTGGATGAGGAATGCGAGTTCGTGTTTGCCCGCAGTGAGCTCAACGGGGCCAAGAGAGACCTCGCCGGTCCAAGACACGGCCGGGGCATAACAGTCGAACGGTTCGCCGATATATGAGCCGTCAAGCGCGGCCCGGACGCTTCCATAGTCAGGCCCCTTGGTCAGACAAACCAGAAGCTCGTAGGGACCCTCCGCCGGTGCGTTGAGGTAGATAGCGAACCTGCCCCCCGGCTCCGTAGCCTGATACCGGAGTTGAGCGTTGCCGCTCCACTCCGGGCCAAAAGGTGTCATGTCCTGCCTGACCGGCGGCGGCTGCCAGGCCGATACCATTTCCGCGTCTTCGGCCTCGACCTTCGTGCCGCCGACGGCCGTGAAGAATCTCGGGTTCACTTTGGCGGCCAAACGTTCTTCACGGATGCTCGGCCGGCCGGACGGCACGCGGAACTGCTCCATATCCTTCGTCTGGCCTTTCTGAAGCGTAACCTGCCGGATCTCATTAGCGATCGTAAGGGCCCCAACCCCTGCCGGTATATCCGCACACCTCAGGGCATACTTCCCTTGAGCATCCGTCCTGGTCGAGTAGCGCTTGCCGTCTATCACCAACGTGACAAGCTGACCCTGGGCCGGTTGACCAGAGTTGTCGGAGACCTCTCCAGAAAGCGCCGGCTGGCCCGACAAGGGCTTCGCCTGGAATGCAAAAGTGCCGAAGACTCGGTCATAGTAGGCCCACACACAGTAGGCCTCCCCTTGTTCGGCGTGAAAGTCCACTGTGGTGGACACCTTGTCTCCGATCTGCACAGCCCGTGAACCGGTGTGTGTTGCGGAGTTTTTCACGTGTTTCTCTTCCGTGATGCCAAGCCCAAGGAAGCTTAACCACCCCGGGCTCTGGTCCTGCATCTTTATGGTGAAATCCGTTTTGGCGTTCATGTCCTCCTGGGTCACCGTGTGTGTGACTGTATGAATTTCCGATCCCGAGGTGGGCTCGTAGCTGTCGTCAAAGCAGAATCGGGACTCAGGGAGGACCACATCGGGGCCTCCGATGGCAAACGGATCAAGCTCGACCAGCGCGCGCAATTGCTCGGGGCTGAGCCCGGAGCCGACATTAGAGGGAGAGGCAGCCGCCGGTTTGGGAGACGCGGCAGGAGCGGTGCTGCCTGGTTTTACTTTGACGTAGGTATTTTTTTGGAAAAGGGTTTTTCCCTTCGCCACCTTGGGATAGAGTTCATCAAGAAGGTCCGACACCAGATACGGCTTCTTGGTCGAACCGGGCAACAGGAACAAGGTGATGCCCCCCTCGTTGTCGGCCAGCCACGCCACGCGGGCAACCCTGCGGGTCAGGATTCTATCGCCCAATCCCGGGCCTTGGAAAAGCCCCGTCGGATAGGTATCCGTCTTGGCACACTCTATTGTCAGGGCGTGATCCGCGGTGACGCTCGTTCCTTCCGTCGTGCTCGCACTGGCACTCCCAAGGCCTGAAGAGAACAACGCCAGCACCGCGGCGGCAACGGCGGTATAAGGATTGGGGTAGACCGCGCTCGCGGCCCCGCAGGCGGCACTGAGCGCATTGATCTTCGACTTAAAATCCAACAGGTCGGAGAAGTCAGGCGTCGCCGGAACGGTGACGCTGTTCTCCTTCCTGACCGACGTCTTGATCGTCGTTCCGACCGATTTGACGTCCGAGTACGTCGCCACGTTGTTCTTGCTCCGTCCCTGCGGCGGCTCGTAGATGATAGCGACGGGCAGCACGGGGATCGTATAAACGCCTGCACCGACGAGCAGAGGTCTCTTTATGCATATCTGGACCTGCTCTTTCTTGTATGAAATGAGTTCGACCATGACGGTAAAGACCCGAGGGTACGTCCGACCGCCGATGCTCACAAGCAAGTGCTTCCCGTCTCGGCCGGGAGGCGGAAGCGGCGGGTTGAAGATCTTCTTGCCGGGGGGATAGCCGACGGACTCCGGCTCGCCTTCCATCACCCATAAGACCTTCGCGTTGAAGTTCGGGTCGTCCGGGTAGATATCAAACGAGAGATCGACATTCACCCCATTGGCGTCAATTGTGTCTGGTCCTTTCCAGTAGACCATCAGGCTGCTCAAGTCGTTCATGTCGCTGGGGATCCCGCCAGGGTAGAAAGTGCCGGCCCACACCGTCGCCACAGGCGTCGGGACCGGGAACTTGTCCTCGATCTGCTTAAGATTTATGTATAGCTGGTTCGGATCGTTGGTCTGCCGTGCCGCGCAGAGGTGGGCGAGGAAGAGAAGCGCAAAAATGCAGAGAACTACATGTCTGCAGTGCTTGAGGTTGTTCATGCTATTTCCCTCCTCTTATCCTTGAATGCCTCTCTGGGGATCGGGAAAGGTTACATCGTCAGTTTGACCGCTTTTTCCGCAAACGGTTTCAGCCGTTCGAAGACCGCTTCAAACGAATGAGGTTCGAAATCGTTTCTTCGCTCATTCCTTCAAGAAAACAGTAAGACAAAATAGTTGTCAAGTCAATGAACTCGTTCACTCCATTAGCGACACGGCGGGCTGAGGATGAGCCTTTATCCAAGCCTGATAGTATTCAGCCGGCGTTTGATCGGCAACAATTATTTCTCCCGGAGAGGAAAAACTTGGCGTTGACTTTTTCGTTCAAGACGGTTAATGTCGGCGATTTTCACGGGAATTTTTCTATGCTGCCTCATCAAGCATTCGATAAATTTCTTCGTCGTCGATCCAGCCGCATAAGGAGAGCGGTGTCGTGTTTGACAAAAATTCACCGGAAGTGATATGTTGCTGTCATAGGATCGATAAGGAAAAATTAGCCTTCCGGGGAATTCATGAGCACCGGAGAAAACGGCCCGTATCTCGGTCTTCCGTTATTTCCCGGCGCCCGTGTTTTTAAAAAATTCATCGCAGGGGGTCACACATGAGAGAAAAAAAGAGGAGAGTAATTTTCGGGGTCTTGTTCGCCCTCGCGTTCCTCTTTCTCGTCCCAAAGGCCCGGACGTGGAACGCTCCTAACGCCCATGAAAATTGGGGTCCGATGACCATCAACGGCGTGAAAGCCCTGGTCAAGAGTCTTTCCTATTTTGCCGATCTCAGCCGAAACGAGGGGGCGCGCTACCTCAATGACGGTCATGGTTACATCCTCGAGCATTCCATCGAAATTCTCCGCAATGACGGATACACGAACTGGTCGGAAATCGCCATGGCGAGACTGCTGGATTTGGTCAGCGGGGCCGTCCACGCCGACGCCTACAGGGGCCGGGTGACCATCACCCTGCAAATGGACATCCTCTTCGGCCTAATTTCCGCGGACATCGCCGAATTTGATCTCACCTGCGCCGCCGGATGCGACCATTACTATAATTGCGAAGACGGAACAGGACTCGACCTCACCGGCTGGAGCATCGCCGCGGGGGGGGCGAATTATCTCGTCAAGATTCTCCCCGTCAACGGACTGCGGGAACTCACCGGCGGGTTGGTCGATTGGGGGATCGAAGTCTCGCCGGATATCCGGGCCCAGTATCCCTCGAACATCAGCCTCTTGAAAAAGCATTATGACAACGCCGTCAAAACCTGGAAGACGGGCTATATGCTCCATGACGGCCGCTCGTGGGAAGAAAGCGCCATGTACGAATTGGGCTGGGCCTGTCATTTGATGGCCGATTTGGCCGTCGCCCAACATCTCCATGAGTCGTTTCTCGGAGCTCACGGCGATTACGAAAATTTCGCCGACGGAAAAGGCGAAAATCCTATAGATGAAGACGACAAGAATTACCATGCCGCCTCGGCCAAAAGCGTCTATCCCTTCAGCAAGACCGCGGCCGGCCAAGGGGACGTCACTCTGTTGGCGAAGAGACTAGCCGAATTTCTATACTATAAACACCCGGAGAATTTTACCCAAGCGGAAAGCGACGACGACGCTGACCGCGAGGCGGCCTTGCAGACGGCCCTCCCTCTGGCGGAACAATACACGGCCGCCCTGATCGCTCAATTCATGACCGATGTCGAACTCCCCAAAACCACTCCTCCCCTTGAAGGTTATGTTCGCAGAGGCGGAGGGGGGACCGTCCCCGGAGCGTATGTCTTCTACGGCATCCGCCCCATCATGGTTGAACAGAATGTCGACATCACGAAACTCAATCTTATCAACGCCTGGAAGGGCTGGAGTTATGTCCGGACCGACGGCAGCGGCCGCTTCTCGATTCCCGTGAAGCCGAAAAATTGGTATTGGATCCGGCCGGCCATGCCCGGTTATTGCTTCAACGGAAGAACGGGCTACAACGCCGAATTCGGGAAAAAAGTAAGCCCTTACGAATATTATCAGGAGGCCGGCTTGACGAGCGGAAATACGATCGACTTTTTCCTGGATCCGCTGCCGGCCGTAGTCAAGGCCCTCGCGGCGCCCGACGCCGCGACGGTGACGAAAGCCTGGGACGCCTCGATTCTCCACGCCGTAAGGCCGGAGCTGATCTCCTCGCTCTCGACGCTGGACAAATCCGGGACGACCCTGTCTCCGGCCTTGGAAGAGACGATCTCCAAGAGCCTGATGAAAGCCGACTGCAATCACAGCGTTTTGGGGGCCCTAAAAAGCCAGACGGGACTTCCCGAGGAAGCGACGGTCACCCTCCGGTTTTCCGATCTTGTGGAGATCGTCCAGGCGAAGACGTTGACTTCGACCCAGGCCATCATCGATTCGATCGACGATGTTCGCAGCGAATTGAAAACCGCCCAGCTGAAATTGGCCGGCGCCGCCTTGAAAGCCGACATCTTTCCCCGGGAGCAAAAGGCCTCTGTTCTGGACCTTCTCTCCAAAAAACAATGGCAGGCCCTTAAGAAAAAACTCCCTGAAGGCCAGGTCGTCGAGACCGTCAGAGGATCCGGTCGGCTGTATACTTTCTCGGCCATGAGAGAGGGGAGCGAGGGGAGCGTTCTCTTACTGCAGAACGGACTGGTTTCTATCCCCTCCTATGGCGGGGCGGAGATCGAAGTGAGCACCGTCCCGGGCGTGGGACTTCTCGGGGCGGGTACGGTACCGATCAAACTGACCACGAATTCGGCCGGCACGACCGCTTTTAAAGTCAAATCGGGAACCCATGCCGGCAAGCTGCGGCTGCAGTTCAAGGTCCTCAAGAATCCGGCGGCCGTTCAGATTCTCCCCCAGGGAACGCTCGAGATTTTGATCCATCCCCGGCTTACGGGATTCGACCCGAAGCCGGAGAAGGACCCGGTCTTGGAGCCTATCGTCCAATTGAAGGCCGTGGTCGCATCCATCCCACATTTGGAACAAGCCTATCGGACGACCATTCAGATCAGGCCGGACGGCCTTTTTGAAAAAGCAGCCCCGCCGCTCAAGGCGGAAGCGCCGGCCGCGGTTAAAATAGATCCGGGCGTGGTTGAAAAAGAACCCGCCGAAAAGTCCGAAATGCAACCGGGTCTTCACCTGCAGATCGTGACTCGCGATGAACGGAGAGTTCTGCAGACCATTCCCGACGCCCGCATCGAGGTCTATCGAGAGACCGAAAAAATTGCCTCAGGTCAAGCCGACGCGGCGGGTCTCTACACCGTGTTTCTCGAAAAAGGCCGATATCGGCTGGATGTCGGCGCGCCGGGATTTCCGCCCCGGCCCTTCCAGGTCGAATATGATCCGGACCATCATCTTTATGTCGTCGACCAATTTCGCCTGGAGGCGCCGATCGTCAACGAAGCCCGACCCGACGTCATCCACTGGATTTTCCTGGGAGGAGAGCGGGAGGCGGAGAAGCCTGTCCGGGAACCTCTGCGGGAACCGCAGCGAGAAGTGCCTCGGAAACAGGCTGAGGGCGGGGGATCGGCCTTTCTTGAACTGCGCGTCGTCGAAGACGAAAGAGGGTATTTTCTCCCCCTCCCCGGCGCCCAAATCGAGTTGAAACAGGAAGAGCGTCTCATTCAACCCGGAGTCTCCGGAGAAGACGGCCTATTTCGGGCGGGTCCTCTGCGCCCTGGGATTTACCAGGTCTTCGTTTTCAAAGACGGATTCAACAAAGTCGGCACGGATGTCCAAATCGCCGAAGGAGAAGTCCGGCGCCAAATCGTTCTCAACCGCATTCAAGGACAGAGAGACGAGCGGATCGAACGTCCCTTGCCCAAGGAGAAGGCCGAACCTCCGTTCCCCAAGGACAAGGTCGCGCCTCCTCCGCCCAGGGAAGAACGCTTGGCGAATTTGAATCTCAGGATCATGGAGGAAGTGCCGCGGATAGGCTTAACGGCCGTGCCTGAAGCGCAAATCATCATTCTCCGAGGAAATCAAAACGTCGCCGCCGGGAAATCGGACAGCCAGGGGCGCTCGACGGTTCGCCTGAGCTTCGGCTCCTACGTGATTCAGGTCAAGCGGGAACCGTATTACGAGCCTCTTCAAATGGATGTGACGTTTTCGAAAGACAACGACACCCGGGAAATCATCTTAAAAAGAAGAAGATAATCACCTCTTCACGACCTCTCCGAGACGCCGGCTGGTCTCGGGGCCCTTCCTAATTCTTAGGAAGGGTAGAGAAGGTTAATGCCAATAAAAAAAGTTGGAAGCGTCTCGGCTTATTTTTCGCGTACGTTTTTCGGGGTCCCCCTTCTTGGAAGGGTGAAAAGGGGAATCCCCTTCCCCCATCCGGAAGCCTCGGGTCACCGGCGGCAAAAGCCCGGCGCTCCGCCGGGCTTTTTCATTCGCAGCGGAGGGCGTCGATCGGGTCGGTCCGGGCCGATTTCACGGACTGGAAGCTGACCGTGAGAAACGCGATGGCGACGGAAAGGAGCCCGCCCAGAACGAAGAACCACCATTCGATCCCGATCCGGTAAGCGAAGGTCCCGAGCCACCTGTTCATGAAATAAAACGCCAGGGGCCAAGCGACGAGGTTGGCCAGAAAAACGGCCCTGAGAAATTCGCGGGAGAGCAAGAGGACGATCCTCCGGCCGCCGGCGCCGAGGGTCTTGCGGATACCGATTTCCTTCGTCCGACGCTCGATGATGAACGAAGCCAGGCCGAACAGCCCGAGGCAAGCAACGAAGATCGCCAGCACCCCAAAGTAGGAAAAGACACTCTGGACCTTCTCCTCGTTGGGATATTTCCGGCGGAAATCGTCGTCGACGAAGAAATGGCGGTACTCGAACTGGGGCAGGAGTTCCTTGAAGGTCTTTTCCAGGAAAACGAGCGTCGAAGAAACATTGGCGGGGCTGATCCGGACGGAGACGAAAGCGAACCCCTCGGGATTGAGCTTGAGGACGGTCGGGTTGATGGCCGTCTTGAGGCTGTTGTGGTGGAAGTCCCGGATAACGCCGATGACCCGGTAACGGACATTTTCGGCGGGAGGGGAGAAATCCACCATTTCCTTTCCGACCGCGTCCTTTCCCCAGCCGAGTTCCCGGGCGGCCGTCTCGTTGAGGATCAGGCCCTCGCGGAGGTCCATGGGAAACTCCGGCGCAAAATTCCGGCCCAAGAGAAGGTCGATCTCATAGGTCTTGAGAAAATCATATCCGACGACGAATGAGGATGTCCGAAAGGTGTCGTCCTGGTTACGGCCTTCCGGAATGAAGGTGTCGTCGGGGGAGAACTGACCCGGGATGGAATTATCGAAGGAAACCGCCTTGATGTTCGGATTCTGGAGAATCCGGTTTTTGAGGGCGTCGTTCCGTCCGCCCCTGGCGGGGACGACGACCAGCATCTCCCGGTTGAAGCCGAGGTCCTTGGTTTTCAGGTACTCGATCTGCCGGACGACGACCACGATGCCGATGATCATGAAAACGGCGATCGCGAACTGGACGATGACCAGGCTTTTCCGCAGGGTCTGCCCTTGCGTTCCGGTCCCCAGCTTTCCCCTGACCGTCCTGACGGGATCGAAGGAGGACAGGACGAAAGCGGGGAAGATCCCGGCCCCGAAGCCGGTGAGGAGGACGATCAAACCGAGCCCGGCGAGCACCTGGGAGTTGAGCAGCTCGGCCGTCGTGAATTCTTTCTGGGTGAAGGAGTTGAAGGCCGGCAGAACGGTCACGACCAGAAAAACGCTCAGAAGCATTCCGATGAGAGACAGGAAGACGGACTCGCCCAGGAACTGGCAGACGAGCGTCCTCCTCTCGGCGCCGAAGACTTTCCTCAGGCCGACTTCCTTAGCCCTGAGGGTTGAGCGGGCCGTAGACAGGTTGACGAAGTTGAAACAGGCGATGAACAGAACGAAGAGCGCGACCGCTCCGAAGAGATAGACGTATTGGATGTTTCCGGGATTCCCGGGCTCGGCTTCATAGCGCGACCTCAGATGGATATCATAGAGGTTTTGGAGTTCGTACCAGCGGCCGACGCCTCGCTGGCGGAGCACTTCCCCCCACCTCGACTTCACCATCTCCCGAACCTTCCCGTCGAGCGCGGCGACATCCGCGTTCTTGTCCACGAGGATGTAGGAATAAGCGCCGAAGGCATAGAACTCGTCCAGAAAGCTGCGCTGCGGCGGAAGGTTTTGCCCTTCGGCCGGAGGAGGCACGCGGAAGGTCGCGGTCGAGACGAGCATGTTGAACCGGAAGTGGGAATTTTTAAGCACATTGCGGATGACGCCGGTGACGGTGAAATCCCTCCTTCTGCCCTGGTTGATCGTGATGACCTTCCCCAGGACATCGCTCGTCCCGAAGATTTGGGCCGCCGCGGCCTCGGTCAAAACGAACGTGTTCGGCTTCTTGAGGGCCTCGGCCGGGTCGCCGGCCAAGAACTCGTGGGAAAAGATATTGAAAAAATCTTCGTCCGCGCCATAAAAATCGGCGATGTCGATATTCTTTCCTTCATGGACGAATTGGGCCCGGCCCATTTGGAAAACTCGGGCATAAGCGAGGACTTCGGGGATGGTCTCCTTAATGGCCGGGGCCAGGGCGGCCGGAGACCGGGCGAAACGGCGAGTCGTCCCCCCGATCGTGCTGTGCGAGTTCAACCTGAAAATCCTGTCTC
>Ga0315284_10007634_pt1 | contig 15447 bp, 8 predicted proteins | sample YL17G09_16_MG_FD_203696 | JGI IMG/M metagenome (GOLD analysis project Ga0315284, IMG submission 203696) | Sediment microbial communities from Yellowstone Lake, YNP, Wyoming, USA - YL17G09_16 | ecosystem: Environmental > Aquatic > Freshwater > Lake > Sediment | place: USA: Wyoming | collected... | reverse complement strand
TACCTAGTTGCCACAGAGTTGATTCAGGTTATGAATCAACATTTCGTCAGGTGGGTTGTTCACTTTCAGAGTGATATATCAAATATAATTACAATTCCAGATCCGATCGATCTTGCAACAATGATACTTGTTTTAACAAGTATGAAGAGTCTCTGGAATTCACACGTCGTATCTGTGACATACCATAAGATTCCAGATCCAACGTCTTTGGTTATTTCTTCGAACCCGACAAACCTCAGTAGCTGTATTACAACTATCGATGAAATGATGGTTGTTACGGAATCACATAGGTTGAACTCCATTGTTCAGTCTCATCCTTCGTGGGACTTCGTTAATGTTCCTCCATCAGGCATAACACCTAATTTGCCGACCGCTTTATCAAATACAATTTTGTTAAAGTCATTTATGAATGGTCATTTTTCTGTAAATCCTGTTCATCAAGCACAAGATATGGTTGATGTTATTACTGGACCACTTCAAGATCCATTATATAACACTCGAGATTTTTCGATAAACTTGAAGTCAAAATTCAATGCGCATCTAACTCAACTTCGCGTGCATTTGAACAATGACCCTGGCGAGCTCGTTCTTCTTCCGGATCCGCCGATGTCTCCACCGGCATCGACTATGAGTATGCTTCTTGGTTCAGTCAGCATTCTCGAGGCGGTGAAGTACTCGTATAACGCACACAGGACTATGACGGTAAGTGATTCTAACTCAAACGTTCACACCATCCATGACGTCTTAAATCCAATTACCGCGCCGGATTATTCGACCGGTGACCCGTTTGATGTTGTTGCAAATTTGTGTTTTGACGAGTGGAACAAGTATTCATCTCATTTAGTGAACCCGGGATCCCACGGTAGCTCCGTACTCATTCGGTTGGACCCTCCAAATCGTGTTTTGTATGAGGGTATGAGATTTTTCATCCAGTCTGATGGTGAACAGGGTCTTACTTCTCCATTCTCTGACGATGAAAACGCCCAGCTATCAATTGTCCTTAGCTGATGGTAGGGGCCTTATTGGGCCGTACTGTAAACAACCATATAGTGGCAGAGCCCGGTACTTTCCTGGTTCGCTTATCATTTGAAGGAGACACTGAATGCCACGCGACATATATAGAAAGCCAGGGGATAGCTCTCAAACACGCCTCAATATTGAGAGGAACGCTTCAGACGTGTTTGTTGGCTTTCGTGGTGAGGTTTTTTGGATTCTTACAGATGTCCGAACGGGTGTGGAGACCTCTGGACACTTCAAGAATATTGTAACTATGGATGCGAGTATCCTTATCGCTCGTCTCATGCGCAGTGCGGCGTCACCGCACGTCTCTGAGCCAAGCTTCGGAATTTATGCCCTTGCAGTTGGTGCAGGAGATGTTGGTTGGGACCTTCAGAATCCGCCCGCACCGTCAAATACCCAAAGATCTCTATACAACGAAATTGGTAGAAAAGCTATAGCGTCGTCGTCATTTATTGACGGTGGCGGGTCAGTTTCTGGTATTCCGACGAATATCGTTGATTTCACCACCATTTTTTCCGAGTCGGAAGCTGTAGGTCCGATTGTTGAAATGGGTCTCATTGGGGGTGATATATCGACAAATATGGGCGTTCGAAGCCCTGTCCTACCTCCGAACGGGGCCTATGATCCGACTGTTAACCTCGTAGGTTTAGATACGCTGGCGAATTATTTAACATTCCCGGTAATAAATAAACCTCCGACTAGTACCCTTAGTTGGACCTGGCGTTTGTCATTTTAGAGCTTTTATACGACAATTCCAGTGTGGAACGCTGGACGATTTACTGTCATACACATGTTGAATCTGGACGTCGTTACATTGGACTTACGTCTCGTACGATGGAACGACGTTGGTCAGATCATTGTTATGCAGCAAAGAGAAATGCAAAAGGTGGGCGTTGGCATTTCCCGAATGCGATTCGAAAATATGGTCCCGAAGCGTTTTCACATGAAATAATCCGAGTATTTGATAACTTAGAAGATGCAAATATTGCTGAAGAGTCACTAATTAAACGATGGAAAACACGAGATCCTAAATTCGGATTCAATGTTTCTAAAGGTGGACTTCACATCCCACATCCGATTAAACGGAATCCATGGGATCAACCAGGTTTTCGAGAGAAGGTATTAGCTTCCATAAAAATCTGGTATGAGAATCCGTTTAATCGTGCATATAAATCATCAATTTCAAAAAAAGTTCTTTCACGTCCAGAAGTTCGTAATAAATTATCTAAGGCAACGTCAGAACAATTTTCTAGTAAAGAATCACGTATTCGAATGTCAGAAACCATTCGTGAACTTCATCGAGACCCGCATATATCGCTGAAATTTCGAAAAGGTCTTGAGACTGCAAATAAAAACAGATCTTCGCGGACTCATTGTAAAAACGGGCACGAATTTACTCATGAAAGTACCCGTATAAATGATAATGGGTGGCGATTTTGTCGGCGTTGTGCTGCCGACCGTTCTTCAGAATATGACCGAAACGCGAGAACTAAATGTTCTAAAGGTCATGACTTTTCAGACAGTAATGTATATTTATCATCTGATGGTCGTAGATTATGCATCATTTGTAAACCTACTGTTTGTTTTCGTGGCCATCAACTTAGCGACAAACCTAAAACGTTTAATGAGCGAGGATGTTATAGATGCAAACTCGAGCGCGCTAGGGTATATGACGCCACACGTCGTTTAAAGAGAAAATGTCAAAGTTTATAAATATGGTGAAATCTTTAGATAAACTGATAATTGAGCGCTTTTTCATTAAAAATAATACTGCAACCGTCCTGGTCTACAGGTACTGTGGCTAAGACGCTTATGTCAGAAAGTCTTATAGGAACACCTGCATCATGAATTGGACTGAACACACATGACAGTAAATCCTCTTGGGCCAGGTGTAAGCCGGTATACGGATAACCGGGACAAGCAACTTGCCGGAGTCATATTCCAGGCCAGAAGGCCACCGCTTGATTCAGAACTGAATCTCATATCACTCATCGAGCTCGAGTCCAGGGCTGAAGCTGTCCGGGCTGAAATGGCATCCGGTTGGATAATGAACGAATCCAATCCTCGTTCTGAATTCTTTACGGATCCAGATAACTCAAATCTCCTTCATTTCGGTCGAAATACACCGGGTGAAACCCGTAATATTTCTTGGGCTATCGTTAACGGATGGCCGATACCGGTTACAGGAACGAGAACCGGAGCTCCTCCGCTTGCGGCGAATGATACGGATACTTGGAATAAGATTCTCCTGAATCCGCCTTCTTCTTCCACTGGCGGAAACCGTGCTGAGTTTGTTTTTCTTGAAGTTTGGCTTGCCAGGATTGATGTCGACCCGGCATCTCCTGGCGTGGCTCCTGGGAAGCCGCAACGCGGTTTCTTGTACAGATTCGGAAACGTTGAAGGAGGTTTTTCTTACCTTCAAGACGACCTTATCGATCCGAATTTGAATTTCGAGACCACGAAGCGCATTCAGATTCAGTATAGAATCCGCGTTGTTGCTGATGTTGGTATATCGCAATACCCTGAAGGATTCGACCCTGCACTAGTTTTTGCTCAGGGTATGTTGGCATCACCGTCAGCAACCGCGTTTCAAAATATGAGACAAGCGCTCGGTGACCCGGGTCTTTGGAGAGCCGGAACTGGTGACTCGTCTACTTTCGGGACCGTTGATGGGTACGTGTATGCCATCCCTCTTTGTTTCACATTTCGTCGGAACAGTTCCGGGTTTTCTGATGTCGGGAATATTGCTGGAGCCTTCAATCGGAATAGTAAGGCGTTAACCAGAAACGATGCGACCACTTACACGGTTGGAATAGTTTTACCGGCTGATCTGTCCAGCACCGACACTTCGTTTACTCTAACGAGCATCGCAGGAACGCCCCTGTCTACGATGATTTCGTTTGGAGAAGCTTATTTCAAAGTTGATGACGAAATAATTCGTGTCATCAATGTCATAGCTGTATCTCCGACTCAGTTCACTATCGTGATTGAACGTGGGCATGTTCAAACAAGTGTTCGTAGTCATTTAGCCGGAACAGCTGTAACTCTATATACCATTCGTCCTGACGGCCTTTTTGCGGATCAAGTTACAGCAACCGACATCCTTGACGCTCGTCACTCCGTTGCTCAAAAGTTTGACTATGATAGTCTGTTAAAGACGAATCTAGTAGAACTTTTGAAAGGTAACCTGAGGACAGCTTGGAAACGATATGGTTCTACGAATTCTGCAGGTCCTGTCGTTCTTTACGGTGATCGAATCACTGATTCGTCAACGTTTGTTGGTGGACTCACAAGACTAGACGCTCCAGATGGTAATAGACGTGTCTACTCAGATGCGGTCACCACTCAAAGATTTAACGTTCCAGTCACCGTTCCAACGAACGCAGTTCCTTTAAATAATAATCAACAAAAATCCGTATCCCCGTACAATATAGTAGTTCAATGGACCGGCAATCCTCCATCACACGGTCCATCGCAACGTTTAAATGGACTTTATCCTGCATGGTGGAATGGTGATCAGTTAACTGTTTTAGTTCAAAATTTTCGTAATGGTTTGCCTGCAAGTGATGCGAATCAAGTTCGATTTGTAACTCCTGTTGAGGATCCGGACGCCGTCATAGCTCGTTTTGAAGGCATGACTTATGATCCGAATGGCGGATCCCCGGCGTTGTCTTCGGACCCGACAGTTTCGAATCCATATCTAGTTACTCCGATTCCGACCGGCCTTCCGATTCTAAAACACGGGCAAGGCATCAATGTTTCATTTGATGCGAATGGAAACATGGTCATTACGCTTCAAAGCGGAACCGTTGACACAGTATTCCAAGAATTTGTTGATGCGATGCAGGGGAGTACCAATTCAACGTATGCTGGAAAACTTTCGTTACATTTAGAGTTTGCTGTCGTTTACGGGGCTGGTCGTGGTCTGTCACATAAACCGGATTATGTGCACGTTTTAAACTATCGAGGATCGCCTACGAATTCTTCGAAGGTTATGCTTCGAGGAGGTCTTGCGGATAAATCCCGCATGATCCCGACGTACCTTGGTGACTCCCCGTACGTACAAACTGGTAATAACCGGAATTTGGCTAGAACCTCTGAGGTCATGATTGATCCGGGATCTAAGACCATATATGCGGCTCCATATCGAAATGTCTTACTCCCATCTTTTCTTTGTCGAGATGGAATAGTCTTGAATTGGTATGGGCCGTCTGGCGGTCCGTACACATATCAAGGCGCGATGCCGCTTCGTGATCAAAGCGGATCATCCGTAATTTATCCGATAGTGGATCCACTTGATTTATTCATGAATGGGTCTGAGACGCGTTACATTGATATTCCCCTTGAATACTTGCCGAAGCCCGGGTTGCATCACATCCCGATTCAGCCTGTTTCTAACACAGTGTTTCCTAGTGGAATCAACTTCTTACTGATGTCACTCGAGGGTCCAAATCTGACGACCTCGAATTACAATCAGGATCTTGTTGCATATCCAGCTGCTGCTGCTGGTTTTTATGTCGTCACTGCGAAAGTTGGCGAGACATATGGTCAGGCAGCTGGTCCTATCACTGTTATTGGTGATAAGTATCAGAATACTTCATTGAAGTCTGCTTCTGGTGGAGTATTCAGAGGAATTCGATTCCCGCCATTCCTTGCTCCCGCTCGCATAACGGGTATCTACGTTAGAGACCCGAATATCGGTGATCCGAATTATCTGGTTGTTGCAAATAGTCCATTTGATAATAACCGAGTGTTTACAAGCGTACCGGGTTCCGCCATAAATCTCATGAGAGATTCATACGACGGGCCGTCGATCCTTCTTGATGTTGATCAAAATGGTGATGCAGTATTTGTGCTTTCATCAGATACCATGGACTTTTCGAAAGTTCCGGGAGTAACATTTGATAACAAGGAATTCCTTGTCGAATGCACTCTCATGGGATTCGATCGCGGATTTCTACAGACGAATGGTCGCTTCTGCATCACAAAGTTGTCTGGCGGTGCCAATTCTCTATCTGTAAATGCATTTACAGACGATGCAGTTTCTGGTCATGAAGCGGATGGTATTGGTGTTATTGCTCCTGCACCGCTTTCTGCAGATGCGGCGAACAACGAGCTCACCATTTACTATAGTCGAGCACCGTATCAGGGTGATGTTTTTGGGACGCAAAGCGCATATTCGGATGACCTATATAGACTAGGTCCGCTGACACCGGGTGAAGCTACTGCCATAGCGGCAAGTCCTCTCGGACCTGTCCCGACACTAACAATGCCGAATAAAGTCGGTTTTGAGATTCTCGCGTCTACGTCTTTCATTACTTCACTCGGTACGGGACGACTCTCCGGTCCGGTTCCTCTTCCTCTCTTAAACACAGAAGAAGCTCCGAAAAACCCTCCGGATTACACCGGAAGTCCTGTTGACCTCTGGCGCAGATTCACGATTAATAGAACTGGTTTTGAAGACTGGGCAACTCCAAAGTTCCCGGTCGACCCGGCGTCTTTGGCAACAAGACCATCCACTGCTCTCAGTGCGTTGTCAGAAGTATATGACAACGACATTCATCAAGAATTTTCTGGATGCACCGTCCATCTTCCTCTCGGTATATACTTCCGGGATAAGGACTTTTGTGGAAAGACCCTGTGGCAACAACGAAGCCACAGTAATGTCGGTGCTTCATCCATCGGGACACTATCTTTCATTAATTACGAAGCTTCGCTGGTTCAAGGCGCGACCGGTGCTTCTACTTGGGAAGGTACTGAGTTCATATGCGGTAATAACTCAGGAACTTCCGGTGTTGGGACGGAATCTGTCATAAAAGTTGATGGAACTCAAAACCCGACCGATACGTTAATTTTTAAGACGACACGCGGAGGTGCCGCGTATTCTTCCACTGGTCCATGGCCCGGTGGCGTCATATCGTCTAGATTCCCGAAAGCCAGACCGAATTCCGAAGTCGGATCGGTTTTGTCGGCTAATGCTTATTTGGTTCGTTCTCAGCCAGAATCCGTCGGCATGGCTGAAGTTCACATGGGATCTGAACTTCAAATGGTTATTGTTACGCAAGCCGCTCCGGCATATTTCCGTGACTCGGAAATTGTCCACTCGGCCGCAGGAACCAATGAGGGTTTCACTGCCGTAGATAGATTCCGTATTCTCGGGCGTCCGCTTGAGAAAAATCGTGGTTACGTTGACACGTCGATTCAGCCATCAGAGAAGCCGGTTTTCGTTAATAAAATCTACGATAATCCTCTCTTCTTTGGTTCGAGCGATGTTCCTCCGTTGTCTCAAATGCAAGAGACATTAGTCGTTTCAGTGAATAATCAAACTATTTTCACACTCGGTCAAAGACCACTCGACCCGGATGCGGTTCAAGTTTTCTTAAATGGTGTGAAATTGGCATACGGAACGAATTACACGGTTGGAGGTTTTACAAATCAAACTCTAACTTATATTCCTTCGATTCCAACTGGACCGAACCCACCGTTGGTGATAACTGATGTGTTAGAAGCATGGTATCTTCTATTCTAGTCGTTCGTTCTAAAACTTCGAGAGATTGGAGCTTCTCGCAGATTTTTGTGGCCTATTTTATATGCGAAATTCTGCTTGAATTATTTATACGTCCTGAATTCATGGAACTTAGATCGCCATCTAGGAATGACTGATGACACAACCTAGAAAACATCAAGTAAAAGATCTGAAGACCAAGTCCACCGAAATGGATACGGTTGGACTCGTTAAACTTGGCGGGACTGTTGTTCAAAACCTGGACAATAATATATCATATCAATCGTATGACGACTTACTCGCTCAGTCTATAACCGGTTCTCCTGGTGGTGCTGACACTTCGGCTCCTCCGATTCTATATGGCGGATTCGGTCCGTTCATTAATATAGTTAGTGGAAATAGTTTTACAGTTGTTCTTCCGAATGTTAACTCCGGTAATCCGATAAGCATAGTTGTTCAACCGACTGACATAGTCGTTATTGGCGGAAACCCTGTTTTAACGACTTCACGAACAGCCGCTCTGATTAACAGGAATCTTGCTTTATTTAGTGTATCTACACCTGTTGCATCGAACCAAAACGGTCAACTTATTCTTACCGGTGCCGACACATCTGGTCAGGCAAATGGTGACGACGCATTCATAACGATCACTGATGTTACGATCGGTGTTTTGTTGAAGATGGGATTCACGTCAAACCCATCGATCGCAAATGGTACAACGGCTCCGAAACGCGGAATCGTAACGCAGTCTCAAGATGGTCTCGGTGGGCACATTGCTCTTCGTAAAGAAGATAACACTCCCGCTGTTACAACCAATCCGGCTCTTCTAACTTTTCCTTCAGCGACCGGAAGCGTAGCTCTTCGTTACACGGAAGAAGTTCCTCCGGGACAACCGATATATGCCAGTCTTCGTCAGTTTCCCGGTCCACATGATAACGGCGAAAGATTTGAGTTTTCTTTCTTCAAGAAAGGTCCCGTCAAGTCGAAACTCATAACGAATCAGTCTGATTTTTCATCTTTATCCGGGGCGGATACGGTATCAATAACTATTTTTGACCCGGAACGCGGAGTATACGAAGTTGTTGTCGTCACATTTACGATCCCGCCGACGACTCCACAAAATGTAGTTAGTGCTATCAATACGGAGTGGAATGCGAAGACTTTAGCAGATACGGGATATAAAGCGGGTTCCGCAGTTGTTATGCTGAATTTGGCCGGTCCGTATGCATTTGATGCATCTGACTCATTCTTCATATCTTTTCAGACAGTATCTCCTCCAATAAAAATATCTCCCAGTTCAAGTGTCGTTACGACTTCAGATTTAGTAGCTTTCATCCAGGCCGCAATTGTTGGAGCCGGTGCAGCTGCTCAAGGACAAGCTACATCAATCGTAGACCCGGTTACTAGTCAATTAAAAGTAATCATCAAGAGTTTGAATGACTCGGGTTCCGGGTCTCAGGTTGTCATTTATCCGGGAAGTAACGGTCCGAATCCCGGAAGTTACATGACGACACTTGAAAAGGTCGGTCTCGTATCAGGAACATTTAAGGGCAGTGCCATCGCTTTCCTTTATGGAAACGATGAGGTCGTGATTGAAAACCCGAGTTATATACTCGGAACTTCAGTTGCGATTTCGGGAACTGCTCCGACGATGGCTCGTTTTGGGTTCAGCTCTGCGAGTGTGTTCAATATATCTGCTTTTGGTTCTGAACCGACACCAGCTCCATATGTCAATGCGCTGATCCCAGAGGTCATGGAATTTGGTGAAGTTCCGGATGGAACCGACACTACTACACAGCAGTTTTTCAATACGGATGATATTTCTTCAGTCAATCCGATTGGTGGGATATCAAATTTTGGAACTTCACCGATAGTTGATCAAGATGGTCAAATTTTCGAGAATTTGATCCGAAAGAATTTTCCGTTTTTGTCCGTTGATCAACTTGTTCTCGGGAATCAACTTACCGGATCCCTCGACGCATTACTGAAACCACGCGTTACGACTCCTACGGATTCAAGTGGAGCACCACTTTTGATATGGGAGGCGTCACTTAACCTGAGTAGTTCTCCAGATAGGTTTCGTTTATATATAATCAATCTTGGTTCTGATAGAGTTCTTCAGCAAACTTGGAATGCCTGGTATGATGGAACTAATTTCCATAAAGATGTGGAAAGTTCCGCGGCTAGTTCCATTGTTACAGTAAAAGGATCATCGCTTCATCTTTCTCGTTCTGCCGCTCTTGCCGGACCGTGGGGTTTCGCAGGATGGGATGGTCAACAAATAATTGTAAATGGTGCGGAAGAGGGTTCATTCATTTCTGACCCGAGGGTATCGAATCTTCCGATTTTACGCCATTTTGGCGACTCAAATTCAGTTCCATATAATGGTAACTATACACTAATTTTTCAAGATCGTAATCTTGGAAATGGTGGTATGTGTCGTATTTATACATACAATAATGGTGGGTCTGTTGAATTCGCAACTACAATTAACGCGAAATGGAATCCTGCAACGGGTAAATGGGAAGGGGATGATATTGCTTCGTTTGCGTCAAAATTCTCCCTCATTGCTGGTTTCGGGAGAATTATTTTAAATCGTAAGGATATAACTTCCACCCCATGGACTGATTTAGACTGGAGTGATGTTAGTGTTGGCGTAATAGGTACAAATGATGGCACTAGTCTTCAGTATACTACACCAATCATTCGAACTAAAATTCTTACGACAGTAATGATAACAGCTTTTCCTGCTGCGAATTTTTGGATATGGAATACATCTTTTAGTGAGTACTTTTCATTACCTGGCGCTTCTGCAATCGGGGTATATGACCTTGATTTACCTGACCTAGCTGAAATACAGAAAGTTGAAGTACTAGTTTTTAGACAAGGAGTTAATGCACTTTCAATCGCATTATATGAAGATGTATATAATTTTACGACGCCCGGATTTACACATGATAATACACCCCTCACCGCGTCTTCTACAAGTGGCGGTATAGGTGGGTATGAAAAGATCACAATTACGCCTGGCAGTACAATATCTGCCGGTAGAACTAATAAATTTCATGTTGCTGTTGCGTCAGGGAATACGAGTGACAGAGTTACGGCTTGTCGTGTCACATACAAGGACTACGGATTTAGCGGCCAGTGAGTAACTGGTATTGTCCATCATGGCAGACCAACCAATTACTACAGTTCAAGAAACGAAACCAACTTTTGGAGCTTGGCTGAAAAGTTTTGCCTATAAAATAGGCAACTTCTTCATTAAATACCCGTTTGTCATAGCAGCTACCGTCCTTCTTGTTGTCGGAGCTGCTCTCGCAATGGCTTTCGGACAGAAGATTCAGATTGGTGGTCTTCTCGGGTGGCTATGGAATCGAAAAACGCATGACCCGGATGCGATCGTTACCACACCTCCTCCGGATAGGAAGGACCCGACTACGGGTCAAGTCATCCAACCGGGTCAAGCGGACTCAGTCGGATTTGTTCAAGCACCGGTTGTTGTCCAAATTAAACCGCCATCTATTCTGTCTGATCCGACAACCATAAAAGTCACCCCTCCGGGTAAACCTGATGTCGTGATCAAACTACCGACCGGTGTGAAAAACAAAGACGTCAAACAAGTTGTCATGGTTGCTCCAAATACTTTTGAAGTCGCCAATCATGATAAAGGTGTTGATGTTGGCAAAATTCTGAAGGGATTGAAATGAAACTAATTTTCATATCACTCTCTTTTCTTTTGCTCATACCGACATACTCCTTTGCGGATGATCCGGTTGGGCAAGAGGTACAGACTCCTCCGGAGTGCATACCAGCCTCCGGTGGTATATGTCTGTCAAAGGAGCAACTTGAAGAGATTAAAAAGGCACTTCAAGAGCTCGACGACATTCATGTATCTACAGCCACAATTACAACTGATGATAGTATAACCATTATTCAGGACTGGAATGGTCGAGTTTATACAGATGGTGGATCGACTAAGCCGGTCAAATTTAAGTTAAAAATCGGGAAGACTGTGGAGCGTGATGTAGCGATGGTACTTAAGACGCAGGTCTTTTATCGTCCGAAGCCTCCGGAACCTATGTTCCGACTTAGAATTCGGGCTCAAGTGGGGGTTTTGATACCTGAGATGATTCAAACTCTCAGTGGGAAAAACAACTATTTCATCGATGGTGGAATTGGTTGGGATTTTTTCCATCTTTGGATGATTAATCTTGCAGCACATACTGGTGTGAGAAGTTGCGGGCTTATTTTGGGAGTTGATTTAACTAAAAACTTTGGTGTGTTTTTCGGTCCTACTATCATATATCAGAATTTTCAGTCTACCATGATAGTAGGCTCATACTTTAGTTTTTGATTTTGAGCTTGTATGTCATTGATGGTATTTGTTCTACGTATGGCTGTATGAGCTTTAAGAATCTTTGCCCTCCTTTCACAGACATTGATATCTGCCATTTTGTTCCTCTACTTGCTTTTACAACTCTAGCATCAATTCTATATTTATTTAAGTGGATTGCTATTCTGCAGTTTTCTTCGTAACTAAAACACATTGTTGACATTGCGATACAGACTGATTGTCCCGGATTGTTCGCATATGAACTACTTCCATCATCCATGAACCAATATGCCAAGCCTTCTAGTGTAAGTGCCTGAAGCCATTCATCAGATACATACTTGTGTTCATTTTTTTGAGAAATAGAAAACACATAATCCATGAATTTTGCATTCCAAAAAGTCAAATTCCATTGAATAGACCCGGGACAATATCCGGAGGAACAAATTCCACGACTCAAATATGATCCTTGTAAAATTTTATGTTTAAATTTAATATAATCTTTTTGTTTATCCCCGTGAGTGACAGATAAATGATGCGATCTACCATTTTGACTCTCTTTCAGACATCCATCTCCAAGTAGAGTTCCTAAAATACATTGTTGTTCTGATTCTGAAAGAATTTTTGAGTTTAATCTTGCTTTTAGACTATTGGTGTCAGCAACTGTTCTTTCAATGCCTTTAATTGCTTTCTTTATCCAATATCTTTTGACGTCGACAATTTTTACAATATCGTTGATAGAATACCCTTGTTTGTAAAGGCTTTGAATTTGATCGAAATCCATAAACTTTAATTCAGATAACGAGTTTACACGATTGGATTTTTCTATACAATTTTCAGTGTATATTCCCGTATGACCACTGCGCAGACAGATCTGGTCCTTGACCAGATTCGACAAATAAGAAAAAAAGAAGACTTTAAGCCGAAACCCTCCAACTTTCTTCGTAGTTCATATACGAACGAATATGGAGAAGAGTGCGAAGTCAAGGTAAGAAATTATCAATGGCAGGGAATATTTAATTTACTCCAACTCGAGAGAACAATTCTTGGGGATGACACAGGTTTGGGAAAAACCCTAACCGCTCTCACAGCCATCGGATATGTTTGGGCTGTTGAACCGGATTATATTCCTATCGTTATAGTTACGAAGTCGGCTTTATTCCAATGGGTTGCTGAGACCGAGCGTTTCATGAAGAACATGGAAGCAATTCCAGTGTTCGGTGAACCATTCGAACGACAAGCCGTATACGACGGTTTTTTCTTGAAGCATGACCTGTCAAAAAAGCGCTTACTTTTGATCACGTATGACACGGTTATGCGTGACTTTGAGCCGTCGGTTATTCGCGATCGTTCCGTGAAAGTCCCGGCTGCCTTGAAGAAGGAAATGAAGGAAGCCCGTAATATCGCACGTGAAGAAGAATTGAAGGCGAAAGAAGAACAAATCAGATTTGATGCTCATTTCAATGAACGAATTTTTGACGTTCATGAATATCTACGTGACCAAATGCTATCGCAACCTGAGGGTCGCCCAATACCACCCGGGTGGACTTCCGAAGATACTGTTCGATTGGATGCATTTCGTAATTCTAGAAATAAACTAGCTTCTGTTACAAAAACTGTCCAAGACCTTGCTGATCGCGCAGCTCCTCCGATCCAAGTTCCTGGAATTCTTGATTATATCAAGACGCTGAAAACAACTCATCCGAACACTCGGTTCATGCTTATCATGGACGAGATGCACAAGTTAAAAAATCACAAGAGCCAGTTCCATCAAAAAGTTCAGTCTCTTTCACTTGAATGCCGTCGTGTTTATGGTATGACGGCCACCCCGGTAAAGAATAAACTGATGGAATTCTGGAGTTTATTTCGAATCATAAAACCGGATCTTTTTCCAAAAGTAACACACTTCCAAAATGAATTTTGTGTTATGAAACTTCAGTCTATTGGCGGTGGACGAAAAATACCGATTGTTGTCGGTTATAAGAATCTAGACGAATTCGTTCGTAGGACAGAGTTATACTATCTATCTCGTAAGAAATATGAAGTCGCGAAAGAACTTCCGCAGCTCTTATCACGTGAAGTTGAATGTGAGCTTTACGATCTGCAGGAAGAGCTATATGATATGGCTGAAGCTGGCTTGATGCAAGACATAGATGACCCGGATTCATCTGGAGGTCAGATGCTAGCTAGTATGACAATGATCCAGCAAGCTGTGAACTCACCTTCCCTTTTGGCAAATGAAGAGGGTGAACCATTTGAAGGTCCGTCAAGTAAAATAGACGCCTTGCTTGATCTACTTCAAGACGAAGCTGATGGTCAGAAGATAATTATATTTTCCAAATTTGAAAAAATGATTAGCCTCATAGGGAAAGCTCTCGAGGAGGTGAAATGGGAGGATGAATCCGGTCGGAAGCGCACCGGCATCAATTATGTTCGAATTACCGGAAAAGAGAATGACCCGAAGCTTCGTGAAGCTTCTAAGAACAAATTTCAAGACATGAAATCCGGTGTGAATGTCATACTTATAACCACTGCCGGTGCTGAATCTCTGAATCTTCAGTCCGCTGAGCATTTCGTTTTCATTGATCTTCCTTGGAGTTGGGGTGACTACCTTCAACTTATCGGACGTATGATTCGTATTGGGTCATCTCATATAACTGTCGTAGCCCACCATTTTCTAGCACGAAAACGAGACGGGAAGAAAACAATCGATCATAACGTCTATAAGGCTTTGCGAGAGAAGAAAAAACTCGCCGATAAGGTGGCCGGGGACGCTTTAATAGATGGTTTGAACTTTAACGACAAGGATGTCATAAAAGATGTCCTATCTATGATGAAGCAAGGGTTTGAAAAAAAGGCAGGTGACAAAGGAACACTTCTAGCCGAAGTTAATGCTAAAATCGCATCCGGAAAGACACTAAAATCCGGGAAAACTAAGGTTAAACCTAAATCCACAAAAATTGCCGTAGAAGACCATGCTGTTATTTCGGTCGATCTGGACCTTTCTGATTTATAAGTGTAAATTATAAGATGACGCAGAAGACATGTGAACGCTGCGGAGGAAACGGCGTCATTGAACGTCTAGATGGTGGAATGCCGAAAGAATGTCAGTGTGCTGTACTCCGCAGAGTTGCCGCCGCTATGCCAGCTTATGTCAGGTATGCTGATCTAATGCACGAGCATTTGAAACTTCCTGTTTTAACAGATGGGATTGGGAAGTCATACTTCATCAAAGCAACAAGAGAGGACCTTTACGCTATTGTAAAAGCTGCGATGATGATAAATTCTTCGAGGATTGTTCGGATGACTTCCGATCGAGAACTTCGTGACGTATATGTAGGTAGTACGTCTAGAAAATCTCGTGGCGACGACGCTGGAGATGTAATCAACACCCTTGAAGAAGTCATGGGTCCTCCAGCCTTGTGTATTGTACAACTAGGAGAACTGGTTTCTCGGAATAAGGCTGCCCCCGCAATTTTAGAAGAAGCGCTTTGTATCAGACTGGATCGCGATCTTCCTACATGGGTCGTTTCGTATTATGACCGTCCATTCGGTCAAGGCAGTATTTCATATTCAGATTCAGTGTGGA
>Ga0315284_10007630_pt1 | contig 15448 bp, 13 predicted proteins | sample YL17G09_16_MG_FD_203696 | JGI IMG/M metagenome (GOLD analysis project Ga0315284, IMG submission 203696) | Sediment microbial communities from Yellowstone Lake, YNP, Wyoming, USA - YL17G09_16 | ecosystem: Environmental > Aquatic > Freshwater > Lake > Sediment | place: USA: Wyoming | collected... | reverse complement strand
TTCCGGGATAGTCCGCGCAAAAAACGCCCGAAACAATCGGCGCAGGCGCGGCTCCTGATCGCGGAAATCGACGCTCAGATTGCTTTATGTTAACGCCTATGGGGACAGTCCCTGCGGCGGCGTTGGTCTTTTTCGGCCTGGCGTTAGTGGCGGGGACAGTCCCCCGGGAGGCTCATCCATCCATCCATCCACCCATCCACCCATCCATTCATCCATTCATCCACGTTAGTTTTGCCTTACTTTCTGCTATAATGTAACCAGGACGGCAACATGGCGACGAAAATGGTGAACTGCCCGCATTGCGGGGCGGAGAACAGCCAGCGGAAGCGGCAGTGTTTTGCCTGCGAGAAACCGCTGGAGGCCGCGCAGCAGTCGCGCGCCGCCGGGAAGGCGGCGAAGGCCCGTTCGCGCCTGCCGGAGGATGTGCTGGCGGCCCGGCAACCGGCCCGCGCCGCCAAACCCATCTCGCGCGCCCCCGGCATGATCGGCGTCACCGTCAAGCAGCGCGTGCAATTCTTCCGCCAACTGGAGCACCTGCTCAGGGCCGGCATCCCGATGGGGCAGGCGCTCCTTTTCCTGAAGGACAACGTCGCGGGCTACCTGCGCCCGGCGGTGAAAGACCTGGCCGATTCCGTGCACGCCGGCGGGCAATTGTGGCAGGCCATGGAGCGTTACCATACCCTGTTCGCCGAGTGGGAAGTGAATCTGGTGCGCGCGGCGGAGAAGGCCGGCAACCTGCCGGAAGCGATGGCCGGCATCGCCGAGACCCTCGAGATGGAAATGGAGATGCGCTACCAGGTCGGCGTGAAGCTGCTGCCGCTGAAGGCGACCTTCTTCGTGTTCATCCTGACCATCCTCATCGTCATCATGGTCGGGCAGGCCCAGCAGGGCAATATCGTGTCCGTGCTCGAGAAGGTGATTAATGCCTTCATACGCCTCTTTGAGATTATCACCGTCTTCATCCTGCTGCGCTTCGCCTGGGCATTTTATATCCGCTCGCGGCGCGGCGCGCGGGTGTCGCAGACGATCGTATCGCGCACGCCGATGATCGGCTCGATCATGCACCTGCAAATGCTCTACCGCTTCGTGCAGGTGCTCAGCGCGCTGTGGCGGGCCGGCGTGGCGCCGATGGAAGCGATGGAGAGCGCCGCGCGCGCCTCCAACAACTACCTGCTGATGTATCGCGTGGCGGACCAGATGAAGCGCCTGGGTGAAGGCGCCTCGCTCTCGGAGGTGCTCGCCGCCACCCGCGTCTTCCCGCAGGAGATCATTTACATGGTCAGCAGCGGAGAGACCAGCGGCGCGGTGAGCGAATCCCTCGACCGCGTGGCCCAGTACATCCGCATGGAGCTCGACGCTCAGCTCAAATCCCTCCCCGTTCGCGCGCAACTAGCCATGTACGTGATCATCGGGATTCCGGTGGCGATCTTCATCATCTGGTTCTGGACTAATTTTTACGGCTTTGCGCTGAAATAGACAAACTAAACGACGCCGCCCGCGGCTGCGTGCTGGAGATCATCCTCAAGGACACCCACACCTGCGATCACTGCCTGGAACGGTTCGACCGGTGGACCGGCATTGCACGTTCGTCCAGGTGCCGTGTCTGAAAAGCTGAATACAACGTGACGTACCGATACGACTGGGCACTGACCACTATTATCGCTGATTGTTTCAGGGGCTTGGTCAAATTATCCGACAGGGATGGTCGGCTTTCAAGCTGTCCGGCACTGTGATCCGGTTGAAAGGGGGTACAAACACGGCGGGAGAGTGCGAATGAGCGCCGGGAAATCGACGACAGCCGCTGAAACAGCACCGGAAGATATTCGAGAGACAGCGCTCGTTTTCGCCGGGGTGGGGCTGTTCAGCTACTCGCTTGACGGCATCGTGATGGCCATGGATCGCAACGCCATGCGCATCCTGGAGATCGATGACCGGTTTGCGGACCCCGGCCAGGTCGTCGGGAAGAAGCTGGCCGAGTTGTTCACCGGCGGTCTCCCGGACTGGATGCACCCGGAAGCGATCCTGCGCCGGCGGCAGGCGCATAACCTTGAATATCACTTCGTCACGCTTAAGGGCACACCGAAGTGGGCGCTGCATAATTCCTACCCCGTCACCGATTCGGCCACCAGGTCACACTATATTCAGGCTATTATCCACGACATCACGGACGTCGTGCACGCCCGGCGGGAGGAAATCGAGCAGACGAAAAGCCGCTTCCTGTCGGTGCTCACCCACGAGTTGCGCACCCCGCTGGCCAATATCATGGGATGGGCGAGGGAGGCGCTCGAAGTGCCGGGACTCGCGTCGGAGGCCCTGCCGATCATCCTGCGCAATGCCGAGAGCGAGTCGCGCATGCTGAACAACCTGCTGGAGGTATCCCGGCTTTTTCACGGCCACTTCACGCTCCAGTGCGAGAAGACCGACCTTTGGGAGGTGGCCGAGCGCGCGCTGCGGACGATGGCGAACCTGGCGGAAGCGCACAAGATCGAGCTGGTGCCGGTTCCGCCCGGGCGCAAGCTGCCTGTGCACGCGGATGTCAGGCGGCTGTATGAGGTGATCTGTAACCTGCTGGACAACGCGGCGAAGTTCACACCGAGCGGCGGGAAGGTGACGCTGGCCGCCTATCCGCAGGAACGGTTCGTGCGGCTCGATGTCAGCGATACCGGTCAGGGCATCGCGCCGGACCAGCTCCGGCAGCTCTTCCGTCCCTTCCCGGAACCGAATATCCGCGACGTCACCAGCGGCCTCCACCTGGGCCTCGCGCTGGTGAAAAGCGTGGTGGAGCTGCACGGCGGCAACGTGGCGGTGGAAAGCCCCGGCGAAGGGCTGGGAAGCACGTTCTCGGTCATCTTGCCGAGTGGCTAGCCCGGATTATTCATGAAGCGTCTGTAGCCGCATCCCTTTACGGGTGCGCGGGCGGTTCATGAATAATCCGGGCTAGCGAAGCTCCGCCTCACACCGCCTCCGTCTCCAGGTTCAGCCAGCGCATCTCCTCCGGCGTGAGCGTGATGTCCAGCGCGGGCATGAGGGTGCGGACTTCGGTGGGGGTTTGCGGGCCGACCAGCGCGAAGATGGGGAAGGGCTGGCTCAGCACGTAGGCGAGCGCGATGTTGAGCGGGGACACGCCATTCTTTTGCGCCAGCTCCTTCGCGCGCGCCAGGCGGCGGTAGTTGTCGTCGCTGGTCCAGCAGCGCGCCATCCACATCCCCGGCCACTCCGGCGTCTCGCCCAGCGCGAAGAACCCCTGCGCCTGACTCGACCAGGACAGCAGCGGCAGGCGCGTCTTCATGAACCACTCACGCGATGCCGGATCGGAGGAGGCGATGCAGTCCGTCCATGGCGCCTCGATCATCCGCGCCAGGCTGAAGTTGTTGCTCACCGCGGAGATGCCGCGCAGGCCCTTCACCTTCGCGTAGGCGTTGGCTTCCTCCACGCGCGCCAGCGTCCAGTTGGACACCGCGAAGGCGCGGATGCGTCCGGCGCGCATGTGCTCGTTCACCACGTCGATGAACTCGCCGGCGGGGATCTCCGGGTTGTCGCGGTGCATGGCGTAGATATCCACGTAATCGGTCTGCATGCGCTCCAGCGTCTCGAAGAACTGGCGGGTCAGGCTGACCGGGTCGCAGAATGGCGTGTGCGCGCCCTTGGCCAGCACCACCACCTGCTCGCGGATGCCGCGGTTCTTCATCCACTGGCCGAGCAACCGGTCCGCGTTGCCGCCGCCATAGACGTAAGCCGTGTCGAAGGCATTACCGCCGTATTCGAAGAACGAGTCGTACAGCACGCAGGCATGGGCGATGTTCTCCGCCCACATCGCGCCTGCCGTCAGCCGCGAGACCGGTTTTGTCACGCCGTCGATCTGTCCGTATGGCATCTTCGCCTCCGGGCGCACGGTCAGCGGTTTCCGGTCCACCGGCAGCGTCCACGCTTCGGATTGCTCCGACTCGAAGACCATGCCGATCTCCCGTCGCCATCCGTCCAGCGCGCGCATGTTGCCCAGCGTGTCCTCCCAACTCATCGCCGGCGAAGGGGCCTGGCGGCGGGCGATATTCTCGGCTACCGTGTCCGCCTCGATGGCATACAGCTCGCGGTCCGTCTGGATGACGATCTCTTCCGGCTTTTCTTCGCCGTTGCGGTGCACGAAGATGGAAGCCGTGCCGCCGTTGCGCGCGGGGAACCAGGGCGCGGGCACGAAGATGCTCCCCTCGGCGCCGAAGATGCGCACGGCGTTGTCGCCCTGGTTGGCCATCACCGCGCAGGCGAGTTGGGCCACGATGTCGCCCGGGAACTTCACCGCGGCGATGGTCCACTCGTCGGCCTTACTGATCTCGCCGATGTGCCCGACGGCTTTGATCTCCAACGGTTCGGCAAAGTCCTTCCCCTGATCAGCACCGGCCACCAGGCGGGCCATGGACATGCAGTAGCACCCCAGGTCCATGATGCCGCCGCCGCCCTTCGCGTTCTTCAGGTGGCGGGCCTCCGGGTCGAAGTTGCCTTGAAAGCTGAAGGTGGCCTGGATCGTGCGCACGTCGCCGATGGCCTTCGCCTTCAGCAGCTCGGTCAGCTTCCGCGTCTGCGGGTGGCAGCGGTACATTAAGGCTTCCATGAGGAACACGTCGTTGCGCCGCGCCGCCTCGATCACCGCCAGCGCCTCCGGGTAGTTGATGGTGAGCGGCTTCTCGCAGAGGATGTGCTTGCCCGCGTCCGCCGCCTTGACCGCCCACTCCGCGTGCCAGGGGTGCAGTGAGGCGATGTAGACCGCCCGCACTTCGGGATCGGCCAGCAGCGCCTCGTAGCTGCCGCAGCGTTCCGGCACGTTGAATTCGTCGCCGAAGCGGTCGGCGGATTCCCGCGCGCGGCTGCCCACTGCTCTCAATTCGCCGGTCGCCGACGCCGCCAGCGCCCGCGCGAAGACGCCGGCGATGCGGCCGGTACCGAGAATGCCCCAGCGCAATTTGTCACTCATGGTCGATGTCCTTCAGGAAAGGGGTTGCTGTCGGACATGATGGTAACACGTTGGGAAGGAGAGCGCAACGGGAACAGGCACGGATTTCTTCCTCTTTCCCGGAACTCAAATGTCCCCAGATGTCCGCAGATGTCCTGTTTTTAGGTGATAAATATTACTAATAGAATAGATATTATAATATAGTTAGAGCACATTATTACTTCAGCGGCGGGGACATTCCCTACCTCGCTATTACCGCTTTTCAAATGGCACCCCCATCACTGGTTCTTAGTAGGCTGGGACAGTTCACCTACGGTTCCAGCACTCACCTGGAAAACGTTTACTTCTCGAAAGGAACAGGGAAGATGCCTATTGAACTGGAATATTCAGCGATAGGAGAGGGATATCGCCATGAAACTTCGCCAGCAAACACCGCATTGCGCGGACTTCGACGTCTTCCCGGACGGTGAAGATGCTCCGTTGTTTCGCGTGCTACTGCCGGAGCTCATCACCGCCGACGGGTTGGGCCAGCAGGACTGCCCGCTCTTTCACACCATTCCCGGAAGGTGGGAGGTGCAAAGCGATGGCGTGGAGGGCACTTTCGTGACCCCACACTCGCTGGCGGTGTCCGTTTCCGTTCGTTTTCAACTGTCGGAGATCGCGGTGGCGCTTACAGTCCGCAACGAGACCCCGCAGACGCTAACCAGCGTCGAAGGCAACATCTGCGTTTCGCCGAATCACCTGCCCGGCGCGCCGGGGTGGTATAACCCGCGATTCATTCCGGAGATGGCGCCGGATCGCGATGCGCAAGGGCGGCGCTGGTACGCGGAGCTGTCACCGGGCCGGCTGCAGGCGCTGACCGGGGCGGGGTGGGTGGAGATGCACGCGCATCCGGATAATCCCGATCCCGACACCATGCCGCACTACAGCTTCGCGCCCAGCCCGCGCGCGGATACCGTGGCCTGCGCAGCGCCGTCACTGGATGGGACGAGCTTTCTGTTCCAGGCCTGGTCATGCCCCTGCCGGTTCATTGCCCCCTTCCCGGGCAACGCCTGCATGCACCTGCTACCGAAGATGGCCGATGCGCTCCCGCCGGGGGCAAAGGCAACCATACATGGGTTGGTCGGTATTCACGACGGTGATCGAGGCGCATTGGAAGCGCATATCCGGCAATTTCGCGGCCATGTCTCCTGACAGATCGTCCGCTCTCCGGTCAGAAATCGGAAGAGAATATGGCATCACATCATCAATCGCTGAGGGAGGAATGCAATGGTAAACTCCGTGAAGATTATGCCCTGCCTGGACATGCAGAACGGGCGGGTGGTGAAGGGCGTGCATTTCGTGGATATCCGCGACGCCGGCGATCCGGTGGCGTGCGCGCAGGCCTATTGCGCGGCGGGCGCCGATGAGCTGGCGATGCTGGACATCACCGCCACCGTGGAGGGACGGGCGACCATGCTCGACGTCGTGCAGCGCGTCGCGCGGGCGGCGACCGTGCCGTTCACCGTGGGCGGGGGCATCTCCGATGTGGCGATTGCCGCCGCGGTGATCGAGGCGGGGGCCGACAAGGTCTCCACCAGCAGCGCCGCCTTTCGCCGTCCCGAGGTAATCGCGGAGATGGCGCGCGAGTTGGGCGCGGAGCGGGTGACGGTGGCGATCGATGTGGACGTGAACGCCGCGCTACCCTCCGGCTACGAGGTTTACATCGACGGCGGGCGCACCGCCACCGGCGCGGACGCCATCGAGTGGGCGAAACAGGTGAACGGCTACGGCGTCGGCTGCATCCTGCCCACCAGCAAGGCGACGGACGGCGCCCGCACCGGGTTCGACCTGCCGTTGATCAGCAAAATCGCCGCGGTGTCGTCGGTGCCGGTGGTCGCCTCGGGCGGCGCGGGCACCATGGAGCACTTTTACGAGGCCGCACAGGCCGGCGCCGGCGTGCTGCTGGCGGCGTCCGTCTTCCATTTCGGCATCGTCAGCATCCCGGGGCTGAAGCAATACCTGCGCAAGCGCGGCGTGCCGGTCGAGGCGGCGCAATTTACGATGTAAGTGTGATGGATGAATGGATGATTGGATGATTGGATGAGCCGACGGCTTGTTCGTCTTCCATTCCTCCACCCATCCACCCATCCACTCATCCATTCATCCAGCGTGTGGAAGGATTACACTCAACGCAATCGGTTTGCAAAGGAGGAACTATGGCGAATGGAGCGCCGGAACAATGTCGCCCGCAAAACATGCACGTTCCGCATGAAGCGATCGTGCTGCTGACCCACGAGCAGGCCATGCACTTTCGCGTCTGTCCCGTGGCGATCTCCCCGCCGAACGTTGACGGCATGCGCACGCTGACGCTGGCGTGCGCCGACGCGCGCCACCCGCAGCTCGCGCGCGAATTGCAGCGCGTGCTGGGATGCGGCGTGTCATTGGTGCCGGCGGCAATCGAGGACGTGTTGAAGGGGATCGAGGTGCACTACAGCCGCGATTACGTGGATGCGCCCACCGGCGACATTCGCGCCATCATCCGCGAGATGGGCGTCCCCTCGCTTCTCGACGACGGCCTGGAAAAAGCCCGCGCCGGCATCACCAGCCTCGATGAAGTCATGCGGGCGGTGTATGTGGATACGCTCTAACTATCGATCCATCCGACACGTCCGACCCGTCCGACAACGAAGAGGACCCCCTGAGGCCTAAGCGAAAGATAATAACATATCTTACCCGGCAGGGACCGGATTTTTTCGGAGGTTGACATGGTTGAGCAGGCCAGCCCGCGGATTTTCGATACGGATCGGCGCATCCGGCTGGGGATCTGGGGGTTGGGGCGGGGCATGAGTTTTTTTCACACCTGCCAGGCCTTGAATTTACCGTGCTCTTCGCCCTGAGCACCAATCGCGGCCACGCCTGGGGCGTCACCGCGAAGGCGGTAGTAGAGGGATAATCGGGAGGTGCATGATGACCAATCGTGAACGCGTCTTAGCATCGCTGCAGCACCGGCAGCCGGACAGAACGCCTTTTCAGATCGATTTCACGCAGAAAGCGCATGCGCGCATGGTGGAGTATACCGGCGATCCGGACTTCGCCGCGCGGATCGACAACTGCCTGCTGCGCATGGACACCGGCCTGCCAGACGGCTGGCGCGAGGTGGCGCCGGACATCTGGGAGGACGAGTTCGGCGTGCAGTGGAACCGCACCATCGACAAGGACATCGGCAACGTCTGCAACTGCATGGTGACGCCGGACAATCTGGCCGAGTATGAGATGCCGGACCCGCATGACCCCGCCCGCTATGCGAGCTACGAGAAGAGCATCGCCGAGCACCCGGAGTTCTTTTCGCTGGCGGACCTTGGCTTCAGCCTGTTCGAGCGCGCGTGGACACTTTGCGGATTCGAGACGCTGCTGATGGCCATGGTTGACGATTCGGACTTCGCACACGGCCTGCTGGACAGAATTCTCGAATACAACCTGGCAATCATCGACCATGCATGCGCGAATCCCATCGACGGCATGGGATTCGGCGACGATTGGGGACAGCAGCGCGGGCTGATCATGAGTCCGGAAACCTGGCGCGAATTCATCAAACCACGGATTCGCGAAATGTACGGGCGGGTGAAGTCGCACGGCAAGTATGTGTTTATCCACTCCTGCGGCAAGGTGGACGAGGTGTTTCCCGACCTGATCGAGTGTGGTCTCGACGTGTTCAACCCGTTTCAGCCGGAGGTGATGGACGTCTTCGCCGTGAAGAAGCAGTACGGCGACCGCCTAAGTTTTTACGGCGGCATCAGTACGCAGCGCCTGCTGCCCTTCGGCACCCCCGACCAGGTGCGCGAGGAAGTCCGGCATCTGCTGAAGGAGATCGGCCGCAGCGGCGGCTACATCGCCGCCCCCGCGCACTCCATCCCCGGCGACGCGAAACCGGAAAACATTGCGGCGATGCTGGAGGTGCTGCAGGAACAATAATGGTAATGCTGCGCATAATTCGGCTCCGGTAAATTCATGCTCATGCTCTAAAAGCCTCCCTTATTACCATGCCGTCCGGGTGATTGGCAATCGCGCCGACGGTACCATGCGTCCGGTTCGGTGGTTGAGTAGGCAAGAGAGCCTTCCACCTCTTTCCGCCGATCTTGTGCCGTATCGAAACCACCGCGGTGATAGGAAAGCCTTTTGGAAACGGGCTCTATACGTGAGGTGGTTTAACGAACGGAGTACCGTTTCGATACGGCGCGAGGGCAATGGAAAGAGGTGGAAGGCTTACCTGCCTACTCAACCACCGGACCTGCGCGATGATTCACATTGAGAGCTTGCCCACTCCCCGACCGCATCACGCCACCTCGCCCAATGGTTGACATGTTATTGCCGGTTATATGATATACTTAGTGTAGAGGTGATGACGCCCCACCTATGCGGTGGGTATTTAAATATATGGACGATAGTCTCGAAACTTTTTTATTATTGCTGCTCACCGTGCTGCTTGTGTCCCTCAACGGATTATTCGCGGCGCTCGTGTTTGCCCTGTTGCGTGCGCGCGGCGCGCGGATGAAAGAGCTGGCGGAGAGCGGCAGTCGATCCGCGAAACTGGCCTCCGCTGCCCTCAAGCATCTCGACGTATCCCTCGCGACGGCCCAGATCGGCCTAATCCTGACCAGCTTAATACTGGGGTGGGTGAGCGGACCGTATTTTGCCGGACACCTGGCAACCGCGTTCCGCGCCTTCGGTCTCGCCGATCACGCCGCCTGGTGGTCGTCACTCGCCGTCGCCTTCGTGCTGCTGGCCGGTGTGACGCTCAATTTCGGCGCATTCATACCGCGCATCATCGCGTTGCGCAACGCGGATGGCACGCTGCTCAGCCTGGCGCGACCGCTGACGCTCTTCACCTGGCTGCTGCGGCCATTCTCCGCCATGCTGGGCGGCGCGGCGTCCGCCATTGCCGGCGCCCGCGGGGGGCGCCAGGGGGCGGTGGATTCCGAAGAGGAGTTGCGCCTGATTATCTCATCCGGCGGCGCGGAGAACGGCGGCACGCTGCGCGAAACACAGGCGGAGCTGCTGGACAACGTGATCGACTTCGGGCGCCGGCTGGCGCGCCAGGTGATGACCCACCGCACCGAAATCCTCGCCCTCGACGCCGAGGAGACGCTGGCGGAAAACGTGCGGCTAGCCCAGGAGGGTGGGCGCACCCGCTACCCGCTGATCCGGGGCGACATCGACACGGTGATCGGCTTCGTGCACACGAAGGACCTGTTCGCGCTGTATCAACGCGATCCCAACGGCGACATTCACACCGTGGCCCGCGAAATCCTGCTGGTGCCCGACACCATCCGCGGCGACCAGGTGCTGCGCCAGATGCAGCGCAAGCGCCAGCACATGGCCATGCTGGTCGATGAATACGGCGGCACCGCCGGCCTGGTCACCATCACCGACCTGCTGGAAGAGCTGGTCGGCGAATGGCCGGATGAGTTCGAGCCGCAGGAAGAGGAATGGCTCGTTCAACTCGACGACAGCATCTGGCGAGTGGATGGGCGCTTGCCGCTGAGCGACCTGGAGGAAGCTGCCGGGCGCGAATTAGCCTGTGAGGAATCCTGCGACACCGTGGGCGGCTACGCGTACTGGCTCTTCGGCCGCATTCCCACGGTGGGCGATTCAGCGGAGTCGGACGGCATTGCCCTGCGGGTGACGGAGATGGACGGGCGCCGCGTCAGCCATGTCGAAGTCACCTTCTTCGCAATGGCGGAGGAAGGATCGGACGACCGGGGATTATAACGGATTCACCGGGGTTCCGTTGATGCGCACTTCGTAATGGAGGTGCGGCCCGGTGGACATGCCGGTGGAGCCGACGAAGCCGATGATATCGCCCTTCGACACCGTCTGCCCCGCACGCGTGTTGTAGCGGGACATGTGCCCGTAGAGGGTGGCTTTCCCCCCGCCGTGGTCGATGATGATGCAGTTGCCGTAGCCGCCGCGCCAGCTCGCGCAGATCACCTGGCCGCCGCCCGCCGCGTGAATCGGTGTGCCGGTCGGCGCGCCGATATCTATCCCGGTATGCAGGCGCCGGTAGTGAAGAATCGGATGATAACGATAACCGAAGGGGGAGGAGATTCGGCCCGCCACGGGCAGCCCGCCCACCGCGTAGCGCGGGCCGTTGTAGCGATGGCGACCGCTGCTGGTCTGCTGCATGGCGCGCAGCATGGCGGTCACCGCGGCGGAGTCCCGCTCCAGCGCCGCCAGCTCGGCCTCCAGCGCGTCCATCTGCGCGCGCTGCTGCCGCAACCTGGAGGCGACCGATGATTGGACCTTTTCATTATGCTGAACGGTGATCTCCGCGCGCGTTTCCAGCGTGGCCACTTCGCGCTTCTTCTGATCGACCTGATCCCGGTACCGGTCAAGCCGCTTCTTCCGCTCCTTCAACTGGCTGAGGACATCCCGGTCCTGCTCCATCATGTAGCTCGCCAGCTCCGTACGCTGGAGCATGGCGCCGAAATCTTCCGACGACAGCATCAACTCCAGGTAACCCGGCTCGCCGCGCTGGTAGAGGGCCACCAGGCGGCCGCTCGCTTCCCTCCGCGTGTTCGCGAATTCGCGCTGCGCCTTCTGGTACGCTATGGTGGCGTTTTTCAGCTCGATCTTTTTCCGCGTCAGCAGATTTTGATAGTAGAGCATCGAGCTGCGCGAGGTGCGGGTATTGATTGCGGCGACGTGCAACCTGGCCTTCGTCTGCTTCGCTTGTTCGCGTTTTATATGCAAGACTTTACGATATTGTCGGATTTTCACGCGAGTGGCGTTCAGGCGGCTCGTGAGGTGCACGGCGCGTTTGTTCGTGCGGACGGGTGCGGCGATCAGCAGAGTCTGGCAGAGCAGGCACAAGGAGAAGACGGTGACTATGACTTGGCGTATGCAAGCCTGTTTGGGCGGGCGCATTGGCTATTCGTCCTCCATTAGGCCGGTCATCGGGGTGTGGCCTCATTTAGGCTGCGATTCACTGCGCCGGCGCTGAAAGCGCCCGGCGACACTTAGCAATATACCACATTTCCGGTGAAAAGTTCAAGAACCGGTTAAGAAAAAAGTAAGCGTTCACGGGGTCCTTCCCCCTCACCTCCACAGGCTCTCCTGCCTACTCAACCACCGAAGCGGGCGTTATTAAGCTTCTTATGCGCAATAACTTAAGGGGCTGTGTATAAAATCGTTTTAGAGCAAGAGCAAGAGTTAAAGCATGAAATGGCCATCCGCCCGTTGCGTCCCTGCAGAGGGACGCCCGGCCGCATGGCCCTCGGACGGCCAGGATGGACGGCCCTCGGACGGCCAGGATGGACGGCCCTCGGACGGCCAGGATGGACGGCCCTCGGACGGCCAGGATGGACGGCCCTCGGACGGTCAGGATGGACGGCCCTCGGACGGCCAGGATGGACGGCCCTCGGACGGCCAGGATGGACGGCCCTCGGACGGCCAGGATGGACGGCCCTCGGACGGTCAGGATGGACGGCCCTCGGACGGCCAGGATGGAGCCCCGCAGCCCCGATTTCAATCGGCGCGCAACAGGACCGCTTGCCATAACATGACGCATATGGGGGCAGGGGGTGAGGGGGAAATGCGGGCGGACGCTCAGCGGGGGAGTTTCAGGAACAGCATGAGCAGCAGGTAACAGACCGGGGCGGCGAGGAACAGGCTGTCGAAGCGATCGAGGAATCCGCCGTGGCCGGGGATGATGTTCCCCGAATCCTTCACTCCGCCCCAGCGCTTGAAGGCCGATTCGAGCAGGTCGCCGACCTGACCGAGGATGCCGGCGGACACGCCCAGCCAGAGCAGGGCGGTCCACGGCAGTTGCGCCCCCAGGTTCCACCAGGCGGGGCCGTCGGAGGCGCCGGCGCCGGCGGGCATCGCCTTGAAGACGAACGCCAGCACGATGGTCGCTAGCAGTCCGCACACCGAGCCGGCCACGGTCTTTTTCGGGCTGATCTTCGGCGCCAGCGGGCAGCCGCCGATCAGTTTTCCGCCGAAATAGGCGGCGGTGTCCAGCCCGAAGACCAGCACGAAGATGAATCCGACGGCGATTTCATGCAGCGGGGTATGCGCCAGCAACAGCAGGCAGGACAGCGTGCCGCCCAGGTACAGGCCGCCGGCCAGGACGATCAGGTTTTCCACGATCCCCGCGCCTTTGCGATGCTCGACGTCGGCGTAGATGTTGAGGCCCAGCAGCATCACCGCGGCCACGGCGCCGACCGAGTCGATGAACATCCCCGGGCTGGTTCTCCCCCCCCCGCTGACCAGGCTGACGGCATGCACGATGAAGGGGATGATGACCGCCGCATACAGGCCGTTGATCGCGGTCGTCTCGGGAAAACGCCGGCGCACCACCTTGCTCGCTTCCAGGCCGGAGGCGCCCGCGATAAGCAGCACGATGGCGAGCACCGGCAGATCGTCCGGACTCCCCGCTCTCCGCAGGAACCAGTTCAGCCACAGGAGCAGAAACAGCATGGGCAGCCCGAGGGCGGCCGCCGCCAAGCGTTGACGAAGCATCAGGGTGTCACCCTCCCGAATTTCCGTTGGCGATGCTGGTATTCCACCACAGCCTCCAGCAAGTGCGCGGCACGGAACTCCGGCCATAACAGCGGCGTGAACCAGAGCTCCGTGTAGGCGATCTGCCAGAGCAGGTAATTGCTCACCCGCATCTCACCGCCGGTGCGGATGAGCAGATCGGGCGCCGGCACATCCGGCAGGTACAGCGCGCGGGCCAGGTCGGCTTCCTCCAGGGCGGCCGGGTCGAGCGCGCCGGCCGCGGCTTCCGCGGCCAGCCGCCGGGCGGCGTCCACCAGCTCGGTGCGCCCGCTGTAGTTGATCGCGAAGATGATCTGCAGTCCGGTATTTTCCGCGGTCAGCGATGCCGTCTCATCCAGCGCCAACTGCAATGAGGAGGGCAGATCCTCCCGGCGCCCCAGGTGGCGGATACGCGAGTTCTCACGATGCAGCATCTCGGCTTCCGTGCGCAATTGCCCCTCGATCAGCTCCATCAGCGCCCGCACCTCGGTGTCCGGGCGCGACCAGTTCTCCGTAGAGAATGAATACAGCGTCAGATACCCGACGCTCAGACCGCCGCACGCGTTGATCACCGCGCGCACGCTTTCCACCCCGGCACGGTGCCCGATCACGCGCGGCAAGCCCTGCCGGGTCGCCCAGCGACCGTTGCCGTCCATGATGATGGCGATATGCCGGGGGATGCGCGCCGGGTCGAGACGCTCGACTATGGCTCGTTCCTCTGCTGTAAATTTCGTCAGGGTGATGTTGGCCATCTGGCACTACACGCTTGTAGCGATGAGCTATCGGTTTTCACTATACCAGACTCTGCCCTTCTCGGCTAGCGTTTTGTGTAATTCTCATGATGTATGCGGTCTCATTGTTCAGGAAGGTCGGACGGGTCGAACCGGTTGCTTGCATTCGCCGCGGATGCCTGTTATAATCTCTCGCTGTGTCCGGGATATGCCGCCGGACAGCATCAGCGAGAGGAGCGAATCCGATGGCCAGTCGGTGTGAAGTCTGCAACAAGGGAACGCAAACCGGATACAGCGTGAGCCACTCCCACCACCGCACCAAGAAGACGTGGAAGCCGAATATTCAGAAGGTGCGCGTGCGCAATGACAAGGGTACGCCGCATCAGTTGAATGTCTGCACCTCGTGCATAAAGGCAAACAAGGTGATCCGCGCCTATTGAGTCGGGTCATCGCCTTGCGCAATTTCCTCCCGCCGAGCCGCGTCCGGTTCGGCGGTTTGCGTTTGGTTCCGCCGTCGGAGTAATGCGACAAGCCGGCCGGTGATGAGCGACAATTCTTCCACCCGCAGCGCCCATAAGGCGAAGATGAGGACGAATGAACCGGCGAGGATGCTGGCGCCGACCTGTTTTGCGATCTGCCGAGTATTCTTTTTGAGTTTCCCCATCTTCTTCGGGTCTTTAAAACCCTGCAGGGGGGGGGCTTTCCACTGCAAGCGATAGGTCGGGCGCACGCTCTGGGTGATCAGCGTTTTCGAATCCGTCAAGGTGGATACCAAAGCCCGTTGATTGGCGACGGTATACATGGCGATGCCCATCAACACCGATGCCACCACAATCTTCGACGTTGTGATGAGAATCGCACGGCCGCCTACCCCGCCGATGCGGCGACGCAGGATATCGAAGAGCAGCAGCGTGCTTACCGTGGTCGTCAGACTGGTTGAGAGTGCAATGCCGGCATACTTGATGTCGGTGTATTTGATGAGCGCCCAACCCAGCAGCACATTGCCGCCGACCATCAACACCTGCAGAATGACCGGCGTCACCGTATCCTGCAGGGCATAAAAACTTCGATTGACCACCTGCAGCGTGCCCAGCGCCAGCAGACCCCAGATGAAGAACATCAGCGAAAAGGCCGCGGCATTGATGTCTTCTATGCCGTATTTCCCGCCGCCCCACAGGAGACAGGTTAAAGGGTGGGCGAGGACGAAAATGCCGACCGCGGAGGGGATGGAGAGCATCAGGATTGCCCGGAT
>Ga0315284_10007629_pt1 | contig 15448 bp, 14 predicted proteins | sample YL17G09_16_MG_FD_203696 | JGI IMG/M metagenome (GOLD analysis project Ga0315284, IMG submission 203696) | Sediment microbial communities from Yellowstone Lake, YNP, Wyoming, USA - YL17G09_16 | ecosystem: Environmental > Aquatic > Freshwater > Lake > Sediment | place: USA: Wyoming | collected... | reverse complement strand
TCGATGAAATCCTCTATCTCGCCGTCTAACACCGCATCGACCTTTCCCGTTTGAAAATCGGTGCGATGGTCCTTCACTAATTGATATGGCTGAAGCACGTAGCTGCGAATCTGGTTGCCCCAGGCGATTTCGCCCTTTGCGCCGTATTGTTTTGCAATCTCAGCGTCGCGTTTTTGCTGTTCGAGCATATATAGCCGGGCCTTGAGCACCTTCATCGCCGATGCACGGTTTTTGTGCTGGCTGCGCTCGTTTTGACACTGCACGACAATCCCAGTTGGTTTGTGCAGAATTCGCACCGCGGAGCTTGTTTTGTTGACGTGCTGGCCGCCCGCGCCGCCTGCGCGGTAAAAATCAATCTTCAGGTCTTCCTCTTTTATCTCAATATCGATGTCTTCCTCAAACTCGGGGAGGCAGTCAACCGCGGCAAAGCTGGTATGACGCCGCTTGTTGGCGTCAAACGGGCTTATCCGGACGAGCCGATGAACGCCGACCTCGCATGATAGTTTCCCGTATGCAAATGGGCCGCTGACACGAAGGGTTATCGACCGTATGCCCGCCTCCTCACCCGGCGTAATATCAAGCTCGCCGTACTGGTACTTATTCCGCTCGAAATATCGCGCGTACATCCTGAGAAGCATACTCACCCAGTCGCAGCTTTCGGTCCCGCCTGCCCCAGCGTGAATGCTGAAAAAGCAGTTCTTTGTATCGTTCGGCCCGCTAAGCAGGCCCGTCAATTCTATCTTCTCGCAGCGTTTGACAAGCGACGCCAGGTCATTCTCCAGTTGACCAAGCTCGTCAGGGTCGGTTTCAGCCGCCAGCTCAAAAAATTCAGCCAAATCCTGAACCTCTCGGCTAAGCTCCTCGACCGGCTCAACCGTTGCCTTCAACACGCTTAGCCGGGAAACCACCCCCTGCGCCGCCTCCTGGTTGTCCCAAAAGCCGGCCGTGCTCATCTTTTCCTGAAGCTGCACAAACTCGGCTTTTTTGCCCGCCAAGTCAAAGCCAGTCCCGGACGGCTTCAACCCGGGCCTTCAACTCTGCTATCCCGCTTTTTAACTGCGCAACTTCCATAATCTGCTCACCTAATCTGTCGAAAAGCTGTTTATAACACGTTGGCCGGCAGTATGCAATGAACTTTACCATTTTGCTTAAACCGTCGGATGGTGTATTATTGCCTGACCGGATAAGGCATCTGGCTTGTTGTTGCATATAATTTAATTATGAAAGGGTTATATATGGACGAAGCAAAATCTGGTTCTTTCCTTAGGACATTAAGATTCCTTTTCATTCCCTGTGCGACGGTTTTCATATCCAGTTTCTGCATTATGGTTCTGGAGCTTGTGGCTGGCCGAATAATCGCCCGCTTCCTCGGCTCCTCGCTTTATACCTGGACGAGCGTCATCGGCGTCGTCCTGGCGGGCATTACCATCGGCAACTACGTCGGCGGCCAGCTGGCCGACCGTTTCAAGCCGGTTAGGATTCTCGCCATACTTTTTGCCGCCTGCGCCGTCGCCTGCCTTGTTACCATCGTTGCAAATAACCTTATTGGCAACTTCACCTGGCTGTGGCAGTTCAACTGGCCGACCAGAATCCTGCTGCACGTTACGGCGGTATTCCTCCTGCCGTCAACCCTTCTTGGCACAATCAGTCCGGTGGTGGCAAAAATGGCCCTCGAAAAGGGTTTGCCTACGGGCAGGACCGTCGGCGACATATATGCCTGGGGTGCCGCCGGCAGCATTGCGGGCACTTTCGCCGCCGGCTATTACCTCATCGCTCTGATGGGAACCATCTCAATCATCTGGGCCGTCGCGGCAGTGATGATAGCAATGGCCCTTCTGTATGGTGCGGGCCGGTGGACCGTCCGCGCAGCGGCGGTAATCTTTCTCTCGGCAGTCCTTCTGGGGGCCGGCCCCTGGAAACAAACTGCCATTAACCTCGGCTTAAAAGAAATGCCCAGCGGAATTACTATTTATGAAGACGAGACAAACTATTCTTACGTCGCGGTCAGGATTGCTCAGGACAATCCCGATCAAAGGGCCTTCATCCAGGATAAGCTGATGCACAGTGAGATTCTCCTCAGCGAACCAAATAAGCTGCAATACACCTATGAGCAGATAATGGCCGCAGTAACGCATCGGTTCGCCGCGGGGGAAGATAAACCTTTTTTTTAATACTGGGGGGCGGAGGTTATGTGCTCCCCGGATACCTCGAACGATTCTGGCCCCGCGCAACTGTGGATGTTGTCGAAATTGACCCGGGTGTTACCAAGGCCGCCTTTGCCGCCTTCGGTCTTGACCCCAACACCAGAATAAACACCATTTCGCTCGATGCGCGTAATTACGTCGACGGTCTCATCGAGCAGCAAAAACGCGGCCTGCCGACAAAGAGGTATGATTTTATCTACGAGGACGCCCTTGATAACTATACTGTCCCCTATCAGCTCACCACCAAAGAGTTCAACGACAAGCTGTATGAGCTGCTTACTGACGATGGAATCTATATGGTCGAGCTTATCGATACCTTCGACTCCGGCTTGTTCCTCGGTGCCTTTGTCAGCACCCTCGAACAAACGTTCCCTTTTGTTGCCGTTATTTCTCAAAACGACGTAACAAGATACGACCGCAGCACCTATGTTGTGGTGGCGGCCAAACGCAAGCTCGACCTTGCCGAGGTCTGCAGCGGTTTCGAGGTCAACCGGGTCGCCTGGTATCTCAGCGAGCCGGAAATCGAACAACTGCGAGACAAATCGAATGGGATAATACTCACTGATGACTACGCTCCGGTTGAGAATATGCTTAAGCCCGTTGCTTTGCGGAATGTGGAAAAGCAGTCCGAGGTAATCACTGAGCAGGCGAAAGAGTATGCCTCGCAGGGCAATCTACAAAAGGCAATGCAAAAACTTGAAACTCTAGCACGAACTGACCCGGTCTTTTCTGTCAGGGTATACGACATGGTGGCGCTTATCTTCGCTGATGCCGGCAGAACCGATGATGCTCTCCGGGTCCTTAAGACCGCTCTCGACCGGTTCACGGACCGTCAATACAGGGAACAGATGCTGCCGCTTCGCTACAACTATGCAGCGTTTTTGAAGAAGACCGGCAAAGACCGGCAGGCCGCCGAGCAGTTTGACGCGACCGCGCAAATCTGCGGCGAACTCATTGCGGAAAACCCCCGGTCGGTTGAACCGTATCGCGTCCTCGGAAATATCTTTGCTGAAAAAGGTGATTTCACCGGGGCGGTCGAAAACTTCCGCAAGGCCGTGGACCTCCAGCCCGATAATCCCGACATTCGTATGAATCTCGTACAGGCCCTTGAAGTCGGGGGGAATCACAATTCTGCGGTGCAGGCGGCCCAGAAGGCGATTGAGTATTTTCAGGCCCTGCGGCGCCCACGGGATGCCGAAAGTATCAAGCAATACCTCGACCAGATGCCCCGCTGAAACGATTACGGCCGCTTCAGTGGCTCCTGCGGCTCTACAATCACGCTGCCCTCTCGGGACATTTGGAAGGCATTATCCGACAGTTTTTTCTGCGTTTCCTTTGTGATTCCAAATACCTCCGTCCTGCCTGTCCGCGTGTTCGTTATCGCCAGGAAACAATTGCCCTCGGCCGATACGCCTGAAAAAGCCGGCTGATAGACCCCCACCTTCTCGAACTCCCCCTCGACTGTCACATAGTAATGCTCTGCCACCGCACCGGCCGCCAGAACAAAACACACGCCTGCAACCAATCCAATGAGAAATTTCACGACCTGCCCCTTTCCAAATCAGACCAATGTCCACCTTCAGCGAGACCTCGCCCAGCGGCGGGTCCGCTATGCTGCTCATCGCTTGCGGCACGCTTGATATGTTCATATTTCGACGGCTTTTCCCGCACAAATGTTATCCCTCGGCCCGTTACTATCTCCTGCTCCTCGCGCAGAAAATCGATATACTGCAGCAGGCCCCAGGCCGTATTGTTCCAGCTCATCTGATAGCCGCGCTGATGCGCCTCCTTTTCCATAAACAGCCGTCTTTGCTTGTTGAAAACCAGATAATCCAGCCCGGCCGCCATCTGCTCAACCGCCGCCTCGCCCGGGTCGACGAGAATCCCGCGAACATACCGTCCCAGCACCAGCCCCTCCGGACATCGCTTGTTTGAGCATATCAGCTCCCGCGCATACCTGAATTTGGTGGCTATCGCCGCCCTGCCCGAGCCAAGTGTATCGGCAAGCACCCCGCTGGATATCTGCTGCATATTCAAATAAGGCAAAACCATCACGTTTGTCGCGCCGTATAGTTTCAGCAGCGTTGCCTCGTCGAGGTAAGTATCGAAAAACACGACGTCGTAATCGTCAAAATTGGTCCCCTGCAGTTCCTTGACCTTGCACCATTTGACCTTTGCCTGCTCCGTCGCTTTGGCAAGAGAGTCCTGAAATTGCCTGTAGGGGTCGCCGCCATCGGCTCGCACAAAATCCGGATGGCACTCGCCAGCGATGAGGTATATGATGTTCCTGCGCTGCCCCTGTGCGCAGGATTCCTCAAGAAACCGCCCGAAGCCGCGTATCCCGTATTCAAGCCCCTTGTCCGGGCTAAGCAATCCGAGCGTCGTAATCAAAAACCGATTTTCAAGGCCGAATTCCTTCTTTATCTCCAGCCGGTCGTAATGCGACGGATGATGCATCCGTATCCCGTGGTCGATGTGCTTTAATTTGTCGTGGCTAATCCCGTAAATGTCCGATTCGAGTATGTCGATTGCGCTTTCGGTGGTCACAATCATGCCGTCACAAATCCGCGCAAGTTCCTGAACGACCGTTCTCTGGTGCTCGTCCGGGTCGTCTAAAACCGTGTGCAGATAAGCCAGTGTCGTCAGTTTCGCGGTGGTAAACGCCCTGGCCATCTCTATGTAATTTGTCCCCCTCGCGTCGTGGCCTTCTCTGCTGGGGTCAAGGCCGTATTCGTGCTGCAGTAAAACCACCGTGGGATTGAGGTTTTCTGCCGCTCTGATTATTATATCATCTGTCGTATGTGCCCACGATTGCGCATTATACTGGTCGATGATAAGGTCCACGGGGATATTGTATGGCCCGTTGCCGTTGTCTATCGCCGCAACCCGTATGTGGCCTACCTCGCCGGTAAAATGCGACAACGCGTTGGCCAGATTTCTCGAAAACGTCGCTATCCCGCACCGCCTCGGCGGATACGTGCTCACTATACGTATATTGTATGGCATACGATACCTCCTATTGCGTCGTGTGTCTCTTTGACGTTATTAAATCACTTGCACCGACCAAAGTCAATCGACTCGGATTCTGTTGCAGGTATGCCTTGCTGCGCGGTTATTTCCTGGTGGTTGCCGTTTTGCGTACCGTGGACGCTTTGCGCGGTGAGGATTCTTTTCTGCCTAAAATTTGGTCGGCCTCATCAGCCGTTTTGGGCGGCCATTTGCCCTGCGACTGCAATTTTATTAGCTCATCTTTTTTCTTGACACTGACTATCGTCCGGCAACGGGGGTACCTGTTGCAGCCCATAAACGGGCCTTTTTTGCTTTGCCTGATGACAAGCTCGCCTTCCCGGCACTTATAGCACTTCAGCCCCGTCGGTTCAGCCGGCGGTCTCGGCGGCGCGATGTTGCCCTGCTTATCAAGCCGGACTATCCCCTTGCAGGCGGGATAATCACTGCAGCCCAAAAAGGCGCCGAACCGTCCCGTCCTGTGCACCAACGGCTTGCCGCAAACCGGGCATTTGTGTTCGCTTACCTTCTGCTCAACCATTTTGCCTTCTTTGTCGCACGACCAGGCAAACTTGCAGTCCGGGTAGCCCGAACAGCTCAGAAATTTGCCCTTCCTGCCGAAACGATAAACCAGCTTTTGCCCGCACATCGGGCACTCGTATTCGCTCGGCGTCACCTCCGCCTTGGCGTGCTTCATCTCCGCGGTTGCGATTTCGAGACTCGTTTTGAATGGCCCGTAAAATTCTTTTAAAACGCGAACCCAGTCTAAATGCTGTTCCTCTATCTTGTCAAGCTGCTCTTCCATATACCGCGTAAACGCCACGTCCATTATTTTGGGGAAGTATTCATCGAGCTTGTCGGTTACTACCTCTCCGAGGTCCGTGGCGTAAAGTTTCTTTTCCTTCTGCTCGACGTATCCTCTTTCCTGGATTGTGCTGATTATGCTCGCGTATGTGCTCGGTCTGCCGATGCCTTCTTTTTCCAGCGCCTTGACCAAAGACGCCTCGGTATATCTTGCGGGCGGCTTGGTGAAATGCTGCTCAGCTTTGATATCTACCGCCGCCAGTTCCTGTCCGAGTTTCACCGCCGGCAGTTGCTGCTCGCCTGCGCCGGCGGACCACACCTTTGTAAAGCCGTCAAAGGTCAAAACTCGCCCGCTGGTCTTATACCAGCACCGCCCGATTGTCGTCTCGCCGAAGATATCCAGGTTCGTCACGTCCCATTTCGCTGCCGACATCTGGCAGGCAACAAACCGCCGCCATATCAAATCATAAAGCTTGAACTGCTCCTCGCTGACCAGCGAGCGGACGTCCTCCGGCGTCATATCCGCGTCCGTGGGCCGAATCGCCTCGTGCGCAGCTTGAGCACTTTTCTTCGCCGTGTAAACGTTCACTTTTTCAGACACATATTCCCTGCCGAAATGCTTGTAAATAAAATTGCGCACCTCATTGATGGCCTCCGGCGATATATGCGTGCTGTCGGTTCGCATATATGTAATAAGTCCAAGCGACCCCATCTCGGGCCCGAGGTCAACGCCCTCATACAACTGTTGCGCTACCGCCATTGTCCGCTTGGTCGAAAACCCGAGCCGATTTGACGCCGCCTGCTGCAGCGTCGATGTGATGAAAGGCGGCCCGGGCCGGGATGACGATTCCTTCTTTTCAACGTTGCCTACCTTGAACTTCGCGCGCCTGGCCGCCTCGTATATCCGCTGCGCCTGCTCTGCCTTAGATGCCTTAAACTTCTCGTCCCCGATTTGGTAAAGCTCGCTTTTGAAGGCATTGTGCTCGGCAAGCCATCTGTTCTGCTCGTCAACAGTGGGCCCCTGGTCGGGTTTCTCGCCGCTGGCAATGAACTCCTGCCACTGCTGTCCATAGTTGCTCTTCAGGTCGGTGGTGAAAATCGCGGGGATAAGCCAGTATTCCTCCGGCTTGAAACCGCGTATCTCCCGCTCCCGCCCGACAACTATCTTGACCGTGACCGACTGCACTCGTCCCGCGCTCAATCCCCTTGCGACCTTCTTCCACAAAAGCGGGCTTATCTGGTAGCCGACTATCCGGTCCAGTATCCGTCTTGCCTGCTGCGCCATCACTTTGTCCGTATCAATCCGCCCCGGGTTGGCAAACGCCTGCTTTATCGCCGACTCTGTTATCGCGTTGAATATCACGCGGTAAACCCTGTCCTGCGGCACCCCAAGAATCTGCGCAAGATGCCAGGCAATCGCCTCGCCCTCCCGGTCAAGGTCGGTAGCTAAATAGACGTCTTTGCAATTCTTCGCCGCCGCCTTCAGGGCAGTTACTATCTTGCTTTTGCCCGGCATAATCGTGTATGTCGGCTCGAAATCCTTTTCTATCTCGACCCCGAACTCCTTCGTCGGCAAATCGCGGATGTGCCCCATCGACGCCTTCACCTCGAATCCGGAGCCGAGGTATTTGTTTATCGTCCGGGATTTGGCCGGCGACTCCACTATCACTAACGATTTGCCGTTTGAACCTGTCTTCGCCATATACGTTCTAATACCTCTTATCGAAACTTTCGCAAATTACCTTGAGGAAACGACAAATAAGGATGCGGACGCGAATTGTCAAGAAAAACAATCCGGGCCTGATTATCCCCGCCGCAAAACCGCGCCAAGCAACGGCTTTAGCTTGCGGATGGCATTGCCGCGGTGAGAAATCGTGTTTTTCTCCTCACTGACCAATTGTGCAACCGTCTTATTCAATTTCGGCACGAAAAAAATCGGGTCATAGCCGAAGCCGTTCTCCCCCGCCGGCTCATCAATAATCACACCTTCCAATTTCCCCTCCGTCTCAATCAGGACCTTTTCAGGGCTTGCTAAACACAAACAGCACACAAACCGGGCCTGCCTTTTTCCCTTCGGCACATCCTCCAAAAGCTTCAAAACCTTCTCAAAATTCTTGCGGTCAACAACCTTCCTGTCTTTATCCTTTGCTCCCGAAAATCGTGCGCTTTTCACCCCCGGCCGTCCTCCCAGCGCATCTATCACCAGCCCCGAATCATCCGCAAGCGTCCATAGCCCCGTCGCCTTGGCATATCCAATCGCCTTCTTGCGTGCATTTTCGGCAAAAGTTGCCCCATCCTCCTCAATCTCAGGGATATCAGGAAAATCCCCCAGCCCCACCCAGTCGATATCTCCTCTCAGCATCTCGCGCAATTCTTTCAGCTTCCCCGGATTAGTGCTGGCTACAAGTATCTTTCTCATAATTTAACGTCTGACCTCAAAAGGCCGAAAAGATAGGTATCGTGCCATTTGCCGGTCGATTTCGCCCTTCCCCCTTTTCGTTTTAAGCCCTCTTTTTTGAAACCAACTTTCTTCAAAAGGTTCGCCGAGGCCTTATTTTCAACAGCCACATCCGCCTGCAATCGTACCAGTTTGAGCTTGCGAAAGGCAAATTTCACCATTGCTTTCAGCGCTTCGGCGGTAATCCCCTGCCTCCAGTATTTTTTACCCAGCCAGTAACCCACTTCGGTTTTCCCGCTGAATTTGTCGAGACCCGTAAAACCAATCATTCCGACGAGTTTTCCTGAGTGTTTAAGCGTTATCCCGAAATTATACGGATTACGTGTCGCTTTTTTCCGGTGGAGCTTTATAAAATCCCTCGCGTCTTTTACGCTGTAAGGATACGGTACAAGAGCGAGGTATCTTGATACATCGATGTAGTTGGCGTTCCGGGCAATATCCGCCGCGTCTTTAAGGGTTGGAGGCCTTAAAATCAATCTCTCTGTTACAATCCGCATCTGCCTTTAACTCATTAGTTTCTTAACCAGCGCACGCTGGAAGTGAAGGCGGTTTTCGGACTGGTCAAAGATAATCGAGTTCGGCGATTCAACGGCCTCGTCGGTAATCTCAAGTCCGCGATACGCGGGCAGACAGTGCATAATCTTTGCACCGGCAGGAGCCGATTTGAGCAGTTCAGCGTTGACCTGAAAGCCCTTAAATGCCTTGATTCGCTTTTGTTTTTCATTTTCCTGGCCCATACTGACCCAGGTATCGGTATAGACCACATCTGCCTCGGCCACCGCCTTGACGGGGTCGTTGGTAATTGAGACGCTGTCGGCTTTTATACTGTTTGCCTTCTCGATTGTGCCCCAGTCAAGCTCATAACCCTTGGGCGAGGCGACGACAAATTTCATCCCAAGTTTGGCCGCGGCAAACGCCAGCGACCGTGCGACGTTATTGCCGTCGCCTATAAATGCAACCTTCACGCCCGCCAGTCGGCCAAGATGCTCCTTTATCGTAAGCACGTCCGCCATTGCCTGGCAGGGATGCGACAGCTCGGTGAGCGCATTTATCACGGGAACAGTGGCGTATTTTGCAAGCTCGACGACCGTGTTGTGCTCGAACGTCCGCGCCATTATGCCGTCAACGTATCGGCTCAAGACCCGCGCCATATCCTTAATCGGCTCGCGTTTGCCGATGCCGCCGATGTCTTCGGGCCGGATGAATATCGCGCTGCCGCCTAAATCAGACATCGCGACCTGAAAGCTGATTCGCGTCCGCAAGCTGGGCTTCTCAAACACCATCGCCAGCACCTTGCACACCAAGCACAAATCCCGCCCGCCGCCCTTATAGAGCTTCTTCAGGGAGCCGCTCAAATCGAGCAGCTCGTTCAATTCTTCCGCCGAACAATCGCTTATGCACAAAAAATGCTTCATTTTGTCTCGCCCATAACACTATCGAGAATATTTATCGTCTCGTTTATCTGCTCTTTGGTAACAATCATCGCGGGCATAAAACGCAATACCGTATTGTTCGTGCAGTTTATCCGCAGGCCCTTCGCAAGGCACTTATCGACAATCTCGCCGCCCGGCCCCGCCAACTGCGCCCCTATCATAAGGCCAATTCCGCGCACCGACTCGATTATCTGATATTTCTGTTTAAGCCCAAGCAATTTTTGCTTTGCATATTCACCCATTCGGTTCGCATTTTCCAGCAGATGGTCTTCTTCGATTGCCTCGACTACCGCGATGCCCGCCGCACACGCTATGCAGTTTCCGCCGAATGTCGATGCGTGCTTGCCTGGGACAAACGCCGCCGCGACTTCTTCTTTTGCCATCATCGCGCCTATTGCGACCCCGCCGCCAAGCGCCTTGGCTAAGGTTAAAATATCCGGCTCAACATCGAAATGCTGATACGCGAACCATTTGCCCGTCCGCCCCATCCCGGTTTGCACTTCGTCGAGTATCATTAGCGCGCCGTTCTCATCACATAGCCGGCGAATCGTCTCCAAATACTCCTTCGTCGCGACGTTTATGCCGCCCTCGCCCTGAATCGGCTCGACCATCACCGCCGCGACCTCATCGCTAAACGCCCCTTCGAGCGCCTTTACGTCGTTGAACGGCACGTAGATGAAGCCCGGCAAAAGCGGCAGGAATCCCTCGTGATACTTCGGCTGCGCCGTCGCCGTCACCGTCGCAAACGTCCGGCCGTGGAAGCTGCCCTCGGCCGTGATGAACTTGTACTTGCCCTCTGCAGTCGCAATACGCGCCAGTTTCATCGCCGCCTCGTTGGCCTCCGCCCCGCTGTTACAGAAAAAGCACTTGCCGCCAAAGCCGCGCTCACTCAACAGTTTTGCCAACTCACCCTGCTGCTCGGAATAAAAGGTGTTGTCGATGTGCAGAAGCTCGCCTGCCTGCTTACGCAATGCCTCAACCACCTTCGGATGGCAATGCCCTATCCCGCTGACCGCCCACCCGGGGAACATATCCAATATCTTGTTGCCGTCGGCATCCCAAAGATAGCAGCCCTCGCCTTTGACAATCACCCGCGGCAACCGCGGGTAATTTGCGATTACGTACTTACTATAAAGCTCAATTGTTTCCTGTGTAGTCATCTTCTGTTTCTCAATTCTCCCAACTCATTTCACGATTTCCGTTCCAACGCCTTTGTCGGTGTAAATCTCAAGCAAAAGCGAATGTTCAATCTGCCCGTCGATGATATGCGCCTTTTTCACCCCACCCTCCAGCGCCACCAGGCACGCCTCGACCTTCGGATACATCGCGTCGGTGATTATCTTCGCGTCAATCATTTCCTTAATCTGCTGCTCGTTCAAGCTCGAAACCCAGCTATTGGGGTCGTTTATGTCGCGACGAATCCCGTGGGTATCGCTGACCATAACAAGTTTTTCGGCCTCGACAGCAGCGGCGACCTTGCCTGCTGCGGTATCGGCGTTGACGTTGAGGGTCCCGCCGAACGGGTCCATCGCAACTGATGCAATCACCGGTATCGTTCCGTCCGCGCACAGCGTTTTCAAAAGCTGGCCGTTCACATCCGTAACCTTGCCGACAAAGCCGAGGTCGATTTTGCGCCCGTCAGGGCCGTCGAGACGCAACGGCTCGGCAAACAGCACACAACTGCTCAGCGTATGAAGGGCCATCGTCCGGCAGCCCAGCTCGCCCAGAATCTTGCACAACAGGTCATTTACACCGTGCACTAACGTATGCTCGACTATCCGCAGCGTCCGCTCGTCGGTGTAGCGTCTGCCCTGGACCCAGACCGGCTCAAGACCCGCCTCGTTCATCGCCCGCGTTATTGCCTTGCCGCCGCCGTGAACGATAATCGTCCGAATCCCGACCGTTGACATAAACGCCACGTCGGTCAGCAGCTTCTTTTCCAGACACTCCTCGTCCAGAACGCTGCCGCCAAGTTTTACCACCACTATTTTGCCCCGGAACTTGCGAATGTACGCCATCGCCTCTATCAGTCCCTGGGCCTTTGTTATTGCTTCTTCCACGTCTGTATCTCCGGAAAAACCGCCAATATGTAAAAATAGCAAGTTTATGATTGCAGTCGGCAGACGTCAACCCATTATTTTTCTCAGCCAGGTGTTTGTTTTGACAAACAGAGATGGATTTGTGTGATGGTGATGGGGCGAGGAGGAGATAAATTATTCTTCGCGTCCGAGGTCGCTGTCGGGCTCGCTGCCGGCTTCTTCCTCTTGTTCTTCTTCCTCTTCGCCTTCTGTGCCGGCTTCGTAAGAGGGTATTTCGCCGGTCTCCTCCGGCTCACCCTCGATGAGCTGGCCCTTTTCCTTCAGCTCGGCGCATTGCACGCAGTATCGCGCCCACGGTATCGCGTTCAATCGGGCCTTGGAGATGGGCTCGCCTCTGCCCTCGCAAACCCCGTATGTCCCCTCCTCTATCCGCCTTAGCGCACCGTCTATCTCGGCAAGCATCTTCTTTTCGCTGTCCATCAGGTCCAGCGCGAATTCCTGCTCGAAGTTGTCCGACCCGGCGTCGGCCATGTGAAAGGGCATACTCGACAGCTCGCTTCGTTCCTTCTTGAAGGTTTCATCCTCCATAGTAGTAACGTTGCCGAGTATCTCGTTGCGCTTGGCAACCAGAAGCTCCCGGAACTTCTCTATCTCCGCCGCCGTCAATCCGCATTTGCTGCTTTTTCGCTTTGCCATTTGCCGTTAACCTGATTCAAATCAACCGGACTCAAGGTCGCACAAACTTCAAAATCGAACATTGTAAAAAATACATAAGCAAAATTCGGCTGCAAGATTATATACTTCCGCAACCAGCCCACAACTAAATTCCTCCGGACAAACTCAATTTCTTTCGACAAAAACTATCCCTCACTTTCCCCCAAAAGGGGTGTAATCGATAATTTTATATCCGGCTAAAACAACCGCGAACTGTCCAGCAGGAATGTTACCGGCCCATCATTGACGCTCGTTACCTGCATATAAGCGCCAAAAACCCCTTTTGTGACCTTCACGCCCTTTTCGGCAATCAACCGTGCCGTCTCCTCATACAGCCGATTTGCAGTTTCCGGTTCGCCGGCTCCGTCAAACCCGGGCCGACGGCCCTTCCGGCAGTCGCCGTGAAGCGTGAAATTGCTCACAAGCAGGATTTCCCCGCCAACTTCCATGATGCTGCGGTTCATTTTGCCCGCCTCATCGGCAAATATCCGCAGCCCCGCCAGCTTCTCCGCCATAAATTCGGCGTCCTTGTCGCTGTCCTCTTTGCCTATGCTCAAATACACCAGCAGTCCTCCCGCCTTATGGCGAGGTCTCGCCGACGGCGAGTTCGCCGTCGGCGGATTGCCGATTTGTCCGACTGTTTGCCCGTCCACCCGGACCGCTGCCTCGCCAACTCTTTGTATGACTACTCGCATATTGTTTGGCCCCTTTGTTATTCCAATCCGGGCCAATTATAGTCAAAAACCGCATAGAACAGAACCCCCTCTTCTCTCCCGCCCCCAGCGCGACGCAAGCGGAAAATCATGGTCATAGGGCTATTTATTAAGCAAGCCGGAGGTCTCTTTGGTCGATAAATTCGGATGATAAGAGGGGGCCCAAGAGGCCGAATCAGATGATTGATATGACAGAAAACCGTATCCAGCAGGGTGGAGCACAGGAGCTGTTTGGCCTTCCTGTCGACACCACCGTTTTATTCTCGGACCACAAAGATATATACAAACGACGCATGGAAAAACACCAGCGAATGATGTTGGCTAAACTCGGTTTTCTTGCGGCGTTTCTTGTGCCGGGTGAAAAAATCCTGCACGTTGTAACCGGTTTCTCGCACGCGTCCTTTGTCGAGCAATTGCTTACCGGCGCATTCCTTCATCCGCTCAAACGCTCTTTGTTTGTAGTCACCAACAGGCGCATCCTGCACGTGCCAACCACGCGAAGTCTGTCCTACCGCTATTCGCTTTCACAAATTATGTATGCCGATTGTCGGCAGCTTCGTATCAGGGGCTCAACACTGATTGCCAAATACAGGAGTGGACGGACCGAGAAATTCCGCTGCATCAGCCGCAGGGGCAGAAGGAAGGTCAAGACGCTGCTCAAAAATGTGTCGTTTGAAGGCCGGACAAGCCCGATGCTCGAAAGAACGCATCTGTGCCCACGATGCACAAAGCCGCTTATAAAGGATTATTACACCTGCCCGCACTGCTCGCTGAAATTCAAAACCAAATCGTGGGCCACAATGCTTTCAATCATCTTCCCAGGCGGCGGCTATTTCTACGCTCGGCACCCCTTCCTCGGCATCCTCGATGCCGTTATGGAAATCACTTTTACGTTTCTGCTGATTGCGGTATCGGCTGCGTTCCTGATAAGCTCTCCACACGCCCCGCGAAGTCTCATTCAGGCCATTGTAGCGTGCGTCATTGTCATAGTCTTCGAGAAATTAGCTACAGCCATGTTTTCCAGCAAATGTGTCGAAGAGTTCATCCCGAAAAATCGGCACGTCGAGGCGCAAATGGACCTGGTGCTTGCTGACCGCACTGCGCCAAAGCCCGAAGAAATGCTCTGCACCGGCTGGCGCTCACGCTGAAACGTCTCTCCTCGATTCCCGCCGAACTACGCAGGCCGCTTTCTGCGCCAAAATAGCCAAGATTGACTTTGTCGGCTAATATGTTAAAAACACCTCCGTTTGGCGATTGACAGAAACCGCCCAGGCTTATGAAATTGTGTTTTAGGAGCGCCGCTTATGCCGGAAAAACCGCGTTACGGCTACTTTGACAATAAAGCAAGGGAGTTCGTTATAACCAGACCCGATACGCCTCTGCCCTGGATAAACTACCTCGGCTGCCAGGACTACCTCGGCCTAATCTCCAACACCGCCGGCGGATACAGTTTCTATCGTGATGCCCGCCTGAGGCGCCTGACACGCTACCATTACAACGCCATCCCCAGGGATATTCCCGGCAGGTACATTTACGTCTGCGACGGCAAAAAAACGTGGAATCCGGGCTTCAAACCCACCAAGACAAAGCTGGACGATTACAAGTGCCGACACGGCCTCGGATATACCGTGATTGAGGGCGCGTTGAACGGCCTGAGAGTCTCGACCACGTACTTCGTCCCAATCGGCACAAACGCGGAGGTCTGGTCGGTGGCGGTCAAAAATGAAAGCCGAAAGGTCAAAAACATAGACCTCTTCAGCTACGCCGAATTTTGTCTTTATGACGCCCTCGATGACGCCACTAATTTCCAGCGAAACTGGAACATAGCAGAGGTCGAAATCGAAAATAGTGCGATATTTCACAAAACCGAATACCGTGAACGCAGGAATCATTATGTGTTTTTCTGGAGCAGCGAAAAAATCGCCGGCTTCGACACGATGCGGGACACCTTTATCGGCCGGCTGAATGATTATGGCTGCCCCGATGTGGTGAAACGCCGGTCGGCAACAAACAGCGTTGCTCACAGTTGGCAGCCGATTGGTTCACACCAGGTGAAGCTGTCTTTGAAACCCGGACA
>Ga0315284_10007626_pt1 | contig 15452 bp, 7 predicted proteins | sample YL17G09_16_MG_FD_203696 | JGI IMG/M metagenome (GOLD analysis project Ga0315284, IMG submission 203696) | Sediment microbial communities from Yellowstone Lake, YNP, Wyoming, USA - YL17G09_16 | ecosystem: Environmental > Aquatic > Freshwater > Lake > Sediment | place: USA: Wyoming | collected... | reverse complement strand
CGAGAGTTCAAAGTCACAAACATATCGACACTTGAACACACCGCTAAAATTAAAATAGATTATAAAATTACCGATTCAGCATTTGAATCACAAGATTTTATTATTCTAAATATTTAATAAAATATGGCAGAAAAAAAAATTTCTTATACGGTAAGGGACTTTCAGGGAGTAAGAACTGAATTAATAAATTTTACAAGAACTTATTACCCCGATTTAGTTCAAAACTTTAACGACGCTGGTATTTTTTCGGTGATGTTAGACTTAAATGCTGCAGTAACAGACAATTTAAATTATCAAATAGATAGGAGTATCCAAGAAACCGTACTTCAATTTGCACAACAAAAAAATTCTATTTATAATATTGCAAGAACTTATGGTTTAAAAATACCAGGACAAAGACCATCCGTGGCCTTAGTGGATTTTTCAATAACAGTTCCTGCTTTTGGGGATAGGGAAGATATTAGATATTGTGGTATTCTAAGAAGAGGGTCACAAGTAAACGGAGCAGGACAACCATTCGAAACAGTTTATGATATTGATTTTGCTTCACCAATAAATGCTGAAGGATCTCCAAACAGAATTAAAATTCCAAATTTTGACGCTAGCGGAACACTCATAAATTATACTATTACAAAAAGAGAAGTTGTTGTAAATGGGATTACAAAAGTTTTTAAAAGAGCAATAACACCAAACGACGTTAAACCGTATTTAGAATTATTTTTACCTGAAAAAAATGTTTTAGGTATTACTAGCGTTTTATTAAAAGAAGGAACACAATACTCAACAATACCAAATCCTCAAGATTTTTTAACTTTAGGTAAAGAAAGATTTTTTGAGGTAGACGCATTATTACAAGATAGAGTTTTTGTGGAAGACCCAAATAAAGTTTCTGATCTACCGGGGATTAAAGTTGGTATTTACATAACCACATCAAATAAATTTATATCTGAATTTACCCCTCAAGGTTATTGTAAAATGACATTTGGTGGAGGTAATATTTCGGCAGACGAACAATTAAAAGAATTCGCAAGAGACGGTAAAGGGTTTGACCTTAGTAGATATACTAATAACTACTCTACAGGGGCAGCACTTACCCCAAACACAACTTTATTTGTTCAATATAGAATTGGTGGTGGACTATCAAGTAACGTTGGTATAAACACAATAAATCAAATTGGAACTGTTTCTTTTTCTGTAAATGGTCCATCTGAAAGTGCCAACAGAAGTGTTATAAATACGTTACAGTGTAATAACGTTACTGCGGCAATTGGAGGATCAAATCCACCAACAACTGAGGATGTTAGAAATATGGTATCTTTTAATTTTGCAGCACAAAACAGAGCCGTTACCGTTAATGATTATAACTCTATTTTGAGAACGATGCCGGCACAATACGGAGCTCCCGCAAAAGTTGCTATAACAGAAGAAAATAATAAAATAAGAATAAAAATGTTATCTTATGATTCTTCAGGAACGTTAACTAATGTTGTTTCAAACACACTAAAACAAAATGTCGCTAATTATCTTTCTAACTATAGAATGATAAATGATTACATTTCTATTGAGGCGGCAGACACAATAGATTTATCTGTTACTGTAGAAATAGTTTTAGATAGTAGTCAAAACCAAGGATCAATAATTGCAAAAACAATACAGATTGTAACCGAATTTTTCAATCCATTGGTTAGAAATCTAGGTCAAAATGTTAATATATCTGAATTAAAAACATTAATACAACGTGAAAATGGGGTTATAAGTATTTCTGATGTGTCGTTTAATAATCAAGTTGGTGGACAATATTCGTCAAGTCAAACTTCTATGGAGTATTCCGACTCTATAACTAAAAAAATACAACCTGTGGCAGATACATTATTTGCAACACCAACTCAAATTTATCAAATTAGATATCCAAATAAAGATATTAATATTAGGGTTCTAAATTTGAAATCCGTAAACTACTCTTAGTTGTTTATTTTTTTCAAAACAAACGTATTTTTCTATGAAAATGGGAAATAAACTATTTATGAAAAAAAGAAAATTTAATGCCAAAATCGTATAGAGTAAGGACTGAGATCGGAGTTGACAAATATGTAAACGTAACGTTAGAACAGGATTGGGAATCTTTGGAGATTCTTTCACTTAAAATACTTTCAAAAGATATTTACACAAGATTTTGTGCGGATTATGGAGTAATAACCGGTAGAGTTTTTGTTAATGGAGGATTTGGATTACCTAACAGTAAAGTATCTGTGTTTATTCCATTGGAAAATACTGACGAATTAAACCCAATAATTTCTGAATTATACCCATATAAGTCAATTAATGATATTAATGAGGAAGGATATCGGTATAATTTACTGCCAAAAATACCATCATATAATGGACATACATCAACAGGTTCATTTCCAAACAAGGGAGATGTTCTTATGGACGAGTCATACATAGAGGTTTATGACAAATACTATAGATTTACTGTAACCACAAATGAAAGTGGTGACTTTATGATATTTGGTGTTCCGGTTGGAGAACAAACTGTATTTATGGATATTGATTTATCTGACATAGGATGTTTCTCATTATCACCACAAGACTTAATTCAACAAGGTTTAGCCACAGAAACACAAGTAAATGGATCAAAATTTAGGTCTTCGTCTAACCTAAGAGAACTACCTCAAATTAAAAATTTAACATATATTGTTAGTGTTAGGCCATTTTGGGGAAGTGAAGATCTTTGTCAAATAGGAATAACAAGAGTTGATTTTGACTTAACAAAACAATCAAACATTAATATACAACCAAAATCAATATTTTTAGGGTCTATTATTTCAACAACAGATGACGACGCTTTGAAGCTCAGTTGTAAACCAAAAAACAATACGGGTAATCTTTGTGAGTTAATTTCTGGTCCTGGTAAAATACAAGCAATACGACAAACAATATATACAGATACAAATGATTTACCAATTCTCGAAAGGTGGGATATTGAACAAGATGGTAAGGTAATAGATGAAAACGGAACATTTTTGTTAAATCTTCCCATGAACTTAGATTATGTTTTTACAAATGAATTTGGACAACAGGTTTTATCTAACGACCCAAAAAAAGGAATACCAACAAAAGGTAAGTATAGGTTTAAATTTAAATGGGAAAGTCAGCAGGGACTACAGAATAGTTTTTTAAGATCAGATTTTTTAGTCCCTAATATAAAAGAGTATGGTTGGTCAACATCGTCGACAGATCCATTTAATTCAAATTTATCGTCAACCTATGTTTATCCTACAATTGTTACAGGATCTACAACAGGATCAACCGTTTCCGCCACACCTGGAGGACTTATAAGTCCAATATCTTTTAATATTGAAAATTATGTAATATATATAAATGGTAACCCATATTTTGGATCTCCAGAATCAATTTCGTTTGTACTTGGAGATACTTTTTTTATTGTTGCAAATCCAATAGACCCAACCCAAAACCAAGATATACAATTTACATTTATTCCACAAAATCTTTTTGATGTTTATAGGTCTTATGCCTTTAGTACTGATTGGGATGATTATGCGAATTATCAAGAGGCCATAGATTGTGAAGATACTTTTTATGAATTTGGTTATAATAAGGTCTATACTACCGCTATGTTTTTAGATAGATATAAAAATGGTATTGGTAGAGCAAGACATTTAGGTATAAAAGAAATTGACAATAGAGATTGTAAATCAGATATCAACACGTTTCCTGTAAATGACATAATTAGAAATTTTAATTTTATATTTTTTATTTTTAATATTTTAATTAATATATTAACTTTTCCATTATTAAATATTTTATTTATTGCTCACTTAGTTGCATTTATGTGGCCATTATTAAAATTTATATTAATTGCACTTGGTATATATTTTGTTTATGACGCCTCCATAGCTCTCTATATCGCAATTGACGTTGGAATAGAAGCGATTAATAACGCGTCGGGGATTATAAGTGCTAGTTTAGCTGGACCAGTTATTAATGTTGGTAATATTTTAGAAGCGGTTAGGGCTATTTTAAAAACATTTGCTAGCATTATAAGTGCTGTATTCAAATTAGGGTTATCGATTGTTTTTTTAGCGGCTACGATAATTGCGGCTATAAGAGTTAAAGGATTCCCAAGAATTGGACTACCAATGATTTCGTATCCCGAATGTACAAGTTGTGATTGTGATTGTAAGAGTGCTGAGTTAGATGATGATTTTGATGAAAGCTCAATACTTCAAGATATTAATGACGCTGGTAGTATAAGTCAAGGTGGAACAGAGGTACTATCTACCCCTAAAACTTTAATTGCACCTGTTAATTATTCGGGGTCATTTGATATTGATCACCCAAACATAACAATAAATGAAGACGATGAAGGTCCCTACTATCCTTTTTGTCAAAGTTTAGGACAGTTAATTCAAGAGGGTTTAGTTTCTGATATTGCTGTTAGAGCATCTTTAGATTTTAGAAGAATATTTTCGGGATATGACGTTATTTCATCTACATCACCTAATCAATATATTCCTAATCCTCAATACTTATTAAAAGCGCCACAACCTTATCTATTTAGTGGATTAAAACGGAATCCTGGTAACGAAGATGGTAAGAAAGACTTAAGACTTTTTGCTTTTCCAAAAAGTGTGACCTTAAGTCAAAAATTAAATGAGTTTAACACAAGAGACAAATATTTTAAAAGTAGTCCTTATACCCTCAACGGTACTGGTGTTAACAAAATTAAAACAACGGTAAATCCATCTTTAGGGTCAACATCTTTTGAAGATCAAGTTATTGTTATTTTAATGAATAAAGGGGCAACAGCACAATTAGGGGTCGGAAACATTATTACATTCCAAGATCCAAGATATGTTGACCCAAACTTTACTTCACCAGTAAACAGATTGACTAACCTTACAGGTGCGACTACCAACCAATTTCAAAACAACGCAATAACAGGTGTAACAACAACAGGTAATACAATTAATGTACAAGTACCGTACGCTAATCCTAACTCACCAACTACTTTTGCACCTCAACCAGCAAGTATATTTATAGTCTCACCACCAGTAAGCGATTTAAGTGTTTTTGGTAATAATAATGTTGAACAATCATATTTACAATACCCAACAGACATTGAGTATTTCCAACTAATTACGGGAGTTACTTATACCGATTTTATTGCACAATCCAACACAGGATCAACAGGATACTTCCCATCTTCATATCTATTACATAATGTAAATATTGGCCTTAATGAGTGCGGTGTTGCAGATTTTACTTATAATGATGTAATCACGTTAATGCCAAATCACCAAAATTATGAGATTTGTATTTTTGTTCGTGGTGTAGATCCACACACCGCAAAACAACCCACAATTAAATACGATCTATCATTAATTTTTGGAAAGTCTTACACACAAGGACCAATTATTAGTGGAAGTTATTACCTTAATAGACCAATCCAACCAACAACAGGAACAGGATATAAACCATTAAGTCATAATACCGCAAACAATACAACCGTTAATTTATATTATCCATCATTTACATTTACACCAACACAATCAAATTATAGCGGATTTACCTCAAATTATCCTTATTACTATTTGAGTACTGATGACAATATATCAACCAATTATAGTCCATATCCTATTCAATGGCAAACCAATACACAATCAACCTTTCAACAACGAGAAATAACGTTATCCACTCCAAATGGACCACAATTACCTAACACTCTTAACTCGTCATATTACATGGTTGGAGGAACATACATTAGATATGTTAACGGTCAAGATCCGTTACAAACTATGTTACTAAAAACTGGTAACATCAATAGCAATCCTAATTGTAATCAAGACTGTCAAAACCAAGAATACTTTAATACAGGGTCAACATTCTACACCGGAGTAAACTCGGACGGTAATCTTACTTCTTTGTATTCACCGGCTTATTATAGATATAATTTACTTGGTGTTTCATTCAGTAGTTCGGTAAACATTGTAATGAGAAGTGATAGATTACCAACATCAACAAACGTGCAAAATGGAGCAACAGGAACACAAACAGGTTTTGGTTTACACCAAAATGATAATTTTGGTTTTTTTAAATTAGAAGGGGTTGTAAGTTATCCATATATAAGTGCGGGTGGTGATTTATTTACAGGTGAAAATCAAGATGAAGGAAATACTATAACAGGGCTAACACAAACATTTACTTGCGAAGGAATGGTTCCTTTAACATGTTATTCTGGTTCAGGAATTAATGTTGGTGTTTTACCTGAAGGTCAGTGTGCGGTTCCTAAAGACCGAATGATAAATGGTTGTTATTGTTTATTAAATAAAGATAATTCCAATAATAATAAACACTATTATTTAATAAGAGGTGCTTACCCTGATGACGCACGACTTTTTTTAGAATGGAAAGTAAGATTTACATTAAATTTTGCGGCTTGTAGAGGTATATTTGCTCAAGTTTTTCAAAATAACTGGATTAACGGTGTGTTATATATGTTTAATTTTAATAAACAAACAATTTTTGATTCGTTTGGAAAACCATTATATAATTACTGTGAAGATGTTATCATTTTTAATGAAATATCAAATACGTTTTTTTATAGATCTTCACCGTGGGACGGATCTAATTTTATTGGTAAAGATTCACCACAATATTTTCAAAATGCTCTTGGGGTTAATTTTCCTGGATTCGGTTATAATGAAAAACAAATACAATTCCCAACAACAATTACAGATTTAGGGCCAAGAGATTATTTTATAAACCAAATTTGTTGTACATCAGGTGAAGATGGGTTTGGATCATATTATGCCGATCAAATTAAAACAACCTCATATCAGGATAATTCTGACATTGTTCAACTTGGGTTTTTATCTAGAATTCTAAATCAAGGTGTTAGACAACGAATATTACCAATTGGTCAAGGTGATAACAATCAGGAGGGGCAAGGTATTATCCAATTCTTTAATAGCACTAGAGGCGGATATAGAATTGATGGTGATTGGTCTCAAATGTTATCTATAAATTCAGAGTGGAAAGTTTCGCCTTTTATTACCGAAAATATACCTAGTAATAACTATATCTATTTTGGTGATAATAGAAACAACAATTCACCAAACTCAATTATACCAGAAAAAATAGTACCAGTGTTTGGGTTATTTTTCTCTTCAGAAACCTTAGAAGAAAGATATAGAAAAATAATGTCACCTGGAGTTGAAACATATAATTTTAATCCTTTAATAGAAGAAAAATTTGGTTACCCAAACTCACAAAACGTACCACACTATAGATGGTCAATTAAACTTCCTACAACATATGCCGGAGACCCAAACATTTTTGGATCTGAGGATAATAATTGGTTTACAAACACTTACGGTAATGGATTTACCCAAAAAAAATATCAAGACTTAGATTTTGTATCGGGAAATGAAAAATATAGAACTACAACAACTGAACTTGGTTTTATATCTAATTACGATTTACTTGGTAACCCCCAACCATATGTTATTCCAATAACAAACACTTTACAGGGAGCGCCTGGATCACCACCTATTGTAGTAGGGGCACCATATCATTTTTATTTTGGTCTTAATAACGGAAAAACAGCAATCGACAGATTTTATAAACTTTACGTATCAACCGAAGAATAAAATGAATATAGATCCATCAACAAAAATTATAGAATCAACTCAAAGGTATTCTTCATCACCTTTATCTGATCAATTTATAAATGTTCCTTTTGTTCAAACAATGAAAGAACAAGTTGAATTTGATAGAACTTTAGATCTTAGTTTAGTTGATGTTTTTGATCAAGAAAGACAATCATCGACAATATTTAGGCCTGTTACTAAATTTACACTTCTTTTTGAAAATGCTTATACAGGATCAACAAAATATGTTCCATATAGGGACAACTTATATTATACAAACGAAATACAAAATTCTATTTCTTATTACCCATCAGGTAATGTAACATCAGTTTCACCTCAACCAACAAATCAAAATGTTTTATGGGATGGGTTTCCACAATATTCGGAATTTGATTTTATAAGAAATGATTTTGATGTTTCAGGTTATACCATTGGTAGTGGAAGACATTTAGATTTTAAACCCGTAAGTGCAACAACATACAATTGGTCGCATTATGTTAGTTACGCATATGAGAATGATTACAATAAAAAACTATATGCGATAGAACCACAAGGTCAAATATCATGGAATTGGGTTGCATCTGATGGAATACCTTTCTATATATTATTAGGAAATGATTTAAATAATAATTTTATAAGATTTAAATGTCCAGTAAAACACGGGTTATTAATCGGACAGTTTGTATACCTATCAATTAACTATAATACTAATTATGTTTTCCAAGTCTCTAATTTGGGTGATGAAGGGTTTGGATCTGAAGAATATATTTTTAATATTTCAAATGTTGGATATACCGGAACAACTTTTCAAACATCAACCCAAGGAACCTTTAGAAAAATTTTAGATTTTACAAACTCCGCCGACACTATAAGTTATTACTATGTTAGAAAACATAAAATATTAACAAGCTCAGAATGTGCCGTTTTAGTAAACTCTGGATTTGAAAAAAATATTTATAATGATAAAACAAAATGTGAAAATAAAGTTTTAACTCCAAACCAAAGAAAAAGGACATCAATAAAGGAAGGATCTAGATCATATACATTATCATTTAATTGCGATATTAATATAAAAGGGTTAATAGATAACCAAAATAGACCAATTAGTCAACTATATTTTACAACAATATGGCGTGGGTATTTTGGGTGGACTCAAAAACTAAAACAAGGATGGGACTTTAATACTTATTTATACCTTGGTAACCCACAAATTTGGTGGAATCAAAACAATTTGGATTCAAACACAACAATTGGTCAAAGTCAATATACATCATTGTTAGGGCAAGGACCATTCTTCTATAACGATTTACTAACGTCAGGAGATACTATTGATGGTGATTTTTGTGAGTGGAATAATTTTGAACAAATCGAAAGGGTTATTTCAAAATACCAACATAAAATAACATATAATTATAATTGGTTTAGTTTATCGTCAACAATACAAGACCCAAATAATTCTTATGGTTATTTTTATCGACCACACAACAAAATCCCAATCAGAGAATTTTCAAACTACATAGAAGAGAGTGATAATGAAGATTTATTAGATCTTCCTGATTATGCTTATTACTCAACATTAAATACTTCATTTAGATGGAGAGATCTATATTCTTATGGGTTTATTAGTAATGATGGTGTGGGATTAGACTATCCTTTTTTAAATAATTGTCATTATCCCTTTATAAACACAATTTTTAGAATCACACCTGAAAATTATAATATACCAAGTGATTATGGAACAACAACAAATCCTAATGACATAGATAATTATCAAGGAGGTAAAGTACCTGCCAATATTGATATAATATCACAACCTTTGGTTGATGGTTGTGACGCTTTGGGGGTTATATTTGCCCAAGCAACAAAAGAAACTTAAAATTATGAATTTTAATAGAACCAAAGTAGTAAAAAATGATACCGACAAGTTTATTAATGTCCCTATTAATATGCAATGGGATTTTATGGGTCGAGATGATGGTATCACAGAATATGAAAAAGATATTGTAAGTCAAGTAATTGGTAACCCACAAGATTTTGAGATTATAAGATTTGCTCACAATGTTTTTTCTAATCAAGATAGTCATATAAATTATACTTTTAATTTTTATAATTATTTGCAACCAATAAGTGCAACTACAATACCAATTACGGCTTGGGAACCAAACTATTTAAACAATGGATTTTCAATTCAAGACGTTTACTACTTTTCAAAGTCTTTTGTAAACTCTTTTTTTAAATTGGATTTTTACGATAGTCCTGAAGACGCAACACAAACCCTTTATCTGTCCATGATTTTACCTGTACAACAAGGATTAACCCAAAGTCAAATTTTATCCACAACATTACCACCCGTTCAAATAAAAAAACCCGAAATGATTTTAGATTATATTGGTAACGACAAAGAAGGTTTTTTTATTTATTGGTTAAGAAATAAAAATTTTATTGACGTATCTACATTTTATATGAAAGCAAAATTTTTTGATGCAATAACAGGTGTTTATAAAGAAATGACAAACACTAAACAAGATTTATTAACCCCAAATAAATTTACTTTTGACCACACAAAATATTACTACTATCAAGTAAAATTAAATTATAATAATAAAACTTACGAAGTATATTCAACATTAACCAATAGTAGAGTTGGTGATTTGAATACGCCGATAATATGGTATGAATATGTTAACCCATAATGGAAACACAAGAATATAAATTTATTATTTCTCCTGAAAATGTAAAAAGCGATTTGATATTTGTTACATATACAGGAAATACCGATATTACTACGATAATAGATCCGTGTTGTTTAACCGCAAACACAGTTTATACTACTACAACTGGTACTACAGGTGTTTATCTACCAATGTCCTATTTGTTAACCGGAAACACAGGGGGAACTTCATTACTTACCGGACTATCTGTTAATTTTATGTTTACCGAATCAACAGTAGATTTAGGTTATTATTCGCCAACAGACGGAATGATTTTACAAAAAGATGTGTTAAATAACTTTATTGCGACCGCAAACACTTTAAACCCATATACATATGTATTTTACAACACATCTGATTTAGAATTCATAAAATTTCTTCAATTGGTAACATATACAATTGATTGGGGTGATGGTTCACAACAACAACCTATTTTAGGAATAACACCAATTACACATACATACCCAAGCAACTCCAATAATTACATAATAAAACTAATTGCTAATTCTCCTTGGGGGATTACAATTGTTGAAAAACCAATAACTGTACCATATACTAACGTTATAATAACTAACCCTCAAGGTAATTTTGTTTTTTATCCGGCAGGTGGATCTTGGTCCGCAACACCAATTAACTACGATTTTATTTTTGATTTTGATTCAAGTACTAACATAAATGACTACTATACTTTTAATAGTACTTCAGTACCATTTCCAATAACAGGTGTAACTGAATCAAGTATAAATGATTTAATGCAGTACGGACCTAAAGTAAATTTAGCTGAAGGTAAGTTTAAATTAGGAATACAAGTTACTGGTCAAACAGAAGCGATTGGAACCTATTTTGGGCCTGACATTACCAATACATATACCGCATATACAATAAATGGTGTTATTTATTACGATTATGAGGACTTTACAATATACATCACAGATTCAAGCGGATATATTCCTGGAGAATTAATACTAACAGCAATAACCAAAAATGAGGCTCTACTAAATGTTATAGACCAACCTGAAATATTCTCGAGTGTTTTTATTGAAAGAGGAAAAAATTCTCCTTTGGAAAATGTTATGAGATTGGGCGAAGTTGATAATAATGGAGATTTAGAAAAATATGGATACAAATATTTTATAATCGAAAAAGAGTCTACTTAAATATTTATAAAAAAGAAAAGAAATGGCAACAGGAAATTATGGAACTATAAGACCGGCTGATGTTAGTCCTGAGGACGTACAAATAGTAATGGTATATACTGAGTCTCGAGATGATACTCAAAATTTTATTTTAACAACTCTTGAATCACAAGATGTTTTACGACCTTACTTTAACAACCAAGAAACTGGTGGTAGCTCAGTTGAATTATTAGGGGGTTTATATAATCTTAAATTACCTGCAGATCAATTTAATAAGTTAGGTATATACACACTAATGATTAGACCAAAAGAAATTAGAACTGTGATTACAGACTGTGGAGTACTTTCATCTTTACCTAATGTTAAAGGAATCATAATTGATCTTAATAACGTACCAACAGAAGATAAAAATAAGTTTGTTAATCAAGGTCTTGTTGGTTTTAGAATTGAATATTTAAATTCAGATGGAACTAAAATTCCTAATTTTTTTAGAATAATTACATCTTGTTTTTATTGTGAACCTGTTGTGCAAAATTTAACAAACACAATTCAAAAATCTATTAGATATCGTTATGTTGAGGGATCAACAAATTTAATTTTTTGTACAGTTTCTCCGTCGTCATCACCAACAAACAAACCTAGTGCTACACCATTTATTGGACAACCAAATCAAAAAATCGTAATCGTAAATACTTTTTTTAACCCAATTACCACTGAGATTGAAATTGTTGATCAAGACATATCTACTTTGGCAATAGCATTGTACGGAAATCAAACTAAATCAATTGAAGACGGTATATATACTATCTATGACTCTAATGATAATATTTATAAACAGTATGACCTATATGAGATAAAAGACCAGTTCAATTCCCTACTTTATGAAGTTAGGCAGAATCGTAATGAAAATATTGATTTTTCTAAATCGTTTAATAATATCACAACTTAATGGCAATAAATAAATTTACTTGTCCGCCACAAAGTAGCGCAGCTAACCAATTTTCAAATAACTTAGTTGGTGTTCAGTTAGTTACTGGAGGAGGATTAACGCAAGCAAATTTTAATTTTACTACGGGAATAAGCGAAAAACAAAATCGTACTTTTACAATAGGTACTTTTTCCGAACCCATTAATTTGGATTCAATGAATATTGAAAACAACATTGAGTCCGCAAATATATTAGCAAATAATTATAGGGTTTATCCAAATTATGATCTTTCACAGGTTACAAACTTTACGCAGTACGGGTCATTAGTTAAAAGAATATCCGTATCCATAAGTAAAATTATAAATTTTTTTCCAGCAGGAATAGAGGTTAATTCAAAAACACCAAAATTTATAACTCAAGAAACCGCAATTAATATATCATACGATTCTTTAGATGATGACACAACTTTTGAAATTTATTTAAGTTCAATTCAAAATCCATTTGGGATAGATTTTTCAGAAAACTCAGAAACAAACATGTTGTTTAACGAACAACCAGTTTCACCTTTAAGGAATATGAAATTAAATTATAAAAAATATGTTTTATATATTAATGGAGTACAATATCCTGTAAATTATTTATACCCAACTAATGATAATTCAACAACATTAAAATTAATTGTTGATGGAAACCCATTTAACGGATCAAGTTTCTCAAACGAATATTTAGTTATTAGGCCAAGTGATTTTGAATGTAATAAAGTTTTTAATGTTGAATTAGATTCGGTAGAAAATTTTTTACTAAACAGAAAAATTACACCACCATATACCGCTCAATTTATTGTTCCTAGAGAACAAGAAGATGGTAACTTTACACTTACGACAGAGTTGATTACTTGGCCAATATCAGGATTGTGGAATTTAGATATTTTTTCCGCAAAATTTGATAACTATTTATTAAAACTAAATGATTTTGCAATAAATTTAGACACATATTCTACCAATATAATATCTAGATTCTTAACAACCGGAGCGTTAAAAGAATTTGATACTCCAGATCAAAAATTTGAAAAACTATTACAATTGTATGGTAGAAGTTTTGATGAAACTAAATCATTTATAAGCGCTTTAGGAACTATTAATAGTGTTCACTATACGATCCAAAATGACATACCATCACAATTATTAAAAAATTTAGCACAAACATTAGGGTGGGTAACAAACTTTTCGCCAATATCACAAGAAGAGTTATTACAAGCGGTTTTTACAACACAACCAAATTCTTTTCCAGGTTTACAAATTGGCCCAACACCAGAAGAATTAAACTATCAGTTTTATAGAAACTTAATTTTAAATTCTGCTTATTTATTCAAATCAAAAGGAACTAGAAAATCAATAGAATGTTTATTAAGAATGGTTGGGGCTCCTGAGGCTCTAATTGAGTTTAATGAACATGTTTATATTGCAGATCAAAGAATTAACATGACTGAGTTTAATCAACAATTTGCAGAAATAAGTGCAGGCCCACTCATATCACAACTACCAATACTACAAACCAATAATGTATTCTCAATTCAAGGGATTCAATATACTGGATTCACAACAACAGCAACAAACATAGCGGTATTAACAACAATAACTGATTATCCTGTAGACGAGTTTGGATGTCCAAAAATGCCAAACACGTCAGATAATTATTTCTTTCAAATAGGTGGAGGATGGTATGAATCTACACCACAACATAACATGCCCGAATTTACAATACCAACAAATCAAGTTTTTACGGGAAACAATCCAAACTATCAAACACAATTATTACCTTTTAATTATGGTGAAGAATATTTATATAGATATAGATATTTTCCATATACCAATCTTGGGTTTAAACTAAGAAAAATCACAGATAATAAAAAAAGTTGGATTGACACTAATCCGTTTTTAAGAATAAGTTCTGATGGTGGGTTTAATGCTTACTATACCACAAGTGAAGACTGTTTAGTTTTAAATGTTAAAAATGTTGACGTAATGATGAATCCTGCCCAAGGATTAGCTTATGACGTTTGGTCTATGTCTGTAGAAACCAACTATCCGATACCAGAACAAGGATTGTTTTATAGTCCACCTTCACCATGTTACTCACCGCCAAATCCATATCCAAAAATTGGAGGAATAGATTGGACTACAATCATACCAAAACCAAAACAAAAAACATTTTTTGAATTTGCTCAAACATTTTGGAGAAATATGATTAACACTAGAAATCGTCAGTTTATTACTGATGGTAAAACAGGTGGATACCCAACATTACAATCAATTTATTGGAAATATTTAGAATCTTTGACTCAAGCTGGAATAACTAATAACAATTATACATATCAGACAATGATTGATTTTGTTAATGGTATGGGAGATTATTGGGTTAGACTTGTTGAACAAATGATACCAGCAACTACAATTTGGAATACAGGTGTTAGATTGGAAAATTCTATTTTTCACAGACAAAAATTTGTTTGGAGAAGACAAGAAGGGTGTAAGTTTGTTGCGGTACCTTGTAAACCTTGTATTTTAACAACCCAACTTTATGTTGTAGATTGTCCAGTACAAGAGACCACATGCCCGATTTATCCTTGGGACACAGATCCAAACATAACAAATTTTGGTGTGGTATTAAACACAACATTATCTGAATATTTTTACAGTATATCGTCAAATTGTCAAATAAATACAGTCCAAAGCACTTGGTATGTTGACGTTAGAATTAACAATATTATTTTAGCTCAATACGAATTCTACACAGGAGTTGGACCAAACCAATACCCAACCTCAAATGAGTGGTTAGACGCATTAGAAATAACATTTGAAAGTTTACAAACCTTAGGGTATGGTTATAATATTGATACGGAAAATAGTGAAATTATGGTATTTAATAATAATTGTCAACCTAATTTTGATGATATCGAAATTAACGTTGGAATAAATTTTCAAGTATTTTGTAACGAATAATG
>Ga0315284_10007625_pt1 | contig 15453 bp, 12 predicted proteins | sample YL17G09_16_MG_FD_203696 | JGI IMG/M metagenome (GOLD analysis project Ga0315284, IMG submission 203696) | Sediment microbial communities from Yellowstone Lake, YNP, Wyoming, USA - YL17G09_16 | ecosystem: Environmental > Aquatic > Freshwater > Lake > Sediment | place: USA: Wyoming | collected... | reverse complement strand
CGCAGGGCTGCGCTCCGGGCAAGGCCAACGACCAAGACAAGAACAAAAACCAAACCAAAAGGGGACACTTCTAATGAGGTAAGAAAGGGGACATTTCTAATGGGGCTTGACAGGCCATCTCACCGGGCGTTGACTTACCCGCCTGGGATATGCCCGGGTTTTCTGTTCGGCTACCCGTCCACGGCACACGGGCCGGGCGTGAGAAAGCTTGATGTATGCTGGCGAGGGCCTCTCTTTCCGAGTAAGGCTCGGCTTGGCCCTTGGTATTTGCGTCCGGTGCGCGCGCCGCGTAATCGTGAATGACCTGCGTTGCTTCGGCCTCCGAATAGCCGTTGTCGCGGAGTTGAGTCGCGAGCCGAAAGCCCGTGTTATTCCGCCCCTCGGTTGCGGCGCGCCCAAGGGCCTGCGAGATAAGCCGTTCGGCGGGTATTCGCCCGTTGGGCGATGGCTGGGGCTTTCGCTCGCAGTCCGCTTTGTTTGAAACTTCTTCGTTTTCCGGTTTGAGAAGTGAGCGTAACTCGGCTGGTAGGCTTTCGAACGGCTCCGGATTGGATTGGCGGAGCCATTCATATTCGCCTGCTTCGTTAGCACCCGTGAAAATTGCGTAGCCGCCGTCCGCCCGGATATCGAGTCCCGGATAGAGTCTCGCTAGTTCATGCTTGGCTGATCCGCTGACAGTCGGCACACGGCCGCCTGGATGCTCGAAATAAACGTGGTGTCCGCCACTGCCGGTTCTCACGTGCGGTGCTATACCGAGCTTACGCAAGGTGGTGTTGCCTTTGTCACCATCGAAGTCGAGAACGATGAGGCTGCTGATCTGCCCAGTCACGACAGCCCACGCCTTGGGTTTCTTCCTTGCCCATTCTTTCACCTGGGCGACGCTGACCCGCTCTCGCTGAAACTGCTTCCATGACGGGATGGCTGGCCTCTTGTCGATTCGAACGGGGATGATGTTCCATCCGCGTAGCAGCATGGCTTCGGGATTAGGTGTTGGAGTCATGCCTTGCCTCATCGGGCCTGGGCGCTTGCTCTGGCGACACCCGCCGTGATTTGACCCAGCGAATCAAGTCCAGTCGGCGATAACGAATGAGTCGCCCGACCTTTACGTAGGGCGGTCCCCGCCGCTCAATGCGGAACCTCACCAAGGCTGCGGGGCTGCATCCCAAAAGGGCAGATGCCCCGGCAGTGTCCAGCAGTCCTGCATGAAACCTCATTTGCATCTTGGTATGCCTCCTTCAATCGGGCTTCATGCGCCTCTGCGCACGTGGGCCATGATCTCGCTCGGTGCGCCGACTGTCAAAAAAGTACTTTCTTGGGGATTTTGGGCTTTTGGGGCGAGATAGTACCGTCTTACGGTGTGTGGGTGGCTTGGGTGGGTTTGCGGGAGAGATGCCGCTGAATCGCTGCCTTGAGCTGCTGGACCGTCGTTCTCTCGAAGACTTGCGAATGGTGCATTTTGAGAATTTCGAGCATGTCTTCGAGAAGTTCCTTGGGATAGCGGGCCGGTCGATTCACGGTATCCTGTAGGTCAATCTTCTCTGAGTGGTGCCCGCGTGCCTGGTAGTGCGGCGCAAGCAACTCGTAAAGGCGGGGAATCATCCGTGCATAAACGGGCCATCCCTGAGAGCCTCGACCTGAAATTAGAGAAGGGCATGGCGCTCCGAGCCAAAGCTGACTGAAGAGGCCAAGGGCCTTGAATATCTCCTGGAATTCCTCGCCAAAAGCGCGGCGCGTCCCCACTCGACAGCCGGGAAGCTCATGCGTGCGCTGCGCGCGGGTCGTTTGATTGGTGGCTGTGACCCTCACGCCGGAGACTACGCGTTCTCCGTCCGGTGCCTCTCCGGGCGGTGTCAGATACCAGCACAGAGTCCAAACACCGATTTGAAAATTGGTGTCACGGATAGTTGCCCATACTGAGTCTTCTGTCATCTGGACCCATTGCGTGACTTTGGCTTTCAGCTCCTCCGTTAGCACATACTCCCGCTTCAAGAACTGCTTCCAGGATTCAATGTGTTTCAACACTTCCTTGATTGTCCGGTTTCCAAACTGGCGAGCGAAGAAAAAGGGATTCTGCGGCATTTCAAACTGGACGATCTCCATTACACGTTCGTACTCGATTCCCCGCCGCTTAAGCCTCTCGAAGATGTCGGGAGTGGTCTGGTCTTTCCGTGGTGGTCCAGCCTTGGGGTCAGGATTAAGCGGCCCTGCCATAAGAGTGTGTGATCCTATGCGGCCCAGTCCTTGCACAACACTTCCGCCTGTTCGAGGACGGTGAGGGTGGCCTTTTCTTGCTTGTCCGGTGGATAGCCGTATTTGCGGAGAATCCTCTTCACCATGGTTCGCAGCTTGGCGCGGACGTTCTCCTTAACGGTCCAATCGATGCTCGTGTTCCTGCGAACTGTCTCAACCAATTCGCGAGCGATTGCCCGCAGCGTTTCATCCCCCAGAATTTTTACGGCACTGTCGTTCACTTCCAGGGCATCGTAGAAAGCCAATTCCTCTTCGGTCAGGCCCAGCCCGTCGCCGCGCTTGTGGGCCTCCCTCATCTTCTTGGCAAGTTCGATCAACTCGGCGATGACTTGCGCGGCTTCAAGCGATCTGTTCTGGTATTGACGAATCGCTTTTTCGAGCATATCCGCGAACGAGCGGGCCTCGATCAGGTTCTTTCTGGAGCGAGTCCTAATCTCGTCATTCAGTAGCTTTCTCAGGAGTTCCAAGGCGAGGTTCTTGTGGGGCAAGCCTCGAACTTCCTCAAGAAACTCATCGGAGAGGATTGAAATGTCCGGGCTCTTCAATCCTGCCGCCGCGAAGATATCAATTACTTTGTCTGAGGCTACTGCCCGAGACACAATCTGCCGAATCGCGGTGTCAAGGTCTTCCGGCGACCGTGCCCCTTCCGTCGTGGTCTTGGCGAGAACGGCCCTCACCACCTGGAAGAAACCCACTTCGTCACGTATCGCCAAAGCTCTCTCGTTAGGCACTGAAAGCGCGAAGGCATTGGAAAGTGCGCTCACGGCCTTTATGTAGCGGTTCTTTCCGTCCTCCTGGCCCAGGATGAATTCCTGAGCGGCGGGAATCACTGCCAATCGCGCTTGCGGTGCCCCCATGATGAACTTCGAGTAATCAAAGCCATGGAACATGGCCTTGATGATTTCGTACTTTTCGAGCAGGACGGCCACCGCCTCTTCCTGGTCAATACCCGTTTCTTCGCGGTCGCCCTCGGTGTAATCGGCGAGGGCCTTTTTCAATTCGGCGGCCAGCCCTAGGTAATCCACAATCAGCCCGCCCGGTTTGTCCTTGAAGACACGATTGACGCGAGCAATAGCCTGCATCAGGCCGTGGCCGCGCATGGGCTTATCCACGTACATCGTGTGCAGGCTGGGCGCGTCGAATCCCGTCAGCCACATATCCCGGACAAGCACTAGTTTGAATGGGTCCTCTGGACTCTTGAACCGCTCTGCCAGGGCCGCGCGTCGTGGCTTATTGCGGATGTGGGGTTGCCATTCTGGCTTGTCTGATGCCGAGCCCGTCATCACTACTTTGAGGAAACCTCTGTCATCATCGTCACTGTGCCAGGCAGGCCGCAAGCGGGCAATCGCATTGTACAAATCCACGCAGATGCGGCGGCTCATACACACGATCATTCCCTTGCCATCCATGACGGCCAAGCGGTTCTCGAAGTGATTCACGATGTCTTGGGCGACCAAGCTTAGGCGCTTCTCGGTTCCCACCATGGCTTCAAGTTGCGCCCACTTCGTTTTCAGCTTTTCCTTGGTGGCCTCTTCCTCACCCTCCGTGACTTCCTCAAATTCAGGGTCGATCTTGGGCTTCTCTTCCTCTTTCAGTTCGATTTTGGCCAGTCGGCCCTCGTAATAGATGCGGACGGTGGAGCCATCCTCAACGGCACGTTGAATGTCATAGATATCGATGTAATCGCCGAAGACCGCCGGGGTGTTCCGGTCCCCGGTTTCAATCGGCGTGCCGGTGAAACCCACAAACGAGGCGTTGGGCAGAGCATCTCGCATGTGCCGCGCAAAGCCGTCAATGAAGTCATACTGACTGCGGTGCGCCTCATCGGCAATCACCACGATGTTCCGGCGGGGAGACAAGCAGGGGTAGTCTTCTCCCGGCTCGGGCATGAATTTCTGTATTGTTGTGAATACCACGCCGCCCGAGGAAACGTTCAGCAGTAGCCGGAGAGCCTCGCGGCTTTCGGCTTGCACGGGGTCCTGCCGCAGCAGTTCATGACATAGCGCGAACTTGCCGTGGAGCTGGTCGTCCAGGTCGTTCCGGTCCGTCAGGACGACAATCGTGGGATTCTCCATCTTCGAGTGCCGGATGATTTTCCCGGCGTAGAACGCCATCGTCAGGCTCTTGCCGCTGCCTTGCGTGTGCCAGATCACGCCAATGCGGCGGTCACCTTTCGCGGCCGAAGCCTCAAGGGTCCGTTCCACGGCCTTATTGACCGCGTGAAACTGGTGATATCCAGCCATTTTCTTGTTGATCTTTGCGCCGTCCACCTCAAAGACGATGAAGTCGCGGAGTAGGTCAAGAAAGCGGCGTTTCTCAAAGATACCTTTGAGCAAAACCTCAAGCTCCAGCGAACCCTTGGGGGCGACCTCACGGCCCTCAATCGTTCTCCAGGGCATAAACCATTCCCAGTTGGAGGTAAGGGTTCCGGCCCGGGCTGCGACACCATCGGAAACCACCAGTACTTCATTGGTATGAAACAGACTCGGGATTTCCTGCTTGTAGGTCTGAAGTTGATTGAAGGCAGCCCGTATCGTAGCGGTTTCGTCTTCGGGATTCTTTAACTCGATTACGGCGAGCGGCAGGCCGTTCAAGAATATAGCCACGTCCGGGCGACGGTTGCGCCGGTCCTCGACTACCGTGAACTGGTTCACCGCCAGCCAGTCATTGTTGGCAGGGTCTTCAAAATCAATGACGTTCGCCAGCCCAGTCCCCATTGAGCCATCCGCCCGGCGGTATTCATAATCAACGCCATTTACTAGCAGCTCGTGGAACCGGTGATTGTTCTCGTAAAGGCTTGGCGACTCGGTCCGCAGAACCTTGCGGGCAACCTCCTCGACGGCTTCAACAGGCAGGTTGGGGTTGATTCTTTCAAGTGCCGACCGCAAGCGGCCGATTAGGATAACGTCGGCGTAGCTCGCGCGCTCGGCGAGAAGCTCATCCGGCGCGATATCCGGGCCGTTGAGCGTCGTATAGCCCAGCGCCTCGAACCATTCGAGGGCAGCGGATTCAACCACGGATTCAGCCATCGCGGTCATTGGTTTCTCACCACCGAGGCACAGAGACACGGAGAGGGGCTAGATCTGTAATATACCTCTCTCTGCCTCTGTGTCTCTGTGGTTTATTGGCGTTCACAGCACCATCCGTTTAATCCCCTGGTGAAGCACCGGCACGTTGAAGTTTAGGAGCAGCCCGGTGCGCATCCCGGTGAGCTTCAGATAGGTCAGCAGTTGGGCCTCATGAATGGGCAAGATTCGATCCACGGTCTTGAGTTCCAAGAGCAGGCGGTTCTCCACCACCACATCCAAACGATAACCGCAATCCAGGCGAACGCCCTTATAGACGACCGGTAGTGGCACTTGCCGCTTGAAAGCAACTCCGGCGAGATTGAGTTCGTGGCACAGGCACTCCTCGTAGGCTGACTCCAACAGGCCGGGACCGAGCGCCCGATGTACTTCGATGGCCGCCCCGATCACTTTTTGCGTTAGCTCATCCCGATCAACCATTGGCAAGTCCTTTTCTTAACCACCGAGGCACCGAGACACCGAGCAAAACCTTCACTGTTGCTTTTGATCTCTGGGCCTCTGTGTCTCTGTGGTTGCTCCTCCCTTCACCCGAATCTCGCCAGAAATCAGCTTCGGCAGCAGCGCGTCGCGGAGGGCGGCGAGAGTCATGGATTCCCTCAGGTTCGCAACAACCTTTTGGCGCAGCGGTAGAACCTTATTCAGGAACACTTCGATGGTCTGTCGGGTTGGGATTACCATCTCGGCGTCAACTATCACCTTTGCATTCATATTGGCCTGCACAGACCCACTCATTGCACCCGCTGAGTATTCAGTGTATGCAGCGGATTTCAAGAATCCGTAAACAAAGTAGGCGTACCCCAGGGATTCGGTCTTCAGCCTAACAAGATAGGAAGCGAACAAAGCGTCTATTGGTTCTTCCACAATCGCGGACTTGCCCGGATCGGCCATCCTTGCTACCACAATGTCGCCGACAGCCAGTGAATACTTGGGCTTATCTTCTTGGCTGACCAAACAGTAAGGAACCGAGTCCCACTTAATCCAGTTGTGCTTGTTTATATCAGTAACGCGGAGGAATTTCGGTCCCACCGGCTCCTCTGTTGCACTTGCAGTGTAACCGTATTGAGTCGTGCAAAGATCGGAGAGCTTGCCGACATTCCAGCCTTTCGGAATCTTTCCCAGCGGCGAATCCTGGAAGGAATCGGGGAAGAGGGCGGCGGTTTCGGGATCGAGGCCGGAGGGTTGGCGGCCTTCGGCCCCTTCGGCTTTGCTCAGGGCAAGCTTGGCGCGGACGGGGTCGAAGTCCACGAACCACGACTTGAAGATGGCCCGCGCCATCGCTTCCAGCGTCTCATTCATCCGCCGATTCAACTCGATCTTGTCATCCAGCGTGCCGAGAATATGTGCGATGGCGCGTTGTTCGTCCGGTAGCGGAACCGATGCCGGTATCTGGCTGAGGATCGTCTGGTTGAGCAAAGGCTGACCTGAACCCGCTCGCCAGTGATTCAGGTCGAGCGTGCTGAGGAGGTAGAAGAGAAACCTTGCATCGTTATCGTCGAGTGCCCTCGCACGGATCGCGTTATCTGTAACCCAGCACCTTTCCTTGCTCAGGTACAGGGAGCCACAGTAGCTACCCACCCGGCCGATCACGATCGTGTTTTCGGGTGCGTTGGTATCGCCCGCGAACCCGATGATTCCGTTTGAGCCATAGACCGGATTTCGTAAACCAGCGGACCGCTCGGGGCTGGTCTTGCCGTTCGCGAACGACAAGACATCACCTAGCGTGATCGGTCTCCACTCACCCGCCATACCCAAGCTCCTTGAGGTTGGCCGCGAACAAAGCTCATACTTCTTTTCACCACCGAGGCACAGAGACACTGAGACGGCCTGCGGCTCACCTGCGTGATCTCTGTGCCTCCGTGTCTCTGTGGTACCTGGTTCTTTCACCCTGCGAACTTCAGCTCCTTGAGGTTCTTTCGAATCTGCGCTTCGAGCTTGGCGCTCTCGGTAAACTGCTCTTCCAGCTTCGTCGTCAGCCGCTTCATCTTCTCGTCAAAAGGTTCGCCGTCATCCTCAATTTCCTCGGCGCCAACGTAACGGCCCGGCGTGAGAACGTAGCCGTGCGCGGCGATTTCTTCGGTTGTGGCGTTCTTGCAGAAGCCGGGAACATCCTGATATTTGCCAGCGTCTTTTTCGCGGCGCCATGCATGGTAGGTCCCGGCGATCCGCCGGATTTCATCGTCAGAGAGTTCACGGTGCGTGCGGTCAACAAGGTGCCCCAGTTTTCGAGCATCAATGAACAACGTCTCTTTTCGGCGGTCACGGAACTTGCCATTGGCTTTGCTCCGCGATAGGAACCAGAGGCACACGGGAATCTGTGACCCGTAGAAGAGCTGACCCGCAAGGGCAATCATGCAGTCCACAAGGTCAGCCTCAATGATGCCCTTGCGGATATCGCCTTCGCCGGATTGATTCGATGACATGGAACCGTTGGCCAGCACGAAGCCCGCGATGCCCTTGGGCGCCAAGTGATGAATCTTGTGTTGGACCCAGGCGAAGTTGGCATTCCCCACAGGGGGCGCGCCATATTTCCAGCGGGCATCGTTGCGCAGCCGCTCACCGCCCCAGTCGCTCATGTTGAAGGGTGGATTGGCGAGAATAAAGTCCGCCCGCAAATCTTTGTGCAGGTCATTGTGGAAGGTATCGGCGTGATGAGGCCCAAGATTGGCCTCGATGCCCCGAATGGCCAAATTCATTTTGGCAAGCTTCCAGGTGGTAGAGTTCGACTCTTGCCCGTAAATCGAGATATCGCCCAGGCGGCCCCCGTGTTGCCGGATGAATTCTTCGCTCTGGACAAACATCCCGCTTGACCCACAGCAAGGGTCATAGACGCGGCCCTTGAAAGGCTCGATCATTTCGACCAGCAACTTAACCACGCAGCGGGGAGTGTAAAACTCTCCCCCCTTCTTGCCTTCGGCACTCGCGAACTGGCCTAGGAAGTATTCATAGACGCGGCCCAAGATGTCTTTGGAACGGTTCTCGGCGTCTCCCAGCCCGATGGTTCCAATCAGGTCAATCAACTCTCCCAGCCGTTGCTTATCGAGTGAAGGCCGCGCGTAGTCTTTAGGGAGAACACCCTTCAGGATGGGGTTTGCCTTCTCGATGGCCTCCATGGCCTCATCAATGAGTTTGCCAATCGTGGGCTGTTTGCCCTTGGCCTGCAAGAAGGACCAGCGGGCCACCTTCGGAACCCAGAAGACATTCTCCGCGGTGTACTCGTCCCGGTCTTCGGGATCGGCGTACTTCTCGGCCTGGAGCGCGTCGTAGCGCTCCTGGAAGGCATCGGAAATGTATTTCAGGAAAATGAGGCCCAGGACAACGTGCTTGTACTCCGCCGCGTCCATGTGACCGCGCAGCTTGTCCGCCAGTGCCCAAAGCGTCTGCTCAAAACCGAGATTGGCCCCGTTGGTTGACTTCGAATTAGTTACTCTTTGGCGACCGGCCATAGGAGCTGCCACCTTGATTAGGAATGATACTTAATGCCTCGCCCGGGATTATACGACATCTAGCGCAAACTCTTACAGCGGAAGTTCTCTGGTCATGGGCTGGCGGGGGGTAGCCTCGCGGGCGCCCCGATTACGTGTATAATTGGGCGGACAGCCGGACTCCGAGCCGGTTATGACTAAGGACTGGGGGATATGACTGTGAGTGACGCACCCTTGAAACCCGGTGTCGTGCGGACGTTTAAGAAGGGCAAAGGCAGCGCGGTTGTTCTGGCCATCGGAGTGTGGGCCAAGCGTCGCGGCAAGCAATTTCACATTCACATTACGGGGACTAAGACCTTCCACATAACTGTGACCAATGACCCGAAGTCAGAACGCTACCACCGCACGCTCTTCAGGGATTTGCGGAGGCTGCTTGTTGATAATCAGTGTTGGCCGTATGGTGATGCAGGGGCTGAGACAGAACGGAGCGGCTAGCGGAGGCAGCCACATCACTGTATCTCGCTGTCGATGATCGCGCGGGCCAACTCGCGGATTTCCTTGGTGGTCTCGTCGCCGGTTAATTCACCTTCTAGTCCGCGCCGCACGGCGTCTTTCAGGTCGGCGGTGAATTCGCTGTCCCAAATGTCTCTGTCAGAGATTTCACCCTCTCGCTTTAGCTCCAACAAGTAGCTCCAAACTTCGGCGACCCCCTGCTGAATCAGGTTGGCCTTCCGGGTCTGGCGGTCCTTTTCCGCCTGCCGATTTTCGATCTCCGCACACGCTTCTCGGACGATCGGCTCCAGGGCTTCCTTGCCTTCGGCTTCCGTAGCGCCGAGGGGGAGTTCGGCAAGTATCTCCGCACACTCCCGGCGAATCCGCGCTTCGTCCCGGTCGGTCCGGCTCCAAGGGAGTTCGCGGAGCGTCCAATCCAGCAACCGGGCATCGAGTAACCGCTTCTGAACCGCCAGACACACGGGCTCAACGGCCTCCTGTACCGCCACTCGCATTTCGCATTCGTCTGCGCAACCGTCTAACTGTTGAAGCGCCTCTCGGATCGCTGTTGTGGCCCGCGCTCGCTCGGCATCTGTCGTGCCGTACGGCAAGCTTATTAATGCCCTCTCCAGAAGCCTCTGGCGCTTCTCCTGTGCGTCGCGGGCGGCCCGGAAGGGTTCGACTAGGGCTTCAAGGCTGCGGGCAAGAATGGTGCCCATGCGGGGATCGTCGGTGGGCTGCCGCTTGGCTATCTCGGCTTCCAAGCCCTCGAGGATTTCCTTGCGCTGGGTCGCTGAAAGCCATCGGTACTCGTAAGCTGCGACAGCCTCGCCCGCCTTCTCCTGCCATCGGCACCGGAAGGCAGTTAATTGCTGCTCGGCTTGCTGTCGTTGGCGCTCGTGGGCTTGCTCGCGTTCAATGCGCTTCGGCTCTTGGGCCTGGTCGTACTCCAGTCTTGCCCGCTCTTGCTCCAGCCGCTCCCGCTCCAGTTTAAGCTCGGCGTCGCGTTGGGCGGCCTCCTCCTCACGGTCCTCGGCCTCGGCTTCGCGCCTTTCGGCTTCCTCTTGCTCCTCCCGGCGCATCTTCTCCAGGTCTCGCCGCGCCCGGTGTTCCTGGGCTTCAAGAGTCAACTCCTCCAGTCGCTCGCGCCGGTTCTGTAGGACGGGCGAAGCCTCACGCACGGGGCGCGGTTGGGCTTGCCGCTGTTCCCGGACGGCTTTAATACTTTCCGCCGTGATTCGAAGGTGCCCGCCTGGGGTGCGGAAGCTTTCCAGCCTGTCCTCGGCCACCATCCGCTTGACGGTGGGTGCTGAGATACCGAGCGCGGCGGCTGCCTCGCTTACGCTGAGAGATTCGGCCCCTGATCGAATTTTTGCAGCTTTTCTCACGGTTTTTCTTACCGATATTTCGCGGTTCTTACCGCTTTCACGAGTCATTCTTGTTGCGGTTTTTTACGACTTTTGCCGATTTTTGCGGCTTTGGCTGAGAAGGGCACATTGGCCTGAGAATCAGTGGCGGCGGTCGGTGCCCCGTGCTCGGCGTCGCCGCCAGATTTCCGCAGCAAACTCCTCTCGCTTTTCCTTGGGTGTCTCGTGGATGATTCTCCCGCCGGCGTCGTGTTCGCCTCGGGTATGCTGAAGAGCGGCCTCGGTGTACTGAGCTAAGGTGTATGCTCCGGGGTTATACTGGCGCGTGCGTCTTCCTCGGCCTGCCCGAGCCATAGCGATTCCAAGCCGCGTGTTGCAGCTCTTACATAAAATGCGAAGGTTATCCGGTGCCCCGTTCGACTCGTCGCCGTCGATGTGGTCGATTACGAGAAAACGAGTCGAGCCGCACAAGGCACACTCGGCAGGTCCGGGCGGGCGGCACTCGGGCTGGTGCGCCCGATACCGCTTCGCGCGGTCGCTGATGAGGGATGTCGGCTTTCGCCAATCCCCGCCGCACTCGGGTGCGGCGGGGTTCATTCCCCCTCGTTTTCTTCCTCTTCCGAGGGCGTCACGATATCGGCGATTTCGTCGATCTGGGTTTGCAGGTCCTCGTTTTCGTTTTCGAGTTCTTTGATACGGTCCAATAGGTCGCGTCGGGTTGGTATGGCCACAGGGTTTACTCCTTTTGGATATCTGATTTTGATACGCCGGTATTCCGCGTCGCCCGTCAACGTATCGCCCTCGGCTTCATTGCCTCGGTTGCGGTCAGGCACATACTTACGGGTGGTCCACACTGCGTGGGCCTTGCGTGATTCGAGTTGCTTGCGGGCTAGAGTCTTCATGCTCTCAGGGTAATTGAGAGTGATGTTTGATATCTAGCCACGCATTGGGGGGGGATTTCCGATGGCCGAAAATCCGTGCGGAATACGGGGTGTGTCACGGGATGCGCGGTGCTTGCGCCTTCTGGCGATTGCGGCGCGCAAGCCTTTTTCTGCCAAATAACGCCCGTAGGCGTCCAACAGGTCAAAGCCTGGGATTTGCGATCGGAGTAGGTCCTTGACAGTCTTTCCTTGTTCGACCATTCGGATGGCGTAATCTAGTCGAGGATCGTTCGGGCGGCCACGCCTTGGCGGAAGCTCTCGCCTGATTAGCCGAATGACCTGCTTCTTAAAAGCTTTCGCATCGCGAGCGACTTCCTGGGCGAAATTAATCTTCAAGAACAGAGCAAATTCGCGGGCTGCGGCCTCCACTGAGGTACTGCTGAGACAAACTTGGGCCGGGCCAGGATTTGAGTTTTGGAACAAATTGGAACAGGTTTTTGCTTTCGAGGGTTTGTAAATGGTTGATTCTATGGTGCCGCGGGACGGAGTTGAACCGCCGACGCCAGCCTTTTCAGGGCTGCGCTCTACCACCTGAGCTACCGCGGCACGGTCACAGCATTTTGGGATGAATTCCAGGTTCTGTCAAGAAAATGCGCGCTCTGGAAAATGCGCGCTCCGGTCGAGTTTTAGCCGAGGACAGGCGTTAGCCGTTACGGTTGCACAGTTCACCCTGCGGCCAGCATGTGTTTGCACATCGAGAATAGCCAGCATCCTCCTTCCCATCCGGCCAACGTTTTTGCGCCTTGACATTCTCCGCGCCAACCGATATAGGAAAGGACGCAATCTCCAACTCAACCGTTTTGGTGGCGGAGGCTCTCATGTCTCGAAAACGCACGGAGAAGCAATATGCGCGACGCGCATTCTTGAAGCAGGTGGCGGTGGGCGGAGCACTAGGCTCCAGCCTGGCGGGACTGGCATCCGCAGAGGAAAGTCCTAAGCCAGGGGGCGAGGGCTCCAATGAAGCCGCTGCCCCGGGCGTGGTTGCCTCGGCCAGTCGGATTGCCTTTCCGCGGGTCTTCACCGGGTCAAATCTCAAGATGATTGCTTTTCCTCTGGGGGGCATCGGTACCGGGGCAATCTCCCTCGGGGGCCGCGGGCAGTTGCGTGACTGGGAGATCTTCAACCGACCCGACAAAGGCAACGTGCCGGACTATTGCTTCCCAGCCATTTGGGCACAGGTGAAAGGACGCAAGCCGGTGACCCGCGTGCTCGAGGCCCGCATGACGCCACCCTACGAAGGATCCAGTGGACTCGGTGCCAACAATGTACCCGGCTTGCCCCGGTTGCAAAGCGCGACCTTCAAGGGCGGCTTTCCGTTTGCGTGGATCGATTTCCACGATGATAAGTTGCCGGTCCGGGTGTCGCTGGAAGCGTTCAATCCCCTGGTGCCGCTGGACGTCGAGGCTTCCGGACTGCCGGTGGCTGTTCTCAGATATTCGATCAAAAACCCCAGTGCCGCGCCGGTCAAAGTGGGCATCGCCTACAGCTTACAGAATCCCGTAGGCAAAGAAGGTAGGCAGTCTGTCTTCCGCGGGGATGCCGGCGTGAGCGGCCTCTACATGGACAATCCTTTCCTGGCGGCGGCCGATCCCCTGAAGGGGTCGATGAGTCTCTGTGTGCTGGGGGCGCCCGCCGGCAACGTAAGCTACTTGCGTGGGTGGACACGGGCCGGGTGGTGGGACGGCGCGCTTGCCTTCTGGGATGACTTCACGGCAGACGGTGCGCTGGAGAGCCAGTCACCGGCCGTGACGCCAGTGGGTTCAATCGCCGTGACGCAGACGGTTCCCGCTGGTGGCGAGGCCCAGGTGACCTTTCTGCTTGCCTGGCACTTTCCCAATCGCACGCCCGAGCGTTGCGGCTGGAAGGCTGTGGACGGTAAGGAAAAGGTGGTTGTCGGTAACTACTACACCAAGCGTTTCGCGGACGCCTGGGATGTGAGTCGCCATGTCGCACGCGAACTGGCCACCCAGGAGGTGCGGACCCGAAAGTTCTTTGACGCAACACGGTCCTCTACACTGCCCCCGGCGGTGCTCGATGCGGCCCTGAGCAACCTCTCGACGCTGGTCACCAACACTGCCTTCCGGACTCCCGATGGTGAGTTTCACGGCTTCGAAGGCTGTGATGACCACGCCGGATGCTGTCACGGAAGCTGCACGCATGTATGGAATTATGAACAGGCCACCGCCTTCGTGTTCCCCAGCCTGGCACGCTCACTTCGGGAGTCGGAATTCCTGCGCAACACGATGGAAAATGGACTGATGGGTTTTCGCTCCTTCTTGCCCGATGGAGAGAAGATTTGGGACAGAGCAGCGGCAGACGGGCAAATGGGCTGCCTGATGAAGCTCTACCGCGATTGGCAACTGTGCGGTGACACGGAGTGGTTGCGGCGGCTGTGGCCGCAAGCCAAGCGGGCCCTCGAGTTCGCCTGGATCAAAAATGGTTGGGACGGGGACCGCGACGGCGTGATGGAAGGCGTGCAGCACAATACCTTCGACGTGGAGTTCTACGGGCCCAATCCGCTGTGCGGTGTCTGGTACCTGGGGGCGTTGCGGTCCGGGGAGGAAATGGCGCGGGCCGTGGGCGACGCGGACGCGGCGGCGGAGTACCGTCGCCTATTCGAGAACGGCCGGAAGTGGATCGACCAGAACCTGTTTAACGGTGAGTACTACATCCAGAAAGTAGTGCCACGCAAAGCCGACGAGATCGCCGAAGGTCTGAAGGTTGGGATGGGCGCGGCCGATACGCTTACGCCTGATTACCAGATGGGCGACGCCTGCCTGATTGACCAACTCCTCGGGCAGTACATGGCGCATGTGGCGGGCCTCGGATACTTGCTGGATGAGAAGCACGTGAAGAAGACCTTGCAGTCGATCTTCCGCTACAACTACCAGGCCGACCTGAGCGAACATGAGAACGTACAGCGTACCTACGCCTTGAACGACGAGGCGGGTGTGCTGGTGGCCAGCTACGGCGCGGGTAAGCGCCCGGTGATTCCGTTCCCCTATTTTGCCGAAATCTGGACGGGACCCGAATACCAGTTCGCCGCACACCTGATTTTCGAAGGAATGATGACGGAAGCCCTGACGGTGATCGAGAGCGCGCGGCGACGGCACGATGGCGAGCGGCGCAATCCGTGGAATGAGCCGGAGTGTGGGCACCACTACGCGCGGGCCATGTCCAGTTGGGCCGCGCTGGTGGCGGCGGGCGGGTTCCATTACTCCGGGGTCGAGCGCCGGCTGACCCTTACTCCCAAGGTCCGCCGGCCGAACTTCCGCTCGTTCTGGTCCGCGCCCAGCGGCTGGGGGACCTTTGCCCAGACGATCTCGCCCCAGCAGCAGAAGGTTAGCGTGGAGACGGTGGAGGGAACACTGGCTGTGACACGCTTGGTGCTGGAAGCCATTGGCAAGGCGGGCATACGGAAGGTATCAGCCCGCCTCGGCAGCGAAACCTTGACTGTTACGCGGCGGGACGAAGCGGGCAGACGCCTCATCGACCTCGACCGCGAAATCAAGATCGCGCCGGGACAGGCTCTCCAGATCACCGTGTCGGGATGACGCTCAAGAGGCACCTGAGGCACAGGCTGGGTCTGGGGGGGCACGAAGTCAAAAACTGCTGTAGCCTGTGCTTCCCGCTCTATAGTTGCCGCGCGTGGCGCGAATCCTGACCTCCGGCGTCCGCGGCAGTTGGGTTAGAAAACCGGGGAGGGAAGAACCGCCGATCCAAGGATCCGCGCTACAGCCTCTTCGGGGAGGGGGCTTAGATTTCCCTCATCGTTTTCACTTCCAGCACCGGCCGGATCCCGCGTTCTGGCCCCCATTCCGATTTCAAATTCCCCGTTGCCTCGACATGCTTGTCCCTGAACTCACCGCAGCGAGCCGCCTCGTAATCTACTTCA
>Ga0315284_10007624_pt1 | contig 15453 bp, 11 predicted proteins | sample YL17G09_16_MG_FD_203696 | JGI IMG/M metagenome (GOLD analysis project Ga0315284, IMG submission 203696) | Sediment microbial communities from Yellowstone Lake, YNP, Wyoming, USA - YL17G09_16 | ecosystem: Environmental > Aquatic > Freshwater > Lake > Sediment | place: USA: Wyoming | collected... | reverse complement strand
GTCATTCTGAAAATGCAGACGTTAACGCTGCTAAAAACATACTCGGATTGGGACTACAATCCGTTGCCAGTACCCTATCAACAGTACAGGCATAGATGCCCATGAATTTATTCGTGGGAGTGGTCACCAAAAACTAAAAAAGAAGTCACCCGGGTGCAGGAACCTGCGGGAGGTAGCTTTGGGCGTTTCATCGCCGGGTTACAAAAAACCAGATGACGGCTGGGGTAAGGGTGAGCAGCTGATCACCATTTCCGGCGGAGGAACAACCGCAGGTGTACACTTCGTAACCGATGATACACTCCAGACAACATTGTTGCGCTACACCTCCCCAGTATTAACTGCGGGCAACACTCCTAAGATCCAAACCTGAGCAACCTCTTAATGAACCGGGGTTAATCAGGTTTTTAATTGGTAAAGATGTGAGATTTGCGCAGTACTCCCGGCAACAACCCGAAGGGTCAGGGGATAATGTTCATCTGCTGGCTTTTTTTACTACCCTGGACAGAACCACCCGGGCTTACATTCTTCCTGTCAATTAAAAAAAAAGATGAGATGGGTTTCTTGTATTATCCCCAGCCATTCAGTTCCATGATGACGTCGCCATCGCTCGATGGGGACTGCATCTTGACAAATGTCGGGACGCCTGCTGCTGTCCAGTAATAGATTTTCTGTCCCTGGGATGTAACCTGATATTTGGTAGCTGCCGGGTAGGTGCCAGCTCCGACAGATACCGGTTCGACACCCACAAAGGTGAACTTGACATCGGATTTAACATCCGCCGGGTTGCTTTGGCCGGGCTGTGCGCTGGTTTGACCTTTCGATGAACAGTCGATCGTCATACTCCCCCCGGGTAAATCTTTTCCTTCCATCCGCATGGTGCATTTCCCTGACTTTTCAAATTTCATATACGAAGTCATCCCGGATGTGACCATCTTATACTCAATCCAGTTATAGGATGTGCCAGTCCCGAAGATGCTTGCACCTGTGACGTCAGATCCTGCTGCTGGTGCCGGGGCGACTCCTGCTGTTGTGGCAGTTGGAGATTTTCCTGAATCCCCGGACGTGGTCGACGGGGTCTGGGTTGAACATCCTGCAACGGCAACGGCAATCACGATAAGCATGATTGCGATGATACTGATACCTGAAATTTTCAAACTAACTCCTCCGGATATGATGAAAATTCCTGACACGTCACCCGTGATGCGGGAATCTGGATGTCGGGATTAATTGCTATTTTATATAAGATTCTATTAAAGAATTTCGATAATACTTCGTAACGGGGTTTATTCTTCGATTATACTCTTCAATTACGTTATTGCGATTTTCCTTTGATATTGGCGGCATTTTATGGGTGACCCCAGGCACGGTGGTTCATGCAACGCCGTATGTCACCGTGCTGGTGCGAATGCAGGGGTTTTTTTAAAAAATTTCATCGTTTTGGTGCGAGACTCATTGGTTTTATTCGTTTTTTTTTAAAACACAAATCAAAGATTTAACCACAAAGACCCTATAAAGAAATTAATTACAGGCTGCTGTTCATGGACGATATCTATCTCATTGAGATCCGCCTCTCCCGGACAAAATGGCGGATCAGGGAGACCATTTCTTATATCGGGCGGTTATTCTCCCTTGAACCGTACCTGGAACGGCATCCGCATGTCACGCTGTTCGGGCCCCTGACCCTGAATGAAGGTGTCAGCCCCCGCCAGCTCCTGGACGCCATCGGACGGGTGGCAGCCGGGTTTGATCCCATCCCGTTCACCATTGACGGCTGGGAAACGCGGGAGGGATTGCACGGCAGTGTGATTGCATTCCCGGTCAGACCCTCAGAATCCTTAAAAAAACTCACCTCTTCGCTATCAGATGTACTGTCTCCCCTCGTGCACAGCCACAACATATGGGATGCCGAACCTGCCAGCAAATGGTTTCACGTGACGATGGCAAATCATCTCAACCCCACCCTTGCATTATCAGTTTTTTCCGTGCTTACGGGATTTGAGCAGGAAATGCAGGAACAGGACCGGTCATCCCCCGGTATCCTTTCCCTCATGACAAGCCTGATAAAACGTTGGCTCACCGGAAGAAAAGGGCACGCGGTCCGGCCGGTCACCCTGGATGAAACAGGACTCAGGATTACGGTAATGCAGGGGGAAGGAATCCTCGCCGAATATGATCTCTTAAAGAAACGGTGGATCACGGGTGATCACCGTCACACCAATAAATCCTGGCAAAAAACACTCGCGCTCTTCCGGCAGCAATCGGGATTTGAACGATTAGATCCCCTTCCATCACATCCCGATGATATCTTCCTGATTGCTGATCTGCATCTCGGCCATGCGAATATCATCCGCTACTGTTCACGCCCGTTCCTCGTTTCCGATGTCCATGAAATGGATCATGTACTGATAAAAAACTGGAACTATACTATCTCTCATATGAACCGCGTCTATTACCTGGGAGATTTGCGGTATGGAAAAGATGCATTGTCCTCCGTGCAGTACAGGAAAAAACTCAAAGGCTGTATCACCTTTATTGCAGGGAATCATGATGATCCCGAACCGGGGGCAGTTCCCTCAGCAACCCTGAAATACCGGGGTTTTAAGTTCCTGCTGGTTCACGATCCGGCCTCTGCCCCGGAAGACTTTGATGGCTGGATAATCCACGGCCACCATCACAACAATGATCTCCGCCACTACCCGTTCATCGATTTTGAGCACCGGAGGATTAACGTGAGTGCAGAAGTGATCGGGTATGTCCCGGAAAACTTAAACGCACTATGCACTATCATCGAGGACCGCATATCCCGTGGAGACACAACCTCAATCCTCCTGAACTATCCCCATATTCCATAATAACAGGACTTTTTGTCATTTTTATCCCGGTTCATAACCTATATACGAACTGAGTGTATAATTCCACGATAGAGGGGATGAGAACGTGTTGTTCGAAAGGATTGTTTCTGAAGGTATAGCCCATAATTCCTATCTTATCGGATCAGGGGGCAGGGCAGCGGTGATTGATCCGCGCCGGGACTGCGATATATATCTTGAGATTGCCAGCCGGAATGAACTGGTCATTACCCATATCTTCGAGACGCACCGGAATGAGGATTACACTATCGGGTCGCTGGAACTCAAAGGACGGTGCGGAGCGGAGATTTTTCATGGCGCACAGATGGCGTTTGCCTATGGAACAGCGGTAAAGGAGGGCGATACGTTCACGCTGGGGTCGCTGGTGTTATCGGTCCTTGAGACCCCGGGGCATACCGAAGAGAGTATCTCCCTTGTGCTGCGGGACACCGAGGTTGCTGATCAGCCATACATGGTATTTTCCGGCGATACACTCTTTGCCGGTGATATTGCCCGGACTGACTTTTTCGGGCAGGAACGAAAAGCGGAGATGGCAAAAAAAATCTATGATAGCATTGCAAATAAAATCCTGCCGCTTGGCGACGGGGTGATCCTCTGTCCCGCCCATGGAGCCGGGTCGGTTTGCGGTGGTGAGATCGCTGATCACCCTTTTTCTACCCTTGGTTATGAAAAAAAGACAAATCCTTATCTCGCATCAGGCCGTGAACTTTTCATCTCGCGGCGGGCTACCGAATCCCCGTATACCCCTCCCTATTTCCAGCAGATGGAAACATACAACCGCGACGGTGCACCGATCCTGCACCGTTTACCGGACCTGCACCCGCTGTCGGTCCCCGAAGTCAACCAGCTCAGGGAATCCGGTTGCCAGATCATCGATATACGGTCACCCACCAGTTTTGGTGCAGGCCATATCCCGGGCAGCATCTCCATCTGGCGGGAAGGTCTCCCCGCATTCATGGGATGGTTTCTCGATTACCAAAGACCGATTGTCATTGTCGATGACTTCAATCTGGATCTTGACCGCGTGGTCCGCCATTTTATCCGGCTTGGTTATGACACTATTGCGGGAGTGCTCTCCGGAGGATTTCCTGTATGGACCAAAGCCGCGCAGGACATAGGAACCGTGCCAACCTGTTCAGTCCAGCAATTAAAGGAGCGTCTTGACAAAGAAAATCCCTTTATTCTTGATGTACGGGATAGTAAAAACTGGAGCGCTGTCGGCCATATCCGCGGTGCGCACCACATCTATATCGGGGAACTACCCCATCATCTTGATGAAATCCCCAAAAATGAACACATTGTGGTCTATTGCGATGCCGGCTACAAAGGGAGCCTTGCGGCAAGCATCCTTGCAATTCACCAGTACCACAACCTGACCAATGTTCTGGGAGGAATGACAGCGTGGAAAAGGGCAGGATTCCGGATAGAGAAATAATTTTTTCTTTTTTATTTCTTTAAAAAAAATTAATAAAGTTTATCTGGTATCGTTGGGAATTCCAATGGTGTAAGCTTATGGACATCTTGAAAATCCCGAGAATGGAAAAACAGGAATACGATCGGCTTATTGAAAAGGGATATGTCTGCCGGATCGCATTCCATGGTGAGAAATATCCCTATATCGCACCATTTCTCTATGTCTTTGATGGATCGTTCCTCTACTTCCTCTCCACAAAATACGGGAAAAAGATCGAATATTTCCGAAAAAGTCCGTACGTTTCTGTTGAAATTGAGAAATACACAAAAGACCTTTCGTCCTACATGTTTGTGACTCTCCAGGGCTACCTCGAGGAAGTCCACGACTCGATAGAGAAGAAGATTATACGGGAAAAATTTGTTGATTTAATTGTTGAGAGGAACCTCTCCTGCAACATCCTTGCAGCGCTTGGCCACTCCCCCCTCGACCCCCCGGCGGCGATCGCCGAAGAGGAGCGCTCGCTTGTCTGGAAACTGGTCGGGGTCAAGGACCTCGTTGCACTGAAAAATCTCTGATTTTTTTTATGTATCTGCATTCACGCAGCCTAACAATGCAAGCATCTGATGTGGTTCTGTTATTGGCATGGCACAGGTATGGCCAGTGCAGATATACGCAGTTGCCTTTCCTCCTGTTGCCTTCAGATTACTGGTGAAGGGCGCGAGGCTGGTAAGCAGGAAATCATGTTCACCCGGTGGCCTGCAGATAACCAATACACGAGGAAGATAGTGATCCCTGAGTCCATTGATCATTGCCCGTGTATCATCAGCATCCCGCTCACCAACAATAACAACGTCATGAACGGGTCCAATCGCACTATCGAGAGCGCACAGGAACCATGCATGCGCCGAAGGAGACTGGTGCACGGGTGCTGCAAAACAGCGTGAAAGTTCTGATGCCCGCTGTTCGTATGAAGCATCGCCCGTGAGATGGAAAAGTCTCACCAGATTTTCAAATGCAACCGAGTTACATGACGGGATTGCCCCGTCATAAATCTCCTTTTTACGCACCAGCAGGATTTCGGCAGTATCCGCTATCGTGAAAAAACCTCCTCCCACATCATCCCGGAAATGTGCCAGGAACCAGGTGTTCAGTTCAAGAGCTGATGAGAGGTAAGCTGGCTCAAAGGTGGATTCATACAGTTCAAGTAAGGCTTTGATGATGAACGCATAATCATCACCAAATGCCGGGATTGCAGGATCACCGTCGCGATAGCGGTGCAGGAGCCCGCCGTTTGTTGTACGCATGCGGGTTAAGACAAACTGCATGGCCCGCCGGGCTGCTGCAAGGTACTTCTCATTGCCAAAGGTCCGTGCAGCCTGTGCAAGCGCTGCGATAAAAAGGCCGTTCCCGTCAGTCAGGACTTTATCATCGAGTGACGGGTGGGATCGCTGTTCTCGTGCGGTAAAGAGTCTGGCCCTGATGGATTCAAGCCGGATTTCAAGATCGGTTTCTGCTATGCCGGAAGATGATGCCACCTCTGCAATGGATTTTTTCCGGTAGAGAATATTCTGTCCCCTGCCGGTTCCTGTATCCTGGTAATTTCCTGCAGGTGTTATACCAAAGACGCGGGCAGCAACTATCGCATCTTCCTTTCCCAGGATCTTTTCTGTCTCACCTGCTGTCCAGAGATAAAAAGCGCCTTCACCCCCGGCGCTATCCGCATCCTCTGCAGAGAAAAAGGCCCCCTCAGGAGAGGTGAGGTCGCGATTAACATAGGATATAATCTCTTCAGCAGTTTTCCGGAATTCCGGATTGTGTGTTGCCTGATAAGCCTCGGTATATGCCATGACAAGGAGTGCCTGGTCATACAACATCTTTTCAAAGTGCGGCACCCGCCACTGTGCATCCGTTGAATACCGGTGAAATCCCCCGCCAACCTGATCAAAGATACCACCACTGCGCATTGCACCAAGGGTCTTTTCCACCATGGTAAGCGCCCGTGTATTGCCCGTCCGCTTCCAGAACCGTAACAGGAAGAGGAGTGTATGCGGCGCAGGGAATTTGGGTGCACGGCCAAACCCTCCATACTCTGCATCGAATCGCAAAACCAGTTCTTCATAACCCTGATGGAGGAGTGAAATATCCGGAATATCATCGTGGTGCGATTCCTGTTCCTGATGAAGAGCAGCTGTAATTTCCTCTGCTGACGCAACAAGATCATTACGCCGTTCCTGCCAGGACCGGGTGATACGGAAAAGCAGGTCAGTAAGTCCGGTCATACCAAACCGGCTTTCTTTTGGAATGTAGGTTCCGGCAAAGAACGGCTTTTTTTCCGGTGTCAGGAAAACGGTGAGCGGCCATCCTCCTTTTCCGGTCATCATCTGGCAGACTGACATATAGATGCTGTCAATATCCGGGCGTTCTTCACGATCCACCTTGATGCAGATAAAATCCTTATTCAGTAAGGCGGCAACACCGGTATCTTCAAAAGATTCATGCGCCATGACATGACACCAGTGACAGGTAGAATAACCAATAGAAAGGAAGACGGGTTTATTCTCCCTCGCCGCACGGGCAAACGCTTCGGTTCCCCAGGGATACCAGTCAACCGGGTTATCCGCGTGCTGGAGAAGGTAAGGACTCTTTTCGTGGATGAGCCGGTTATGGTGTTTTTCAAGCGTATCGGAAGCTTGATTGGGCAAACGTTGTTCCGGCGTCATAGCTGCTCATAGGCAGTCAGAGATAATGAGACTTTCAGAAGTATCATACCACAAAAACGCTGCGCTTATGTGTGTGGCAGATCCAAACACCACAGGAAATTCCTGACCATCCATGCAGGCCGAAGCGTTCCTTCTTGTCATCGCAACGGGCATTGTCGTGATGCTGATATCCATGGCGCTGGACTTTCTCTGGGCACAGGCCATGCCGGTCCGGATTTTTTATTATATCCTGAAGGCTCCCGGAGTAATAATCCACGAGTGTGCCCACGTTCTCGGGTGCCTCATTACCGGTGCAACGATCAAAAAAGTCGTGCTGTTTTCCCGCGAGGGTGGTTCGGTCACCTATACGTCGCCGAAAATTCCTTATCTTGGCAATGTGGTGATCAGTACAGCACCGCTGTTCTGTATCCCCCTCGTGCTTGCGGGATGTACCTGGGTATTTTCGCAGTATCTCGGATGCGCGCTTCCCCCGCTGCCCTCCGGTATCGATTCTATGGATGCCGTGCCTGGACTCGGCAGCGGAATTGTGGAAATGTTTTCCCGGAATCTTATTGTCCGGTTCAATGCATGGTTCCTCCTCTACCTTTACCTGACTCTGAGTCTGGTCCTGTCGGTTGCACCAAGCTCACAGGATATCAGGAATGCAGCGATTGGGATCTGTATCATTACTTTTGCAGGTATAGTGATTCTCTGGAGTGGCATTCCCTTTGCGGTGAGCGTCCTTGAGGGAATCACCCGCATTACCGGGATAGGTTTTGCCCTGGGTCTTGCGTTTGGCAGTATCGCGCTTGTAATCTCATCTCCGCTTATGGTCTGGTATTTGTACAAGCGCTTCTGAAGCATTCCGGACATAGCCATAAGATCGGTATTAATTGATCAGGAAGGCAATTTTTCTGCATACATGACACGCGATTCTCCCGCGGAACCTTCAGACGTGGTTGAAAATGGTGCACGTCTCACCCCCGTGATGCGGCAGTACCGGGAGATCAAGGAAAAGCACCCGGACACCGTCCTGTTCTTCCGCATCGGTGATTTTTATGAGACATTTGAAAGCGATGCGGAACTCATCTCACGGGAACTGGAAATTGTTCTTACCTCGCGTTCAAAAAGCGGCGATAACCGGATCCCCCTTGCGGGTGTGCCCTACCATGCCGCGGACGGGTATATTGCCAAACTTGTCGGCAAGGGATACAAGGTAGCCGTTGTCGATCAGGTCGGGGATACAAAAAACACGAAGGGAATTGTGAAACGCGAGCTGGTTCGCGTGATCACCCCCGGCACCGTGATCGACTCTGCCATGCTTTCCTCATCGGCCTCATCCTGCCTGCTCGCACTCTGTCCCGATATGAAAAATAATCTCTGGGGAATGGCACTTCTCGATATCTCGACCGGGGAATTTTTTGTCGCCTCTATCGATAACGATAAAGGTTTCCAGAATATTCTCTCAGAGATTGCCCGCTACCGCCCGGCAGAATGCATAGTGCCGTCAGCGGTTCCGGACGAGCTGAAGGAACGTGTCCGTGAGCGGGGGGTTGTTGTTACAAGCTTTAAAGACGAGGCGTTCTCCGAACAGCGGGCACGACGTACCCTTCTGGAACACTTCCGGGTCGCCTCACTTGCCGGCTATGGGTGTGACGGGCTCCCAGCCTCAATCGGGGCGGCAGGTGCAGCACTTGCGTACGCAAAAGAGACACAGAACTCTCCTCTTGCCCACATCAGCAGTCTTTTTTTGCGCTCATCGGCGCAGGGCATGATGCTCGATGCAATCACGCTGCGCAACCTTGAAGTGAAAGAAAGTATCCGGAGTGAAACAAAAGGCCCGACACTGTTCTCCTGTCTTGACCTGACAAAAACACCGATGGGAAGCCGTATGCTCAACCGTCAGCTCTCGCGTCCGCTCACCGATATTAAGGAAATAAACAAACGACTGGATGCGGTTGATTTTTTCATCGCACACACACCCGGGCGACTTTCTCTCAGGAGCCTTCTTATCCGCTGTGCCGATATCGAGAGAATTGCGGCTCGGATTGCCTACGGGAATGCAGGACCCCGGGATCTCATCGCGCTTGCAGACTCGCTTTCAACACTCCCCTCAATCAGGAGCACGATAGAGGATGGCAAAACGGGGGATATCCCCCATTATATTGCCGATGCCCTGAAAAATCTTCATGATTTACCGGATAGTATCAATCTCATACGGGACGCAATTGTCAAAGAACCTCCCGTTATTGCACGCAACGGGGGAGTAATCCGGCCCGGCTATTCAAAAGAACTGGACTCTCTCAAAGGAGTGCTCCATTCAGGAAAGGACTGGATCATTGAACTCCAGAAAAAAGAACGGGAATTGACGGGTATCAAATCACTCAAAATCGGGTACAACAGGATCTTCGGTTACTACATTGATATTACAAAACCCAATCTTCATCTTGTGCCTTCCCATTACCAGCGCCGCCAGACAACAGCAACGGGTGAGCGCTATACGCTTCCCGAGCTGCAGGAAAAAGAGACACTTATCACCCGTGCGGATGAGCGTGTCCTTGCACTTGAGCGCGAACTCTGGTCGGGGCTTATCGAGGTTCTTCGCAGCGTCATTTGCGATCTCCAGGCAATTGCCGGCGGAATTGCTGTCCTTGATGTCTCATCAGCACTTGCTGAGATTGCAAAGATCCACAATTACGTACGCCCGCAGCTGAATCCCCGTGATGCGATTATCATCCGTGACGGGAGACACCCGGTTGTTGAACAAGGGCTTTTTGGAAATTTCGTTCCCAATGATACCGATCTTGCCAGTTCCGGCACACAGGTAATGATCATCACCGGTGCAAACATGGCAGGAAAGTCTACGTACATGCGGGCAGTGGCGCTCATCTGTATTATGGCCCAGGCGGGAAGTTTTGTCCCCGCCCGGCACGCGAGTATTGGCATCCTTGACCGCATCTTCACCCGAGTCGGTGCATTTGACGATCTCGCCAGCGGCCAGAGCACGTTTTTTGTTGAAATGCTCGAACTTGCAAACATTCTCAATAATGTAACCTCAAAGAGCCTTGTTATCCTTGATGAGATCGGCAGGGGGACCAGCACCGGCGACGGGTGCTCGATTGCAAAGGCGGTGCTCGAATACCTGCACGGGCGGGCAGGTGCCGGGCCAAAAACACTTTTTGCCACGCACTTCCATGAACTCATTGAGGTGGAAGGGGTACAAAAAAGAGTAAAAAATTATCATTTTGCGGTAAAAGAGACAAAAAATGACGTGGTCTTCCTGCGCAAACTCATACCCGGTGCAACGGATAAGAGTTACGGTATCCATGTAGCCCGTCTGGCTGGTATCCCCAAAAAAGTGACCGAGCGTGCCGAAAGTATCCTGATTGAGACCATGAACCGCGATGTCCCTGCAGGAACCCGCCCCCAGCGTTATACCCAGGTTCTTCTTTTCGATAATGACAGCACAACAAAAACCGCAGTACACCACCCGGCACTCGATGAACTCACCCGTATCACTCCTGATGAGATGACGCCCCTGCAGGCACTTGCAAAGATAGCAGAGTTACGAAAGATGCTGGAGAGTCGGGAAGGGTAAGCATGAAAAATAACCATAATTTTTCACCTATCCGCATCCTTGACCAGGCAACCGTCAACCAGATCGCTGCAGGTGAAGTGGTTGAGCGTCACGCATCGGTAGTAAAAGAACTAGTGGAAAATGCAATTGATGCCGGTGCCCAATCAATTCGCATCGATATTGTATCCTCAGCAGACGGCATTGTGAGTGTCCGGGTTCTTGATGACGGGTGCGGCATGACTCCAACCGACGCTTTGCTTGCCTTCACTCCCCATGCAACGAGCAAGATTACCCGGATCGATGATCTTTTGCATATCCACACTCTTGGATTTCGCGGAGAAGCACTTGCCAGCATAGCCGCTGTCTCCCGGGTCACCCTGACCACACGACCTCAGGGTACGGGAGTTATTGCCGGGATAAAAGTTGTGGTTGAGGGGGGAAAAATAAAAGAGACGGGAGATATTGGGACACCGGAAGGGACCACGGTTCTGGTAGAAGACCTGTTCTTTAATACACCGGCACGAAAAAAATTCCAGAAGAGTAAGAACACTGAAATTTCGCATATTCACGCGCTTTTAGAAGGTATCTGCCTTGCCCATCCTGAGATCTCATTCCGGTTGTTCACCGATCAAAACGAGCAGATCGTAACGGATCGATCCCCCCGGATACTTGATACCATCGCCTGCATCTATGGCAGCAATGTGGTAAAGGAACTACTCCCGGTGAGCCTGTCTCTCCCGTTTATTAAGATCTCCGGCTATACTTCACGCCCCTCCCTCTCACGAAAGGACGCATCCCGGATGATGATAGCGATCAATCAACGCTATGTATCTTCACCGCTCATCACCGGGGCCATCAAGGAGGGATATGGCACGCTGCTCCAAAAAGAGCGGTTCCCGGTTGCTTTCCTTTCTTTAGAGATTGATACAGAACTTGTCGATGTAAATGTACACCCGACAAAAAAACTGGTCCGCCTTTCCCGGGAAAACGAGATCGTACAGAAAATCCGTGAATCGGTTACCACCGCGTTGCTCAGCCACGACCTGATTCCCGCAGTCAGGACCCCGTCACCATTACCCACGGGGGAATCCGGTAAGGAAGCAGCGAGAGAATCAGGTCTGCGCTATGATCTCACCACACCGGCATCGTTCGGCGTCAGCGAATCCACGCATGCAGGCACCGTTACAACCGATCGCCAGCTGCGGCAGACAGAACTTACCACCGGTGTTGTACCGGTTGATACCAAACTTCCGGTTATGGAGGTTATCGGGCAATTGGGAGGGATTTACATCATGACCACAACGGAAAGCGGTGAACTTGTGCTCGTCGATCAGCACGCAGCTCACGAACGAATCCTGTACGAACAGGTTCTTGCACGAACCGGAGGGGATCATCGTTCACAGGAGCTCATAGTTCCGGTTGTTCTTCACCGGACTGCACAAGAGGCAGCAGTTCTTCTTGATCTTTTACCTGCACTTGCAAAGGAGGGGTTTGTTCTTGAAGAATTCGGCAGGGATTCATTCCTTGTCCGGGCAATCCCGGTGGTCTTAGGGAAACTGGAGGATACGACCATGATAGACGAGATAGTGAGCGATCTTGTCAGTGAAGAGCCGGTACGTGCGGTGAATAACCGTGAAAGGATTACCCGCATTATCGCATGCCGGGGTGCGATCAAGGCAGGGACTGTCTGCACAAAGGAACAGTGCCAGCGTATCGTAAACCAGATCCGGTATGCCAAAAACCCGTTTACGTGTCCCCATGGCAGACCAACGATGGTAAGGTTCAGCCGGGCAGATCTCGATACTATGTTTAAACGTACCTGAACGCCGGTAATTTCCTGGCACAACCTGCACCCCCCCTGCCATCGTTGTTGCCATTACCTGAATGATTATGAGCGGGCAGGGTCATACGGTAGGGATCGAGTCTGAAATTTTTTAACCGGGCTTTGGAACCATGAAAAAATCAGATCAGGAAACACGGGATCACACCGGACCTCAATTTTCCCTTACTGATAGTTCCCGTCCTGGCATTCTGGCGTTCCAGCAGATGGTGCTGTCACATTACGAGCAGTACGGTCGGGACATGGCCTGGCGAAATACCACGGATCCTTACCCGATCCTCGTTTCGGAGATTATGCTCCAGCAGACACAGGTTGAACGGGTCACCACAAAATTTCCGGAATTTATCCATGCATTCCCGGACTTTGCAGCACTTGCCGCCGCCCCGCTTGGTAACGTTCTCACTGTCTGGCAGGGCATGGGTTACAACCGGCGGGCAATCGCATTACAGAAATGTGCCATCCGGGTTATGAACGAATATGAAGGTATTCTTCCGCCCGATGTTGCTATCCTCGCAACCTTTCCCGGCATTGGAAGGGCAACTGCTTCATCCATCGCAGCATTCGCGTTCAATATGCCCGTCGTTTTCATCGAGACCAATATTCGCAGGGTCTTTATTCATTTTTTCTTTACCGGCACCGATACAGTAAGCGATGCAGATCTTCTCCCGCTTGTCGAAAAAGCATTATACCGAAACAATCCCCGCTTATGGTATTGGGCGCTGATGGATCTTGGTTCAGCGCTGAAAAAGACGGTGGCGAACCCGAACCGGCGCAGCGTTCACTATACCAAGCAATCCCCCTTCGAAGGTTCTGACCGGAAAATTCGTGGGGCACTCCTGAAAATAGTACTGAAATATCAATTCCTTGAAGAGGAGGAGATCATCGATCGTGTTGCTGAGGATCCTCATCGGGTACGAAGGATTCTGAGTGTTCTTGAAGCAGAGGGATTTATCGAACACAGCGGTAATGGATTTGCGCCTGCAGGATAATTCCAGAATTTTTTTTATTGGTTCCGGAAATCTGATCGATCTCCATATCCGAATAACAAAGAAGTGCAAAGTAAGTTAGTAAAACAAGATAGTTCCCTTATAAAAAATGAGGCAGGGTTGAATGATTAGGACATGAGGCGATTACTTTCCTGATACATGTCATGGAACGATCCTGAAATTTTCCCAAGAGAGATACCCCGCCATACATCCTTTCCCTCCCCTCCTCCCAATGAATTGACGGCTCCCTTCCTACCAGACTTCTGGGAAAGCCATATTGGTATAGATGTCCTCCAGCCGGGCCTTGTGGCCGCGTTCCATGTTTGCGAGCTGGCTAAAGAGCAACTGCGTCTCGGTGTCTTTGGCCAGATTCGCGAGCTGGGTGTACATCTGCATGGCTTCCAGCTCCTTCTTGATCGCGATAACAATACCTTCGATGGGTTTCATGCCAACTTTCAAGGCAGGCGCCGGGAGTGTATCTCCCACCTTGTAGTCATGCGATGCATCAAACTTCATCTTTGAGATATCTTTTGCAAGCATCCCTTCCAGGAACTCGCGGTGCTGCTTCTCTTCTCCGGCAAGTTCGGCGAAAAGCGATTTCATTGCCGGATTCTTTGCCTTGTCGGCAACACCACGGTAAAACGTGTATGCCTCGACTTCATTTTCGATTGCCGTTGCTATGATCTTCTTTGCATCATCTGCTTTCATGGTTTTATCCATCTCCTGATTGGTATTCTTTTGTTGTTCCACCGGTTCATTCAGATACCGGGTTCATTTTTTTTACCAGTAAAGGAACTATTCCCTGATCATTCACCGGATAAAAAAATTAATTGGTGTAGGCTGCCTTACCCAGTTTGGGCTCGAAAGCAGCGTCTCCCTCCACGCGGATTGCATGCGAGAAGAGTGCCATGGGAATATCCATCGGGCAGAGCTCTTCGCATTGGCCACAGTTGATGCAGGTGTCTGAGATGTGTGCGAAACGCCTGAGGTGGAACATTGAATTCGGGGGAAGCTCTCCCCGTTTGATCATGAGCGTATCCTTTTTCAGCTCATCTGCAGCAGTGAAACAGACCGGGCAGTTCTCAATGCAGGAATAGCACTTGATGCACCGTGACGTTTCTTTGTTGATAGTCTCCCAGAGGTTTGCTCCAAGTGCTGTGAAATCATGCTTGCGCCACTTGTCGCCGAGCTTGAACATTGCACCCTCGACTTTGCCCCGCATCTCAAGACCCTTGGGATTTGCTGCTTCAGTGGCAAGGACACCGGATTTCACTGCACCGCTTACCAGGTGTGCACCCTTCTCGCTGCAGACCTCAACAAAGGTTGCCTTACCGGCCTTATCGCCGATGACGCCCCAGTTCCCGCAGGCGAGATCCGCCTGGCGGGGGATTTTGTAATTGCAGCGACGGCAGTTGGACCTGCGGCCGTAGCCAGCTTCTTCGAGCTCGTCCATGGAGATCCCTTTGTGTCCGCCTTCGTACTCGATGATGAACTGGCCTTTGTCGATCTCTTCCTTGTGGACCTTGTCCGGGTCAACCCCGAATTTGTCCGCGATCATTTTTCTAGCGAGGATGGGGCTGACCGAGCCTCCACAGTTGACACCGATCATCACGATGTTGTCAAGGTTGATCTGCTTGCGCTTGGCAAGCTCAAGGAAACCCATCACATCGCATCCCTTGACGGTCACCCCGATCTTCTTGGTCTTTGCACCGTCAAGGTATTTCTTGACATATTTTGGCAGCAGGAGCGTTCCGCAGTGAAGGGAACCGGCAGTGCTGGCAAGTTCTTTGGGGTCAGTGATCAGCACGGGCTGGGCATCGTAGATATCTGCACCTTTCCTGATGGCCAGAACTGCATCGACTGCCTTTGATTCGAGTGCGTGCTTCCAGAGTGCGGTAACCGCGCCACCGAGTTCTGCTTTCTTCTTGATCTCTGCATCATTGGTCCATGCGTAGATCATATCGCCCTTTTTAACTGCAGGGGTACCTCCGAATAGTCCCATGTTACTTCACCTCCGCAATCTTCTCAATTCTTACCGCACAGGCCTTGAACTCCGGAATTGCCGCA
>Ga0315284_10007623_pt1 | contig 15454 bp, 10 predicted proteins | sample YL17G09_16_MG_FD_203696 | JGI IMG/M metagenome (GOLD analysis project Ga0315284, IMG submission 203696) | Sediment microbial communities from Yellowstone Lake, YNP, Wyoming, USA - YL17G09_16 | ecosystem: Environmental > Aquatic > Freshwater > Lake > Sediment | place: USA: Wyoming | collected... | reverse complement strand
TCGAAGAGATGCCTTATCACATGGGGTATCTTGTCTCCTCCCAAGTCCAAACCCCTCGTGTCAATCGGGTAGCCGACCTTCCCTGGGGGGACGTGCTTCCTGAACATTTCGCAGATATCCAAGTAGTATTCGTATAGCATCTTCTCCATCTGCTCTGGGGCTGGCATTTTCTCCCAGGTGCCGAGGAAGAACTCGACCCTGTTCAAACCTATGCCTTTAGCCCCGTACTCGGCGACGGATATAACATCCTCTGGTCTTGAAACGTTGCCTGCGAGTTGGACTTTTATGGCCTGGATGCCCCTTTGATCATCCGCTTTAGTCTCTGCTTCATGGGAGGCCTCCCTCAGCTTGGCTGCACGCGACAGGCCGGTCACTCCCCTTAGCTTGGAGTAGTTAATCTTGTCATCTTCGGTCGGATTGACTATAACCATAGGTTCGTTCGAGTAGGTGTCGACTATCGCATGGTCTCCGGTTTCGACAGGCAAGTCTCTAAGATTCGGTATGTGTACTAGCACAGCACCCCTCTCCTCGTAAATCACCTTCGGATGTCTTCTCAGTGCGCTCTCTTCTCCAATCGCGGTAGCCATAATCTTGCTGGAACCTGCGAATGCAGTGCACGTCGTCTGGTCAATTAATGTAGGAGAGAAGACAACGGTGCCATCCCTCATGTTGGCGACGGCATTCCTAGCTAATTCCGCGGGCTCGCGGCCTGAGAACATGAGCATAGCCCTTAAACCAGCCTCATGGATGTCAGCATCCATCTCTTTGAATTTTTCTCCTTTAGAATCCTTAACCTCTTTCTTCATCTTCTTGGCAAGATGATCTCTGGCTGATTCAAGCGCCCATAGGGCATTGTTTCTATCGTTCCTGACGAAATTGATGGCTGTGGCTACCACCCCTGCCTCGGGGTCGGATATCAACATCAACTGTGTCTTTAGCATTTCCAAATCATGTTTTTTAATCTCCCTGACCTTTTGTTCTTCGACCTGGGTCATCCCAGGTTTATCTTTCCTTGCATTTGCGACAGCCTCGTCTATCAAGCGGCCTTCGTCGGTCAACAATGGTATCAATTCCCCCATTACCCTCTCATTGAACTCCCTCAGCTTCTCCTCCTCGACTGGTATCTCAACGTCTTCCAGTCTGCGGCTCTTGTCGGGTACAGGGACCTCGGGTTCATACCACCAGACCCTACCGAAAACCACCTTACGCGGGTGCGGTATAGACTCGCATTTCAACCTGATGTTGAAGTTTATCTGCTGGTCATCAGGAAGCGTGGAATTGGCCCTATTAAGTTCCTGCTCGAATATACTCAGCACATCATGGGTCTCCTCTGGTGTAATCCTCCTCCATTCATGGTCTTCCTGGACCTTTATGGCTGCGGTAAGTCTGTACTTTAAATGCTTGAAGAATTCGTTTCTGGTAGTCAGCTTCACGCCAACTATAGACTCAAGATACTTCTTGTGTTCCTGGCTTTCGGGGTTATCTACTATATTGTCCCATTCCTTGGCTACTTTATCCACGGAAATCCTGCTTCTGATGAAGTCATAGGCCATCACCCCCCTGATGCGCCTTTCCTTTTCGATATTCCACTCTTGATTACTAGTTCCGTCTTTTCTGATTAACGGCCCGAATATCGTGTCCAATGAACCTTTAAGCTCGACGCTGCTGATATTATCAAAGACACCCTGCACGTCCCGTGGGCTTAGATCCTTCAGGTTGACTAACCTACGCTCGCTCATAAGGCACCCTATACAGTAAGTAATCTAGAAGAGCAGAGTAATTAATCATTATTTTATGTGGTGTCTTTCTATCATCTTGTTCAGTTGTCCGCCGCCTGGAACCATCGGTAGAATATGTTCGTCTGGGTCGACGCGGACGTCTAGGACGTAGGTTTCGCCGCTGTTTAGTGCTAGTTTGAGCGCTTCGTGGATTTCGCTTGGGCGGTCTATCCTCAGGCCTTTGGCTCCGAATGCATCTGCGAGTTTGACGAAGTCTGGTGTTTCGCCGAGGTACGTGTGGCTGCGGCGTTTGTCGAAGAACAGGTCCTGCCATTGTTTTACCATCCCAAGGTAGTTGTTTCGTAGCAGTAGGACTGTGACCGGTATCTGCTCCTCCTTGCAGGTTGCGAGGTCCTGACATGTCATGAGGAAGCTGCCTTCACTTCCGACGTCTATGGCCTTATGGTCTGGTTTTGCGACTTTCGCGCCTATTGCAGCGGGGAATCCGAAGCCCATCGTCCCAAGGCCGCCTGAGCTTATGAAGTGCCTGGGGTTTTTGATGTTCAGGTAGTGTGCTGCGAACATCTGGGCTTGCCCGACTTCGGTGGTGACTATCGTCTTGTCATCTATCAGGCTATCCAGTTCCTTCATGACACGCTGTTGTTTTATGGGGGTGCAGTCGTAGTCCCAGCATGAGCCGTATTCTTTCTTGTATTTCCCTATTCTCTGGTGCCATTCGGTTCCGCCTTTGCTCTTGTATTTCTCTATGGCCTTGATTATGTTCTTGAGTATTAGTTTGGCGTCTCCGACTATTGGGAGGTCGGCTCTGACGTTCTTGCCTATCTCGGCTGAGTCTATGTCGACGTGTATTATCTTCGCCTCCGGCGCGAACGTTTTGACGTTGCCGGTTATCCTGTCGCTGAATCTGCAGCCGACTGCCAGGAGGAGGTCAGATTCTGTGACTAGGAGGTTGGTGGCCTTTCTCCCGTGCATCCCGAGCATACCCAAGGAGAGTGGGAGGTCCTCTGGGTAGGCGCCCTTGCCCATGAGGGTGGTCGCAACCGGTATCATCAGACTGTCTGATATCCTCCTGATCTCCTGGCTTGCACTTGATATTATGACCCCCCCGCCTGCGATGATTACCGGCCGCTGTGCTGCCATCAGCATCTCGGCTGCCTTCTTTATCTGCACCGGGTGCCCTCCGCCGACGTTGGTCTTGTATCCTGGGAGGTCGACGTCCTTAGGGTAGTTGAATTTGCTTATAGTCCCCTGTTGGACGTCCCTCGGGAGGTCTATGAGGACCGGTCCTGGCCTTCTGCTTGACGCTATCTTGAATGCAGCCCTGAAGGTTGCTGGTATGTCCTCTGCGTTCGTTAGTTGGAAGTTGTGTTTGGTTATGGGCATGGTTATGCCGATTATGTCCGCCTCTTGGAAGGCATCGTTGCCTATGAGGTGCGTCGGGACCTGGCCGGTGAGGGCGACTATTGGGACTGAGTCGCAGTATGCGTCCGCTATTCCCGTGACCAGGTTGGTTGCTCCGGGGCCTGATGTGGCCATGCATACGCCGACTTTGCCGCTTGCTCTTGCGTAGCCTTCTGCTGCGTGGGCTGCGACCTGTTCGTGTCTTACAAGTATATGGCGTAGGTCCTCCTTGGGTGTCTTGTAGAATACGTCATAGACGTCTAATATCTGACCTCCTAGTATACCGAATAGGTGTTTTACGCCTTCCGCCTGCAGGGATTTGATAATAGCCTCTGAACCTTTCATCCTAAGCCAACATATATACGTGCCAACAAAATATATAGTTATAAGTGCCGCCAGTTTATATAGGCAGTATGATGAAAGAGTCTCTTGAGGTCAGTAAGGGCGTCTTGCGCAGGCGATTGAGGGATTATGCGCTTGAGATTCTGCCGTTATTGCGGGTGACTGTCACCTCAATGGAGGTGGATGGGGACCATAGGGTGAGCGTCAGGGGTAAGAACGAGGAGAATTCTTCCATACGTGATGTTTATGTCGAGATATTGCAGCAGCATCGTAAGGTTGGGCCGCACGTACTCACTTCTTTCAGCCAGGATGCTGAACGCCAGGGCTTAGTAGACAAGATCTTCGTCTCAACATCAGGTTTTACTCAGGAGGCTAGGGATTACGCACTCTCTAACGGCATTATCCTCCGCACGCCACGGGATTTTGATTCAATGCAGACTGGGGTGGACGTCAAACCAAGAGTGTCACATAACATATTCGAGAGGGTTTATGCGGACTCATGGGATATGGGGCAGGCTCAGGAGCACTTCTCCAAGAGACGTAAGCGGTCCTTCCTTCTGTTCTTCGGCTCAGATGAGCGTGTGGAGTCTGTCGAGGGAAGGCATGCGCCAGTCGCTAGGTTCGTGCTCGCAAGAGCTGACGGCATGTCAGCCGATTCCGCTTCACAGGATGGCATCTCCAACATCTTCCACGTCAACCTCAACACATGCGAACTCTACTATATCCACCTGGGTGTGAGCGGCGACAGCCCCTCATTGAGGTCATCCAATGTCCTCATGAGGCTCTTGGGCCTGCCATTTCCCGCTGTTGAGTTGTTCTCATGGTTGGTTGAACGCAAGCAGGTGAAGTTCGAGAATCTGACGCAGCAGGAACATAATTACATGAGCAAGAACGTAGATTTGGTGTCTATCCTTCTGAGGCGCAATCTCATCTCCCCCATGCAGGACCACAGGGGGATGATGGTAGGATACTTCTCAAACGTTAATGTGCCCTCATTTGCGGACAAAAGGTATGACCTCGATATATTCGCTGAAGTGAAGGAGTCTGTGGAGAGCGAATACGCTCCAGACGAGATAGAGTATAACCCAAGTGACGTGCTCAACATACTCACGACACTTTTCCGTTCAAACGGACAGTTCAATGGCGTAACATACCTATCGTATTACATTTGCAAGTATATGGACTCAAACGGCCTAATTAGATTCGGCCAGGAAAATAGCGTAAGGTTACATAATCAACATACTGCGCCCTGAAGGGCGCAGTATGTCTTACAATGTGGCCGAGCCCAAAAGGCTCGGGCACACACCGGAGGCTAAAAGCCTCCGCTGTGACACGCTCAAAATGTCAGAGACCCAAAAAGTCAGTGGAGGTGCAAGCGCGATGTTCCTCTGCAGCCTGAAGGCTGCAGTACCATCGCGTGTTTGTAATGGCTGATGCTAAGAGCAATTACGAGTTCCAGGGGATAATAGCGAAGTTCATCGAGAAGATGGGCTTTCAGGTAGAAAGCACTAGGATACTCGATGACGGTAGCGTGGACTTCAGGGCGAAGACCACAAACCCCATGGGCGGACAGGTATACTCCCTCATCAGGGCCTCAGCCTACAATCGCCTGGTGAATGGGAACGACGTAGACAGTTTGAATGACGCCATGAAGGCCAGCAATGCCATTAGAGCGGCTTATATAACGACCTCTGGTTTCAGCGACGACGCGATAGAGGCTGCGCGCGACAAGCCCCTCAGCCTCATCAACAAGTTCCAGCTGATGGACAGCATAGAGAAGCGCGGTCTCCTGTCTGATTCCGAATTGATGGAGTCGCTTGACAAGTTGGGGATGGGGGAACAGCACTTCCAGGGTTACGAGCAGTCCTTTAGGAACGCGAAGAACGAGGGTGAGATAAAGCAAAGTTTCCTGTCGAAGGCTAAGAAGGGGGAGAAGGTGATGCAGATAGAGTCTAGGTATGCGCCAGTCACGGTTCTCAAGGTCGTGACGAGCAAGGAGGTTTATACCGAGGACCAGACGTTGAGTACCATAGAGAAGAAGGACTACATGTTCGTGAACCTCAACAACCTTGACCTCTATTATATCCTGCAGAGGAGGAAGAAGAACGCGACCGAGAATCTCCTCATGCGCTCCGACATACTCAAGAAGATTCATACTCTCCCCCCCGAGAGTAAGGAGCATCTGATGCACCTTCTGGACTACGGGGACCTGCCTATCGAGGACCTGCAGGGGAAGGAACTGTCCATACTCAAGAACAAGAAGGTCATCGACGTGTATGAAGGCAAGAGGATGAAGAAAGGTGACCTCAGTGAATATGTACAGTTCGCGCTCGACGGTCTCATAGAGACAATAAACATGATAGTGACTGAAATCACTACTGGGATAAGCGGCATGGGAGAGGACAGCGACAAGAAGAAGGAGGAGGAGAAACCCAAAAAGAAGGTCATGGCCGAAGTCAGCATGCCGCACCTCTACGGCGGGAAATACGACATCTGGAAGTTCCTGGAAGCAGAGAAGGGCATATCCTATGGTGCGGAGATAGACTCCTTGACGTATACGTCGACTGAGGTGAGTTCAATGCTCAAGAGCATCATGAAGGGGAAGGTCAAGTCTGAGGGGATAATCTTCATGCCCTATTGCAGGGTGAAGTACGCAGACGAGAAGGATAAGGTACTAAGGTACGAGAACATGATGCTGCCCAAGTTCAAAGGCCAGGATAAGCGCGCGAAGGAGTCTGAGGCCAAAGGCCCGAAGATTGAGGTGAAAAGGAAGGCACCATCCTCCCCGTACAGGATAATACGCTGATTATATCGCCTTGAGGACCCATATCCTCCGCGTCAGGCTCTTGTGCATCCTGACGTCGAATGTCTCCTTGACATCAAAGCCAGACGTGTCGATTTTCCGCTCAGAGGGGAGCATCAACGTCATGTACGAGCCATCTTGGAGCATCGAGCGCGCGTTGGATATGAACTTGCGGTAGAGGCTCACGGGTTCCTCGCTCGGCCTGGATGAGCGCCCGTATGGGGGGTCTGTCACTATCGCATCCACTGTTGCCTCAGACTCCAGTGCGTCCCTGCGCGCCACCTCGGCTGAGAGGCCATACTGCTTCAGGTTCTGTCTTGAGCCTTCGGCCATCCTCTCATCCAAGTCCCATCCGATGAGTTTCAGGCCCATCAGGCCCGCTTCTATGAGTATCCCACCGGTCCCGCAGAACGGGTCGAGGATGGTTTCCCCCGGCCTTACTCTCGCCAGGTTGACCATCGCCCGCGCGAGCTTCGGGTGCATGCTCGTCGGATGGAAGTATGGGCGGTACTGTGGACGTCTCATCTGGTAGTTTCGCCGAAGGTCTATCTTCACCCCTGCGATGAATAATCCGTCTGATTCGAAGACTCCAATGTCTGATTGCGGGTTTTTGAGGTCGACATCAAGGCCCATCCTATCCAGGAGTCCGCCGAGTTTCACCTGCATCGCCTGGGGGGTGCCTGAGATCCTGAACGTGTCCTCCGATGGTATGCTGTCGTAGATGACGCCAGCCAGGCGTTCTAATGACGTTGCCTCACCAAGGTGCTCCCACGTGGAGAGGGTGTATGCGAGCCTTGAGAGGAATGACGCGTCCTCAGCATCTACTGCGTCGAGTATCGTATATCCATTGAGGCTCTGGAGCCTGTACTCCACCGACTCGCCTTCCAGGACCGCCGCAAGTTCAGACTGCGGCAGTGAGGGGTGTTCCCTTGACAGACGAAGGATATATTTCATGACCGTGTGTCGTCTATATATGTATTTTATCCAATATAGTAGTCTAAAATGGATGATGTGTTGGCGAAGATAGGCCTGGAGATTCACGTCCCCTTGAGGACTGAGAGGAAGATGTTCTGCGACTGCCGGACCAACTACTGGGATGCTAAGGAGCCTAACGTGAACACCTGCCCGGTTTGCACCGGCATGCCAGGGGCCAAACCTTATCCGATAAACGAGAAGGCTGTTGAGGCCGTCGTTATGATAGCAGAGCTCCTAGAGTGCAGGCTCATACGCGATAACATCTTCGTGAAGAGGAAACACTATGATTACCCTGACCTGCCGAGCGGCTACCAGCGTACGAGCGAACCATTCGGCGTGGAAGGCAAGATAGGCGAGGTCGGCATATGGGAGGTCCACTTTGAGGAGGACCCAGGCCGCTACGACCTCAAGAGCGGGAGAGTCGACTATAACCGTTCTGGAGTCCCCCTGATAGAGATTGTGAGCGCGCCTGACATGAAGAGCCCAGAGGACGTGAGGAATTTCATGCGCGAGTTAGTGAATATACTCAAGTACACGGAGCGCGTCGTGGAGGTTGGCGGAGTCATGAGAACTGACGTGAACATCAGCATAGAGGGCGGTGCGAAGGTTGAGATAAAGAACGTCAACTCAGTGGCTGGCGCATACAAGGCGATACAGTATGAGATTGTCCGCCAGAAGAACGCGATGAAACGCGGTGCGGTCGTGGTCCAGGAAACACGCGGCTTCAACGAGAAGACGATGGTCACGGTGTCCCAGAGGGTGAAGGAGACTGCTGCAGACTATCGTTATATCCCGGACCCAGACATCCCTCCGCAGCGGCTCACCGGCGAGTACACTTCAAGCATCCCCCTGCCTGAGACTCCCCAGCTGAGGAAGAAGCGCCTCATGGAGAAGTACGGTGTGAGAGAGGATTACGCAGCCACCATGGTCAGAGACAAGGACATCGCAGACATGTTCGAAGTCATCGCAGGTGGGCTCGACGTGGAGCTCGCGTCCATGTGGGTATGCAGGGAGGTACTGGGGCAGCTAAATTACCGTAACATAGACTACAACGAATCGAATCTCACATCGGACATCATAATCGAACTACTCGACGCAGTCTCAAAAGGCGCCATAACCGAAGCAGTAGGAAAGAAAATCCTCGAGCGCGTCATAGACTCGGGGGAGAGCCCAAAGGCTATAGTCGAGCGGGAGGACCTGGGGCGCGTCTCGGAAGTGAGTGAACTGGATAGTGTGGTAGCCCAGGTCATCACAGAGAACCCTGCGGCAGCGGCTGACTATAATGCCGGGCAGGGCAAGGCCTTGAACTTCCTTATGGGTAAGGTTATGGCGAAGATGAAGGGCAGGGCGGACAGTAAGGTCGTCGGCGAATTGTTGAAGAAGAGGTTATGAACGAGAGGGATGACCCGTTTATGGGTCTTTTGGACCTTTTTGAAGGCAAGAGTAAACGCTCTATCGAATTGGGTAGGTGGGTTGACTGGCTGTTCGACACTGTCCTGTCGAATTTCTACGTAACCGTCTATTTTTTCACATCTATCTTCATACTCCTCCTCTTCGTCTCCCCAATCCTCATGAGGTCTCAGAATCCAGACGTCGTGAACATCGGCTCAATGGTCCATGTGAGCGCCGGGTTGTTCTATATGTGCCATCAGATGCCATATAGGAGTTTTATTATCCAGGGGGTGCCGATTCCGGTCTGCGCAAGGGACACTGGAATATACATCGGCTTCATACTGGGTTTTGCGTCATTATTCCTCAAGCAGAGGCCTAAGTTCCTCTCTAGTGTGCTGTTGCCGATTGTCTGCACTGTTCCGATGGCACTTGACGGCTTTACGCAGCTTTTCGGTTGGAGAGAAAGTAATAATGTCCTAAGGTTCATGACCGGCATCGTGTTCGCCTTTGGTATCGTCGCATACATCTGTTATTTTTTTATCTTGAGAAAGAATTCGAGATTCAGGGAGGAGGTTGTCGGCATCCGTATGGTCGTTGATTTCCTGGTGGCTGCGGCGCTCATGCACATTATCCTAGGGGGTGTTATCCAGGAATTGGATTTGCATTACCTGAGTCCGTACCAGGCAATATCTAAGGCAATGGACTATTCGAATATCGCCTCCCCATACGCGGTCGAAACATATTACGTGAGTGCGAGGGCCCCTTTGACTGTCACATTCGACCCATTCTACCGCAACCATGAGGATGTTTTATTGGATGACATACTCAAGAGTGACTGGCTAAAACAGCAAATAGTCACCTTCGTGACAATACCGAAAGCGACAATACTGAATGAGACCCCAGATGACTCTCAGAATGTGAAGGATTTGCTTATCGAGAACGCAAGGGTTGAGCACAGGTATGGGCTGTGGACTGTTGTAATCCTCTCAGGACCGCCGGTCAGAGGCAATGCGCCGTATATCGCAAACGGCACTGGTGAATACTACTATTTTGATGGTATAACAGGGGACTTGGTCATGAGAAGAACCCACTAAGTAAGCAAACTCGTATTATCGCTTCATTAGCAGAAAAGCAGACTTTGATATACGCCAAGGAACATTAGAGGTTAATGCCTCCTTGATGGAACTTTAAACTTACTGCAACGTTTTCACGCGTTTTTCGAAGGATTCCCTGAGTTTATCGCCCATATAGGCTCCCTTGTAAGCATCTAAGCGCGAAGCCAACGCGACCTTGGCGGCGAAATTCCTCGCAATCTTCCCTCTGACACTGCGTTTGGCGTTGCGGATAGCCGGTAACTGGAAGATTATGCCGTGTTTAGGCGGCCGACTGCCAGTCTTCAGGAACCTAAAGAACGCATCCTCTGCGCCTAACATCTGGATGGTCCCCGCAGGCAGGGTCGCAAGCCTCTGCAAACCATGACCTAGTGCGATAATCCTCGCACCAAGCAGCGGGCCAGCGAGCGCATTGATGTTCGGAGCCACCTCCTGCATAAGCGTTCCTATATAAGTTTCAACCTCTGCTTTAGCCTGCTGTAGACTGATTATCGGCCCAGTAAAAGCCTTCACTGCCTTGAGGTCCTCAACGTTGAACTCTACTCCCAATGACTCCTCAGACGCCTTCACTATCTTCTGAGCCATATTAGACTCAACCCCCAGTTTGGCTGTGCGGAAATTGTCTCTTGAGCCTATTTCCATGACGAACTTAGAGTACATGTCGTGTGAAGCGACTAGGTTGTCGAGTTCCGGATAGTGTAGGGAATACCATTCCCTAAGACGCTCGACGAGACGGTTCACAGCCTCGTCAATGTCGTCTATGCTGTTTACCGCCTGCATGAGGACCTGGTCGCGGTCGACCTCCTTCAACCTCTCCCGAGAGAGGACACGATTGACCTTCCGCATGAGGGAATCAACCTCAGTGCGATTCAGATAAAGTTCAGTCGCTATCTTATAGACCGAAACCCTCTCCTTCTCCTCAAGGAAGGTGACGTTAAACCCGCTACCCCTGAAACGTAAGGGGTTGTTGACTAAAATCCTCTTGTTGCCAGTGTCCACGAGCTCCTTGATGAGCTCCCCCTCCTCACTGCAGAACGTAGACTCTGTCTGCCTAAGCCTTGCGGCAATCTCGTTCACATCGGACGGGAAGAGCCTCTGCATTATGATCCTCCCGTTCTTTATGACAAAGACCCCCAGGACATTAGTAGTCAACTGCATGTTCACACCGGCCGATAAGCCAAGTTGTTCACTTATTCAACCTTGAACCGGAGGACCTCTTGAATGCGGGCTTCACACCCTTCCTCCTATACAACAGGCTTATCAAAACGACGGCGAATATGCCAATAAGGACCAGGGCCACAAGGCCGATGAGCACCGGCACCCAGAGGTCCGAGAGGCCAGACATTGAACTCTTCGTCGCATTCACCGTCGTTGGAGCATAGTCTCCACTGTCCACTTTGAGCGTGTAATCTCCTGTCGAGTTAGCCACTACTGTTGCGATTCCACTGGTGTCGGTGACTACGGTGTAAGTGTTCCCTGCGGCCGTTACCTTCACAACAACGTTTGCAGCAGGCTTGTTGCCTGATGTGGCGTTTATCACTAGGTTGTCGTCCTTGAACTGGTAGCTCAGTATGAGCGGCCTCGGATTAACCTTTAACGTCACTGATGCAGATACGTAATTCGCCTTCGAGGCCTCCACAGTGTATGAGCCTGCCTTCTTTGGCGTGATGGCTACGGTTGACCCAGTGAATGACTGAGAATCCGGGCCATTCAAGCGTATCGTAGCCTCGACTGGTGCGCCGTCTGACGTCGTGACAGTTACCTTGACTGGGTCGTCAAGGTTAATCTCCTGCTTGTCTGTACTGACTTGAAGTTGGCCTGTCGATGACATGGTCGCTGAACCGTCGACGTAGCCTGTCTTCTTCACGAGGACGTTGTAGGAGCCTGCGTCACCGACAGTGAACGTGAACTTGCCTGAGACGTCAGTGACTCCGCTAATTGGCGTGCCGACTATCGACACAGACGCCCCGTCGACTGGGTTACCTGACTGGTCATTGACCGTTATAGTCGCCTGATTGCCATTTTTCAGTTCAGATGACTGCGGCAATGTTATCTGGAAACTATTCTGGGCGCTGAATGAGTCAGTACCCTCATCATAACCGCCCTCTAATGCCCTCACAGAGTAAGTACCGGGGACCGTGGGAGTGTACGCGATGGTACCGGCACTTGATGTCGTGCCAGGTAGCGTCTGTTCAGCACCCTGCGGAGGTGTGACCTTCACCGTCGCCCCCTCTATCTCCTTGCCGTCGGCTTTGACGGTTATTATTACCGGCTTACCGACTGACTGAGAATCAGGTGAGATGGAAGGAATCAGCTGCTGCTTGGTTCCGACGGTAATCGACTTCATCACTTCATCATATCCTGTGGTCCCGCCGCCGACATCCAGGGTGTATGAGCCGGAAGACTGTACAGTGAACGTTGCATAACCGGTCGATAAAACCTGTGCCTTTAGGTTACCTGGAGTAAGTGAGACTATAAGCCCAGTAGCCGGATTCCCTGATGGCGTCGTTATCATGACCTTGAAGGATTCACCAACTTTTGGCGATGCTGGGTCAGTGTCGCTGATGTTTAGCGTATTCTGAACGCTGTACTCCTTCATCACCTTACAATAGCCGTCCATCCAAATGTCAAGTTGGTACTTGCCCTTGCCGGCAGTCGAAATCGCTTTAGAGAGCGCACTAAATTCTGCACGACCTTTGCTGTTTGTAGTGTCATCCACATATTTGTCCTCGTAGTCCCAGACCCCGTCGTCTGCGCCCTCCTCCAAGTAAGTTATCTTGACTGAGGCACCCTCCAGCTTATCATCATCCTGGTCGTAAACGGTCACGTTCACCTTCGCATCCAGATTCAGTGGGTCGGGGGTCAAGTCATATGAGCTTATCTCCTTATCTCCGCTGTTCTCTATGGTTAATGTGTCGCTGTCTTCGGCCTCGATGTCGTCTGAGAACGTCACTTTGACATCTTTGTCATCGCCGCAGTCGTATGACATAAGATTCTCCTTCCACGGCTTGCCCATGTCCTCGGTCTTGAAATCCCCAGAGTTTACTGTGATGTTATATCTCACGCCATCCTCAAAGTCGAGGGTATAACTCTTCTGGTGCACTACAACACCATCAACGGTTATCTCCATATCAGTATTGACGCTTGAGTCTGACTCCTGCGGGTCGAGGATGATAAAGACATCGTAGTTCTCGCCAGATTTGATTGTATCATCAGGAAGTTTGACGCTAACGTCTGCATCAAAAATGGCTGAAGCCGTCGACACCAACAAGAACAAGACTGCTAGACTGCACAATAGAACCGAAAACGCCCGGGTGGATTTGTTGCTTACACTCATATTTGGCACCTTTAATGTAATTTATTGATTATCGTGATATTTAAGGGCATTCACAACTTGGAGAGCCGCGAGTTCCTCTTGCCCTTGTCCCCCCCTAGGAGCACCGAATCATGCTTCGTCTTCATCTTCGGCTTGCCCCCGCCGAAGGACGGCATCTTCCATTCGCCGCCACCAAGGTACTTCCTCCCGATTTGAGTAATTATTATCGTCATCAAGGTTATGATGAATATGATAATCAAAGGGGTGGTAAGGAGCAGCAGGGAGTAAGAGCGCACCACAACCTGCCTGAGCGACAAAGTATCATACCTCACATCACCGTACCCGGGGTTAATCTCAACGGTGGCATTACCCTCGGTATTGACATTGTAAACAGCGACTCCAGAGTCGTCAGTAGTCCCATTTAATGACTCACCAGGCCTTAAAACAGACACCCAAAGGGCTGGTACGGGCACCCCGTGGCTTGTGACGTTGACGATTAACTGGCCGGATTGCATGCGCAAGGTCGCGTTGAGCGGGTGCGGCCTCACAGTGAATGTCAGGTTGGTGTTTACGTAGTTCGTCTTGCTTATGGTTACCACATAGTCGCCTGGTATGGCGGGGGTGTATGTGCTGGTTTGCGTCGCTGGGACGAACTTTATTATGCCTTTCGGGTCCTTGAAATTCATATCCACTGATATCGGAATCTTGAACCCGTCGAAGGCGCTTATCGGCACGCTACCGCCCAGTTCGAGGTCGGTTACGCAGTCGCCTATCGTAAGGGTGCCGTAGGGGACGAGCGTCATATTCCTGTCCCAGTATAAGTCCTTGGATACTTTAATCGAGTATTCTTTCGGCTCCTGGAGGTTGAAACTTATCTTTCCCCCCATGTCGGTGACCCTCTTGAAGCTTGCCGACGGTATCTCCACTAGGACGTCCGCTACGGGCTTGGCGTTCTCGTCGTTCACGGTCATTGTTATTGTATCTTTCACTGTCGGTAGGAGGGGGTCGAATTTGACGTCGAAAGCGTGTTTGACGTCAAATGATTCTGTCGACGTCGCATACCGCTGTTTTGTCGCCCTTACTGTGTATGTTCCAGTCGATGTAAGGGAATCGTAGTTGAGGCTGCCGTACTGGTTTGTCGTGAAATCCCGCTCCACGCCGTCCGGACGCTTCACAGTGATGGTGGCATCAGACAGTGGCGTGCCCCTGGAGGTGACGGTTATGGTGGCTGCCTTCCCCACTACAGGTTGGTCAGGAGCCACGTTTATGGCCGGTGTGTCACGGTCGTACACGGTTATCGTCTTGTTTAAACTCCAGTATTTGGTGCTGTCGTCGCCTACTGCGACAATGTACGTCCCAGCCTGTGTTATGCTGAAGTTGGACCCGCCGTTGTAACTTACCGGCGGAGTCAGGACTACTTTACCGCTTGAGTCGTAAATTTTGACTCCAACGCTCGCACCTGACGGCACCGCAACCAAGACCATCTCATTTACCACCGGGTTGTCTGGCCTTGGGCCGTCAATCAATAGGGGCCTTTTGATTAGGACTGTCATCATACCACACAGTTTCTTCATGTCTACCCTCAGTTTGTATTCCCCTGCCACCTGCGGGTTGAAGGTGAATCCCCCATCCTGTGAGTTTGTTTTACCCGTTATCGCTCCGCCCCCATATACGTCCTTTATCATGAGGTTGACGTTCCCTATGGGGTTGCCTGAGTCAGGGTCTGTCACCAGCACCCTCACGTCACGGCTGGGTTGAGGTTGACTCGGGCTGAATTTTATGGTAGGCATTGTGCCTATGTTAAAGTCTATGCTCTCGTTTACGTTCAATGCCACGTCCTCGCTTGAGAACATGGCGACCGTCAACTTGTGAGGGCCGCAGTCGATATTCTGTATGCTCCAGACGTCCGAGCTTATGTCGAACGTGGCTTTTATCTCATCTTTATCCTCGCCCACTATCTTTGTGGCGAATAGGAAGTTGTCAACGTAGAACTTGGCGCGCATCATCCCAGACTGCCCGCCAGATATCTTTGCCGTTGTATCGAATGTCCCCAGGTACTCGACCGGGTCCTCAGATATCTTCAGGGAGGATATGCTGAGCGCCTGGGCACCTGTACTTAATACTAGCATAAAAGCCAAGCAAACGGCGATTTCAAATCGAACGTCCATGGTAAGGTATATCACCTAGTCGTTTATACTCCACCCTACCCCCCCTTAACTATTCACATATGTGCTTATATGCTTATGTGACATTGGACATTTGGACTATATCCTCGCCTTTTTTGGTGTAACCGCGTAAATACGCCTCGAAAAATAACCCCCTGCTTAAGAAGAAGTTTATGGCATTCTGGTTGCTAGCCTTGACTTTCACAATG
>Ga0315284_10007620_pt1 | contig 15458 bp, 11 predicted proteins | sample YL17G09_16_MG_FD_203696 | JGI IMG/M metagenome (GOLD analysis project Ga0315284, IMG submission 203696) | Sediment microbial communities from Yellowstone Lake, YNP, Wyoming, USA - YL17G09_16 | ecosystem: Environmental > Aquatic > Freshwater > Lake > Sediment | place: USA: Wyoming | collected... | reverse complement strand
GTGGGGATTGGGCTGTAGATGGTGGGGGACGGGCCGATGGCTGGGTTGGTGCGCGACGCGGGGCAAGGGGGGCGGATTGAATGGCTGGGGCGGAAGCCGGCGGCGGAGGTTTACGGGATTATTGGGCAGGCGAGTTTTCTGGTGTTGCCGTCGGAGTGTTATGAGACATTTGGGCGGGTGGTTGCTGAGGCGTATGCGAAGGGGACGCCGGTGATCGCGTCGCGGCTGGGGGCGCTGGCGGAGCTGGTGGAACATGGGCGGACGGGGCTGCTGTTTGGGGCTGGTGATGCGGAGGATTTGGCGGGGCAGGTGGAGGCGATGGTGGCCGACCCGCAGCGACTGGCGAAGATGCGGCGGGAAGCGCGGGGGGAGTTTGAGGCGAAATATACCGGGAGTCGGAATTACGAGCAGATGATGGTGATTTATGAAGAGGCGGTGGCGGCGCAGAAACAGCGGAAGGACAGGGGGCGGGGTGTTGTGTTGGAGCGATGACGAGCGGTGTATGGGAGCGGGGTCAGCGTTTTTCTGCCTGCGTATCCGACAGTGGCAGCGTTCCCGACTCCGCGCCCGTGAACCCGACGCCGTACTTGTCAAGCATCGCCTGTACCGGCTGATCCAACGCATTGCTGGCCTCGGGCCAGGGCAATCGCATTTGCCATGCTTGGGGTTTGTAGTGCGGGCTTCAGGGCGTCGGATACGGGCTTCAGCCCGCACTACAAACCCAAACGCAATTGCCCTGGCATCGGGCCAGGTCGGCACCCGCCCGCGGTCGATATCGACCGCCGTGTTCTCCGGCACGCCCCCCAAGGTGGTCTTCGCGGGCCATTTGCCCGTCAGATCGCCTGCAATTCCTTGACGATACCTTCGGCGTCGGTTTCTTCGGGCTCTTTCTGGTTGCGCAGATCGCGAAAGGCCTTGGCGAGAGATTTTTCATCGATCGAGTCCAATCTCAGAAGGACTGCGTGGGACTGCTTGGCGGCGAACAGGTGGTTGGACACCAGCGCGACCCGTTGTGCGTCGGCGGCGGACCGTTCGAGTTCGCGTTCGCGCAATTCCTTCGCCCGTCGCAACAGCTCGCAAAGCAGCTCCGCCGGCTGGACAGGCTCGCCGGTCAAACAAGCCACGTGCTGAATTGCCCCCTGCACGATCAAGAACACCTTGGCGGTTGCCTTCCATGGTCCGGGTTGCAGCGAGAGGAACGCAAAATCATCGAGGCGTTTGGCGTGGCGGAAGGGGCCGCGCCCGAACTGTTGAGCCTGGTCGATGCGCGCCTTGATTTTCTTTGCTGCCTCGAACGCCAAGCCTGCCGCGGCCTCGTGCATTCGCCGGTTCTGTTCGGCGAGATAATCTGCCGGGTCCACGATCGCCTGGGCGCTGCGGGCGACCATTTCCTGGTATTGCGTCATCGAGATGGACCCATCGCACGGAGCCGGGCACCTGGCCATCTCCTTGTAAGCGCACGCCTTTCCGTGCGGCGTCTGTACTAAGATGTTGTAGTAGCGGCAGAGGTCAAAACAGTCTTCCGCCAGCTCGATCAGGCGTTGCGCCGCGTTTTTGTCCTCGACCGGCCCAATCAGCAGTCCGGCTTTGCTGGTCAGGTCCGTGGTCTTGGTATACCGGGGGAAATTCGCCTGGGAGTTCAGGTGGATAAACCAGGCCGGCCGAAACCCGACCATAGCCTGGTAGGTCTGCGGAAAGACCTGCCTGGCCGCCTCGAGGTAAACCCAATCCGCCTCGAATGCGCTGTCGACGCGTCGCCAATAGATCCGCCGGACCAGTTCGCGGTAGCTCACGCGTCTTGATGGGCCGAGTTGTTGGTTGCCGGACAGGCGGCGTTTCAGGCTGTAGCGCAGGTTCTTTACGCACAGCAACTGGACGGGCTGATCCTGCTGGTCACAGAAGAGGTAGACCACCCACCTGGCTGGGATGTCCTTCAGGAGCGCTTCCAGTTCTGCCGCGGGCTCGAAATCGACGCGACGTTCGAAGATGGACGATAGCTCAGCCACCTCTCTTATCCTAGGGACAGCACCCCCGCCGGGGAAGAACCCATGCATTTAAATTAGTTCTCAGACAATCTTATGCTATCATGGGGGTGCTGTAATGGTGTCCCTCCTGACCGGTGGTTCTGTGCCCTCCGGAGCCGGGGGTCTTTATTGTTCTCGGCTGATTCCTCCAAAGCTGGCCGACCGGTTACAATGGGTGGAAGCCCGTAGCGTGTTGGCTGGGGGCAGGTGAACTTCAAGGCAGAGAAGAATGCACAAAGAATTCCTGGCATGGCTGGAGCAGAACCGAGGCCGTCAATATGATTTGCACAGCGAGCACATCAATTCCGCGTTCGTGAAGATGCTGCGGACGATCGGCTTTGACAAAGGGTATGTGCGTGGGGAAGGCTGTTACCTTTGGGACGGCGAGGGGAATAAATACCTTGACCTGCTGACTGGCTGGGGCGTGTTCGCACTGGGCCGACACCATCCGAAGATCAAGGCCATTCTCCAGCAGTTGATTGGCACCGACTCGCCCAACCTCGTGCGGATGGATTGCAGCTTGCTGGCTGGGCTTGCGGCCGAAGCGCTCACCCGGCACACGTCGGGCGACCTCTCGCGTGTGTTCTTCACGAACAGCGGGACGGAATCGGTCGAGGCGGCGATCAAGTTCTCTCGCTGCGCGACCGGCCGCGAGAGAATCGTCTACTGCGAGCATGCTTTTCACGGCCTGACGACGGGGTCGCTGGCGCTGAACGGCGCCGACTTTTTCCGGGAACGATTTGGGACGCTGCTGCCGGGCACACAGCGTGTGCCGTTCAACAACCTCGTTGCTCTTGAAGCCGCGCTGAGCGATAAGCAGGCGGCGGCGTTCATCGTCGAGCCTGTGCAGGGGAAATCGTGCGAAGTTGTGCAGGACGGCTACCTTGAAGAAGCGCAGCGTCTGTGCCGGAAGTTTGGAACGCTGCTGGTTCTGGATGAGGTTCAGTCGGGGCTTGGGCGGACCGGGAAATGGTTTTGCTATCAGCATTGGCCCAATGTCGAGCCGGATATCCTGTGCGTTTCGAAGGCTCTTTCCGGCGGCTACGTGCCCGTGGGCGCCACGATCACTCGGCCTCGGATCATGGACTGCGTTTTTGATTCCATGGAACACTGCGTGATTCATTCGAACACGTTCGGCCAGAATGATATGGCGATGGCGGCGGCGCTGGCCAGCTTGTATGTGATGGAAGACGAGCACATCGTGGAGAACGCCGCGGAAATGGGGCGATACGTCATGGAGAAACTCAAGGGCATCACGCAGTCTTGCCCATTCGTCTCGGACATCCGTGGCAAAGGGCTGATGTTTGGGCTTGACTTCGCCCGGCCGGAGAATTCGTTCAAGCTGAAAATGGCATGGGACATGCTGCACAAGCTCAATGCGGGCGTGTTCGGGCAGATGATTATCATCCCCTTGCTTCACAAGCACCGCATCCTCAGCCAGGTTGCCGGCTACCATACCGAGGTCATCAAGTTCCTTCCGCCGCTGACGATCACTCGTGAAGACCTCGACTGGTTCCTGGGCGCTCTGGATGAGGTGCTGAAGGATCTGCAGCGTTTCCCCGGCGCTGCGTGGGACACGGTGTTTGGTCTGGCCAAGAGGGCAATCCGGGCATAAAAGATAGTCATCAGGAAGCAGGTTCGGACCGTGGGATTTATTCAACGACAGATCCAAAAGACAGTCCTCGTCGTCGTGACGCATCCGAGACTCACGTTGGGGGCAGCCGGCATCGTGCTGGTTGGCTGCGTGAGCATCGCGCTGAACGGCCTGACGCTCTCGACGGACCAGAACAAGCTTTTTTCATCGCAGGTGCCGTTCTTTCGCAACTATCTTGAGTTCATCGCCAAGTTTCCGGAGAACGAAGCGATGTATGTGATCGTCGAATGCGCGAGGCCGCGCGTTTCTCCACCCGTGGTGCGTTGGACGGCGTTGGCCGATCGGATCGCCGGTCGCCTCCGCGCCATGCCCAAGTACGTCAAGTCCGTTGAGACCGGCATTCCGCTCGACCAGCTCGGCGCGCAGGGAATCCTGTTCGAAGAACCCGGCCGCCTGAAACAGACCCTTGAAGAGGCCGGCCAATTCGTTCCTTTGGTGAGGCTCTTTGGCGAAAAGCCGGACATGCTCACGGGATTGCTGGGTCCAACGCCGACCGAACGCCTGATCACGGCTCTGGCGACACAGAAGCGAGATACGCAGACTCTTCAGTTCGCGGAGCTCATCGCCAGCTCACTGCTCGAAACCCTGAAACACCCCACCGAGCGGCTGCAGGTGGGCAAGCAGATTCCGGACTTGGCGGCGCTGGATGCGGCCGACCCTTCGCGGCTTGGATACTACTACACGACCGATGAGACCGACCCTAGCCGCGGGCTGATGCTCGTGCGTGTTTATCCGCGGGAGGATTTTACGACATTGACGGCCAGGTGCCGCATCGTTGACGGCATCCGCGCCGCCTGCCGCGAGGAAGCGAGGGAGTTTCCGGAATTCAAAGTGGGGATCACCGGGCGTCCGGCTCTGGATGCGGATGAGATGCGGAGCACGGACCGCGATTCTCACCGGGCGGAGGTTGTCGCGCTGATCGTAATCTTCATCGGGCTGGTGATCATGTTCCGCTCGTTCTGGATCGCATTGGTGGCGGAGCTGACGCTTGCCATGGCGATTGGGTGGGCATTTGGCTGGGCGACCGTTTCAGTGGGGGAGCTGAACCTGCTGTCGATTGTTTTCCTGATCGCGTTGATCGGCATCGGGATGGATTACCTGATCCAAATCCTGATGGCGTACCAGCGTGAGGCTCGCCGTTATGTTCGCGCCCGCGCGGTTTGGGCGCGTGTGTTTCATTATGTGAGTCCGCCGGTGGTGACGGCGTGCCTGGGTGCGGCGGGTGCTTTTCTTGTTTCCTTCTTCACTGATTTCCGTGGTGCCGCGGAGCTGGGCATCATCGCCGGCGGCGGGCTTCTGCTGTGTCTGCTGGCTGGGCATACGGTGCTGCCGGCGATGCTGACGCTATTTCCTGCGAAGGTCAAGGCTGTGGCCCCCGCGGATCGCTACGGCGGCCGACTTAGGCTTTGGCGTTTCGGCAAATGGCGGCTCATCTTGCCTTGCATCTGGATTGCGGCCATCGCGGCGGGTGTTCCGTTTATGAGGCGCGCGCATTTCAACCCGAGCCTCCTTGATTTGCAGGCGGCCAACCTGGAATCCGTGCAACTGATCCGCAAGCTGCAAACCTGGTCGGCCGTCGTGCTGTCGCCGGACCTGGAGATGCTCCGCAGAGTCCGCGATTCGCTCGCGGGCGCTTCGGCTGTGGCCAGTACGGATAGCATTCTCATCGCGTCCGACAACTATGATTGGCTGCAGCGGCACAAGAACGATCTGCTTAAGGTTGAGTGGGCGGAGCAGCCGCCCATCAAGCCCGGCGATCTGGACCGGCTGCAGGCCAAAGTGAGGGTGCTTGCCGACCTGATTGAGAAACAGGCTTTCGGCTCCGCCGCCGCGACCGTCACATCTTTCCGCGAGCTTGCGAGCCTCCTGGGGGCGGAAGGCGGACCGCAAAAGGAAGCAACAGGCGAGCGACTGTCTGCGTGGCAGCGGGCCTTTGGTGAGCAGCTCCGCAAGATCCTCGGCCAGCTTACCCCCCCACCGCTGAACCTGGCTGGGCTGCCCAGCGAACTCCGCAGCCGGTACGTCAGCGCGGACGGCACGTACGCGCTGTACATCAACCCCAAGTACGATCTGTGGGACCGCAGCCGGCTGGCCAGCTTCGTCAAGGAGATTGAAGCTCGCGTTGCGCAGGTTCCCAACAGCCCGCCGGTCACGGGGATCGCGCCCAATATTCACTACTCGACTGGGGGCGTTGAGCGGGCGTTTTACAAAGCGACTGTGTACGCGTTCGCGCTCATTTTCGTGCTGGTGTTGATCGATCTGCGGCGACTTGGGCAGACGCTGGGCGCGATCAGCGTTCTGGCGCTTGGGCTGCCGATGCTCGTGGCGCTCATGGGGCTGTTCGGAATCAGTTGGAATTTCGCCAATTTCTTTGGGCTGCCGATTCTCATTGGCGCGGCGCATGAATATGGCGTGTTCATGATGCACCGCTACCGCGAGGCGTTGCATGATCACCGGCGGGTCTGGGAGTTCTGGGATGTCAGCGATCGCGCGTTGTTGCTGTGTGCTTTTGTTACATCGAGCAGCTTCGCATTTTTCTGGGCGTTGGGCCATCATGAAGGCCTCAAGAGCCTGGGGCTGGTGATGGCGTTGGGGAGTGCGTGTATTTACCTGGCGACGATCCTGGTGCTGCGGCCGCTGCTGATTCGGCGGCTGGAGCGGCATCACGCAGATGCGGACAAAGCCGGGGTAGTCTCCAACTCGCGGCGGGTGCGATAATGACGGGCTGCACCTGGAAGCAAATATGAGCGAGCTTGACACCAACCAGGCGGCCGGCATTCGATCCGGTGGGGGCTGGTCGTGGTTCCTGAACCCTTATTTTCAGCTTGCTTTGAATGGCGTTCTGGTGGCGACGGGGCAGTTGCTGATGAAGGTTGCCGCGGACGCGACGGCGGACATTCCGGCGCCGCGGTGGCTGGCGGTGTTCGGTGTAACGGCGCTGGGATCGTGGTGGATCTGGGCGGGGATCGCGTTCCACATTGGGGGCTTTGTCAACTGGCTGTATATCTTGCGAGTGATGCCGGTGAGCATCGCGTTTTCGCTGGCGAGTATTGCGCAGGTTCTTGTGCCGTTGGGCGCGTGGTTTTTTTTGCATGAAGCCATAGGCCCGCTCCGGTGGGGCGGGATTGCGATGATCATTGGCGGGATCTGGCTGATTGCTGAGCGATTTACGCGGGCGGAGGAGGCGTTGTGAGGCTTCACTTGCTGATGCTGATCCTTGTGTCGCAGGTGGCGCTGGTGGCGGGGCAGATCTTTTTGAAGCACGGGATGAACAAGACGAACGAGGTTCGCAAGCCGCGGGCTGCGATCGCGGGGAACCTGGCGGCGGGGATCGTGCTGCTGACGGTGTGGTTTTTTTTGTGGCTCGGTTTGTTTCAGAAGCTTGCCATTAGTTACGTGTACCCGTTCGAGGGGCTGAGCCCGCTCTTGCTGGTAATCGGTGCGGGCCTGATTCTCAAGGAGAGGCTGACGGTGCGGGCGTGGATGGGCGTGGCGCTCATTGCGGCGGGGACGGTGGTGGTCGGGATGAGCTGAAGGGGGCGTATCAGCCGACGGAGATCCGGCGTTTTTCCTTGGCGGCAAGGTACATGGATTGCATGACGAGGATGCGGGCGGCGGCGCAGCGCCGCAAGTGGATCGCTCGGGTTTTGTGGGAGACAAAGGGAAGATTTTTATCGGGCGCGCAGCGCCGGGGATGTCGGGAAGATGCGTGAGCGGGGGAAGCCGTGCGAGGAAGCGTGCCGCAGGCAACCGCGGGTTGGGCGTAATGAGGAGTGACCCCTTTAATTCAGCCCCTTCGTTTCAGCGGCGGCGAGTTTTTTTTGCCAGAGGGTCCACTCGCAGGCTTCGGACTTGCGGGTGACTTTGCCGGGGTAGGCGCGGTTGTTGGTCCACAAGGCAGCGTCGGGGACGAAGGCGTTGTTATGCTTGCCGTTGAGCATCCAGCCGATGAGGTTGTTGCGGGCGGAGTTGTCTGCGAAATCGGGTTCGTTGTTGTAGTTCCAGATGATGGCGCCGACGTTTTGGGAGGGGTTTGGGCGGCCATCGGGGAGATAGCCGCTGGAGATGATGCGGTTGTTGTAGAACTGGTTGTCGTGGCCTGAGGAGATGGCGATGCCTTCGTGGCTGGTGGAGACGATCTGGTTGTTGTAGGCGCGGGTGTGGGAGGCGCCGTTGTCGCTGAGCATGATTCCTCCGCCGGTGTAGGCGGCATCGTGGGCGGGGTCGGCGGCGTAGGCGCCCTGGATGTAGTTGTCGTGGATGAGGATGGGGCTGTTGGAGGTTCCGCTGCTGTCGTGGATGTTGATGCTTTCTTCGACGCGGCTGCGGCCGGGGTCGTTGATGACCTGGTTCCAGGCAATTTCGACGGCTGGGAGGTTGTGCACACCGTTGATCTGGAAGAACTGGACGAAATGGTTGTCGTCGGGTCCTGTGAGGAAGGCGCCGTTGCCGTCGCTGAAGCGGCCGTCGACATTTTTTGCCTGGTTGTGGAAGATTCGGACGGAGTGAGCGGGGGTGTGGTTGCCGCGGTAATTGTAGAGGTAGATTCCGGAGGTTCCTTCGATGTAGTTATTTTGGGCGACGATGCGTGTGAAGCCGTCGATGTCCATAAAGCGACCTGGGAAGCGGCCGGCGACGTCGGGGTTGAGGGCATAGCCGCGGGTGTTTTTGACGGTGAGGTTAGCGGCGTAGGCGAAGGCATCGATGAGGGTTCCGCGGGAGATGATGAGGGCGTTTTGGATAATGACGGGGTCGGAGGTTCGGATGCGGACGGCGGGGACGTTGGCGTTGAGGCTTCGCCAGTTGCCGGAGTAAACACCGCCGCGGGTGATGGTGATGGGGCCGCGGTAGGCGATGGCCTTGGCTTTCCTGGCATTGGCGGGGGTTGCGGCCTTTTTTGCGGCGGCGTTGGGGGGAGCGGGGGTGGCAGCGGAAGGGGCGCGGATGGGCTTATCGGGAGCGGCATCGATCAACCGGGCGGCCGAGGTGGCGGCGGGATGAGGGCCGCTGAGGAAGGATCTGGGTTCGAGCGGCTCGATGCAAGGGGGCGGAACGGCTGGGGGCGTGGGCGCAGGACGGGTTTGTGCCGAGCGAGCGCGAGCATTGTCTTGAGGGCGAACCAGTGGAAGGAAGGCGAGAAGAAGTGGATTGAGCATCGCAAGATCCTCGTACCCCCGAGGTGATCGGGTGGGGCCCGGTCGTTACAGCAGACCGGAGACAAGCCCACTATGCGAGCGATGAACGCCGGGCTGCGACATGGCCGTTATCCTGGATAAATGAGCGCGATCGGCGCTGGTCCGGGCGTATGATCGGCGGGGAGTGTACCCGGGGAATGGAATCAACTCCAACAATATTCCGCGAAATATGAAATTAGCCCGCTTTTGCTATTGCACACCGATAGACCACAACATTTCTGCCGCGGCGTGTTTGCGGGCGAGGGTATCATTGGCCGAGCAGGTCCTTGGGGCGGGATTGTTGAAGAACTTGGAGAAGGTCAAAACAACGGCGAAGCATGGGTGTAAGACCTGATGGCGGAGCGTGTTCCATAGATGGCATGATCGCTGAAGGGGGCGCCTGGAGGACGGAGCGTTGATGCGGATCATGAGATTGGGAGCGATGCAGATGCGGCGTACGGTAGCGATTTTGATTTTCGGCGTGAGCGTGCTGAGCGGCAGCGGGGTGGGCGGGGCGGCTCGTGAGGAGAGCAAGAAGGCGGGCGAGTTCTGGACGGCGGATCGGGTGCACACGATCCAGATTCGGATCACGCAGCAGCAGTGGGTGCGGATACAGCCGACGCGGAAGCAGACCTTGCAGCGGCTGGATGCCAGCGGGATGGCGAGGCCGACGACGCAGACCACGACGACGCCGGTGATGACGGCGCACACGCAGCCGGCGCAGCACCGCGAGGGCGAGCGGCTTCCGCCGAACTTCTACGGCTATGAGTTTGCGTACGCGAAGGCCGAGTTCGAGTGCGATGGCGAGTCATTGAAGGACGTTGGTTTTCGGCTGCGGGGCAACTCGTCGTACAGCGCGAGCGCATCGGGTTTTAAGCGGCCATACAAGGTGGATTTCAATCGTTTTGTGGACGGGCAGAAGTTTCAGGGTCTGACCAGTTTCTTTCTGAACAATAATGCGTATGACCCATCGATGTTGCGGGAGACACTGGCGTACGAGGTGTTTCGGAAGCTGGGTGTGCCGGCGCCGCGAACGACGTTGGCAATGGTGTATCTGAGCATCGAGGGGCGATTGGAGCGGGAGTACATCGGGGTGTATACGCTGATCGAGGACATTGATACGAAGGCGTTTTTGAAGAGCCATTTCGGGTCGGCCAAGGGGATGCTGCTGAAGCCGTGGTCGATCCGGGGGCTGCCGTACATGGGGGAGCAATGGGGGGCGTATGAATCGCGGTACAATCCACGGTCGGAGCCGACGCCGGAGGCGGCGAAGCGGACGATCGAGTTCATCAAGCTGGTGAATTATGCGAACGATGAGACGTTTGGGCGGCAGATCGGGGGGTATCTGAACGTTGACGAGTTCTTGCGCTTGCTGGCGGGGGACGTGATGTTGGCGAACCTGGATACGTTTCTGTTCACGGGGCATAACTTTTACATGTATTTGAATCCAGAGGACAACCGGTTTTACCTGATGCCGTGGGACATGAATTTGTCGTTCGCGAATTTCTCGTCGGCGGCGACAGTGGGTCAGCATCTGCACCTGAGCATCATGCGACCACATTCTGGGGAGATGAAGTTGATCGACCGATTGTTGGCGATACCGCAGTACAACGCGATGTACCGCGGGCATATCAAGGGGTTCATGGGGACGTTTTTCAATGCCGAGAACTTTTCTGCGCGCATCGATGCGATGCAGGCCGTGATTGCGAAGGCGGACACGATGGCGGAGGAGGCGTGGAAGGCGAAGTATGCGACGACGCAGCCGACGACGCGGGCGGTGAGGATTCCGCCACGGCCTGTGGCATCGCAGACGGGTTGGAACGGTGGTCCGGCGATTGGGCTGAAGGCATTTGTGACGGCGCGGATCGAATCGCTGAATGCGCAACTGGCGGGGGAAACGGAGGGGTTTGTGCCGGGGTATCACCGGCCGCCGACCCCGCCGGCTGGCGGACTGCGCGCGAATGCGTTGTATGGCAACCTGCCTGCGACTGCCGCGGTCGTGATGCGTGGTGCGGATGGTAATTATGACAGCAAGCTGACTCGGGCGGAGCTGAAGGGGGCGATTCGAGGGTTTTTCGCGGATGCGGATACATCGCGTCAGAACTGGCTGGATGAGGCGAAGCTGACGCAGGCATTTGTGCGAGGGCTGCAGCAGGTTCAGGCGCAGCGGCGGAACGACCGTGGCGAGCGGCGGGTTGCGAACCGGCCTGGGGAGCCGGCGGCGCTCTGGGCGAGCGTGGTTATACGGGCAGTTGATGTGGAGAAGAGTGGGCGGGTGACGCCGGAGCAGATGTTGTCCGCGTCGGATCGGGCATTTGATGGTGCGGACAAGGACAACTCTGGCAAGGTGGACGAGAGTGAGTTGCTGCAGGCGCTGGATTCGATGGCGGCGGCGGCGCCGCCGCCGGTGGTGGCCACAACGCGGCCGGCGACGAATCCCGCAAAGTGATTTTCGGGCGAGATGACAAAGATTTCCGTGTTGGCGGCAGATCGGTTTCGACCCGTTATCCGCCGAGGAATCTTTTGAACGTGGCGGAGTGGTTGGTTCACGCCGTTGGGCATGGAGCCAACCAGACCCGCCGGGGAGTCGAATGGGCGCGTCCTGAAGATGGCGAAGTGGCCGATTCCGGATCGGCGTGAACGGCTATTTTATCTGGCCGGCTTGCTTGAGCCTGAGTTCGGCGCGATCGAGGGTTTCCTGGGCCTGTTTTCGGAGATCGGCGTTGTTTGCGACCGCGAGCACCTTTGCCATAGCGGCTTTGACCTTTTCGGGTTGGTCATTCACGATATCGCGGGCGACGCGGACCGCGGCGTTAGCCGCCTCGGCGGCGAGGTTGGTGTCGGTGAGGCAAGGCAGCAAGGCATCGAGGGCGAGGAAGTGGCGCACTTCCGCGAGGGCGCCGATGATCTGCTTTTTTTCGTCTGGGCGGTTGGCAGCCTGGAGGGCGTCGGCGAGCATGGTGGCTGTCTGGGCGGAGGGGCGGCCGCTCTGTTGTCGGACCACGCGGACGAAGCCGCGAATTGCGAGCACGCGATGCGTCTGCTCGGTTGCGTTTTTGGCGATAACGAGCAGATCGTCAGCGGGCGCGGCGTCGGGCCAGTCGGCGAGGGAACGGATGGCGGCATCCTTGACGGCGGGGTCGTTGTCCAGCAGAGCGGCGCGGACGGCGAGGAGCGAGTTGTTGCCGCCGATGCGTCCGAGGACACGAAGGAGTGCAAGTCTGGCGGGGCCGGTTGAAGACTGGAGCGTGGCGAGGATGGGCTGGGCGCGTTTTTCAAGATCGGCTTCACGTCCGGCAATGCGAGCGATCGCATCGGCAGCATTGGCGCGGGCGGGGTCGTCCTGGGCATTGAGGAGCAGGGCGGCCACGGGCGCAAGGGCATCGATGGCCGCGATGCCGCCCAATGCCTTGAGGGACTCGCTGCGGACGGCGGGATCGGCATGTTGGGCCGACTTGAGGAGCGTCGCGGTCGCGGCGGCAACGCGGCGGGACGCCAGTGCCCGGATGACCTCGATGCGGATCTTTGATTCGTTTTCGTTCATGGCGGCGATGAGCGCCTGGTCAACCGTGTCGCCATCGAGGCGTTGGAGGCTTTCGCGAGCGGTCTCCTGGGGATTTCCGGTGGTGGCAGCGATTTTGAGAAGGAGAGGCACGGTGGCGGCATCGCCGAGGGAGCCGAGCCCACGGATCGCCTCGATGCGAGTGGGTTCGTCGGCGTCATCGGCGGCGGCTAGGAAGAGGGGCAAGGTACTCTTGTCACCGCGGCGAGCCAGCGCCTGGAGCAAAGCGGGTTTGGCGTGGGTGTCAGCATTCCTGGTTCGGTCGGCAATGGCGGCGGTCACATCCTGGCCCTTGAGGAGGACCAAGGCCTCGACCGAAGCGGCATGGAGCTTGGGATCGGCGGTCGCGATGGCTTCGAAGATGACAGGGAGATTGCTGGCCGCTCCGGCGCGTCCGATGCCGATGACAGCGGCGCATTTGAGGTATCCCGCAGAGGGGAGGATGGCGCTGTAGATGCTGAGGGCGGCGGCGTTGTCGCCTTTGTCGGCAAGCGTATCGGCCAGCAGGAGGTATGAATCGGTGGCGGCGCGTCTTGCGGCTGGCGAGCCTTTGTTCATGGCAGCGGCGAGGATCTGGGCAGCGGCTTTATCGCCGATTTTTGCGAGGCCGGACATTGCGGCAATCCGAACGTCATCGTTGTCGGAGGCGGCCTCGGTGAGGAGCGTGCTGAGTGTCGCCGGCTCACGACGAGAAGCCAGGGCGTTGATGATGGCGATGCGCCATGCGGGCGAGTCGGCGGAAGGCAGCGCCTTGCGAAGGGCGTCGCCGGCTTCGGTGGCGGAGTTTTTGAGCAAGGCCCGCCGCGCGCAGTCGCGGATCTGGGTGTCCTTGGCGTCAAGCGACTGGACAAGGTATGGCACCGCCTCGGCGCGGCCGATGCGCTCGAGCTGCCGAATCATCCACGCGGTGGTGAGGGGGGGAAGATCGGCAGCGAGCGTGGCGCCGATGGCTTTGGAACAGGCGGCTCGATCCGCTTCCGATCCGGGGCGGCTGGCGTTGAAGGCGATCCGTTCGAGGGTCGTCTGTGCGTTGCCGCGTTTGCCGGCATCGTCGCTGGCCATGTCCGGGATGAGCGCGGCGATGACTTTGAGGTAGACGGCGTCCAACTGTTCCGGCGTGCGTTGGGGTGCGGGCTTTTCGGCGGCCAACTGTCGGGTCAGATCCAAGAGGTTCGGCTCCGCGGCGGCCATCAATTTGGCGCTTGCCACAAGCATCGCGACCGACAGCGGGATGACAAAAAACGGTTTCATTTGTGTTCTCCAACTCATGTCCACACAGGCACAGCCCTCGACGAAAGCCAGGCGATACTACAGCGTCCACGGCGCGCGTTTGGGGCGATCGAGCCAGCGGTTGGCTTCCGGGTCGCCGATGATCTGTTCTTTATCGGGATCGAACTTGATCGGCCGTTTGAGCCAGCCCGCGATGTTGCCGAGGTGGCAGACGACGAGGGTGTGGTGAGCGAGTTCGATATCACGGAAGGGGCGTTGGCGGGTGCGGACGCAGTGGAGGAAGTCACCGAAGATTCCGCCGCGGCCCTTGTAGTTGGGGATGTTGATGTCAGGGGGCGCTTTGCGGGGGCCTTTGCGGTCGGGCAACTCTCCTTTGGTTCCGCGGAAGGACATGGGTCCGTCCCAGGCGCCGCCGTCGTGCATGACGAGTCCGTTGGCGAACTTCCAGGTCAGGAACTTGTATTCTTTGCCATCTGGGGGGATCACCTCGACGGGGCCGGGGCAGTTCTGCATGTTCATGCAGAACAGTGCCCCGCCGTAGTGATGGGCGCCCCAATCGGTCATGTTTCCGCCGGAGAAATCGCGGCAACCGCGCCAGTTGAAGGGGTGATAGTCTTTGTTGTAGGGTCGCCAGGGCGCCGGGCCGAGCCACATGTTCCAGTCCATGCCATCGGGCACGGTCTGTGCGGGGCGCAGCATTTCATCGGAGGCGCCACCGACGTTGACCCAGGCCTCGAGCACATCGCCGATGACGCCGCCGCGAACCATTCGGTGATACCAGTTGTAGTCTTCCCAAACACGTTGGCTGCCGCCGGAGAAGACGCGGCCATAGCGTCGGGCGGTTTCGATCATGATGCGGCCTTCGCGGATGGTGAGGGTTTCGGGCTTCTCGCAGTAGACATCCTTGCCATTGCGCAAGGCCTCGACGGTGACGAGTGCGTGCCAGTGGTCTGGGGTGGCGCAGAAGACGGCGTCGATATCGGGTCGGGTCACGAGTTCGCGGTAGTCGTTGTAGTCGGCGCAGCCTTTGTAGGCACCGTCAGCCTTCTGTCGGGCGTAGCGTCCCTCGACGTTGTTCCTGGCGCTGGCGCGATGCCGGGCGTCCACGTCGCAGACGGCGACGACTTGGACCTCGGGGAAGCCCATGAAACCGCCCATGTCGCCTGATCCCTGGCCGCCGACTCCGACGAAGCCCATCACGATGCGATTGCTGGGCGCCGGGCGGCCATCGGCGCCGAGCGCCGATGCCGGGATGAAATAGGGGGCTGCTCCGGCCGCCAGCATCCCCTTGAGGAACAGTCGTCGTGGAACTTGCCGCTGTTTGGTGGTCATCCGTATTCTCCTTCGAGGCGCCCCAATGATGCTGATGCGCCATGGTATGGGTGTAAGGGTCCCGACGCAACGGTTGGGGGCGGCGAGACGAATCATCTCCGACCTGCAACCGACACGGGGTATTCAGGGCTTTGCGGCAGGTCTGGTGGCAGGGCCGGCGCGCAGGAAGCCGATGCAGAGGTCAGAGCCGGCGAGGACCTCCTCGGCGAAGGCGCCGATGTGGATGCGGTCGTCTGGGCAGCGGATGGTGCGTAGGAACCGGATGGGGCGGGCGCCGGCGGCGAGGGCGTCGCGCATGTCATCGTCCGAATCGCCGTAGAAGATGGCAAGGTGCAGGTCGAGGATGAAGTCGCGTTTGGGGAGATTGTCGGTGAAAAGAATGGGGACGGTGCTGTCGAGGTGAAAGTTGGTGCGGAGCGAGGCGGTCAGAATCTCGCCTGGGGTCTGGATGCGCGAGCTGATGATGTGGATGCGGTCGCCGC
>Ga0315284_10007618_pt1 | contig 15459 bp, 17 predicted proteins | sample YL17G09_16_MG_FD_203696 | JGI IMG/M metagenome (GOLD analysis project Ga0315284, IMG submission 203696) | Sediment microbial communities from Yellowstone Lake, YNP, Wyoming, USA - YL17G09_16 | ecosystem: Environmental > Aquatic > Freshwater > Lake > Sediment | place: USA: Wyoming | collected... | reverse complement strand
TGCTTATTCGGGCTAAACCACATACCCATAAAAAATTAGTAGAAAAGTAATAGTCTGCTATTACGCCAAAGACCTGTGACCGCCGTTTTTTCTTTCCTCTCGTACTTAGATTGGTTGCTGTACGCTGTACCTTGAACAAGATACCATGCGATACTCACGGTTGGGTAGCTCCATAGCTTTGATCACTGATTATAAGCATCAAATGTTTTAAATTTGACGGAAGATTTTTCTTCTGGCTGCTTCTAAGCCAACTTCCTAATACTTTTCTAAATCTTTTTCCGTCTCCCAAAATCACCTTCACTCCCATCTGTCTTCCAATTATCCGAATAATATGGTTCATTTGGATCCGGCATTACTAACAATCTAACATGTTTTCCTTGAGCAACATATCCCACAAAATCATCCATGAGAATATCTATTTCTAATTGCTCACACAAAACTTTTTTACAATTCTCACCGTGAGTCTCATAGTCTGCACTATACACGTTGTCATTAAACGGAAGATTATTTAATTTCAACATGTTCTTGGTTTTATCAACAGGATGCATGTCGCTAATTACAAATGGATAAATACCTTGATTGTTATGGAATAAATTGCTATATAATAGTCGTATTGATTCGTACTTGCTTAATACTCCACCAACATCAAATGCTATTTTTATAACTTTATTCATAAATTGGTGAATCAGCTAATTATTCGCATAAGACTCGTATGGAATAATGACTTAACGTTGCGAGAGTCAAATTGCAACCTTTACTGATTCATGAACTACCCACTGCCTAAAGGCAAGTGGGTTTCCCCACTTAATCCATTAGGATTTGGATTTCTATCGGGCGGTTCCCGCCCGGAGAATGCTAATCCCGAAGGATTGCTTTCTCAAGACACATAACTATTATCGAATAAAATGATTTATTATATTAAGAATTGTGGTCGCATTCATCCCACTCCCTAAAGGGAGTGGGTTTTCTGCGACGACCAAGATAAATTGGCAGCCCCTGTCGGTGACGCTCCGACTTTCTCTGTTCGAAAAACAGTAGTCCTAGCTGATAGACGAAGGGGCCGTTTATAGTGTCCTTTTTCATACCAACATCTATTAACGCCCAAAGTATAAGCCATTCTATGCAGATTGTCAAGCGAGTATGGAACACATACTAAATGGCGCTTGGTATCGCAGACGAATTTACATGATGAATTTAAAATCTTTATTGTGTCTTTCATTTAATAAAATTGGTCCCAACCACTGGTTCTGCCCCAGTCTCCATCGGGCTTCGGCCGATTGCTTTCACTAGATTAGCTTGGTTGAGATGGCAGGCGTGGAGAGACTCGAACTCTCATTTATTCCAATTATGCGCTTCCTGTTTCGAAGACAGTGCCATTACACGCCCATTATATAAATTGGTCAGGCGGATGGGAGTTGCACCCATACCGACAGATTCACAGTCTGTGATGCTTGCTAATTACAACACGCGCCTGATAAGCGATTTTTTAAAGAGGCTAACGCAGTCCCTCGATTCAACATGCGTCATATAATAATTTTACTTTTTACATGAAACCAACATCTATCATCGATTATTCGTTGGTCCGGAAATAATAGATGTTGTTGTTTATCGGTATTGAAATTAAAATCGGGATTAGCTGCTATACACCCCTGTAGGGAACGTCTTCTTTAACACTTAATTATTCATTAAGTGCCTGCCGCGATGTATGCCTTACTTGGCCGATCCTATCGGCACTAAGCCCTTCCATTTAAATTATTGCCATATACCAAAAGCATATGTTTGTTTTGTACTACTATTACGAATTTCAGATGCTTGTAATTCGTCTGCTAAATCTTTCAAGGAATCTAATTGCCTTGTGTTGGGTTGTTCGTTGAAATTCGCTGTGAATTCGATAACATAAACTCCTCTATCACCTTTATAAGCCACACGTAACCAACCCAAATCATACATTTGCTTGAAGACATCGTTCGCTGGTTGAATACCCATTGCCTGAAGAAGTTCAATTGCAGTTTCCTGATGCCCCGTTTGCGGGTCCGATTTCATAACTCTTGTAAGTTTTCCTCGCGGATTCATCCACCAAAATTTACCATAAATACCTTCATTGATAATTTTTTTGAGCTTTATCATAGATATAAATATCGAATCAAATTTAAAATTGGCTCCTCCCGCTGGGAACGATCCAGCAACCTGTCGGTTAATCTCCGGTCTTGGAGTTTTGCACTCACGACATCCTTCCTGGGAAGGATCATTTAGACTATATCAGACCGCACAGCCGACCGCTCTGCCAATTGAGCTAGAGAGGAATAAATTATTTTATGACAAAATTGGTCCCCCACGTAGGAATTGCGCCTACCCAGCCCGAAGGCGAATGATCTACAGTCATTCCCGTGTCTTTAGCGGTATAGTGAGGGAATAAATTGATATTGTGCCAAACTAATCGATTATTTTTATAATTTAGTCATTTTACCCGGAGACTAACTATCTATAATACTTCGGCATATTTTACAGACACGAATATTTGCAATATCAAATTGGTGGCCAAACCAGGATTTGAACCTGGAAGAAACCCCTATCAAGAGTTCATGTTTCCAATTACATCATATGGCCAAATTGGTGGACAGGAAGTCTTATATTTTCGTAATCTGGTAAGACTCAACAAGAGGGAATTAACACACTTGATGCCTGCCCATAAATTGGTGGGCGGGATACCTCGTCATTATTCGGTGTTCAATGGAGCAACCCATTGTAGAGCTGTCAGACGCCGCCCGTAAAATGATATACTGATATTCTCGTCCAATCCTTTTTCATATTGGCCTTTACCTTTTCAATATATCAAAGATACTGTACAATACGGTGTGGAATCGCACCACATAAAAAGGATTGATTACCTATCGTGATTAAGCGGTTCCTTCCCGCTCACCGTTGCAACGGTTACACGTCCTTATTGTACGAAATTGGTAGCCCATAACGGTGCTGCCCCGTTGTTTATAGCTCGAGAAACTATTGTACTAGCTGTTATACGAATGGGCCGCTGAAACTAAATCTGTTGTTTGAAATCATTTACCAATCGAATAAAATGTTTTGTAGCTTTTATTTTACAATCACCGAGAGACTCGAATTTCCCTTCACCCATAACAACAAACTCTCCGTTTATTATAATATTGTATTTCCATTTTTTATCTTCATCAAAATCTTTATAAATCCCCATTCCAAAATTAGTAGAACCAATGACCCAAACATATTCGCTTGGAATCCAAGTCCATTTTCTATAAAATGAATTTTTCATAATAAATAGTGACGCACCCCATCAGACGTTCACTGATTTCCCCTTCGGTTTCATTTCTACTTTCGTCATATAGCAGAACCAAGGGTGCATAAAAGAATTAGAAACATATACGAATACAATCAATTTTTACTGTGATGGGATTCGAACCCACAATGGAGATGTTTGTATATATCCAAACAACATTCCGACGTGTATTACGCCATTTTATGTCAATTCACAAAATAAGCCCCCTCATCGGGGACAGGGTATGCCAATTCCCCCACACTTTGTTTCTAAAATGGTGCTCATGCCCGGATTCGAACCGGGATCTAAACTTTCGCAAAGTTTTATTATATCCAATTTCACTACACGAGCATTAAATATGATGATATGCGAAACCCACTTCGTTTAATTTTCAGTTTCTCGTTCGCTAAAAATTCAAACAACGGCGACGTTTTCTTTTTGTTTGAACCTACATACAACTTGACGACAAGTCACGACAATCAAGTTTGTCAACTTAACCATACCATCAAAATTTTAACTTCCACCAAGCAGTCAAATTTTGGATTTCTTGTTTTTTGACTACGAGTAATTTAAATGGAAACTGGTTCCATTTTGCTTTGTCTTTATCTGTCTCGTAACCTTTGACCTCAACATAAACATCATATTGATGTAAATGAAAATCGGGAAAATATAGATGTTCTTTATTTTGGAAAGTGTATTTATATCCAACCCGGTTGCGTTGCCACTCGATTTGATGTTCATCCAAAAATTCAACGAATTTTAATTCCCACGAACCTTGAAGATCAACTACTATTCCGTCCTTTTTCGTGTACTTAATGTGTTTACATCTACCCGAATTCGGTTTAATTCCGCCAAACTTCGACATTATTTTGCGATGTTCCGGGGTTCTATATGGAGAATAATCAATTTTACCATTTTTATGAGCAATTTTTAAACTATTACCAATGGAACGAAGTTTTAATTTACCATTTTTTATTGCCCATAACATTCCTGCGCTGGAAAATCCCATTACAATTAAATCCCGCCACGTCGTTCCATCATCATTTAACTTTTGGCATCGGTTCCAGTCTAATTTTTTAAATATAGTTCCTTCTCTTTTATAACGTTCCAAATTAGGATTGACATAACCATTTCCGATTGCTAATTGTTTAGTTTTTAATCCAAAGTTTTTTAGCCAATAACGAATTGTAGATTGCCCTTTATTATATTTCTTGGCAAGTTCAAGTAAACTAAATCCACAATTGACATCTTTTTCCAAATCTATTTTATTCATATAAGAATAAATAGCTTAGAGATAAAGCAACCGCTTGATTTTTTATGAAAATTTGGTCGTCATAGCTGGAATCGAACCAGCATCTCGCCCTCATCAGGAGCGCACACTACCATTATGTTATATGACGAAATAAGATTAAATGGATGGACTCGAACCATCGGCCAACATTAATCCCCAGTTTTTTGGCCCTTCACCATAAGGGGTGTTATGCTCTACCGACTGAGCTACACTTAATCTAAAATGGCGGGAGTAACCGGAATCGAACCGGCTTTCTTATCGTGACAGGATAAGCGATGATCCAACCTCTTCTACCCCCGAGGCAAGGTACAATCCTATATTAAGAAACATTTCTATTTCCTATAGGAACACTGCTTTCGCAATGCTTCGTGGAATCGAACCACAGAATCCATTCTATTTGCTGTATGTACCTTATGAACTACCCACTGCCTAAAGGCAAGTGGGTTTCCCCACTTAATCCATTAGGATTTGGATTTCTATCGGGCGGTTCCCGCCCGGAGAATGCTAATCCCGAAGGATTGCTTTCTCAAGACACATAACTATTATCGAATGAAATGATTTATTATATTAAGAATTGTGGTCGCATTCATCCCACTCCCTAAAGGGAGTGGGTTTTCTGCGACGACCAAGATAAATGGTCAGCGTGAGCAGATTTGAACTGTTGTTATTCTTGCACCCCATGCAAGTACCCTACCAGGCTAGGCGACACGCTGAATAAATTTTCTTGAGCAGGAACATATTACGGGAAGTCGTATGTTCGCAAAGTTCTACGTTTATACTGGTTACTCCCCAAGTCTTCCAATCGAAGAGGCAAAAGGATAATTATGGGATTCCTAAGACTCTTGCTTTATCCACAGTTAATACTCTAAGGCTCAAGAAAATGGTCTCCCAGAGAGGATTTGAACCTCCATTATTCTTGGCCCCAAACCAAGTGCCATACCAAGTTAGGCGACTGAGAGATATATTACAAAACATTAAAAGTTTGAACGTTCCTATATGTATATTCACAGAAAGGAAATGTTATGCTTTCATTTTTTTATAAAATAAAAGGTAAAAAGAAACAAGTTTTTACGTATCTCGATACAAAAGGCGAGTACTACCAATTCGAACCCAAAACCGAGATTAGATTTATTGCCAAAATTGCCGATAACGAAGGTAATGAAATTGTTCCATCATATATTATCTTCAGAATTACTCGCCCAACCGTTAGGTTTAATTGGTTTGGCCGAAAAAAATATGACAATCTAGTAATCCAAATGTATGACCCCATTGTTCCAAGTGCTACACAAGGAATAGACTACTTTATTCGTGACAAAAAAGAGTGGAACATTTATATCAGAATACTTGGGCCGGTCGCGGATAGTGTAGAGGAATGGGAAATTCGCAATGCAAAGTTAATTTACTTTGAACCTTCCCAGATGGATTGGAGAAAAACGGGTAACCCCGCAACGGTTACATTGAAATTTAAAATCTCAGATGTGGAATTGATATATTAAATTGCGGATTAAGAAATTCACCGAAACTCCGATTCGAACGGAAAATCAAACTCTACCTGAGTAGTGAACCGTGCTATATTTTTTCATCTTACTCTCAAATGGATGAAATGGCTGGAGTAGAAAGAGTCGAACTTTCAACCTTTTCCTTCAAAGGGAACTGTGCATCCAATTACACCATACTCCAATATAAATCGATCATCCTCGCCAGACTTCTCCTTGGTATCTCCGGCTCTCAAGCGAGACGGTGTTTTGGATTTTAAACTATGGGATGTCAAATTGGTGCGCCGGGTGGGTACTGCCCCCACTCGAATATTCCGGGTAAGAACCGGGTGCCCGTCTTTTATAGCTTCCGACGCATATTGAATGATAGTTTTTATTTTCTTCCCCGGATATGTTACCGCACACTCCTCGTGATCTACACCACAAGAACTATCGAAACTTGGTAGGCTTCGAACCTACGACTCCGGACGTGATTGAGAAGTTGGGGCGAATGGCGGAATTTGAATCCGTGTAGGCGAGTTCCACAAACTCGGGCATTAACCAATTATGCTACATTCGCCATAAATTGGCAGGCAGTGGGGGATTCGAACCCTTATCCCGTAGCTGGTTTTGGAGACCTGCCCGTGCCCAAGCACCCTGCCTATTATAAAATTGATAGTCCTGGTGGGACTTGCACCCACTACTGACCGTGGACAAGGCGATTGCTTACATCTAAATGAGCATCGGGACTATTTTGAAATCTGGTGGTTCCGGAGGTAGTTGCAACCTCACCATACCCGCTTAAAAGGCGGGTGCCGGTCTTCTGTGGCGTCGGAACCATTTGAAATTGGAGGAAACATCCAGTAATTTTCACCTGGCAGTCTTTGGGTAATTATTCCAAAGTTCTTCTGAGTGATATATTCTTCCGTAAAACCCGATAGGAGCGAGCACCACTCGCTGGTTACATTTCATATTATTACTGCTATCAAGCAACTTCCAAATATGGAGCACTATGTCCCATAAATAATATTATCTTTTTTGAACGCTCACACTCAAGGGATTGTAACATCCTTACCGAGTAGAACGCAGCATGATTTTTAAGGAAAACCTACTGGTCTAAACCTAAATCTAACAAAGAACTAAATCACTAAATTGACAATAAAAAACCGAACCATTGGTTCGGCTCTCTTTGATGAAGGTATGCAATTCCTTACATCGAGAGCCTTCCTTCTGGGCGATCATTACTATAGACACTCTTTGCAATGAGCGTCTGAGCGCCCGAGAGTCTAAACCATTTATGTTGTGATCGCTGTTTCATTCTACAAATAAGTATTCGCAACTTTTTGTTTCTGCTCAACTTTTTAAGCCATTTTCACCTTACGAGAGACATTCTATCACAAGTTTCAGTCCTTGTCAAGTCCCCATTTTCAAAAAGTTACTATTATAAAGTGCTTCCGGTGCCAATCTTCGCTTCATTACAATTTTCCTTCCTCTATAACAAAGGAAAACCCACAATTACATTTAAGTCTCACCTTCTCGCCCATGTATCTATGAGAGATAAAACATCGTTCTTTGCACACTTGACACGCCCACCAGTCACGTTTAGATGTGGACCAATCTTCTTTGATTCCTAGATACGCCTGCCTTTTCGCAACTCGTTCTTGTGCTTCTTTCATCCTGCCCTATACTATATCCCATTTACCAAACGATGTCAAGTGTTCGTTGAAATTTCTCGTAACACATCTAACCCCTGATAAGAAAGTCGCTTCCGCAAACGCTTTCGATTGACTCGATCTTCCTGAAGTATCAATCCGATTAAAGCCGCATCTTTTGGACTAATAAATTTAATTTTCATTTTCATTAATTGGAGTACCTTGCACGGAATCGAACCTGCTCATGGAAATTTTGCAAATTTCTGCCTTCCCATTTGGCTAAAGGTACATTATTTTTCGTGTTGGATTAGAGCCAACCCCTTCGGATTTCCGAAATGCTATTACTACACCAACGAAAAGATTTTAACACAACAATTCGGTCCTCGATATCAGGTTTTGTTTCCCTATTCCATTTATAGGGAGTCGTATCGCAAATTCCTTTCTGGTAAGTAAGAGGTGAATGGACAACATTACTCATTACAACTTCGGAATTCACTTAGAGCCTACTCCGACATGTTAAATTCTAAAATCGTCATCAACTGCAACTACTATATCAGAACTTTTCTCATTGTCAAATTGTTTCAGTGCTTTTGTCACTTCTTCAATCAACTCTTCCAAAGTTCCATTGTATTCTGGTAGTATCCACATATATTCGTAAATGTTATTTAAACTGCGTGTTATGCGAACTTTAAATAGCAAATTGCTTCACAAAATCCCTACAAAGTCCCGGCTCGTCATTTTCCATGAAAAAGCGAACTTTGTCAAAATATTCAGAAAATTCAAAGTAAAGTCGATCCATATCTATTATTTTGACATTTTCTTCATTAAACAAAATTACTACTATTGGAAGTAATACTCCCGCTTTAAGTTTTATGTCTGTATCATCCGAGTTTTCTATTAAAAACTCCGCACAATCTTCCAGATTATTGGCCAATTGCATTGCATCATATCCGTCATTGCCCTCTAGCAATCCCGTAAGTCGCCACTTATTTTCGATATTGTCCATAACTATTAAATTGATGGGTATTGTCTCAGTATTTCCTTCCATTACGAAGTGTAGTGATCACCAAGGGGACAATACCCATAGATTTTATTCTCTTACTCCGTTGCTCCTATGAACAAATTGGATACAGATTTCAAACCTAAATTGGAGCCGGTTGTTCGGTACTGCCCCGAATTATCTCGATTACGAATCGAGCGCATCACTTTTTATGCTTCACCGGCGAGCCTTGTGAAAGAATCGAACTTTCGTCCCAGCATTACAAGTGCCGTATAATTCCACTATACGAACAAGGCAAATTGGTGCCACTGGTCCGATTCGAACGGGCAAAGGATATTCGATCTTGAGTCGAATGGTTGTGCCAGCTTCCCTTATCCACAGTGGCAAAATCATTTTATATGCGTACTTAACAAATCACCACTTCTGCTAAGTTCTAATGCTATATCGCACCCGCATCGTTGTTCACATATTCTGGTACAATACAATTCCCGAATAAGCCATCCATAATCATTTATGAACGATGCTAACGCTTCTTGTGTATCACCAATCTTACGAAGATACTTGTGTTCATTCAAATGCTTTCGGATGATCTCCGTTTCGGTTCGTATAAATTCCGACAGATGCTGACACGATACAGTATTCATCATCCGCTTTCTAAAATGGTAGCCCCGCTCGGACTTGAACCGAGACTCGGCACTGATCTAGTGCTCCACGTTTATAAGACGTGCGATGCTTCATTACATTACAGGGCCATTCTAAATTGGAGCCACAGGACGGTAACGCTCCGTCGTCTCATGCTTACCATGCACGTATAATGCTTCTATACTACAGTGGCGAAATTGGTACGACATCGGAGTAATGCTCTCCGTACTCAAGATTGGAAATCTCGCGTGTATCTATAAACACTTATATCGCATTAACTATTCCCTTATACCGAGGGGGTGTGTTGTTGTCTAATAGTGTTAACCTTACAATGGTAGGTTTCACACCTTGCGGCTCCATAAAGTACTCATAAGTTACATTGTTATACTTACTTTCCCGACAACACCAACTCTAGTTAAAACTGGAGCATCGTGCGAGAATCGAACTCGCGTAGCCAGCTTGGAAGGCTGGAGCACGGCCACTATGCCAATGATGCGTTTTTATATCTATCAGACCGTGCAGAACATTTATTTTTCCTTCCATAATTGATAGTCAATGCGTGACAATTCCAACAAATCAACTGTAAATTACCAGGATGATTGTTATTAGCATTTCCGTCAATATGGTGAGAAGTAAGTGGGATTTCCACACCCATCCATTCTACATTTTTACAACATTCACATTGTCGTCCACGACGACAAATCAAATATCGCTTCAAAGTTTGGTTGCCTCCGTTTGGCTTGGCAACATATTCACCACGATCTATCTTCTCAAAGAGCAATTTTGATTCTGTAACTTCAAAGCATTTGTTAGAACAATGTGTTCTATACGTTTTAGTGCCGCAAACCGGGCAATCTTTTAACGCATACTTTCCATGCTTATAATTCACAAAATGGTGCGGGATACGAGAGTCTCACTCGTCTCTGAACATTGGCAATGTCCCATTCTGCTGATAAACTAATCCCGCATATCGTTGTTTCGCCAGGCTGGCACAACGAAAGCCTTTTTAGAGTCAACTACCACTGGTAGTGACCGAAACTGGTAGCTGTAGAGGGAGTCGCACCCAATCATCTTGTCCTTATGAAAGACTTATACTTCTGTTGTACTATACAGCCGATCACTAATAAATAGCATAAACTTTGCAAATTCATCATTTACAAATGACGGATTAAACTTTCCATTATCTTCAATGACGTAAACATTATACCCCATTTTCCGAATCTCGTCAACTTTTATCTTATCTCGATTTATAACTTGTTGTACCGAATGTACTTTCGTAATTTTTTTCCTGTGCCAATTGCCGTTCCACAATACCGCAATTTTATATTCAGGCAAAATTACATCTGCATCCCATCCATTAAACATCCGAGCATTTCTCAAAACTTTCGTATAACGTGTTTCGCATAAATCGGCAAACAAACACTCATTTTTTGAGCTTCGATGATATTTCTGAACTTCAGACGATTTCCTACCGCCTTCGGACATCTTCATTTTAGCACAATCACTACTACAGCATTTGGTATATTTACGCTCAAATGTTGTACCACAAATAGGACATTTTTTCTGTTTCGGAACAAACTCTCGTTGCTTCCAAGCTTCTTTTGCCGCGAGAGAAACATTTTGATTATTCGTAAACGTTTGTGCATATTTATGAGCACAATATTCACTGCAACATTTTTTAGAGTCTGAGCGTGTACTAGATATAAACTTTTTGTGGCAATACAAACACTCTTTTTCAATTATCGTAGCAACTTTATCTGCCACGAAACATTGCTTGCTACAATAGAAATTTTTATGCCCCATTTTAGAAAGATAATTAAATCTTTTCAGAGGCGTTGAAAAAGAACAACTACAAACTTTACATTTTAATGCCACTTGCGTCATATACAATAAATAGTATCACATATGCCGAAAGCATCATTTTGTTTACCTTAATTTACAATGAAGATTATACACGATCTTGAACCTTTGTCAAGTCCCCTATCTTTCCAGGTTGTGATCGGATTTCCAACCGCCTTGTTTGTAAGCCTTTATCTGTTCTCCGTTATCGGCGACATAATCATTATATTCCGCTTCAACGTGATCCTCTACAAGACGATCAATCCTGGCGGCGGCCTTAATCAGTTTTATGTTGTCGTTTAAATCTCCATCTGTAATTGCCACGTCTGCATCCATTTTAAACGCAATATCTTTGCTATTTCCACCCTGAATGAGAATACTACCATAAATGCTGTACTCTGGAAAATATGTAATTTCATCATCGGACCTAAGTTTAAGATGAATATACGTTTCGATTTCGTCCCGCCACTCATCATCTCCCAAACTTCCCCGAACAACAATTTGTTTGATTAATGGGACATGACCTTCACCTTGAAAAGTAATTTCCCAGTCTTTAGCTGGAGCCCATCGCAGCTTTTTAAGTTCCACTATAATTTTCAATAGGATGGCTTGAATTTTTTCGTTCATACAAGTATAAATATTCAATCGCCGGGCAATATTGCTTACTATCTCTTAAGCTGGTTCATCAGTCACAAAACAACTAATGAGTTCAAAATCCTTCCCAACCAGATATGTGCCATTTTCTTGCAATTGAAGAGAACCCAGCCCATGAGTACGAATGTGTAACTTTCCATTTTCAAGACTTTCCTTAATAATGGCACCATTACTAACATTGGAAAAAATCTCAATGTCAACAAAGACGGTATCATCTTTTATTTCAACTTCCTTCACAATACCAATAGCATCCAGAAGATTAAATATTGATGTCTCAGAGCGTTTACTACCTACAATCCAACGATTTTCATTGATGTAATCATTTCGAATTCTTTCTAATTCTCGTTCAATTAGTACACGCGAATAAATTCTACCGTTTTTATTTGGTTTATCGATTTCTAATATAGGTAATTTCATATTATTTTATGTATTTTATGTGGATCTCTCCATATTTTTCCATTGATTATGATTGGTTCATCTTGTTTAATATAACTAATCCAATTATAAGGAACACTCGAACCTCCAACAGTATCAAACATCGTATCATGTGTATTTCCTTTTATCTCTAAACTTTCCCGGGTCTGATTTAAATAGGACGGTCGCAGTCTGTTTTCTTCGCCATTTCAAAAATTTCTGAAATCCTTCATCAGAAAGAATTACATCGACCGAATTGTAAATATCCCGAAGTTGATTATGAGTCCACCGACTATGAATCCATCCCTCACACGTTGGGCAAGTATCTGTCGTTTCTTTTCCGTTTTTGGCCCGAGGTATTAAGTGATGACGGCGAGTAAATGTTTCCATTTCACAAAACTCACATTTATTTCTTTCTACTATCATATTTTATGAGTCCCAATATTCAACAAATCCTTTAGGGTCAGAACCAATAGCTTCTTTTTCTCTCACCTGAACTACATCAAACAAAATCAAAGATTCCAACTCTTTCATAATATGTTGTTTGATGATTTTTCTATAATCAGGAGTTGTCTTTATAAACTCCAGAAATTCTTCCGTACTGTCTGATGCGTAATTTTTATACATATCAATAGTTCTATTGATAATAGTATGGAGATAATCCCACTGATCATTTTCCAAAGCATGAACTCCTAAAGACCAACGACGGGGATAAATAGGACCAGTATCCAATCTCCCATCAACTCTATTCCAGGCTATAACCTCACGACGAATCCATTCTCGTTTCTCATTATCGAAAATGTGAGTTGACCGAATATATTCTTTTATTTTCATAATACCAATTCTTTCTTCGCCGATTCAATATACCTTTTTATCCATCGCATGAACAAAATGGCTTTATCTTCTGCTAACAATGTAGCACGAGAAGCAGGATTATCAACTTCGGAAAGCGGAACGGAAAATACAAGTCCATCTTCATGCTCATACCAAAACTCTTTGTCTCGGTAAAAAGAAAAATGAACTTTCTTGCTGTCTTTGAATAGATCGTATAACTTAACCTTAGTTGGGTCAACGTATTTCATAATAATCTCCGGGTATAAAATGGCTTAAGTCTTTCTACCACGACATCATTGTGATGTACATCAGGCCAATTTTTCTTGCAAATTTCCTTTAACTCTTCCGCCGAAGGTATATGATCGACATACACGCTTTCGGCAGCATATTCACACCAAATTTCGTAGATATTATGGTTCTTTGACAGTTTTAGCATGGGAAGAATATTACCATAGAACGATTGAAGCGTCAAGAACTAAAGTGGTAGCTACCTTGGGATTCGAACCCAAACTGTCATCGTTCTGAACGATGCGTCTCCTGCCAATTGGACTAGGTAGCCATAAAAAAGCAAGTGTGCGCTAACACACTCGCCTGGGGATAGGGTTTTACGCCGTCCTCCACCATTTACGGATTGCTCCGTAAATTATTAGAACTTCGCCGCGAGACCAAGAACGTATCGCAGAGTATTCTCTGCCCGACCATCATTGATATCGAATGGATATTCCAATCTTCCTACCAGAGCAACGTTTTTCTTGATCCATACACGAACTCCAGCTTCAGGAGCAACAGTCCAACTCAATGGAGTATTGCCGTACGCAAGGCCAATATTACCACCCGCGAATAGATCAACTTTCTTAATCGTCAACAGAGTCCAATCTGAATAGAGACTGGTATCAAGTACAGCCGACCCACCATCACCCGAAGCATAAGCAACACCTTGACGAACGCCAGCTTCAATGGGCAGCAATAGATGACCAGTACGACCGATGCTTAGGTCAACCCCAAATGCTGACTGTGAATCGGTCGTGGTTGTCGTGGCACCAGTGCCAGCCAGAGTAAATACCCAGGATTCCGGAGAACCCGCATTCGTATCAGCAGCAAATGCCGAGGTTGCGAGTAACAAGGCGCAAAATACGCCAACAAACAATTTTGTGATTTTCTTCATATGTTTCATTTTAGTTTTATAGCCTTAACAGGGCTAATTCGAGCGTTGTACCCGAAAGTTTCTAAATATTTAATCTGAGCAACCTCATTCGCGTCCGCGTCTCCCAAAGAAAAATCAGAACGAGCGTCTTGAAATTTCATCCAAATAAGATTAATCCAAAAATAATCAAGATCTGCTTGGCATATTGGACAAACTTCATATCCTTGCCGAGTTTCAGTAACGTACTCTGCCCTCAAATCCCCGGCAAGTTTCTTGCAACGAGAGCATCCAAATACGCTTATTAAATTATCTTTATCCATACAAAATCGGTAGCGGTGAGGAGATTTGCACTCCCAAGTCCAAAGAATTTTAAGTTCTTCGTTTCTGCTAAATTTCACTTTCGGACACACCGCCATTGGTGCTGGTAGAGGGACTTGAACCCACACTCCCAAATGGGAATTTGCTCTTAAGGCAAATGTGGCTGCCAATTACACCATACCAGCTTCATTGGATATAACTATAACACTAACCCGAGAAGATGTCAAACATAAACGCCCGCTTTTCGGAATAAATCTAAAGCTTGGGCATATTTTTGTTTGGTATATTCACTCGGAGTATCGCTCAAATTGTCCTCAATATCACGTAATTTAACGTTAACGGAAGCGGCTTTAATGAAAAATTAATATCCAGGAGGCCATTAATATCTAAAATCTGAAGATGGAGATCTTCGATTTTATTTTGGATGGTTTCGAATTCGGATGTTACAGACATAGTTTAATAAGAGGTTATGTTATTGGGATTGACTCGAAGATCTACTTTATCACGTTGGGTTAAATCAAACAGGCTTTCTTTTAGTTTTTTAATCATTTCTACTGCTACTGGATCGAAATGATTATCCTTCTGCATTTTAGATAGGCGAGATTTCCATTGTCCTATAGTTTCTGGATGACGTACAATTACTGATATTTCCAAGTCGTCCTCGTAGATGTTAATATCGAGAGTAAATTCGTCATCATCATCCACAGTTTGCTGTTCCCATAAATCATCTATGAGATCATTCAATTCCTCTTTTAGTTTTTTGAGTTGTCCGAAGGAAATAGAATGTTCTTGGCTTTTCGCATGAAAAACATTCCACAATAAACTATCAATAGGCAACTTAGCATAAACATCTCGACTAACACCGCGCATCATTTTTTTGCGCAAATCGGCATATTTATCGGGGTCT
>Ga0315284_10007617_pt1 | contig 15461 bp, 8 predicted proteins | sample YL17G09_16_MG_FD_203696 | JGI IMG/M metagenome (GOLD analysis project Ga0315284, IMG submission 203696) | Sediment microbial communities from Yellowstone Lake, YNP, Wyoming, USA - YL17G09_16 | ecosystem: Environmental > Aquatic > Freshwater > Lake > Sediment | place: USA: Wyoming | collected... | reverse complement strand
TGGGCTTTTCCATCGCTGATGTACTGTCCCCAAATACCGCGCGATCTCTGCCCTTGAAACCCCGTACTTCCGCAAAGAGCAAATGTTAAACTAGGTCCCCTGCGCCCCCCCTAAACCTAGTAAACACCCTCCCCCATTTCCGTAATCTAAGTTGTCTTTGAACGAACGTCCCCCCTTCCCTTCGGCTATCATTTCCCCCGGGAAAGAGTACTGTCCGACGCAATAGGTATTCGCCTTGGGGTCCCGGCATATGTGCCCGTTCCATCCGCTGTCATGCCAGGCGATTCGAGCTGATATGTGTACCGTCATTTATTTCTCCCAAATCCTATTCCAAGAAGGATCAGAAAGAACTCATCTTGATTTCTTATGTTGGATAAGCCAGCCAGCGGGGATCATCCAATGCCGCATCAATCTCTTTTCCCATGAGTCTCGCCCGGCATTGGGCCTCCGATAACTTATCGGAAAAAGCTTGGAGTTCGCTGCAGAGGCTTGTCGGCCATTCCGGGTAGCCCCCCAATCTTTCAAGACATTTCTTTAAGCGGTGAGCACTGGCAATATCGCGGGTTATCTGTCTATGGAGCAAGCCATTGAGATCGCTTGTCCCTTCCCCCAGGCAAGCCAAGTAGCGTCCGAGTTCCCGTTGCAGGCGAAGACGGGCAGCATGAAGTTGTCGTTCCAGCCCTTCCCGTTCCCTTTGGGCAACACGATGCGCAAGAGAATCGACATGTTTTCTGGCCTCCTCCCTGGCTATCCGCTCAGCATGAAGCCACTGTTCAGGGTCAGGATACTCCCCATTCCATCCCTCAACCCGATGTTTGAGCTCTTCCATCGAGGACATCGAAATCATTTCCCCATCCCCCACCCAAAAAGCGACGGAGCTTCGAAAAGCGCCGCTCTGATGGGAACCGATAACCAGAGGGAGTCTTTCTCCGGCACGGGTGAGAATCTCAGCCAGGGTTCGCAGTTGGGGCTCCAGGGGAGACAAGGGTAGGACGCTGCGATCTCGTTCCAATACATCAATTTGAGCAGAGAAGGAAAAGGATGCCCGGCCAGGGATGGATAGCTTGAACTTGCGCTTTTCTTTATCAGCATGCGTACGCGGACCGAAATCTCCATTGAGCATAGATAAAGCTTCCTCCATTTGTGAGCGGGTTAAAAGAGGAACAGCATCCTCGTTCCCTGCTGCATCGCTTTCAATGTATATTCCCTCTGCCATGGGGTCTTCCCCAATTTGAGTCGCGGCCGTTTCGATTGCATGGAGATCCACTTTTTCCTGGCCCAATAGCATCTTTCCTGCCTTGGCCAAGACAGGTTGCATGGGACCGACGAAATGCTCAAAAAGGCCACACCTTGCTCGGAGGGCTCTATAGACCTTATCATCGACACTATCCTTTAGAAACAGGTTGACGACCCGGACGTCGGTCAATTTCTGACCGATGCGGTCAATCCTCCCGATCCTCTGCTCAACCTTGCTCGGGTTCCAGGGGAGGTCATAATTGATTATTGCTCCGGCTGCTTGGAGGTTAAGACCTTCGCTCGCGGCATCGGTACAGATCAAGGCTCGGATCTCTCCTCCGTGGAGAGCTTTAGTTATCTCATCTTTGGTAACCTGCTTCCAGGATTCCCCATCCCAACGCTGGCCGCCGACCCCGCTGTAGCATCCCAGGCTCTTTCCAAAGTGGCTTACCAGATTGTCCCTCAAATATTCCAGGGTATCGACGTATTCAGTAAACACAAGGACCGACCTGCCATCTTCAATGATCTGTCGAAGCAGATCAAAAAACCGGTCTCTTTTTGTGTCTCGGCCTCGCAGAGCCTGGAGGTCTTCCAAAACCCTTTCCACTTCAGTAAGTTCGCCTCGCGCAACCTCGGGGTCGGCCGGGAATGAAGCGGATATCTTCAGACCTGTTTCTTCTTCGGGTAGATCATCTGTGGTTAAGGCTTCCGGGACATCCGATGCAAGGAGGTCGGGATCATAAGCTTTTCGTTCTATAACTCTCCGTAGTCCTTCCCGACGTCTATCAAGGCTGCGTTCCAGGGCCATAGGTGAGCTGCTCGCTCGACGGCGGTAAACGGTCATGACAAATCCCTTCCCAGCCTTCTCCCGTTCCAGCTCGTCATATCTCCTTTCAATATATTGGCTCACCTGGTTATAAACTCGCCTTTCCGCCGCATCCGCGAAATCGAAAGCAATATCCTGAACGATTCTCTTGGGGGGCGGGTCCGAAAGAATGCCCATCGCAAAGTATTGCCGGAGCGTCCCCCGGGTGTTGCGGTGCATCTTCCGCGCCATGGGGGACCCGCAGCGGAGCCAGCGAACTATCTCTTGCCTTTTGGTTGGAGGGGCAAAAACAAGCTTTTGAATCAGGTTTGCCTCGTTCAAATTCCCCGAAAGTTCTCCCGGGGCCGGAGGAAACTGCGGATCCGCCGCAATCAAAACTGCAGCTTTTTGCGCCATTCCTCGGTCACATTTTCCGTTTTTAACTGCGGCCAGAGCCTGATAGAAATCCCGCACACCGGAAAAATCGGCAAGCCAAATTCCTCCTTCCCCCAAAACCGCCAGGAGGTCCCAGGGTTCCCAGGGATGTGTTTGCATGGGGGTGGCGCTCATTAAAAGAAATCCCCGCGCCCGACGGCGGAGTTGAAGCTGCCGCAAGAGATCCAGGAGCAAAGTCCCGCTGTTGAATTCCCCCTCTTCCTGTTTTCTCCTCCTGGCTGCATGGGATTCGTCAAGGATCACCAGGTCCCATGGGGCCGCAGCGAGGATGATGGCAAGGTTATTCTCCGTGCGGGCCGTTTCCCGGCTCATCAATAATGCGTCCCTCTCCAGCGCCTCGCGAAGGCCGTTTACCTTTTCGACCCGTTCATCCGGCCAAACCAGAGTATTCAGCCCTTCCAAGCGGGGGAAAATCATTCCCCCCTTCTCCCGCAGCTCCATCTGCCATTGCTTGAGAAGCCCGGCTGGCAACAAAATAAGGGACCGTTTGACCCCTCTTCCGGCCATGAGCCGCCTAAGGACCAGAATCGCCTCGATCGTCTTTCCCATTCCCACTTCATCGCAGAGAAGACGCCCATACGGCCACGCCTCGGATGCCTCTTCAACCACCCGCCTCTGGTGGGGCCAGAGGTCCACCACGGCTGTGGAATCGCAGGCTCCCCCCCCACATGGTAAATACGGGGCTTCGGTGATGAACTGCCAGGTCATCGCTGCTTTCTGCCGGGCAAGGGCATTGGAAGGTTCGACGGTCGGAGGTTCCTTGGGGGCAAATTTAACAAGCTTAAGCCGAAGGGCTTCTGGCAGGGTAACCGTATGAACATCGGGGTGGGCATCGGACCAGAGGGCGTTGAATTCCTGGCTGTATTCCTGAAAGCGCGCGTGATCTTCCCAGGAAGTGGAAATCTCCAATCGTTCATAATTTCCCAAGAGTCCCTTGGCTGATTCATTTCCACTGCCGCTGAAAACAACGGAATCGCCGGTCTCATCGGTCATAATCCCAAATTTGGCATGAACGATCCCTTCTCCTCTGCGCATCACTCCCACCCGCACCTCAAGAAAACCGCGGTTGACCATCCACCCCAGCATAGCCAGTCTTTTCTTTTCCAGGATGTCAACCGGGTTTTTGAATCTTTGCCGCAGGAGAGATTCGAGGGCCGAAAGGTCACCTGTCTCCATCATGGCCCGCACGTCTTCTTCCGACAATTCCTCGTTCACCACCAAACGGATCGCCGGCCTGGGGGCTTTCTCGCCCAAGCCTTCCAGCCGTTCGACCAGCCGGCCAAACCCGCGGGCAGCGGCGGCAAGCACAGTGCTTGAAAAATAGGCACAGCAGCGGTCATAACGGACCGATTCGGCTAAACCTGGCACATAGAGCTCTTCAAGAAGGGCCGGGTCAGGGCCGCGGAGAAATCTTTTCCACGCGCGTTTTCGGAGAGTTGCGGGGGGGAGTGCATTGAAAGATCTTTCGTGGGGATCTTTTGGCAGGCTGGACATTTCCTACTCATCTCCTTCTGGGTCGCCTTCCTCTTTTTCCAAAAGTTCTTCCTCAACATCCGCTTCGCTGGCATATTTCAAGGGCAGCTCCATGATCTGCAGAGGTTTTTCAGTCCAGTCCGGTGGGCTAATTTCAAATAGAGGATAGAGCAGCTCATTCCAGGCCCGGAATTCGGGGAATCTGGCTGCGGCATTTTTCTTCCCCTTTTCGTGGCGAAGGGCCTCCGGGGCGGCATTTACCAGGGCTTCCATGAGGTGGGCAACAGTCGAATCTTTGCTCCAACGCTGCTGTCGGGCGAGGGCTCTTGCCGAACCAATCCCTCCCGTTCCTCCCCCTGCTTCAAGATAGCGAAGGGCAAGGGCATGGCAGGCATCGAGGGCCGTCCGAAAACGCGGATCGTTGGGATGAATTTTCAAGGCTTCCTTTTTGGTGCGTCTCTTAGGCATCGTTGCAGGGCCAAAGAGGGTCTCGGTTATTTCATCCGGTTCCAGGGCACGGTCCCGGCGGCGTTCTTTTGCCGGAAGCATTTGGATATTGTCGCCGGATTTGGAAACTAACCCAGCCGCCACAAGCTGATCGACGTCCATTCCTACCGCGTGGCCCAAGAGTCTTGCTTCGTTGAAGCGAAATTCGGCGGCGCCGAGCACGTCCCAGCAGAGCAGTGCAAAGCGGCCTTCTGGCTCCACACCTTCCAATCCTTTAGCGGCAAGCTGCTCAACCCGCCATTTGCTCACCGCATCTGAAGCTTCGTCGATCGCCCGATCTACCCCTACAGGAACTCCGGTGTCAGTTCGCACTTCATCGTATCTACTATAAACCTCCATGGCCGGTCCGAATGAGCCAACCAACTGGTCAACTGGGTTTAACCCTTCCTTTTGGAGGCGTTCAGCGGTCTGCCGGGCTTTATTTCGGATCTCTTGCTGCATCGCGCTATCGAAGTAACCAATCCCAGCGCCAGGAAGACGCTTGCGGGCTACCAGAAGAACCGTGCTCTGGGCTGCGTTTTTCTTAGCCTGGTGGAGACTGTGCTCACTTTCCGTTTTGACCGGCCAGGTGGCGGTGATAATAAACCCTGCCTTTATGAGGGAATTGAAGAGGGCTTGCCAGGCCTCCTGTTTTTTATGGGTGAACATCACCGTCAAAACCCCATCGTCCCGCAGAATACGGCGGCATTCCTTGAATGTGTCAGTCATTAGCCCCTGGTAAAAGGCATGGGCTTTGGACCTGGCCTGAGTGGTATTGCCATCCCTCTTTCCCTTCTTTGCAGGGACTTTGCCATTTTCCCTATGCCGGCTGATGTTGACGACCGCCTCCTGATCGCGATCGCAAAGGTAGGTTGAAAACCATTCCGGCCGCCGGTGACCCTGAGTCCGTTTGAGCCAGACATAAAAGAAATCGGCCAGCTCGGAATACTGAACATTGTCTGCGTAAGGTGGGTCTACGACCACTGCGGTGATACTGCCATCCTCTATCTGTGGCATTCCCGTGGCTGAACCGAAAGATATTCCAACAGGTTTTGCTGATTTAAAATGAGCAAGCTTGCTGATTTCTTCGTATGCCTCCAAAACGTTATCTATTGCCCACATTAATCCTGCGCCCGCGTTGCAAGGGGCTAATTCTGCAAAAGCCGGTTTGAAGGCGAAATCATGGCGATCCATTTTTCCTTTTACTACAGCTCGTGTGTTCTCCCATCTGTTTGAATAGCAATTATGATTAGCAAATTTATTAAAGACAAATGCTAAGAAATGGACAATTGATTCTCCTATCTCCTTTCCCTCCTCCTGAATGATTTCATCCTTAATTCTTCTGATTTCCTCAAGCAAGATACCAAGGCATAGAAGCTGACGAGGGGAAAACATATCTGCCCATTTAGGCATCCCATATAGTCGTGGCCTTTCGTCACTTGTAACTTCGGGATAGAGTTCCGTTGGAATGATATTCGCCTTTTCCCATCCCGGGCGCAGTCTGGCGAGTTCCTTTTCTGCCTCTTCAATGGCCTTGATATCTTCTGGCTCCGGGGGCTGGAACTTGATGCCTTGGGGAGTCTTGATCGCAACGGCATAGAGGGCGCTTTTCATCTCCCCCATCTGGGCTTTGGCTTTTATGTAGTCAGCGGGAATCTGGCGGTCTGTAAAGAGAGAGATCCCTTTGCCATCGCCGTAAGTTGGTCGGGGTGCTTCTGGCAGTTGCCCTGCCCTTTTTCCTATCTCCAGAATTCGGACAGTCCAGGTCCCTTTCTTCTTGTCCACAATCGGTTCTGCGGCGATGCATAAACCCGATTTGGGCTTAAGCAGATGCCAATCGGGTACAAGGGGAGTTGGAAATTGAGTATCCGGGCAAGGGACTGTGCGGGCAAAGATATAATCTCTAACAGCAAGGAAGGGTCTCTCGTGATGAAATTTTGAAATACGCCGGCAAACTCTCTCCTCTAGGATTTTAGCCCACCTCCTAGCTTTGTCTGCAAGGTCACTCCCATAGCGAAATGGGTAATCAACGGTTGCCTCCAAAATTGAACAGGCAACTGGGTTATATTCATTAGCAAGAGTATGGAAGCCAAGCCTTGCAGATTCCAGAGGAATTGAGCCACCCCCACCCATTGGGTCGATAACCGTTATTTCTGGTCCCCAGACTTTTTCTGCAGATTCGTGGGCCTTCTCTAGATCGTCTTCGCGCAGCCCCCTTTTAAATGCCCTATCACAATCAAATCCAATTTGAATATGTGTTCCAGGAGGTTTCGCATCCAAAATCCTTCGGATTTCCACGAGTTCTTTTCCTGGCTTTCCGAATCCAAGAAGCCTCTCGAATACATCCCTCGGAAAATCGGCAGGCAGAAGCGACCCGAGGACGGCAGCCCTCGACACAGTCAGCGGCCGACGGGCCCACCAGACGTGTAAATAGGTGTGAGGAGCCAATGCGCTGGCACTGCCTCGTTCGCGCATGCACTCCACACCTATCGCTGCCGCTGGCAGCCATTCTTCAATAAGCACCCTCGAAGGAGGATTTTTCATTGCCAATTATCAACCTTCTTGGAATTTTTGAATAAATGCGGATTCAGCATTTATTTGCTGAATCCGCATTTTTAAGCCCCCTTTCGGGTTAACTGCCACTGACTGCCCCGCCCCTTGCCAATCAGATCGATTAATCCTTCTTTTTCAAGTGATTTCATTAACCAAAGGGCTTGATTGCGTCCCATTTGGGTACTCTCCCTCACTTGAGCATTCGTCAATGGCCGATTCCAACGGCCTATTCCGCAATCTCAGGCCGAGAGAGGAGATCGCGCTTACATTCGACCCACTCGCCTTCACATTGGGCTATAAGATTCACCAAGTCGGCTTCAGTCACTTCACGGCCTCCACGAGAATACGCAGCGCCCGGATAGCTCGTTTCCCAGCCGGGCGGGCCATGAGGCCTAGCCACCAGGCGGCCTCCGTCCCATCGGCATGCTGGAGATTCATGGCGGCCTTGTGGAGCCGCTCGGCATTGCGCAGTCCCGCAGCTACCAGCGCGTAACAGGCCACCCTGGCCCCCCAGTCGGCATCCAGCGGGTGGTAAGGGCCCATGGTAAGCCTGGCGGAAGGACCTTCAGATGCCCTGACAGCGCCTCGGAGAAGCGAGGCCCCTGCCGAGAAGGCCAGGGGAGATATGGGGGCAATCCGATCCAGCTTTTCCTGCCCATTCCTCGTCAGGCGTCTGCGGTAGAGGATGGCTGCCTCCCCCGCGCGCCGGAGAACCACTCGCAAAGCAAAAGATGCTTCCCGGATCTTCATTTCAACTCCCCCAACGGCTTTTCAAAGGTGGCGCTGGGGGTGACTCCTTCGGGCGAACTTTCAGAAAGAGCTCTCAGCTGTTCTTCAAGGCCGGTACGGCCTGTTTGACCAAAATGAAGGGTAAGATCAGCTTCGTAATTGGCTGTGTCTCCTACCGCGTTGAATAGGGTTTGGGCGATCTGGAGGGGTTTGATTGGATGGCTGGGCTTTAAATCATTGGCCGCAAAATTTATGGCTCCCCCCTCTTTCAGGGCCCCCCCAACTGAAAGGGAAAGAGTGAGATGATCCGCCCCAAGGGGCAAAACCAGGCTTGCGAGACTGGCTGCGGCAGCGGGTTTGGTTGCCACGAGGTGTAAATTGACAAGAGGGCGCTCCTTCGAATACTCCAGAATTTTTTCCCAGGTGGTTGCCGTAACTCGGTCGGGAGGCCTGGGGGGCTTGGCCTTGGATTCTCCCTCCTCCCTTGTTTCCTTTACCTCCGGCGATTCCTTAGTCCATTGGTATCCATATTTCACTCCCGGAGTAGTAATCCAAACGGTATCATCCAGGGAGAGCGTCGTGAGAGCGCCGGGAACGCGTCTTCTTTTTTCCTCGGGGCCCTCCACACAACCCTCCTCGTCATAGACCCTGCCGTCTGAAAGCCGAACGATGATTTTTCCCTCTTCAAGGGCTTTCAGGATCGTCTGCCGGACAATGCCCCCATCAGGGATGAGACGGAGGCCGGGAGCGCCGAGAAAGCGCTCATGAATGGAGCGGGCAGTATAAACCTCGGGTTTGTCCGGGATGGGGGTTGCGCCCGGAAGCACATCTTTCAGAAAGCGCCCCACATCCAGGGTATCGCCAGGCTGGTAAATCAGGTTCTTGCTATCCAGGAACTTGCGAAGACTTGATTGCCCATGGGCCCTTTGAAGGATTTGCTCCTCGGGTACCTGAAACTGTTCTTCGATCGGATAGGATGCTCCACCTGCGAAGACAACGCGATCAAAAGACCGACAAGTTTGAACACGAAATTGTTTCTGCAGTTCAGGCATGATTCGTTTGAGCTGTTCACGGACCAGTTTATTCGCTTCTCCGGACTTGTGATCTCGCTCGATTGCTTCCGCAGCCAGGAGGCGCTGTGCCTTGTCGATAGCTGTATTGAGGGAAGAGGAAGTGGCAGTTACCGCCAAAATGGCATTTTGGAAGCGCCTCGGGATAGGAGCTTTGGGATCTGTATCGTCTGTGTAAGCGCAGATGGTTTTGGCGATCTTCTCTTCTTCGCATAAAACGAGCTGAAGCTCGGCAGATTCGGGGACCTGTCGGGCATTTTTAGGCCAGGATGTAACCTTAAAGCCGGGGCCGGAAAAATACCCTTGTGCTTCGGCAAGCACCCGGCTTTTGGCATCCTCTATCGGAATGTCTGTCATTCTCTCTTCAATTTGCTTAATGATGTTTGGCTCATAACGGAATTGCCAGCCCCTTCCTCCGGGCATCGGATAAGTATGCCAGCAAACCCCTACCAATCGATCGAGGGCCTCTGAAGGCTCAGGACCGGCTTCTTCCGGACGAAGAACGGCAAGGGTAAGATCAGCCGGATCGAGGCCGTTGTTGGATTGCATGGGGATGCTTTCCAAGAGAAGAGCCGAGCCCACGCGCACATGGACCCCACGGGAAACGCCTCCATCCAATTCAAGGGCATGCTTTTCAATATCAGCCGTTACCGCCGATTTAAAGTTATCCCGATTGATCCGCTGCAAGAGATCTGCCTGGATTCGGTCGCTCGCCCAATCGACATCCCCCGCAGTGATCAGTTCAAGGTCTAATTTCGATTCCCAAATCGTTCGGAGAATCCGGGCGAAAAGGCGCAGAGTCCCACGGCTCTTATTGAATTCCTGCAGAGCCCCCAACCGCCCCTGTGCCGTATCAAGGAGACGGGGGTGAAAGGGATAGCACTCTACAATGCGTTTGGCATAGTCGGCGGACGAAGCCGAAGCAGGGATCAGGTGGGGAGTGTCCCGTTGCACCCTTTCATAGAGAGAATGGTAAGTGGCAGAAGCAGCTTGAGCCGAAGCAGGATCAATCTTCTCAAAAAGGCGCCGCACAATCACCCGAGCGGACTCATCCCCTATGGGATCAAAATCGGTCATCTTCCTGCCGAATACCTCATCGAGCTTCACCGCTGCCGTGACCAGACTATCCCCAATCCTTGAGGATTCCCTTGCGTAAACCCTCTGGTCGGCCGGATCCGTGACCACGAGCACGGTCTGCTTTCGTTTCCCTGCAACCGCGGCTAGGTTCCCCAGAAAGCCAAGAAGATTGCCCTGACCACGGTCGGATAGCTTTGCCATATAAATGACCAGTTCATCGAGCAAGATGAGGACCGGGCCGGAAGGGAATACGGAAGCGATCTGGTCTTCTCGTGGAGATGATTCGGGATCATCCGCTTTTCCAAGGGTTTTGACCGCTTCCTTGCCCCCGAGTTCAAAAAATAGCTCCCCCCATAAGCTGTGTAATCTCAAACTGCCATGGGCCGAGAATTCTGGGACACCCGCTTTTCCAGCATCCACAGCGACTACTGAAACTTTCTTGGGCCGTCCGGCAGCAGGAAGAAGCTCTATCCCGAGGGAGGGATCCTCAATATTCCCGGCCAGATGCCAAAGGGCCATCAGGGTGTGAGTTTTCCCACCACCAAACCCTGTACTCAGGCGAATCGTGGCTCCCGGTTCCTTGGTGTTGGCAAGTCTCCCAAAAACCGCTCCGATTACTTTGCACAGTTGTTTTGCTGGGTGGGTATTATGGAAGAAAGTGGCCGGGTCTCCATACACTTTTGGCGCTTTGCCTGCTCCCGCAATCAAATCGCCAAAATCGGCCGCAAAGATGGCATCGTCAAGGTCTCCCTTGAGGACTTCTTTTCTTAGTTGGCAACTTATTAAAACCCCCATATGTTACTCCTTCGAAATTTCATGGTAAGGTTATTTGAGCCATTGAGGCACCCGGTCGGCAGGCCTTTTCCTCGCAAATTTGGATCTTACCACAGGAGGTTCTTTACATAGAAATGCTTTGTGAATCAATTTAAGCCGCTTTTCGTGACTGACAGACTTTAACACCTGCTCTTGCCGGGAAAAATCGTTTTGCTTCGTTCTTGCCCAAGCTTCCCATTCTTTCCTTATTCTGGAAATTAACGATTTTGTTAAGTTGGTTTTTTTTATGCGGAAGGTAACGATTCCGGGGCGTCCCAATTTGTAATCTCTTTCCAGAGCACCGATATCCGCCCATCTGGTTAGGCGAGAAAGTACAGTCTGAAAACGGTCAAGATTAAAATCACTTTGATCAAGACGGACAAATTTCTTTTTTGTACTTTCGGCAGCGATCCTCAGATAACGTACATATTTTTTTGTATGCTTATTTAAAGCCTTTCCTTTTTTAATAATTTCTCCGAGGGAATCTTTATGCTGACGCAATTTATTGATTCGGATCGGGAAAGCATAAGCGTTTCCATATCGTCTAGGGAATACCCCCGACTTATTTTCTGTCCCCAGTATCTTTAAACCCTTAAGATAGGCTACCATGTTGCCAAATTTGGTAAGTCTTCCTTGTTTTGTTCTCAATGCAACCTTGCTCGAACCAGGGGGTTTATCCCAGGCAATCAAAAGGTTGAAAGCAGGAATCGTAAAGGAATTAATGATCCCATCAAGGGCATGAGCATTTGCTTGATAATAAGCCTGGGTAATGTCTCCTTTACAATGTAGAGCTAAGGCTTCGGCCCACTCACCATCTTCTAACGAAAACCCTCTCCCAGATCTTCCAACCTGCTGCCAGTATTCACTTAAGGAGGTCCTTGGGTAAAAGTGGATTAGTCCAGGGATGCGATTATAGTCCATGCCCATACCAAAAGCGCTGGTAGCCACGATAACTCGGACCTGACCTGCCTTTGATTGAGCATTTTCGAAGAATTTTGTGGTCTTATTCTTCCCTTCCGCATCCATACCTCTAGAAGAAAAGGTCCTAGCGCTGATTTTACAGTTTTTTGTCGAACATGCCTTCAAAACCTTAGCGATTTCATTTGCTTTCAGCCGCCTTTCTTTCTTCAAATCCGCGATGTCTATATCATCCTCTTCATGACCCACAGCCTCCTGAGTATACAGAAGAACTCGTCTCTTTACCCCATAGGGAAGGGGCCTATTAGCCTGACGATTCAGAAATTTTCTCGCTAATTTAAATTTACCATTTGGTGTTCGGCAAAATGCAGACGCGAGGAAAATCTCTGGTCTGGCCGCTGAACCACGGATTATATTTTCTTCTATGAGCCGTCTTTTTCCCTTGAAACCAAAAAGCGAAAGTACCTCTTCTTGAACATATTCATTTGCAGTCGCAGTAAGCATTACTCGGGGTAACCATTCGACACGTGCTTTTTTCTCCAAATCTATCAAATATTCCGCAACCCACCAGTATTCGGGGCGGAACTCGTGGCCCCAGTCTGAAACGCAATGGACTTCATCCAACACAAAACAATCTAATTTCCGATCACTTTTACGGATACTTTTTATCAGTTGCTTGCGAAAATTGGGGTTACGGAGGGTCTCGGGAGCGACCTGAAGGAGGTGTACCTTTCCTCTTTCTATATCCCGCCATACCTTCCATTTTTCTGGAACATCGCCGTGGATGGTTTCTACCCACGAAAGTTTGCTCGTAAATTGATCCATGAGAGCCTTGAGCGGGCTGACGACCAACGTAAAACCAATTTTCTGGCGCAAAAAAGCAGGTAATAGGAATGCAGTCGATTTGCCAGATCCTGTAGCCAGGACAGCGAAAAGGGATTCACGATTCAATGCTTTTAAGGTTACCAACCCTTGCTCGACCGATTTAAATTCTTTATATCCAAAATGGTTTAATAGCGTATCTTTAATTTTTACGAAATCAATAGATTTCTTTCCAATACGAAACGTCTTTTTTTGGTATTTCTCAAATTCAGAACTATAATCCTCCCCTTGAAGGTTCATTATCTTCTCCGGTTCATTTTCTTGAGATTGATAAAGATGCCTGCCTATATTTAATCCATTTCTGAGTATCAACCGCCTGCGTTGTATAAACGCAAGTCCGGGGGCAAATCTTTATCCTTGATAATATTCTCTTCTTCATATTTGAAGCTCTCATTCATCCCCTTTTCCTTTCCTCACGCCAAGGCGCAAAGAGCGCAAAGGGTGCTCTTGGCTAAAAAGCTTTAAACACTTCTAACTTATCCAACCCTCTTTTCTTGGCGAACTTTGCGCCTTGGCGTGACATAGGCCTTTCGCAAGAGTGGAAAGCGTTACAAATTCTTGGACCAAAACATATGTCCGGCATTTCTTCCCCCATTGGGAGGGGTACGGGGTGAAGGTTAACCCCCGCAGGGGCTATTCCTTTATGGCTTCAGAGGGTGTTTTTCTTCCATGCTCAGTTTTGTCAAAGTCGCCGTCGAAGCTCACCAGGGTTAACTGATATTTTTCTGCGGCGATATACTGATAGGCATCATCGAAGTCAAGGCTGAATTGGTCTATCGCATGAACTAAGTCTTCAATGTCTTCTGGTTCGAGATGAACCAATTGGACAGCCCCATCCAAGAAGACATCCTGGACAAAGCGCATGAAACCCTCTTTTCGATTCAATCGGCTCATGATGATGCCGATTGAATGGAAAGAAAAATCCGTAATGAATAGGCGCTCCGTGGCTACTTGTTCCAGGAAACGGCCGACCTCTGCAGCCTTTTCCTGCTCCAAAAGTCGCTCCAGCCATACATTCGTATCAACCAAATACATGACTCAGTTCCCCCGCCATTCCAGTGCCTTTTTCTGGAGCTGGAGCGAAGTATATTTGGCCCGATATTCTCTTAGGGCCCCGGCCCAATCCTGACGAAGCTTCTTGCCGTTCTTGCTGACCCTTTTCTCTGTTAAGAATTTTACAAAATCCTCCACCTCCTGCTGAAGCTCAGGGGGTAATTTCTTGATCATTTCACCAATATCTTGCATTTTCTCACCTCCTCTGTTTTTGATCATAGCACATTGAATAAAGTTGTGCACCACACGACGGGCACCCAACTCGGGCCAACCAATTCGGGCCTTCCTTGATCCAGCCAGGGAAAAATGGTATACTGGATTATTCCCAACAAGGAGGTTCATCATGCCGAGCGAGATTAAGCGGTCGGTTTGTCCCTATGACTGTCCCGACACCTGCGGGCTTATGGTCGAAGTAGAGGACGGGAAAGCCGTCAAGGTCTCCGGGGACCCGGAACATCCCTTTACCCGGGGCACCCTTTGCGTCAAGATGAACCATTATGAAAAGACGGTTCATTCTCCCCTCCGTCTGACCACCCCCCTGCTCCGCAACGGACCCAAGGGCTCCGGCCGGTTTCTTATCGTTTCCTGGAAAGAAGCCATCCGGCAGGTCGCTGACCGGTGGAAAAAGATCATAAGCCAATATGGGGCCGAGGCCATTCTTCCCTATTCTTACGCCGGAACCATGGGGCTCATCCAGCGCAATGCCGGCCACCCCTTCTTCCATCGCCTGGGCGCCTCCCGCCTGGACCGGACGATCTGCTCCCCGGCCAAAGAGGCCGGCTGGAAAGCAGTCATGGGCAATACCGCTGCTCCTCATCCCGATGAAGTGGAAGAGAGCGATCTGCTGATTCTTTGGGGGATTAACGCCGCCGCCACCAACATTCACTTCCTCCATGGCGTGAGAAAGGCCAAGGAAAAGGGGGCCGCGGTCTGGCTCATCGAAACCTACGAAACCCCCACATCCGCTTTGTCCGACCGGACCTTTATCGTCCGGCCCGGAAGCGACGGCGCTCTGGTCCTGGGATTGATGCATCTTCTGGTCCGCGACAATCTCATCGACCGGGATTTCCTGGCGTCTCATGTTCAAGGGTTTGAAGAGTTGAAAAAAGAAATCCTCCCCGGTTTTTCACCGGGAAAAGTCAGCTCGCTGACGGGCCTGCCGCGGGAGACCCTGGAATTCATGGCCCAAGCGTATGGGAACGCCAAGGCGCCCTTCATCCGGATAGGGTCCGGGCTTTCCCGGTACGGGAACGGCGCCATGTCTACCCGCGCGGTTGTGTGCCTTCCCGCTCTTGTGGGCGCCTACAGGAAAAAAGGCGGGGGATGCCTGGCCAGCACGAATACGGCCGGAGCCTTTGCAATGGATGAAATCCTGAGGGAAGATTTCATCGCCAAGCCAACGCGGATCATCAACATGAACCAGCTCGGGGGGGTTTTGAACAACCTGGAGAATCCTCCGGTACAAAGCCTTTACGTCTACCACTCAAACCCGGCCGCCATCACTCCTGACCAGAATCAAGTGCTGCGGGGTCTCGCTCGAGAAGACCTGTTTACCGTTGTCCACGAGAGGTTCATGACGGACACGGCCCGGTATGCAGATATCGTCCTGCCCTCCACCTCCTCCCTGGAACACGGCGACCTTTATCGCTCCTACGGGACGTACTGCATTCAGCGGGCAAAACCCGCGATCTCCCCTGTGGGGGAAAGCAAGCCCAACCGGGAAGTCTTCGGTCTTCTGGCGGAGGCCATGGGATTTTCTGAGCCCTTCTTCCGGCAAACGGCTGATGAACTTATCGAGCACGTCCTTTCCCTTCCAAACCCTCTGCGGGAGGGAATGGATCAAAAAAGCTTTGCCGCAGGAAAAGCCGTGGAAATTCCCCTGCCGCCGGACGCCAAGGCTCAGTTTAAAA
>Ga0315284_10007616_pt1 | contig 15462 bp, 15 predicted proteins | sample YL17G09_16_MG_FD_203696 | JGI IMG/M metagenome (GOLD analysis project Ga0315284, IMG submission 203696) | Sediment microbial communities from Yellowstone Lake, YNP, Wyoming, USA - YL17G09_16 | ecosystem: Environmental > Aquatic > Freshwater > Lake > Sediment | place: USA: Wyoming | collected... | reverse complement strand
GAAGGGGGTTCGAACAGTGGACCCGGGAATGGCGGATCAGCAGGTGTCTTCTATATCGCAGCAGCTGGCGGAGGCAACGCCGGTGATGACGGTGGAGGTCTTGGAGGCGCTGGTGGTGGGGGTGGTGGCATTTTAATCGGTGACATGAACTCGCTGCTTGATAGTGATCACCACGGAGACTCTATTGCGTTTCCATCCGGTTCCGGCGGCGCAGGAAAAATAATAATATTCAACACCGGCCGCGGAGGTGACACGTTGTGGGGCGGTGTCGGTGGCCCAGGAGGAGATATTTCATCGTCGATGAACCGCGGCGGCAATGCCCCGGGCGGCGTTGGCGGCCAGGGAGGATGGTTATCGCAATCCATGGGCGCCGGCGGTCACACGCACGAAGGACCTGGTGGGATTGGTGGACTTGGTGGATGGTATTTAAATCAAGCAGGTGCCGGCGGAAATTCTGACGCAGGAATTGCGGGATTGGGTGGTTCAATAATTAATGTCGCCGGATTCGGTGGCACTGATTTTTCAACTGGCGTTGGCGGACTTGGTGGGTTTATTGCCTCGGCCGCGGGCTTCGGCGGCATAACATCGGGAGGTATTACAGCTGGTTGGGGTGGATCTCAAATACATCTTGCCGGTTGGGGCGGAACTAACTTATCGATTGGATCAGGTGGAATTGGTGGAAGTTGGCATTCCGAAGCAGGACGAGGTGGTGATAGTCTCGGAGGCGGCGTCGGTGGTAACGGTGGGCATCATACTTCATCTGCCGGCAATGGAGGTAGCGCTGTAGGTAACCGAGGAGGAACGGGAGGAAGTTTATGGAATATTGCAGGTGACGGTGGGGTTGATTCGGGCGATGGCGGCCACATTCTCAATTTCACCGGTGATGGTGCCGACGACCTTTCCGGAACCGAAATAGACAATTCTGAACTGAACAGCGTCGTCTTGCTCGATGGGTATAAAAAAGCGGGTGGATCATTTTTTGTACAACTAGGAAATGGTGGTCAGTCGGCTTTCGGCCGCGGCGGCGATGCGGGCGAGTTCGTTGTCATGGCAACTAAGGGAGGATCATCAAATGCAGTTACCGGTACTGGTGGCTTCGGCTCTAGGTTTCTTGTAGGTCTCGGTGAAGGTGGTGAAGGTGTCATATCTGGAGGACATGCTGGTCACGCGGTGTTCGTCGGCACCGCGGGCGGTTCCTCGACACTATCCGGAAGTGTAGGAGGTCCGGGATCTTCTTTCTTTGTATCCCTCGGCGAAGGAGGTGGTAGCAACGCCCTAAACGCTTTTGGTGGAATTGGTGGATCGTGGGTGGTGGCGGGCGGTACCGGTGGCGGTGCCCAAAAGCCTGGTAAGGGTGGACTTTTATTTTTCAGGGCCGGTACCGGCGGTGTACACTTAAGTGGTTCTCAACTTACGGGTTCAGATGGTGGCTTCGCCGTTTTCAATGCAGGTGGAGGATCAAGTGGAAACGGTTACCCTGGAACCAAGGGAGGTCAAGGGGGTTTCACTTCGGTATCCGCCGGCTCCGGAGGTTCTAATTTCGCCGCCGAAGGCGTCGCTAGCGTTGCCGGAGGTATTGGCGGCGTATTGGCAGTTAGTCCAGGAGGTGGAGGATATGTACTATCTGGGACCGGTGGTGACGCAGGCATACTCTTAATTACCGGGTCAGGCGGCGGCTACAGCGCGGGCGGATATGGAGGAAAAGGTAGTTCAATTATTATAGATGTCGGTGGTGGTGGGGGCGGCAAGATTCTTACAGGAAGTCGTGGTGTATTGTACATTGGTGCAGCGTCTTTAACTGGGACACTCTTAGAATCATCAGGCGAATGGCCTACCGATGACGGCGAAGATGGTATATGGCAGAATTTCTTCGGCAATGGCGAGCAACGAGGTGCCTTATACAACATACAAGAAAATGATGCAACGGTTCGTGATATTAGAATTGGTATCGCGAACGTGGGTCGAACATCAGTTCCAAGGCTTGCTGTATTTAATTCAATATCAAACAGTCTTGGAACAGGAAGCATTGTTTTAAATGAATCATATCTAAATTTGATTTCTTCAATTTCTGGCACCACAACACTTCAACTTCCCAAAGCGACAGGAATTGCAACACCTGATTCACCCGGATTTAACGGAATGGCTTGCCGCGCACTTATCACAAGTACCAGTGTAGGAAGTGCTTTTAGCTTTACTGTTGATCCTGCAGATCTTTACAAAGGAACACATATTACAAATGAACAATTCGTTGTTGGTGATTCATTTGTGTTTAGATGTAGTGTTCAATCAAATACTGGGTCATGGTTCTTAGAAAGTTTCTGTGGGAAGGAAAATGGTTCGGATAACTACGCATCATATTTAACATTATCAAATACAAGTTCACTCCACAATGAACGTGTTCTCATAGCAGGCAATGGTTTAAATCTTGTCGATGCCGGACCAAATTCATCTGCAACACTAAGCATCGACGATAACGTTGTTGCAACGTTATCGGGCAGTGTATTTTCAGGAAACCTTATCGCTTCAGGTGGATTAAGCGGTTCTCTGCAACAACTTTCAGATGGCTCGTCTTACCTTATTGCAGGAAATGCAATTGTAATTACTTCTCAATCGAATGGTCAGATAATCATCGCTTTGACAAGTTCGTTTAGTGGTTCGGATAACTACGCATCATATTTAACATTATCAAATACAAGTTCACTCCACAATGAACGTGTTCTCGTAGCAGGCAGTGGTTTAAATCTTGTCGATGCCGGACCAAATTCATCTGCAACACTAAGCATCGACGATAACGTTGTTGCAACGTTATCGGGCAGTGTATTTTCAGGAAACCTTATCGCTTCAGGTGGATTAAGCGGTTCTCTGCAACAACTTTCAGATGGCTCGTCTTACCTTATTGCAGGAAATGCAATTGTAATTACTTCTCAATCGAATGGTCAGATAATCATCGCTTTGACAAGTTCGTTTACATCTTCAACGGGCGGCGCCGGTGGGGAACCCGTATACGGTGAATTGTTTATGCATGACGTCACTGCATCTGTGACGCTTAATAATCAATACGAATGGTACCCAGTTACACAAAGTTGGTCAGCGGGTCATGCGTTTGGATTCACACCACAACCAATTTCAGGAAATATCGTATGTGACACATCAGGTGCATATTTAGTGTCTTGTCATGCGTCTCATTTTAACACAGCGGGAGCAAGCGAAAGATTTCAATTTTCTATATTTGTTGACAACGTACAACAATTACACGTACATTCTGATCATCAAAGTCGTCCAAGCGCATCAGATGTTGATCTTGTTTCAATTGGTGGAATATTAATACTTAATTCAGGAAATATTGTTGATTATCGTGTACGATGTGTGAGTGCGCCTTCTGGATCAATTACGTTTACTGATGCAAATTTTTCACTTTCGTCGATTGGAACTATAGGTCCGTCAGGATCACAGGGATCAATTGGTCCGCAAGGACCATCAGGATCAATTGGTCCGCAAGGTCCATCAGGATCAATTGGTCCACAAGGACCATCAGGATCAATTGGTCCGCAAGGTCCGTCGGGTTCAGAGGGTCCGTCGGGCTCTCAAGGTCCGTCAGGATCACAAGGTCCATCAGGATCTCAAGGTCCGTCGGGATCAGTCGGCCCATTATTATCGATGCCAATTCTCATGGGTACCGTTATAACAAACACTGCAACAAGTGGAAGCAAGCAATCACTTGGGGCAACTTATTATGACACCGTTTTGATTAACAGTTTTTCTGGGACTAAGTCGTATTATTTCAAAACAATTATTGACACAACGGAAAGTCCCGTCTCTGCGTCTGTTGACTTATACGATATTAATGGAATTGTTGCATTTCCACCTGGAATTATTGCGAATTCTGCTTTATCGTCATCAAACTTAACGATGACATACTTAGAAGTTGATTTAACTACGGTGTTACAAAACGTAACAGGATCAGGAATAATAGAAGCAAGGTTATGGAAATCATTGTCAGGTTCGTTAACTAGCTCAGTAACGTGCAGACACGCAAAAATCGATATACTATATACATAACGCAGGAGAACGCAATGCCAGGAATTCCATCGGGATCAGTTGATCATAAATTAAAACGATCGACAGCCCAATTTCAAAATCAAGAATTTTTTACAAGTTTATTCAGATTTTTTAACGGTCCGCTTTTAAGTGGTGGGTATGTTGAACTTGTTGCATTAAACACTGGATCAACAGCACAAAATGTTGTCGCTCGCGGGACGAATTTATATGACGAACCAGGCAGTTTCGGTGAATGTGCAATGGTTGTTTGGAGAATTAAAAGTGGTTCTGCAACATCAGCAATTGATTCATTTCCTTCAACAAGACGCTCTCAAGATTATTATGTTCTATTTCAATGGTCACACAATTTACTTGATAATGGGTATGCACCGACTTCGCCGACACTGGTTGGCGGCGTTAACAATATCGATGGAACGTTTTGTGCAATTGCATTTTGTGACGATGGCACAAATCCGTGGAATGGAACAAAGCTCGGTAACGGCAACGACAACAAAGGTTCACCAGTATGGACAACCGGAAGCTCTCCTACGACACAATTGCATGTTTTGCCAAGATCAAATTGTGCAGGAGGTACACATGTAACGCTTAGAGAAAACATGGTTCAAATAGCAAATATTGGCAGTTCCGTTCAGGCGGTGCGATATCATTTTATACATGATAGAGATACATTTTATATGACTCGCGATCCACAAGACGACTCTACACATGAAGGCGCTTACATTCATGGAACATATGAACCGCTTCCTTATTTTTTAACTAATTCCGGTGGGGTGATGGGAAGTTCATCATTGGCGGTTTCAGCTTCAGCACATATGCCTTTGTTACAAGCAACGTTCGCTACTCACACAATAACGCTTAATTCAAATTATGGATCCACAACAGGAGGAGGAGCAACGAACGGTGGAATTGTTTGTCCAATTATGAGTCAAATCGTAGGTCAACCTACAGCTCGCCAACTTAAATTTTTAAAACCTTACGACATATTTAACGTCGCACCATATACACAAAACCAACAGCGCGCCAAAAAGGGTACAGACGTTTTTCCATATCTAATTTTTGTTGATGACACACCAAATTTTGGAATGTGTGGACACTTAGATTTCCTCATGGACGTTCCATTTGGTCCAAATAATATCCTACAATCAGGATCTGAATACGCTTGTTTTGCAGCTGCTGGTGGTATTGCAGCTCACAGAGTCCCTTGGCGCGGCCAAGCTCCTGGTTCACATACATCAAGGCAGGGAAGACAATTTTAATAAAATCCGAAAGAACTTATGCCAGGAACACCATCAGGATCTGTTGATCATTTACAAGCAACTACAACTGCACAATTACAGAATCAAGAATATTTTACACATTTATTCAGATTTTTTAACGGTCCGCTTTTAAGTGGTGGGTATGTTGAACTTGTTGCATTAAACACTGGATCATCTGCGGGTGCAATAACGGCCGGTGGCACAAATTTACACGATGAACCAGGCAGTTTCGGTGAATGTGCAATGGTCGTCTGGAGAGTTAAATCAGGATCAGCAACATCGGCAAGTGATTCGTTTCCTTCGGTGAGACGTTCTCAAGATTATTATGTTCTATTTCAATGGTCAGATACGCTATTTATCACAGGAAATGTTGCAACGTCACCGGCGTTAATTCAATCAGCTTCAAACGTTGATGGCGTGGGGTGTGCAATTGCATTTTGTGACGATGGCACAAATCCGTGGAATGGAACGATGTTTGGTAATGGAAATGACAACAAAGGTTCTCCTGTGTGGATTACAGGAAGTTCTCCGACTGGAAGGCTTCACGTTTTGCCAAGATCAAATTGTGCAGGAGGTGTAAATTATTTATTAAGAGAAAATCTAACTTGTATGCACGACGTAGGTGCTTCCGCTGTGGCAAATAGATATCATTTTATACATGATAGAGATACGTTTTATAGCGTTAGAGATCAAGACAATGACGGTACGTATACTGACGTATATATTCATGGAACATATGAACCATTACAAGAATACGTTACAAGTTCAGGTGGAATTATGGGTGATTTAACACCCGAAGGTTTTGCTACCGCTCATATGCCAATGCTTCAAATAGGCGGATATCTCGCCGCATCAATCACAATCGCCGCGGCGACTGATCATGGTGTTGTATCAGGATCTGGTTCTCGTAACGGTGGAATTGTTTGTCCCGTTATGAGTCAAAGCATTATGCATGCAACGGCAAAAACGCTAAGACTTGGTAGGACACACAACACTATATTAGTTACTGCACAACAACCAAATAGACAATTTTCTGTTCCAGCTCATCAAGCGTTTCCATTGGCCGTATATGTTGATGAACAACCTGATTTTGGGTTTTGTGGACATTTAGATTTTTTATTAGAGACATTTACGAATGGTGCCAATAATATTTCATCTGGTTCTACATACGCCGCGATCAACACCTCTCTGGGTGCAATCTCAAACGTCGTTCCCTGGCGTGGAGCTGCGCCTGGCGGTAGTTTCGGGCGCGCAGGAAGGCAATTTTAATGGCTGTAATAGGCATAGATGTAGTTCCACCACGAGTAATTACTGAATTTCAAATATCTCCAGGAGGTACTGGAACTGGTGCCACTGAATTCGTTTATATTGAAACGTTTGTAACGTCTTCAAATACGTATCAAAAACGAGGTTATCATATTGCTATGGCTTCGTACGAATACTGGCGTACGAACGTTAGAGATGATGGTCCTCCTTCGGGAAATCCATTAATTGATATAACTGTTATTGGTGAAATAAAAAATTCAGACTTTGGTACATAATGATTTTACGTATTAGTAACATCAATTATTTGTAGATCGGTTTGTTTTCTTCGAAAGTAAGACTCTTCGTACACTCTACGTTCCTTCTCTAGAAGTTCTTTCTTTTCATTTTCTTCTTGTTCACGCAATTCATTTTCTTCATCGCCAAATAAATCAATTACGATCATAGTTTAGATATCCTCTAATTGTAAATAGATAAACATGTTCAATTATGAATATTAATATGCCCACCAAGTCATCACGAGATTATTGAATTTAATTTACTTAGTTTCCCCTTTCGTATATTTAAGATGGCTCAAGATTGCATCTAGTGAACCTTTATGAAGCATGTTTTTACTAAGTTGGTTCCTCACCCACCCAGCAGACCCTCCCGAAGTATCTTTCCATAAACCGAAATACACCGGCGACCACTCGCCTGACGCAATTACCAATTTTGCAAATTCGGCTTTGTTTTCTTTAGCGATTGATTTATACAATCGATACTTTTCATTGACGTCTAGAAAGTAATCAGTAACAGAAAATATCATATCTACGACTAATTTTAATGTCACAGGATGATCAATAAACGGAATAACGTCATCAATGGTTCCATCGATAATAGATTCTAACAACGTTCTCTTTGAAAGAGATACAATATCTTTTGCACGTGAAGCAATTAACCACGCCTTGTTTTTGATTTTTTGTCGATTGAAATTCGAATCGCAAATAACTGCGCCTTCACATTCTGACGGATTAGAAGAATTTACAAATGAATGCAATTCATCAATTGATTTCAGTTCCCAAGTTTTAGCTTTTGGAATATATTGAATTGGGTGTTGTTCAATTTCAATTTCCCGTCCCGTTGTTAAGTCACGAGCGGCCAAAAGCGTAACTTTTGGAATGTCATACTTAACAACGACACGATTAATAGGTGTCGTCAATTCAAATACGTAAGTAATATTTTTATTCAAATTAAATTTTTCATGCAGAGTTGAAAAATGAACATCTCCAAACATCGACGTTAACGTTTCAAAGAATAAATCAGAAAAAGTTTTACCTGCATGTAAAAGAATGTCACCATTGCCAAAAATTGGCAAGTCTGCGTTTGGAACGCTTCGTGTAGCAATACACCAATGTTGATGTAATTGATCCCAATATAAAACACACATCGTTCCATCTAGTTTTTCATAAATTCTAAATTTAGGATCATCCCATTTTACAGCAACAACACCTTCATGGGTTTGCTCAAAATTATAAAAACGATTCATTGGCCAGGCAATAATTTCAACTTCACCAACAACTGTATTTTTCCACCCTTCGTTCGCTAATTGATGAAAAATTCCTGAAGGATGAGATGAAGGCCTGATGATTAAACCTCGACACGATTCTGCAAGTTTATCACCGAATTTTGACATGATGTTATCGTAATTCAACGATGCCTTCGTGCCACATGATGAAAATCTACAGTTAACACCATGATCATCTTCCAATTGCTGGAATGAATGGTTTAATAAATACGATTGAACAGGATGTTCCATAGTTTCATAATATCACCAAACGCATAGATGATACACTTTTTAAAAATGAATTATTTTTAATTTAGGGATTCTAAATGTTAAAAAATTATTCTATTTCACGTTTGAATTGTGAACAGAATTCAAATAACAAACTTAGAATATTTGACTTTGATGACACGCTTGTAAAATCTGATTCAAAGATAAAAGTCGTATCTAAGATTCGTGGTGAATTTTTATTAACACCAAAAGAATACGTGTTCTATGAAAAAAAACACGATGATGAATTTGATTATTCTGAATTTTTACAGTTAATCAACCCACAAGAGATTACAATTGTTTGTGATATATTTCGTAAAGTATATGAAAAACACGGCAATTCAGGTGTAGTTATTTTATCAGCAAGATGTTCATCAGAACCAATAAAAAAATTCTTAAAACAAATCAATATTCATGATGTTAACGTTTACATAACGCCAACACCTGTTCCAAGCGCAAAAGCAACATACGTAAATCAATGGATAATGGAACGTGATCTTGAATATGTTGAATTTTTTGATGATTCACATAAAAACATCGAAGCAATAAATGATCTAAGGGACATTCATCCTCATGTTGATATCGTTACATATCACATCTAATTGATGTCGTTGTAATCATCTGAAGATAGAAATTTTTCATCTTGAAATATCATTTGAAAATTGAATTGATTTTCATCATCAACTAGTCTATATACTGTCATTTCCTCATCTGAATGATAATAGTAGGGAAATGGTGAATTGCACGTCCAACCATAGTGAATGCTAACTAAAAGCTTTTCTTTTCCAATTTCTGTTTTTGCCTTGATCAATCTAATCATGTCAATTCTAACATCGTCTTCAGAGTATTCACAGCCCAACCATTCGATCTCCGCAGTATCACCAAAATTAAATTTTATTCGTTCAGAACCGTATGAGCCCTCATCAAGATTGATATCACCATCAGTGTCAACAAACCATACGTACGCTGCCTCAGAATGAGAAAATAACATAAGTGTTTTTTCACACGATTGTTCATTAATTGTTACACGAATTTTTTTCATTGTGTCATTTAATTAATGAAGCAAGGGAGGATCGTCATTTTCATAAGATTCTTTTAAATTCATTAATTCAATGAATGTTGAAATTTTTCTGATTTTATCTGCATTTTTAATATCAACCCACTTATCTTCATTGGAGAGGTCCAGTAAAGAATTAAAATACTCTGGGGGATAGTCTTCTAAATTTACAGAAAATTCAGAATCATTTGATGGGCTTAATTTTGCCAGGCATGACTTTGCATCAATAATTGATCGAGCTGCACAATGATCACACATCTCTAGAGATTTAACGTTAATGTGTTTAACCGTAATTGGCAATTTAAGACATAATACACATTTTCTAAATTGATCATTTACAACAAAGACACAATCTGATAATTGGGACGTAATCAAATAAATTAATTTTGATTGCCTATTAATCAGTTTTAATACTTCATCTTCAAAATCTTTTGACATAGAATTTAAATTCTACTACAAACTTAGTTCATTGTTTTCATTTGTTGCAATTTCATTGCCCCATGCATCCCAACTTTGAAAATTTTGTCGAGCAAATAATTCGACCTTTTTTAAATCATTTCCAAATAACGTAACGATGTTCTCTCTAAAGATTGCCGGCTTTCTAGAATGTATGTTATTGGGTCTAGCTTCCAAAACAACATTTGCCATATTTTCTGAAAAAATTGGAAAAATTCTTCCTGCCTTTATCGTTGATGCAATTAATAAATATTCACAAGTTGGTTTTGTAAACGAAGGTCTGGCACCCTGACCATTAATGATCTTTCCAGAATTTGTTGTTTTGACCCAAACTTGATGAACACCTCGGTAATACATTCCCCATGATTTAATCAATGCAATTGATTCATCCATCTTTGAAGACGTAGTCCACATCAACATTACTGCTTTTTTATCAAAAATTGATCGAACTGGAAGTTCTGACAATTCTTCAAAAGTCATGCAATCATAATGCTTCCCAGCCGCCTGTGATTTATTTGGATCGCCGTAATATTTCCAAGGTGGATCTGCATATATGATTTGATATTTTTGACCAACGAGATCATTGAAGTTTTTTGTTAACATTTACATTCCTTTTATTTGGAGGCGCGGTTTGGATTCGAACCAAATTTATTAGGGTTGCAATCTAATTTCTTCCCAAGAGATTCGGTGCCGTAAACGGTTAATGATTTTTATTCAATTTTCTTCCTCGAACCCATCCCAATAAAACGTAGGATTCAAGTTCTTCTTTTTTAATTTTTAAATTTTTCATTTCTATCGAATGATAAATCCAACAAGTTCCATATTGAGAATTTTTTTCGCCCTTTTGAGAAATTGAATTTGCTTTCCCGATTTTATCTTTTGTTTCTTGTCGATGTTTTTCACCCGACCGGTCATGACTTTTTATTCTTCCTTCTTTGTGAAGTCTTTTAAAAAGGTTGCTACATCGTTGTTTATGTCTCTGTCGAAATTCTTGATCATTCCAAATTTTTTCATTCGTTATAAGCGCTCCTTTACGATTTTTTCTTCTCGTTTCTTCGGAAATTTCTGTTCCTCGAGAACCACCTGAAGTTAAATTATACCCTTTTTCCGGATTGAAAGAATCATAATGAGAAACCCAAAATTTCTCTCGTTCATTGATCAATTCTAAGGAAATTCCGTTTTCGACAACTTCAAATAAGAAATTTTCTTCACCATGTTTTCGTATTGATTTGTATAAAGGTCTTTCATTTCCTTTTCTAGAATTATACAAATGTCCTGCTTTTCGATTGGCAAAATTTTTTGTTTGACCAACATACGTTTTTCCATTGATCAGATTTTTAATTACGTAGATACATCTCATGATCTTTATGTATTACACCCAAAGTGAGATGTGTCCGACAGAGCGGGCGACAGGACTCGAACCTGCACAATATTAGTTTGGAAAACTAACGCTTTACCATTAAGCATACACCCGCAAATACTTCGAGCAGCTCTGTAGGAATTAAACCTACTCTTTGAGATTGGTATCTCACGTGCATCGTACACCAAGACTGCGTATTTAAATTATAACAACTTAATTTCTTTTGGTTCATTAAAATTATTTGCGGTGAGAGTAGGATTCGAACCCACGGAACTTTCGTCCTCTAGTTTTCAAGACTAGCGTCATAAGCCACTCGACCATCTCACCATTATTAAATATTTTTCCAAATTCATCCGCGGCGAGTGTTGGAATCGAACCAACAGGACGCTTTCACGCCCGACTGTTTAGCAAACAGCTACGACGCAACCAATCTTCGTCGACTCGCCATACATCTTACATTAACTTTAATCCGCCTGTAATTTTATCAATCGTCTCTGCTTCATCAGGTCCAAAAGCGGCGCAAGTTAGCGTTGGTTCTCCATGAAATTCTGTTTTCCCTGAATCGGTAATTGTATGACATTCAACGTCTGCGAGTTTTGCTTTTAATACTAAATCTCTTAATGCACCCTCTGAATCGACACCAACAACGATTTTTGTATGTCCTTCGCGAAACCATGCAGTTTCTTGTTCAGAAAGAACGGTATTAATTTCATTTACATTATCTGATTCATTATTTTCTAAAATGAATTTCATCGACGCATGTGCGACTTGCGCAGCTAATTTCCCTTTTCTCATATTGAGATCGGTTCTTATTACGATAACTTGTTTAATAACTTTATCCATACAATTTCATTATATAAAATTTTATATCAAACGTTCACAATATCAATATTTCGTACTTCAGGTCGGACTCGAACCGACACGCCTTTCGGCAGTTTATTTTGAATAAACCGAGGCTGCCTAATTACTCCACTGAAGCAAATTCATCGTCTTTTGATTCTTCTTCCATTATTTTTGACCGTGTCTCCATAAGAATCACGCCAAGTAAATTTTGACCTACACCCTTACAAACACCCCACGTGACATCATTCCACGTATTTCCTTCGATTAATATTGTGTTGTTTGTTGACAACAACATATGTCTAGCGAAAGGATTTTCAAATTTTTTCTGAATAAAAAGCTTCATCAAGTCGACTTTTACTTCATCCCAATCAGGTCGTAATTGAACACATCTTCCTAATTTTTTTGCTTCCGCAGGGGATTTCGCATTTCTAATTATTTCTTTAGCCGATTCATCAAGTGTCTTATGTGCCTGATATGCGTGTTCAACAGAGGCATATCTAACGCCCTCTATGTAAAAAGGTGCTTCAAAGAAATTTGATAAAAATCCATATTCTCCACGAAATGAATCAATAACTTTTTGTTTGTCATTCATAAAAAGAACGACTTTTATTCAACGGATTCGAGCGCTCGACGATCTTTTGCCTTGAGCTTTTTTGGCTTTGAAGCAGATTGCTCAGAAGTCTCGACAACACGTTCAATCACATCAGCAACTGGCGAAAGTACCTTTTTGACAGAGACTCGCGAGCGTGAAGCGATTCGCGCTCGTTGTTTTGTTGCGGTTACGCCTCTTGCGTCAAGTGAAGCAAGCTGTTCTTCGGTGGAAAGTTTATTCCATGCTTCAAACCTCTCTTTTGCTTCAGCCTTCTTCAAATCGCCTTTATCTGGACGAGGACCGTGACCTGAAAATTTCCGTCTATTTACACTCATTGATTGTTTCTCCTTGGATGATGATAATAACTTGTTAGTGTTTTATGTATCTGAAATTGCGCAATCGATAGGATTCGAACCTACAACACCCTGCTTCGAAGGCAGGAGCTCTTCCAGTCTGAGCTACGATTGCAAATTTGCGCCCAAGGGGGGAGTCGAACCCACATGTATCCAGTTACAGTTTCAACTGCTTAGAAGGCAGAGCTGATACTCAGGCATGTTATAAATATCATACAATATAAATTACGTTTATTACACTTTTTGATCGGCGGCACCGGCAAGATTCGAACTTGCAACTTCCACGTTCGTAGCGTGGCGCTCTATCCAATTGAACTACGGTGACATATTTAATTTTGTGCCTGAGAACGGATTTGCACCGTCTACAAATTGCTTATGAAACAATCGCCTTCTATTCGGCCTCACAGGCATATTCGTACACCAGGTCGGAGTCGAACCGACATGACCCAAAGGCCACCACGTCTTAAGCGTGACGCGTCTGCCAATTCCGCCACTGGTGCATATTTCGTGCCACGCAAGGGATTCGAACCCCTATGATATTTAAACCGCTGCGTTCTAAGCGCAGTGCGTCTCGCCAGTTTCGCCAGCGTGGCATACAAATCAATCGTGCACATAGAAGGAATTGCACCTTCACGCCCTTTCGAGCACAACATTCTTAGCGTTGCGTGGCTGCTGTTACACCATATGTGCAAATTTTGTGATTCCACGGGGAGTTGAACCCACGATCAATTGCTTGAAAGGCAATCATCCTAAACCTTTAGACGATGGAACCATGTAAGTTTCTAATTATTCAGAATCAGTTGCAATGGGTGTTTTTTCAGCATTCTTTTTATCAAAGAACTTCTTGTAAGCAAACATAGCAAGACCAACCACGACAATTCCCAATGCAATCTTAATTTTGTTGTTCATAATATATCATATCTTTCTTTTTGCTAAAAGTACACATTTATTGTCTAGAGCCTGTTACTAGAGTCGAACTAGTCTTTTTGCATTACAAAGGCAAAGTAATACCGATATACGAAACAGGCGTGTATTATTCTCAAAGTGAGATATATCCGATCTGAAGAGCCCAATACGCGAATCGAACGCGTGTCAGCACTTTACGAATGTGCAATGTTACCACTAACACCAATTGGACAATGGAGCCTGAAATGCGGGTCGAACGCACGTCGCTCTCGATACCAATGAGAGGCTTTTCCAAATTTAAGCTATTCAGGCAAGTGGGCGTGACGACGGGATTTGAACCCGCACCCCTAGATCCACAATCTAGTGTGCTAAACCTGATTACACTACATCACGCATACGTAGGCCCAACCAGAATTAAACTGATGACTTCACCATGTAAAAGAGATGTGATATCACTTCACCATAGGCCCAAAAGGAATATAAATTGTCAATGAACCTCAGATATACATCTACATCTGATGGTCGATGTGGAGTGAATCGAACACTCGAACTCTCGGCCCCAAACCGAGCGACTTCCCACTAGCCTACACATCGAAATATTTGCCATTTGCCGATTGTCTCTTTTCGGCTTGTCACATTCATTCCCTTTCGGGATCGTGACTATTTAGTCGGCGTATGTGGCAAACAACTGAGAGACATCAGCACGACTCGGCGTACAGGCGATCCTGTGCGCAACGTTCGTTCTGTTGATCTGCTTAACATGTTGTTTGCTTTCGATTGAACTAGATTTATCGATCTTTAATATAATATACGGTACAGAATAAAAGTACACTTTTTATGTGAACAAAATTAATTCAAATTCATTTGCGTGAAATTAAGCTTTTGTCATCAATCCACTCCACGCCCAACCACTCCCCCGTGGTCCTATGACGTACATGTCTTCATTTTCAATTGCAATTACTGTTGCAACGTCTTCTAACGTTAAGTATGTAGCGTATAGTTTTCTTTTGAAGGTTACAACACCGCTAAGTGATTGTTCTGTCCGAGCCCGCGAATAAAGTTGAACAAATACATCTACATCTCGCACGACACCTCTATTTGGTCTAACCAAGTCACCGGGATAAATTTTATTTGTCATGCCTCTTGAATCCATGCACTAAAAACGTATCCAAACCCGTGTGGACCTAATATGTAAAGTTCAGTAGTTGAAGATCCATTTGAAGAAATTATCGTTGCAATTTCATTCAATAATAAGAAAGTTTCTGGGATCTCTGGCTCAGAGACTGAGAACGGTGCCTTATACAGGATAAGGCCTAATTCATCACGTCCAGGAATTTTATTAAGCATTCGTTCGCGTGGGCGAATCATCATTCCTGGCACGTATTTCATTTGAAATATTTATCATAGAGAAATTCGATACCGATCGCAAATTGCGTAATTAATAAATAATGACACCACATAACCGCAATATAGATCGCAAGCTCGGGCGCCCATGAATATCCAATAC